>Ga0268266_10003701_pt1 | contig 15070 bp, 11 predicted proteins | sample KBSS13metaG_FD_190356 | JGI IMG/M metagenome (GOLD analysis project Ga0268266, IMG submission 190356) | Switchgrass rhizosphere microbial communities from Kellogg Biological Station, Michigan, USA - KBS S1-3 metaG (SPAdes) (version 2) | ecosystem: Host-associated > Plants > Roots > Rhizosphere...
GGAGGCGACGACGATCCACTGGCACGGCGTGTTCGTGCCGTACGGCATGGACGGCGTCGGTGGCCTCACGCAGGAGCCGATCGCGCCCGGCAAGACGTTCAAGTACGAGTTCACGTTCGATCGCGCCGGCACGTTCATGTACCACCCGCACGTCGACGAGATGACGCAGATCGCGCTCGGCATGATGGGCATGATCGTCGTGCATCCACACGGCGCCAGCGTAAGCAACACTGCGGCGCGGCGCGTGCGCGACTACGCCCTCATGTCGCACGAGATGCTGGTACCGATCGGCACGCGCCGGCCCGATCCGCTCGCGATGACCGACTTCAACGTGCTCACGTTCAACGGCGTGTCGTTTCCTGCGACCGAGCCGCTGCTCGCCGAGACCGGCGATCTCGTGCGCATTCGCTTCGCGAATCTAGGGCCGATGGATCATCACCCGCTGCACCTGCACGGGCACGCGTTCGAGGTGGTGGCAACCGACGGCGGCATCGTGCCGCAGTCCGCACGGTTCCCCGAGACCACCGTGCTCGTGCCCACCGGCACCGTGCGCGTGATCGAATTCACCGCGCGTGCGCCTGGTGACTGGGCGCTGCATTGCCACATGACGCACCACGCGATGAACCAGATGGGCCACGCGGCTGCGAACCTCATCGGCGCCGATATCACTGGGATCGATGACAAGCTCGACCGCGTCGTGCCCGGCTATATGACGATGGGCGCTGGGGGAATGTCGGAGATGGGAGGGATGGCACAGCCCGTGAACTCCATCGCGATGATGTCTGCGAAAGGCCCTCACGGAACGATCGACATGGGCGGCATGTTCACCCTGGTCAAGGTTCGCGACTCGCTCGCGAAAGAACCGGGGTGGTATTCCGCAGAACCCACGGCCTCCGAGGCGAGTGCACAAGAGCTGCACCGCGACGGAATCGAGTGATACCGTGAGAGGGATGTCGAAGTGGTGGTGGGCGGTGATCGCGCCGATGCTCGTTGCGGGCTGCTTCAAGCACGACGGCGACGGCGAGCTTCCCGACGGCGGCTTCGCAAACGAGGGGCCGTGCATGGAAGGTCCGCTCGGCATGAAAGCCGCGACGCTGTCGGGCTGCGCGAACGCCGGTACGACCGACGGACCGCGCGGCACCGCGTACTTCGCGAACCCGGTGAACATGAAGCTCGGCGCGAGCGGACTCGCGTACGTCGCCGACTTCGATTCCAGCTTGCTCCGCCGCGTCGACACGACCGGCACGGTCACGACGATCGTCAAGCAACCAGGGTTCCAGCTGCCGTTCGGCCTGCTCGTGCATTCGAACGGCTTCTTGATCGCCGAGACCGACGACGACGATCTGGGCATGCACTCCGGCAGCACCGGAACGATCTGGCAGGTCAACCCTGCGAGCGGTGTCGCGACTGTGTTGATCCGCGATCAGGGCCGCCCGCGTGGCCTGGCGCTCGCACCCGACGGATCGGTTTACACGTCGGACTACGTGCACCACACCATTGGCCACTTCACCCCGTCGGCCCCCGGTCCGCTGGAGCTGGTCGCCGGCACGATGGACGTCGAGGGCCACGTCAACTCGAACGGCACGACACCGTCGACGTTCGGCCAGCCGTGGGACCTCGTGATGGATCAGAACGGCGACTTGCTCGTTGCCGAGTTCGACAACAACGTGATCCGTAAGGTCACGCCCGGTGCGCCCGGCCGCGCGGTCGTCAGCGACTACGCAGGCAATGGCGTGGCAGGGCACGTCGACGGCCCGGTCGCGACCGCCGAGTTCAACAACCCCAAGGGCATCGTCATGGACGCTGCCGGCAACATCTACGTGACCGAGGCCGGCAACCACGACATCCGCAAGATCTCGAACGGCATGGTCACCACGATCGCCGGCGACGGCAACGCGGGATATTCCGACAACGACGATCCGACGATGGCCGAATTCTACGGCGTCGAAGGTCTCGACATATCGCCCGACGGCACGCGCCTCGTGGTCGCCGACGGCAACAACGGCGATACCATGGCGTTCAACCACGTCCGCGTGATCACTCCGTAGGCGCGCAGCAGAAGCTCGTGCCTTTCGCGCTGCACGCAAAGCCCGCCGGCAGCGGCGGGCTCGCGCCGTTCGCGCAGCTGTAGCCCACCGCGACGCCCGAGCACGCGACGCTGGGATCGACCGCGCATGTCGAAATCGGCTGCGCGGTGTTACAGCAATACGCGCCACCACCGAGCTCGGCGCTGCACGCGATCGTCGGGTCGGCATCGCTGGGCGTGACGCCGCCCGTGCACTGGAAGCCCAGCGCGACGCCGCCGCACCCGGAAATCGTCGGATCTGGCGCGCACTGCGTGTCGACTTGCGAGATGGGTGCGCAGCAATACAACGTGGCGCCGAGCGCGCCCGGCGTGCCGCTCGAGCACACGAGGTTCGCGTCGCCGTCGTCGGGGCGATCGCCGGCGCACGAGTACGCGAGTGAGCCCTGATCGCAGCCTGGCATCGCTGCGATCGCCATACAGCTCGCCGGCGGACCCGGCGGAGGGTTCTCGAAGTTATCGGCGGTCGTGACCTGACACGCCGCGAGCAAGCTCAAGACGATGATCCGCATTAGCGCCACCTGATCGAGAGTGAGCCGATGAACGTGCGCGGCACGCCGGGCGTGAAGCTGATGCCCTCGGGCGGGTTCGGACCCTCGCCGGGCAACCGCGAGGCCACCGCGAACTGACCCTCGCGATACACCGCGTCGGCGAGGTTGATGACCTGAAGGTCCGCCTGATAGCGGCCGTAGCGAACCCCGAGCAGGCCACTGAACACCGTGAAGCCCGTCGCGGTGAGCGAGTTGTCGACCTCGGCCGGGCGATCCGACATCGCGCGGACGTTCAGCGAGCCGATGATCGTCGTTTGCGGCGCGATCGGATACATCGCGCCGACCTCGGCCGACAGCGTGTGAACCGGCGCGAGCGGCACGTAGGTCGTGCCGGCCGCGATGTCGGCCGCGTCGGTGAACCGCGCGTGCGCGTAGGTGTACGTGCCCTCGGCGTAGACCATGTTCTTGTACTGGTAGCGCGCGGTGATCTCGGCGCCGTAGCGACGCGTCGGGCCCGACGGATCGGTCGAGGCGGTGTCGCCGTCGATCGTCTCCTCGGATGTGAGGTCGACCAGGAACGCGAGCGCGGAGACGGCGAGCCCGGCAATCGGCTTGACCGTCGTGCCGAGCTCGCCGCCGGTGGCGCGCGCGATCAGCGTGGTCGCCGAGCCGACGATCACCGTGCGGATGTCGTTGGAGTGAAAGCCCTGGCCGAAGTTCGCGAACAGATCGATATGGCGATCCGGGCTCGCGATCACGGCGGCCTTCGGCGACAGCTGCGTCGCGCCGCGATAGCCCGACGGCTTGACGACCGCGACCGGCGACTCGTTATTGACGTCGGCGTCGATGCGATCGGCGCGCGCGCCGAGCATGACGCGCAGCCACGGCGCCGGGCGATACGCCTCTTGCACGTACGCGCCCGACTCGGTCTCGTCGATCGCGGAGTCTTCGATCGGGCCGGGGATGCCCGGCTCGCCGTCGAGCCGCATCCGATCTTCGGTGCGATGGAGCTGCGAGGCGACGACGTCGCTGCGGATCTGCAGGCCGAACGTCGATTGCAGCGGGCGATCGAGCGGCGTGTAGTCCTGCACGACGCGGACGTTGAGGCCTTGCTCGAAGCGCGCGTCGTCCTGCTCGACCTGCGAGCCGTAGCGAATGCCGTCGGGCTGGAACGCCGCTGCGATCCCGTCGTTGGGGAACATCTGGAAGTTCGAGTGCAGGCCGTAAACCGACGCCTCGAAGAACCCGCGCGGGATCGGCTTGCGAAACGTGGTCTCGAGCATGTAGCGGCCGGACGCACCGCCCTGACTCGGATCGAGCGAATCGAACCGGTTGATGCAGCGAGTGCCCGCGTACGCGGCGGGCACCGGCGTGCCGTCGCTCTCGCCGCACACCGCGCGCGCCGGCAGCACGCCCGACATGTTCCAGGTGCCGCTGTACGCCATGCCTTCGATCGTGAGCTCGCTGCCGTCGTCGAAGCTGCGCGTCGCCTTGGTGACGGCGTCGAGCCGGTCGTAGTTCTCCGGGTGAATGAACGGGCCGTCCTCGTCGAACGCCTCGACGGCGGCGAGCATGCGCCACTTCGGACCGAGATCCGGCGACTCGACCACGACGGCGCGGCGATGGCCGTCCTGGCCGGCCTCGACCTTCGCGATGCTGTCGTCGACGTGATCGGCGACGTGAAACGTCATCGAGCCCGCGGTCGCGAAGTCGCCGACCAGCGGCGAGTACGGGCCCTTCGTCGACTCGATGCTCTCGATCGTCTCGGGAATCAGGAAGTGCAGGTCGAGATAGCCCTGGCCGTGACCGTGGCTGACCGCGTTGATCGGCACGCCGTCGACGAAGCCCGCGAGATCGGTGCCGTGATCGAGATCGAAGCCGCGCATGAAGTACTGCTGCGCCTTGCCACCACCCGCGTGCTGCACCGTGAACAGGCCCGGCACTTCTTGCGTGAGATCCTCGGCGCGACGATGCGGCCGCAGCGCCAGCTGCCGTGCGTCGCTGATCGAGTCCGACGCCGCGAGCGGATCGGAGTCGACGAGCGAGTTGGTCGGCCGCACGTGCCCGGTGATCTCGATGATCTCGTTCGCCGCGATGGCGGACAGTCGCGGCAACGGCGTCGGCGCGGAGGATCCGGATCCGTCGGCGGGCGGGGGATCGTCGGCAGGCGGTGGCGGCGCATCGGCCCCGGGTGTGGTCTCGACGGCACTGCCCCACGACTCGTCGGCGGGAACGCCGGCGTCGATGCCTGCATCGGGTGGGGCTTGTGCAAACGCGTCGAGCGAATAGGCGAGCGCCAGCGCGCTCACGATGATCTTCATGAGTCGTCCGTGGAACGAGGGATGTCGAGGGTGAGCTAGACATCCGCTCGTGGCGGACCACGGGCGACGGCACGGACGCAATCTCGCGAGACGGGCGCGAGCGCGACCTCGCGCGCGAGCGTGACGGGCCGGCGATCGACGGGCAGCGGCGCGGTCCACACCGGCGCCGGCGCCGGGACAGCAACGCCGTGATGCACGAGCGAGTGCTCGCCGTGCGCGAGCGCGCTGGCCAGCCGCGACAGACCATCGTCGCGATGCTTCGCGCGATGCTCGGGCAGCCGCGGATACACGTGCGTGTGGACGTGCGCGCCCGGCGTCGAGGCGGGCACGTAAACGATGCCGCCGTCCGCGGTGTGAATGTGCGGCGCGATCCGATCGTGGGTCGCGACGTGGACCCACGGCAGGACCTCGAAGCCCGCGAGCCAGAGGACGCACAGCGCGAGCGCGATGCGCTGCCTCACGCGGCATCCATATCATGGAGCGACTTCCCCACGCCCCGGATGTACGAGCTGAACGCCGGCGCGGATCGGGCGCCGAAAGGCTTACATATTGCGGCGATACTGGCCGCCGACCTCGTAGAGCGCCCGCGACAGCTGGCCGAGCGTGCAGACCTTGCAGGCTTCCATCAGCGCGGCGAACACGTTCGCGTTGTCGAGTGCGGCGCGCTTGACCGCGTGGAGCGCGGCGGGAGCGGTCTGGGCGTTGCGCTGCCAGAACGCGTCGCGCGCGTTGATCGCGTAGTTCTTCTCGTCGGTCGTCGCGCGGATGACCTCGGGCGGCTCGACGGTCGGGCTGCCCTTGGGATCGAGGAACGTGTTGACGCCGATGATCGGGAGCGAGCCGTCGTGCTTGAGCGTCTCGTAGTACAGCGACTCTTCCTGGATCTTCGAACGCTGGTACATCCGCTCCATCGCGCCGAGCACACCGCCGCGCTCGCTGATCGAGCGGAACTCGGCCAGCACGGCCGCCTCGACGAGGTCGGTCAGCTCCTCGATGATGAACGAGCCCTGGTTCGGGTTCTCGTTCTTCGACAGCCCGAACTCCTTGTTGATCACGAGCTGGATGGCAAGCGCGCGCCGGACGGACTCTTCGGTCGGCGTCGTGATCGCCTCGTCGTACGCGTTCGTGTGCAGCGAGTTGCAGTTGTCGTTGAGCGCGAGCAGCGCTTGCAGCGTCGTGCGGATGTCGTTGAACGCGATCTCCTGCGCGTGCAGCGAACGGCCGCTCGTCTGGATGTGATACTTGAGCTTCTGCGAGCGGTCGTTGCCGCCGTACTTGTCGCGGATCGCGCGGGCCCAGATGCGGCGCGCCACGCGGCCGAGGACGGCATATTCGGGATCCATGCCGTTCGAGAAGAAGAACGACAGGTTCGGCGCGAACTCGTCGATGTGCATGCCGCGCGACAGGTAGTACTCGACGAACGTGAAGCCGTTCGCGAGCGTGAACGCGAGCTGGCTGATCGGGTTCGCGCCGGCCTCGGCGATGTGATAGCCGCTGATCGAGACCGAGTAGAAGTTGCGGACCTTGTGGTCGATGAAGAACTGCTGGATGTCGCCCATCAGGCGCAGCGCGAACTCGGTCGAGAAGATGCACGTGTTCTGCGCCTGATCCTCCTTGAGGATGTCGGCCTGCACGGTGCCGCGCACCTGCGAGAGCGTCGCGGCGCGGATGTTCTCGTAGACCTCGCGCGGCAGGACTTCATCGCCGGAGACGCCGAGCAGCATGAGGCCGAGGCCGTCGTTGCCCTCGGGGATCGCGCCTTGATAGCGCGGCCGCGGCACGCCGCGCTTCTGGTAGAGCGCGTCGATCTTCGCATCGACCTCGGCGGCGAGGCCGTGCTTCTTGATGTGCTTCTCGCACTGCTGGTCGACGGCGGCGTTCAGGAAGAAGCCGAGCAGCATCGGCGCCGGCCCGTTGATCGTCATCGAGACGCTCGTCGCCGCGTCGGCGAGATCGAAGCCCGAGTACAGCTTCTTCGCGTCGTCGACGTTCGCGATCGACACGCCGGAGTTGCCGACCTTGCCGTAGATGTCCGGACGATGATCCGGGTCCTCGCCGTAGAGCGTGACCGAGTCGAACGCCGTCGACAGCCGCTTCGCCGGCAAGCCGCGCGACACGTAGTGGAACCGCTTGTTCGTGCGCTCCGGCCCGCCTTCACCGGCGAACATGCGCGCCGGATCCTCGTTCTCGCGCTTGAGCGGGAACACGCCGGCCGTGTACGGGAAGTGGCCCGGCGGCGCCTCGCGCAACAGCCACGTCAGGATGTCGCCCCAGTCCTCGTACTTGGGCAGCACGACCTTGGGCACGCGCGTGTGCGACAGCGACTCGCTGATGAGATCGAGCTCGATGACCTTGTCGCGGACCTGGAACTGATACTTCGCGGCGGCGTAGCGCTTCTTCATCGCCGGCCACTCGGCGAGCAGGCGCTTCGATTCGGCGGTGAGCCGCGCCTCGAGGTCGTGATAGAGCGCGACCAGCTCGGCGACGAACGCCGGCTCGCCCTCGACGACCTCGGCCACGCGCACGGTGTCCTCGGAGTTGCGCGGCTCGACGATCTCGAGCTTCTTGCGGCCGACGTTGGCCCGCAGCGCCTCGATCGTGCCGTGCAGCTGGTACATCCGGCGCGCGATCGCGGCCTGCTGGCGGACGTGCGCGTCGTCGCCATCGCAGGTCTCGGCGATCTCGGCGAGGTAGCGCGTGCGCTCCGGCGGGATGATCCACTTCTTCTCGGACATCCCGGTCGACATCTCGAACTGCGATTGCAGCGGTGCGCCGGTGCGCTGCACGACGAGATCCATCAGCGCGCGATACAGCCGGTTCATGCCCGGATCGTTGAACTGCGACGCCATCGTGCCGTAGACGGGCAGCTGCTCGTCGGGCGTGGTGAACATCGTGTGGTTGCGCTTGTACTGCTTGCGCACGTCGCGCAGCGCATCGAGCGAGCCGCGCTTGTCGAACTTGTTGATCGCGATCGCATCGGCGAAGTCGAGCATGTCGATCTTCTCGAGCTGCGTCGCGGCGCCGTACTCGGCGGTCATCACGTAGAGCGACACGTCCGCGTGTTGCGTGATCTCGGTGTCGGACTGGCCGATGCCGCTCGTCTCGACGATCACGAGATCGAAGCCCGCCGCGCGGCAGATCTGGATCGACTCGCGCACGTGCTTCGACAGCGACAGGTTCGACTGCCGCGTCGCCAGCGACCGCATGTACACGCGCGGATCGTCGATCGAGTTCATGCGGATGCGATCGCCGAGCAGCGCGCCGCCGCTCTTGCGCTTGCTCGGATCGACCGAGATGACGGCAATTGTCTTGTCGGGGAAATCGGCGAGGAATCGCCGCACGAGCTCGTCGACGAGGCTCGACTTGCCGGCGCCGCCGGTGCCGGTCACGCCGAGCACGGGCACCTTGGTCACGAGCGAGTCGAGCTGCGCGTGCAGATCGTTGGCCGGATCGTTCTCGGCAACCGTGATGAGCCCGCCGATCTGCGCGGGCGCGCGCTTGCCGATCTCCGAAATCGGCGCGGCCGGCGCGCGCTTCTCGAAGTCGCACTGCCGGAGCAGGTCATCGATCATGCCCTGCAGGCCCATCGCGCGGCCGTCGTCGGGCGAGTAGATGCGCGACACGCCGTACGCGTGCAGCTCGGCGATCTCGTGCGGCAGGATCGTCCCGCCGCCGCCGCCGAAGACCTTGATCTGCGCGTCGCGCTCGCGCAGCAGGTCGATCATGTACTTGAAGTATTCGACATGGCCGCCCTGATACGACGTGATCGCGATGCCCTGGACGTCTTCCTGGATCGCGCAGTTCACGATCTCGGCAACCGACCGGTTGTGGCCGAGATGGATGACCTCTGCGCCGGCGGCTTGCATGATCCGGCGCATCACGTTGATCGCTGCATCGTGGCCGTCGAACAACGACGCCGCGGTCACGATTCGCACGTGATGCTTCAGCTTGTAGGGCGTGATCGTCGTCGGTCGGTTAACCACGAACCGACCTTACCACTTCGCGCTAAGGGCAGAGCTGAAGGCCTGCAGGCGGCGCCAGCTGGAACTTGGATGGATCGAGGGCCACGTTCACCGCGCGGTTGGCGGTATCGCCCCAGTCGACGACGAGGTCCTGCTGGCTCGCGGGAGCTTTGAAGTGGGACTTTCCGGGGACGCGGAAGTCGCCGACCTTCACGAAGTCGCCGTTGACCACGGACCACTCGAGCTTGCCGCCGCTCGTCATCTCGGCGGTCATCACGTCGAGCTTGCCGTCCCGCATGTCGATCGACAGCTTCTCGGTCTTGCCGTCGGCGGAGAGCTGGACGTCTTCGAGTCCGGTCTTCGAATTCCACGTCGCCGTGCCGGTCGCGCCGGCGAGCACGGGCGGCGTGCCGACCGCGAGGTGCAGGAAGTCATCGGGCTCGAGCTGGATGTTGAAGAACTGCGCGATCGAGCTGCTGTTGCACGGACCGGTGCGATAGCAGTTCTGGTCGTAGCTGACGAACACGAAGTCCTTGCCGTTGCACGCCATCTCGGCCGACGTGCTTCCGCCCGCGGGCGACAGCATCGCGAATCGCGCGAACGCTCCGGCCTTGCTCATCACGTAGACCTCGCCCTTCGCGCGCTGCTTGCCGATCCAGAAGTCCATCGTCGCGTCAGCGCGAAACGACGTCGTCGCGTCGTGCGCCTTCTGGAGGCGCGCCACGATGTCGGCGACGTTCGGCTCCGGATACGGACGGCCGCCGTGTTGAGCGGGACCACACGCGGCGACCCCAAGAAACGACAGCGACGCGAGCAGCGCTAAGCGCATGCCCGGGTGATAGCGCGTCACTTCAGCTCGTGCAGCAGGAACGCGAACTGATCGACCACGCGATCGACCTGCGACTTCACCATGTCCGCGCCACCGTGTCCCGAGTTGCGCTCGATGCGGAGCAGAACGGGCGCATCGGCGGTCTGGAGCGTCTGGATGGCCGCGGCGAGCTTGCGCGCGTGGAGTGGATCGACGCGATCGTCGTGATCGGCCGAATCGAACAAGATCGCCGGGTACGCGCGCGGCCCCGCGTCGATCGCCACGCGATACGGCGAATACGCGTACAGCGCGGCAAACTGCTGCGGGTCCTCGGCCGAGCCGTACTCCGGCACCCACGTCTTGCCCGATCCGAACAGGTGGTAGCGCAGCATGTCGAGCAGTGGCACCGCGCAGATCGCGGCCTTCATCAGATCCGGGCGCTGCGTGACGATCGCGCCGACGAGCAAGCCGCCGTTCGAGCCGCCCGACACCGCGAGGTGCTCCTTCGTCGTCCAGCCCTGCTCGATCAAGAACTCGCCGGCGCCGATGAAGTCGTCGAACACGTTCTGCTTGTTGAGCATCATCCCGGCCTTGTGCCAGTCCTCGCCGTACTCGCCGCCGCCGCGCAAGTTCGGGATCGCGTAGACGCCGCCGTGCTCGAGCCACACGACGCGCGACGACGCGAAGCTCGGCGTCATGCTCACGTCGAAGCCGCCGTAGCCGTAGAGGATCGTCGGGTTGGTCCCGTCGAGCTTGGCGTCCTTCTTGTGGATGATGAACATCGAGATCTTGGTGCCGTCCTTCGACGGGAAGAACACCTGATCGGTGACGAAGTTGGACGTGTCGATCGGCAGCTTGATCCGCGTCCACTCGTCGGTCTTGCCGGTGGCGACCGACGTCTTGAAGATGATCTGCGGCTCGGTGAACGACGTGAACGAGAAGTACGCGGTGTCCTCGTCGTACTCGCCCGACAGGCCGCTCGACGAACCGAGGCCCGGCAGCGCGATGTCGCGCACGTGCTTGCCGTCGAGCGTGTTCACCGAGAGCTTGCTCGCCGCGTGATCGAGATACGTCAGCGCGAGGTGGCCGCCGACGACGGCCGCGCTCTCGAGCGTGTTGTCGGTCTGCGGCACGATCTCTTTCCACGCGGCGCGATCCGGCTTGTGCGGATCGGCGACGAACACGCGGTAGCGCGGCGCGCCGTCGTTCGTCTGGACGTAGAACTTGTCCTTGTAGATCTCGACGAGGCTGAAGTTCGCGTCGACACCGGCGACGAGCGTCTGCCACGGGCCCTGCTTGCGCGCGTCGCGGAAGTAGAGGTCGCTCGAGTTCCAGCCGTGCTGGATCGAGCAGTACAGCCAGTGACCGTCGCGCGAGATGCCGCCGCCGAGGAACGTCTCGGCGTTCTTGGTCGCCTCGCGGACCACCGGATCCTTCGCCGGATCGCTGCCGAGCGCGTGATAGCGCAACTCGGCGAAGCCCGGCCGCTCGGCGACCGAGACGCCCTCGCCCACCGGCGGCACCCACACGTAATAGAAGCCCTTGTTGTCGGGTGTCCACGACGCGCCGCTGTACTTCGTGCCGTCGATGACGTCGGGCAGATCCTTGCCGGTCGCGACGTCGATCACGTGCATCACGCTCTCGTCGGAGTTGTGCTCGCTGACCTGATACGCGACGCGCGCGCCGTCCCAGCTCGGGAACCAGCCGTGCAGGCCCTTGCTGCCGTCCGTGCTCCACGCGTTCGGATCGAACAGGACCTTGTCCTCGCCCGCTTTGTCGTTCGGGCCCTGTTTCCAGTAAACGACGGTCTTCTCCTTGTCGGCGTGCTTGCGCGAGTAGAAGAAGCGGCCGCCGCGATGGAGCGGCGCGGAGACCGCGTCGTAGTACAGCAGCTGCTTCATGCGCGCCGTCAGCTCGTCGCGGCCCGGCAGCTTCGCGAGCTCGCCGCGCGCGTAGTCGTCCTGCGTCTTCATCCACGACTGGACCTCGGGCGAGGTCTCGTCCTCGAGCCAGCGATACAGATCGTGGATCGTCTTGCCGTGGATCGTCTCGGTCATGTCGACCGCGCGCGTGTGTGGCCACGGATGCGCCGGCGGTGGTGTTGGCATCGATACCTCCTGCGAAGCTGGCGGGCTTGGCGCGGGCGCCGTCACGGGCGGCGCGGAGCTTCCACACGCGGCGAGCAGAACCAGCAGCAGCTTTCGCATGCCGCCGATGTAGCACTACGCGATGATCGCAGCCATCACCCGAGCCGTGATCCGATCGCAGCGCTCGCCGTCGAACGAGTACACGCCGTCGAGCGTCAGCTCCGTCAGCGCCGCAGCGACGGCCGCACGCGCGCGGTGCAAACGTACCCGCACGGCCTCTTCGGAGAGTCCCAGACACGCGGCGGTCTCCGCCGTGTCGAGCTCGAGCACGTCGCGCAGCACCATCACCTCGCGGTTACCCTGAGGCAGCCGCGCGAGACAGCTCTCGAGCAAGCGGCCGAGCTCGGCGCGCTCCATGTCGATGCCGGGCGATTCGTCGCCCGCCTCGTCGCTGACCTCGGCGATCACCGGCTTCTTGCGCGCGTGCGCGATCGCCGTGTTGACCGCGATGCGCGTGGCCCACGTGGTGAACGCCGCGTCGCCGCGGAACGATCCGAGATGGCGATAGATCTCGAGCCAGGTCTGCTGGAGCGCATCTTCAGCATCGATATCGGACTGCACGACCGCGCGCGCCGCCCGGAACAGCCGCTGGTTGTGGCGGCGTACGAGAACCTCGAAGTCGGCACGCGCACCGCCGACCACGCTCTGCACGAGCTCGAGGTCGGTCGCGATCGCTGCGTTCGAAAGAGCCTGACCCATGATGATTGGAGTCGCTCCCGGCTCGGCGCGTTACGGCGCGCCGAAATGCGGGAGATCGATGCGCCATCGCCCATCGCTCATCGCCAGCTCGAGTCGCGCGCGGCCGTTCGGCGACACCAGCTCGACCGTGGCGCGGTCGCCGCGCTGCTCGATCACCGTGATATCCGAGGGCGCGGCAATCCCGTCGGACGCGCCGATCGAGATCAGATCTTTTGCGGTGTAGCGCACGGCCGCTCCGACGAGATCGGTCGCACGCTTGGCCTCACTCTCGAGCCGAGCCTGCGTCGCAGGTGTGAGCAGGTCGTAGATCGCGTCGCGATCGCCAGCTTTTGCGGCGGCAAGCAGGTCGCGCACGGCGACCTCCGGACCCGGCGTCGTGACGCGGCAGCTACGGCCGGCGACCGCGGCGGCGAGTGCCATCGCGGCCAGCGCACTCGCGACCGCTGCCACCGTCGAGCGGCGCGTGCCTAGCGCGAGTGCCATCGGTCCTGTTGTTGCAGCGTCACTCCTCGGGTGTGTACTTGTCCCCGTCGACACGGTCAACTAGACTCGAAAACGCCATGCGCCTCGCTGGAGTAGCCGCATTGGGCCTCGGGCTCGCGTTGGGTGCGTGTGTGGTTCACGACCCGGCGCCTGTGAATCCTGGCTACGGGTATCCATACGGCTACGGCTATGGTCTCGGGCCCAGCGACGACGAGCCCGCCACCGTCGGTACGCCAACGCCCTACGAGGTCGCGACGCAGGCGCCCGAGCCGCTCGACGAGCAGATGACGCCGTCACCGGGCGACGGCTACGCCTGGATCGACGGCTACTGGCACTGGAACGGCTACGACTGGGTCTGGGTGGGCGGCCGCTGGGAGCAGCAGCAAGACGGCTACGTCTACGTGCAGCCGTACTACGACTACAGCGGCTCGACGTTCGTCTACACGCCCGGCTACTGGGCCGACCGCCGCCACTCGCCGATCGGCTGGACCGTTCGCGGCCCGAGCCACGGCCATCCCGCGACGCTCGTGCCACCGAAGACCTGGCACAACCCGACACGACCGCTCGGGCCCGGCGGCCCGTCGGGAACACACATGATCGGCGGGCCCGCCTACCATCCGCCGATGCCGAGCGTCGGCGGCTACCAGGAGCTGCCGCCTCCGCGGCCGCGTCCGGTCGGCGTACCGCCCGAGCACAACGAGCCGGGTCCGATCGAAGGCGGCCGCACCGAGCCCGCCGGGCCCGCCGAGCCGCCGCCGATCCTCTACGATCGCGGTCCCGCGCGCACCGCGCCGCCACCTCCGCCTCCGCCGACGTATCGGCCGATCGAAGCGCGCCCGCCTGTCGAAGGTCCGCGTCCCGTCGAGGCACACCCGATCGAGGCACCGCCGCGACCCGCTGCGCCGCCGCCGCCAGCTGCACCGCCGCCGCATGCTGCGCCGCCGCCCGCCGAGCATTCGGGCGGGTCCGCGCGCCATCGCTAAGCAACCGCCGCGACGTGCGCACGGTCGATGCACGCGCATGCTCTCGCGTCGCGCCATGCTGTTCGTGCTCGCATCGGCCGCGTGCGTGCGTCGCACCGCGTTCACCGTGACGCGCGCGCCGAGCGGCGCGACGACGCTGCCGCTCGGGTTCGTCACGACGCTGCCAACGGTCCCGGTCGTGATCGGCGGACGCACCATCGACGTGCTGCTCGACCTCGGCGGCTTCGACACGCTCAGCCTGAGCCCGGCGCTCGGACGTCCGACCGGCCGGACGCGCAGGTTCCGCACCGCGCGGGGCGACACGATGGTCGCGCGCGAGCTCGTGCTCGCCGACGTGCGCATCGGCGACATCGTGCTGCACGAGGTTCGCGGCTACGAGCACCTGTTCGCTCGCGACTTCCCGCCGCCGGTCGAAGCGGGCTACCTCGGTCGCGGCATCCTCGATCGGTTCGCGCTCGCGATCGATTATCCTGCGCGCCGCGTATCGATCGCGCGATCGCAGGCCGAGCTTCCGGCGAGCCCGGGCCGGCGCTGGCACCTCGTGCCGTTCAGCTCGAGCGATTCCGGCGCCGTCGTCTCGGCCTCTCTCGACGGGCGCGTGCACCAGCTCTTGCTCGATACCGGTGCGACGTCGTCGTTCATGCGCGAACCGGTTCGTGCGCGCGATCTCCGCATCGGCGGCCTGGCGTTGGGACCGCTCGACTTCGAGGCTCTCGATCTGTCGGTGCCCGACGCGGACGGCCTTCTGGGCGCCAGCTTCTTCGCGACGCGGCGCGTGCTCGTCGATTTTCCGGCCGCCGTCGTCGGGCTCGAGGTCTCCTAGTGCGCGCGAGCGGCCGTGACCAGGTCGCGCACGAGCGCGATCGCCTCGCGGCGAACGACCGCCTTCGGGACACCGAGCTCGAGCGCATGCGCCAGCACGTCGCCCGGTAGGCTCTCGGATTCGCCGCCGCCTTCGTAATCGAAGCAGCCTTTGTCGTCGGGAACCGGCGCAGGATCGGCCGCGCGCGCGACCGCCTGGAACGCAGCCGACAGCGCCTGCTCGTAGTCGCCGTAGGCGTCGGCGCCGGCGAGCGGCCCGTCGATGAGCGGC
>Ga0268266_10003702_pt1 | contig 15066 bp, 16 predicted proteins | sample KBSS13metaG_FD_190356 | JGI IMG/M metagenome (GOLD analysis project Ga0268266, IMG submission 190356) | Switchgrass rhizosphere microbial communities from Kellogg Biological Station, Michigan, USA - KBS S1-3 metaG (SPAdes) (version 2) | ecosystem: Host-associated > Plants > Roots > Rhizosphere...
TCGCGTTGCACACCGGCGTCGGCGCCGCGCAGTCGCTACTCATCACGCACTGCACGCAGCTGCCATTCGAGCAGATCGCGTCGTCGGCACTCCCACCGAATCCCGGGCACTCGGAGTCGGTCTCGCAGGCCGCTTCACACAAGCCAGTGCTCGTGCAGAACGGCAGCTGTGCGTTGCAGTCGGCGTTGCTCGAGCACGTCTCCGCGACGCACGAGTTTGCGATGCAGACGAGCCCGTCGGAGCACATGTGATCGGTCGAGATCCCGAGGCTCTCGCAGTTCGCGGCGTCGGTGCAGCACAGCGCCGGATTGGTCTTCGTGCACGCGAGCGGCGCGCACGCGAGCAATAGAACGATCGATAGACGGTTTTTCATAGAGCGCGTTTTCGTCCCTTCCCCTACAAAGTTGCTTGCAGCTAAGCGGTCGATTCGCTTCGTATCAGCTTTCGGCCTACGGCTTGAACTCGTCGGCGCCGATGTCGTAACGCATTCCTTGGGGCCGCGCATCGCCTTCGAAGTCATCGGCCGGGCCCGTGTTGACCTGATCGATGGCCGGGCTTCCAGCCTGAATATGGAAGTCGCCCATCGCCGCGTTGACGAACATCGGGTCGGCGTTCGTCACGCCGGTGAGCGTCGTCGGACCGGCGATCGACGTCGCCACGTTGCAACCGGAGACGACCGGTCGGCTCGTTGCAAAGCCCGGCGTCCACAGGATCGACGAGCGGACGGTCAGCGGCGTCTTGCAGTTGAACGCGAGCCCTCCGGGGTTGCCCGGATCGCCCGTGTTCGCGACCGTCGAGGATGCGACGGTGCCGGTCGCGTTCTCGACGTCGAAGCCGGGCCCCTGCGTCACGTTGTAGACGAGCGCGTTCGTGATCTGAACGGACGCTTGGTCCACGCCGCCGAGCTCGATGCCCAAGGACACGTCGTGGGCAACGATGCGGTCGCCCGAAAACGACCCGGACTGCACGAAGATCGCCGGGGCGACGTCGAAGATGGTCAGGTTCTTCGCGGTCACGGTTCCGTTGGTGATGAGCCCGCCTCCGCCGTTCGAGATCGTGACGTTCTGGAGATCGTAGGTCTCGCTGGTACCGTCGAGGCTCAGCACGTGCCCGCCGCCGCTCATGCTGAGGTCGCGGATCGTCACGCCGATCGCGATGTCGTAGGCCGGCCCATCGGCCGTCGACACGAGCCCGGCGCCATGGCCGTGGATTTCGATCGAGGTGGCCGCCGTCGTGGTGCTCGTGATGTTGAAGCTGCTCTCGTTGTACGTGCCCATCGTCAGACTGAGAAACTGGCGGGTTTGATTCGTCTGCGTCGCGGCATAGGCGATCGTGCGGCAGGGCGCTGCGCTCGTGCACGAGCCGCCGTCGGTGCCGCCAGGATCGAGATAGACGATGTCCGCCGGGTCGACACACGAACCGTTGGCCCCGCACACGTTCGAGGCGCAATCGCCGTCCGAGCCGCAGTTGGCGCACATGTTATTCGCCGCACAGATCGGCGCCGCCGCGGAGCAGTCGGCGTTCGTCGCGCACTGCACGCACACGTTCGCGTCGCACACCGGTGTCGGCGCCGCGCAGTCGCTGTTCATCACGCACTGCACGCAGCTGCCGTTGGAGCAGATCGCGTCGTCGCTACCACCGAATCCCGGGCACTCGGCGTTCGTCTCGCACGCGGCTTCGCACAAACCGGTGCTCGCGCAGAACGGGAGCTGGGCATTGCAGTCGGTGTTGCTCGAGCACGTCTCGGCGACGCACGAGTTTGCGATGCACACGAGCCCGTCCGTGCACATGTGGTCGGTCGAGATCCCGAGGCTCGCGCAGTTCGCGGCATCGGTGCAGCAGAGCGCTGGATTGGGCTTCGTGCACGCAGCCGGCGCGCACGCGAGCAGCAAAACGATCGATAGGCGATTGGTCATGAGTGCGTTCAGGTCCCTTCCCCGACAGAGTTACTCGATTCTCGCGGCAGCCCGGATTCGGTGCAACGTGCGCTTCGTGGGCAGCAAGGTGGCTACCAGACCCGAGGCAACGCGGTTGGTAGGGACAACTGTCACCGCCATTGGGCCCGGGCTATCTCGCCGGATCCACTGGCGCAGCGGTTGGATCGGCGCTTGCTGTAGGGCGACATCAGCCATGACTCGCCTATCCGCCGCCCTGTTCGTCGTCGCAGCAGCCTCTGCGTGCAGCCCGCACAACCCTGCCACCAGCCTGTGCTCGGACACCATCCCGGCACCGGCGGCGTGCATGGAGACCTGCGACGCCGCGCCGGGCGCGCCGAACACCTGCCCGGCGGGCTTCCACTGCAACCCTGACGGCGCCTGTGACGCCGTGTGCACGCCTGGCGGCAACCAGTGCGGCGACGGCTTCAGCTGCACGGCGGACGGCAACTGCGTGGCGTCGGGCAGCAATGGCAGCACGGGACCGGATGCGAGCTGCCCGGCGGTGCACTACACGCCGACGCGCGTGACGCCGTCGATCGAGCTGGTGCTCGACCGCAGCGGCTCGATGAGCGGGACCGACATCTCGCCGAATCGCTACGAAGCGCTTCACGAGGGCCTGACCGGCACCGCGAACGGCCAGACGGGCGCCGTCATGGCGCAGCAGGCGAACGTTTACTTCGGCGCCGCGCTGTTCGCGAGCGACGAGGCGCCGTGCCTGACGATGACGAACTACATGGTGCCGCGCGCGCTCAACAACGCGTCCACGATCAACAACCTGATCGTGAACCACATCCCGAATGGCGGCAACACGCCGACCGCCGACGCGATCACGCAGGTCACCGCCGACTTCGCGCTCCACCCGCCGCCGGCCGGCTCGCCGCCGATCATCTTGCTCGCCACCGACGGCGAGCCCAACAGCTGCACCGGTGGTGACGGCACCGCGTCGTCGCTCACCGCGATCGGGCTCGCGTACGCGGCCGGCATCAAGACGTACATCATCGGCCTCGCGAACCTCAACACCGGCTACCTGCAGTCGGTCGCGAATGCCGGTCTCGGCATGCTGACCGGCAACGCCCCGTACTACACGGCGAACGACCCGATGCAGCTCGCGAGCGGCATCAGCCAGATCATCAACGGCGCGCTGTCGTGCGACCTCACGATCTCCGGCATGATCAACCCGTCGCAGGCGATGAGCGGCTCGCTGTCGATCAACGGCATGAACCTCACGTACGGCACGGACTGGACGCTCGACGCGAACGGCATGACGATCCACGTCCTCGGTGCCGCGTGCACCTCGCTCGAGAGCACGCCGAACCCGACGATCGATGCATCGTTCCCGTGCGGCGCCGTCATCCAGTAGCCGGCCAGCAGCCAGCGCTTAGCTGCGGCGGCCGAGCGGACGCGCCATGCGCAGTGCTCGCTGCCCGCGATCGTAGGTCGCCGAGCCATCGACGATCGTGAAGCCGTGGCGGTCGTACAAGCGCTGCGCTCCGACGTTGTCCTCGGCGACCGTGAGCCGCAGATGCGTGATCTGGCTCGACGGCGCGACGCGCTCCGCGACCTCGATGACGTGCCCGAGTAACCGCGTGCCGATGCCGTGGCTCTGATAGCTGGGTAGCACCGCGAGCGCGAGCAGATCGGCGATGACCTGCGGCGCGCGCGCGTCTTCCGTGTAGAACCCGAGCATCGCGAAGCCGCGGCCGCGCGCCTGACCGTCTTGCTCGATCCATGCGAGCACGCCTGGCTGCTCGAGCCACGACGGTAAGATGCGCGTGTAGTCGCCGAGGTCCCGATACGCTTCGGCACCGGTGGCCACGATCCAGGGGTGGTCGACGAGCTCGGCTCGACGAATCCAGCCCGGTCCGACGCGTGACCTCGGCTCTACTGCCACGGCCGATTATCAGCCCGCGTATCCGCCGCCTTCGGCGGAATCGCGGCCCGCTGGGCGCGCGGTCGGTGCCGCGGCGGCCGCGGGCTTGCGCGCGAGATTGCCAGCGAGGCGATCCACGGGCGCAGCAGCGGCAGCCATCGGCGTCGCAGGCGTCGCGACGGGCGACGCGCTCGCGACCGGCGCGATCTGCGCGGCGATCGCGCGCAGCGTGTAGCGACCGGGCGACGTGCGCGTGAAGAGCGAAGCCTCGCCCTTCTTTTTGATGTCCATGGCGAGGTCACGAGCGACCACCGTATCCGGGGTCTTCGACTTGCTTGGCAACCGTGCCCCCGCGCGCTCCACGATCTCGCGAACCGACATGGGAACCGCGGTCTCGCGAAGGATCTCTTCCACCACAGCAAGCGTACTCATGACCGTCATGCCTCCGACTGAAAGATCGTCGTCCGGGAAACCCTCGAGACGCTCGCCATCCTAGCGCCGCAGACATCAGGAACCAGTCTTGACATCATTTTTTTTTCTGACCGCGAGAGAAGAGATGTTTCACGCGCGACGTTCCGTCACATTTTGTCGTTTCGCTCGGGCGCGCGTTGACACATGATGAGGGTTTACTCGAAGTGAACGAGCGGAAACCGCGCGGCACAGGTCGCATCTGGGAGATGGCGCGGATCGCGCAAGAACGCCAGAACGAGCGATATCGCACATGGACCATCGGCAGCGACATGTGTTTCGCCGGCGAGCTCGACGAAGTTGCCGTTCGGCAGCGTCGCGAGCGCGCGACGTCCCCACGCGGGCGGTGTGTTCGGATCGAATTCGCCGGCGAAGATCAAGACCGGAACGTCGCTGGTGACCGGATTTGTCGACGGTGACGACGGCGAGACCGGCCACGCGCGGCAGACGTCGGGCGGGAACGCCACCGTTTGCCAGCCGCCGAGCTCGGGGTGCTTGCTCGCGCGCTCGGGATGCGTGATCGGCGCTTCGTCGCGGCACCACACCGACAGCCGTTCGCCGCGCATCGCGCTCGAAGGGCCCGCGTTGTCGGCGACGATCTTCGCCATGTGAGCGAGCTCGCCGCGCGCGATTTCGTCGACCAGCTTCGGAATGCCTGCGATGTGCGAGCGGTCGTTGAGCTCGTCGTAGACCGCTTCCATGAGGTCGCGCGGTCGCTTGCTGCGCGCGAGCGCCGCGGTCCAGCGCGCGCGCAGATCGGGATACGCGCGCGCGCAGGTCGGATCGACGGCGCACTGATCGAGCACGCGGTCGAGCGCCGCCAGCGCGTTATCGGTCGCGAGCTCGTCGTAGCGCACGTCGGGCGGCAGCACCGAATCGAGAATCACCGCGTGGATCGCGTGCGGCGACGGCTGTGCGCGCAGCGCCTCGAGCGCGACGCGCGTGCCGTACGACACGCCGAACAGGTCCATCGTCGGGATCGCGAGCGCGCGCTGCAGGTCGAACAGGTCGGCGACGATCTCGGCGGTGTCGAAGCCGTCGAGGTCGACGCCCGACGCGACCAGCCGCTTGCCGCACGCGGCGGCCTCGGCGCGATGCTTCGCGGCGTCGCCGGTCCATTCGGGGCACGCGAGCTCCGGCGAGCTGAACTTGCCCCCGCGCTGCTGGAACAGGATGTAGTCGTGATCGGCGAGAAACGGGCTGTTCTGGCGATCGAGATGGTTGATCGCGTTCACGCCCGGGCCGCCCGCGAGGAACACGATCGGCTCGAGCGGATGCGGCGAGCGGCTGCGAAACCGCACGATCGGGATCGCGATCGTGCTCGGCGACGGCTTGGTCCGGTTCGCTGGAACCGTGAGCGTGAAGCACTCGACCTGCGCGGGTGCAGGGAGCGGGCACGCGGTGCGCCGGATGGTCGCGTCGGCGTGCGCGACGCCTGCGAGCGCCGCCAGCACGACGAGCACGCGCATGCTAGGCGAGCTCGCGCAGCTCGACGATCATCTGGTGGATCTGCGTCAGGTCGTCGAAGTCCTGGCCCGCTTCGGGCTCGTAGCTGACCTCGATGATCATGTCGTCGTCGACCGGCGGCAGGTCGCGGCCGGCGCGGCGCTCGCCGACGCGGCGCTCGTACTTGAACACGCGCGAATCGGTCTTGCCGATCCGGCGATCGACCCTGCGACGCTCGCGCGAGATGGCAGCCTTGAGCCCGGCGATCGTCGCGGGCAACGGCTGGATGTCGAGGATCTGGCCTGCACAGTTGAAGCACATCGGCTTCCAGCCGCCGAACAGCTCGACGGTCTTGAGGCAGCGCCGCCGCTTCTCGTTGCACGTGATGCAGCGGGCGCCCAGGCCGACGGGACGCGCGTCGACCCAGCGGCCGTAGCAGCCCCAGCAGCGCCCGCGGCGCAGCTCGCCGACCCGCGCGTTGCAGACTTCGCAGATGCTGACGGTCGTCTCCACGTAACGGTTGTCGGCCCGGGGCGGCCGGGCCGCAAGTTTTCGGCTAGGCTCGCATACCGTGCCGTCGACTCGCGCGTTGATCCACGCTCCGTGGTCGGCCTCGAAGGTCGCGATGGCACTGCGCTGCCCGCGGCTGTTCCACTTCCGCTACGTCGAGAAGCTCAAAGAGCCCGAGGTCATGCCCGAGGCTCGGCTCGGCAAGGCGATCCACTCGGCGCTCGAGCTCGTGCTGCAGGGCAACCCGCTGCCCGAGGTCACGCACCAGATCCGCAGCGAGCTGCCGAGCGAGCACGAGCAGCTGCGGTTCGACGCGCTGGGCACGGGTATCACGCCGTTCATCTCGCGGATCGCGCAGTTCAAGCGGCGCCGCCGGGTCGCGCGCCAGCTCGTCGAGTACTCGCTCGCCGTGCGCGAGGATCTGTCGACGACGCAGTTCTACTCCGGCGACGCGTACTTCCGCGGCGTGCTCGATCTCGGCTACCTGTTCGAGGACGACTCGATCGCGCTCCTCGATCACAAGACCGGCGTGCGCTTGCCCGGCACGTCGATCACCGATCAGCTCGAAGGCTACGCGGTGCTCGCGGCCTCGGCGTTCCGCCACGCGCGCCGGTTCTGGCTCGGCGTGCACTGGGTCGCCGAGCGCGCGGTCGAGTGGAGCTCGCCGGTCGCGCCCGAGAAGATCCGCGACGAGCTCGTGCCCGATCTGCTCGACAACATCGAGGCGGCCGCGCTCGCGGTCAGCGACGGACCGCGCACGAACCCGGGCCCGTGGTGCGATCGCTGCAGCTTCCGCGCGGTCTGCCCGGCGAGCCGCGAGCTGCGCTACGAGCCGGTCGAGTACTACGAAGACGACGACGACTGAGCGACCGGCCACGCGAGCACGAGCTCGCTGCCGTCGCGGCCTTCCGACAGCGACAGCTCGCCGCCGACGTCGCGGGCGAGCGCGTCGACCACGGCCAGCCACGACGGCGGCTCGACGACGAGCTCGGCGGAGCCCTGTGGAACGACGCGCACGAGCTCGATCCAGCGCGCGTCGTCGATCGTGCGCTCGCGGACGAGCAGCGTCAGCCGCGTTGCGGTCACCGCGTCGAGCACGCACGCCGCGACGATCGCGTCGAGCTCGTCGCGCTCGAGCCGCGAGCACGCGCCATCGGCCAGCTCGATGCGCAGCTCGATCGGCGCCGCGATCGCGGGCCCGACGACTGCAACGGCTGCGCGGATGGCCGGACCGACCGGCGGACCGACGGTGGTGCGCTGCGCTCGCTTGGTGAGGTCGAGCATCGCGGCGAAGGCCTCGCCGGCGCGCTCGTTCGCCTCGCGAAGATCGACGACCGGCTCCGAGGTCGCGCTACCGTCGCGCGTCAACTCGAGCGAGCTCAGCTCGATGATCTGGAGCGCGTTGCCGAGCGCGTGGATGTGCTTGCCGAGCAGCTCGGATGCGCCGCGCGCACGCGCGAGCCTCAGCTCGACTGCACGCACGCGCAACGCGGCCGCGAGCAGCGCGCTCATTGGCCCCGTCCCGGGCCGCGCCAGCGCAGGATGCGCGCCGGCCACGGCGGCATGCCGTCGTCCTTCTGCTTTAGCGCCGCGCGCGCGGTGAGCTTGCCGAACATCTCGGCCGACGCCACGAGCTCGGCGGGTGCTTCGGCGACCTCGACGCGAGCCGAGCCGTCGTAGCCGAGGCGCGCCGCGCCCGCGAACGTCGCCGTCGGCGTGTAGATCGCGACCTTGTATCGCGCACCGTCGACGTCGTCGCCCTCGCGCTCGAACAAGAAGCGCGCGCCCTGGGTTGGAGTCAGATCACTCACCGAGATCTGCCGCGAACCGACCGGAGACATCGGCTGCGTTACCCCACTGCGCCTTCTTCCACTCCACGTTCCAGTTGCGGATGATCCACAGCGGATCGAGCACGAGTCGCGTCCCGATCTCGGCGCCGCCGGTGTTGTAGATGTCCTTGCGCTCGTCGGGATCCTTCGCGAGGTCCCACACGTGCGGCGTGCCGGTGCCCATGAGCTTAGCCTTCCAGTGCCCGATGCGGCCCGCGTGCGAGTTCTCGTACTGCGACGAGAACGACATCATCGGATAGCCGCCGACGCCGTTGGCGACCGGCACGAGCGACATGCCCTGCCACTCGGGATCCGCCGCGACGCCGAGCGCGTCGGCGAGCGTCGGCACGATGTCGATCGCCTCGACGCCTTGCGCGACCTTGCCGCCCGGGAACATCGGCGGGTAGTGGATGAGCAGCGGCACGTGCAGCAGCGTCTCGCGCTCGCTGCCGCCGTGACCGACGCGGCCGTCTTCCCACTGCTCGTCGCCGTGATCGGCGATCACGACGAGCATCGTCTGATCCCAGATGCCCCAGCCCTCGAGCTTCTTCTCGATCTGACCGAGCAGGTCGTCCTGGTAGCTGACGTTCGAGTCGTAGAGCGCGCGAACGTGCTCCTGCTCCTTTTCGGTCAGATCCTTGCCGTTCGACCCGTGCGGGCCGTCGTCGCCGTACTCGGTCGCGAACCGGCCCTTGTAGCCGCCATCGTACTTGTCCATCCACGGCTGCTTCGCGCGCCACGTGACGTGCGTGTCGATGAGGCCGAGATAGAGGAACCACGGCTGGTCCTTGCGCGGCGTGATGAACTTCCAGCCCTGCTCGACGATGTCGGCGCCTTTGAGGCCGAGCCCCTTCTCGATGTGATTGACGAACTGGTTCCACGCCGAGCCGAAGCCGCGCGACGGACGGATGTAGCCGTTGCCCGACGCGCCGGCGACGTACTTGCCGCCGGCCTTCGCGACCTCGTCGATCGTCATCCACTTGTCGGCGAGATGATCCTTCATCTCGATCGCCTTGTGCTTGGCGAGGTAGTTCGACGACCAGATCGACGCGTGCGAGACCTGCGACTCGTTGCCCTGAACGTACGTGTTCACGAACAGCGCCGAGGTCTCGGACAGCTTGTCCCAGTTCGGCGTCTCGGGGCGCGCCTTCGGGTTGATCGCGCGGATGCGATCGGCGCGCAGCGAGTCCATCACGACGAACAGCACGTACTTCGGCGGATCGCCGCGCTTGACCACCGGCGCGTCACCCTTTTGCGAGAGCTGCGCGTTCGTGAGCCGCGCGGTCGGGCACGCCGCGTTGTCGAGATCGAGGCGCGCGGCCTTGTTCGCGAGCGGCGCGAGATCGACGGCGGCGCCGGGGCCCGCGAGCTTGCCGGTGATCACCTGGCCGTCCTCGCTCGTCGCGGTGACCGCGATCGAGCACGCCTTGTCGGAGACGTCCGCTTCGAGGCGCGTGTCGGGCGGGACGGCGACGAACCACGACATGCCGCCGTTTTGCGGGATCACGAGCGCGTGCGAGCCGCCGTCGTAAAACGCGAGGTCGTCTTGCACGGTGCCGCCGACCTGGAGCCATGCGAGCTCGAGGTTCTTGCCGAAGATCGCGAGGTTGTTCTCGCCCTCGTGCAGCTGACCCGACGGCACGGTGAATTCGAGCGTCGCCCAGCCCTTGTCGGCTTTCGCGTTGAGATCCTTGTTGTCGTTGACCTTCACGCTGACGGTGCCGTCGTCCTTCGCGAAGACCTTCATGCGCAGCACGCTCGACTTGGCCTGATCGGCGGTGAGCGGCACGTAGACCGTGGCTTCCTTGCCGGCCATGCGCGCGACCTTGGTGTCGCTCTCGCTCTGGCGCATCTCCCACGGGCGCTTGCCGCCGCTCGCGATCTGGTTCGCGATTCGCGTGTACTTCGCGAAGCCAGCCGAGCCGCCTTCGACGAAGAAGCCACCGCCGCGACGCAGGTGCGCCGACAACCGGTTGTCGACGAGCGAGTACACGACGTGCTCGCCGGCACGCGTCGGCTTGGGCGCGGGCGGCGCGACCGCGACCCGCGGCTGCACCGGCGGCGGCGCGGCCTCGGCGGAACGCTCGATCGAAGGCGAGTCCTTGCTCTTGCCGCAGGCCACGAGCCCGACGGCAACCACCAGGGCATAACAGCGCATCGGGCGAGAACCTAAGGTCGCTCGCCCGACGAGGTCAAGCGAAGAGACGGGTCACGCCAAAACCGATGGTCCCGAGCGAGAGCAGGTTGACCGCGCCGGCCGACAGCTCGTGGAACCCGAGCGTCACGGCGAGCCCGGCGGCGATGCAGATCAGCCCCAACCGGCGGTTGTTGCGACGATCGCGCTCGGCCGAGTCGCGCAAGATGTCATTCATCGACGGTAATTCCCTCATCCTTCACCTCTGCTGTCGCGCCCTCGTATCACACGAGGCGCCAGCCATGTGCGTAAATGTTGTATCTCGTGCCGCGCACGAACCCGGCGAGCGCGACGCCGAATCGCTCGGCCAGCTCGACGGCAATCGACGACGGCGCCGATACGCTCGCGACGACCGGCACGCCCAGCATGATCGCCTTCTGCACCAGCTCGTAACCGGCGCGCCCCGATAGGAACAACAGATGGGCCGCGGGATCGAGCCCCGCGTCGAGCGCCCAGCCGACGAGCTTGTCGACGGCGTTGTGCCGGCCGACGTCCTCGCGCGCTTGCACGAGCTCGCCGGCCAGCGTGAACAACCCGGCCGCGTGCAGCCCGCCGGTCTCGGCGAACTCGCGCTGCGCCGCGCGCAGCCGGTCGGGCAGCGCGGCGAGCACGCTGCCGGCGACGGTCGCATCGGTTTCGATCACGCGCGCGCGCCGCTCGAGATCGGCGATCGCGACGCGCCCGCACACGCCGCACGCCGCGCTCGCGAGCAGGCCGCGGCCCGCAAACGCGGCCGGATCGACGTCGATGTCGACCGCGTCGGCGTCGTGCTTCGCGATCCATCGCGGGATCACGGACTCCGCGTGCAAGAGGCCGCGCACGAGCTCGAGATCGTGGCCCGGCGTGCGCATCAGCGTGGCGACTGGCGTGCCGCGCGCGCGCAGCTGGAGCGGCGCCTCGACGACGACGTGATCGATCGCCGACGCTCGCGCCGCGCCGTCGACGCGCTCGATCGCGACCTCCTGGCTCATCGCTTGCGCCGCCCCTCGACGAGCAGGTGCGAATCGCTGGCGTCGAGATCGAGGTGATAGACCTGGCGAAGCGCGGCGACCGCGCCGAGCGTCTCGGGCCCGAACGGCGGCTTGCCGTCGAACGCGTGCAGCACGATGCCCTCGAGCAAGTCGCCGAACGTGATGTCGAGCGCGCCCGCGAGCGCCTTGAGCACGAGCAGCATGCGCTTTTCCATTCGCACGCCGGTCTGCACGCGCTCGACGACGCGCCGCTTGGCTCGCTTGGTCATCGCATGGTGGGTAGCACGAACACGGCGCGCGCGAGCGGCGACGCGAGGAGCGCGGGCACGTCGTAGTAACGCGCGAGCAGATCGCGCTCGAGCAAATCGGGATGGTCGGCGAACAGCTCGGCCGACGAGCGATAGCCGCGGCCGTGCATGCGCTCGGCGATCACGACCAGATACGCCCACGTGAGCGTCTCGTGGTACTTGCCGCTCGAGCCGGCGATCCGGCGCAGCCCGGCGCGAAACGCCATCGCCGCCGCCGCGAGGTCGCCGTCGCGCGCGAGCATCGCGAACGCGACGCGCACGTGCTCGCGGTGATGGAACGCGGTCAACGTGCCGGTCTCGAACGCGACGAGCAGCTCGGCATCGGTCATGGGTAACTTGTTACCAAGCTACCCGTCGAGACGCAAGCGCAAAGAGGCTGGTAGGATGCGCCCGTGAAGGACCGCGTATTTCGCGACCCCGTCCACGGGCTCGTCGAGCTCAAGGGCGAGGATCGGCCGATCGCGGACCTCGTCGACACGTTCGCGCTCCAGCGGCTACGCCGGATCAAGCAGATGGGCTTCGCGTGGCTCGTGTATCCCGGCGCGGAGCACTCGCGGTTCGGCCACGCGCTCGGCGCGCTCCACATCGCGCAGCGCGTGACCAAGAAGCTCGGGCTCGACGCGACGATCGCGCGCCACGTCAAGGTCGCCGCCCTGCTCCACGACGTCGGCCACGGCCCGTTCTCGCACGCGTGGGAGCACGTGTTCCCGGGCCAGAGCCACGAGCACTGGGGCACGCGGATCGCGCTCGAGGATCCGGAGCTGCACACCGCGCTCGACGCGCTCGAGCCCGGCTTGCCCGAGATCCTCGCCGAGTTCTGGAGCAAGCACGGCAGGCCGTACTTCGCGCGCAAGCTGGTGTCGTCGCAGCTCGACGTCGACCGGCTCGACTACTTGCTGCGCGACGGCCACTACTCCGGCGCCGGCTACGCGACGTACGACCTCGACTGGATCATCCACGCGATCGAGATCGCGAACATCCGCGGCGGCGACGACCCGCTCGACCTCGTCGTCGACTATCGCCGCGGCATGTACGCCGTCGAGCAGTACCTGTTCGCGCGCTCGTACATGTACGCGCAGGTCTATCACCACAAGACCGTGCGCGCGGCCGAGTGGATGTTCATCAAGACGATGGAGCGGTTCGCCGAGCTCGCGCGGCGCGGCGACGAGCCGCCCGGCCTCGCGATCGCCGCCGAGATGGCGCGCGGCGGCACGATCGGCGTCGGCGAATATCTGCGGCTCCACGACGCGTCGCTGACCGCGGCGCTCGACGCGTGGGCCGGTCTGGCAGGCGAGCCCGCGCGCGACACCGTGCTGCGCGATCTCGCGAACCGGCTCGTGCGCCGCCGGCTGTTCAAGACCTTCGATCTCGGCGACGACCGCGCCGGTGCCGAGCGGCTGTGGCCCGCCGCGCTCGACGTCGCGACGAAGCACTTCGGCGCGGCCGGCACGAGCTACGTCCATCTCGACACCGCGCGCCACGCCGCGTATCTCGCATCCGACGACGAAGCGCTGCACGTGATCGATCATCCGAAGTACGGCGCGGTCACGCTGTCGCGCCTTCTCGAGGACATGCCGCTCGGCCAGCCGACCGCGACGATCCGGCTGGTGTGCGCCCCCGAGCTCGTCGCCGATCTGCGGCCACTCGTCGAGCACGCGCTCGGCCGGCGAGGTCGTCGCTAGTGGCCGACGAGGTCCCGACCGTCACCGTGCAGCAACCCGGCGCGCGGCCGTCGGGAACCACGTTCGCGACCACGGTCGGCTCGCCGCTCGAGGCGCTCGAGCACGACGAGATCCTGCGCACGCGCTGGTTCTGCTTCATCGGCCTGGGCATCGGCCTGCTCGGCGCGGCCGCCGCGACCGTGCTGCCGGGCGATCCGATGGTGACGAAGCTGTTCCTCGGCGCGGTCACCGTGTCGATCTTCGGCCTCGGCTTTCTCTACAACCGCACGCGCGATCCGACCGAGTTTCGCAAGGCGAGCACGAGCCTCGGTTGGTTCATCCCGGCGGCGTGCGCGTCGACGTCGGTGCCGTACTTCGGCGCGTTCTCGCCGGTCTCGCTCGTGCTGGTGCTCGGCGTGTACTTCACCGGGCTCGGCCGCAGCTTGCGGCTGTCGATCACGATCTGGTCGGTGTGCGCCGGCATGGAGCTGTTCGTCGGCTTGCTCGTGATCTTCGGCGCGCACGACACCGGCGTGATCCGCGCCGATCTGCTGTCGGCGCCCGAGCGCGTCGTCGTGCTCGGGCTCGTGCAAGCCGTGCTGCTCGCGACGCTCCTCACCGCGCGGATGTCGCGCCGAACAACCTTGCTCGCGCTCGGCGAGCTCGAGCAAGCCGTGCGCATCGCCGCGCATCGCGAAGCTCTGCTGCTCGAGGCGCGCGAAGAGCTCGAGCGCGCGCTCCGCCCCGGGCGCGGCCGGTTCAGCGATCAGGTCATCGGCGGCTACACGCTCGGCACGCTGCTCGGCCGCGGCGCGATGGGCGAGGTCTACGAGGGGCGCGGCAAGGATGGCGTGGTCGCGATCAAGGTGCTGTCGCAGACGTCGCTCGGCAACCCGACGCACGTGCTGCGCTTCCTGCGCGAGCTGCGGATCGTCGCGACGATTCGCTCGCCGCACGTCGTGCACGTGATCGAGGTCGGCGAGCAGCCGGTGCCGTACCTCGTGATGGAGCGGCTCGAGGGCCAGTCGCTGTCGGAGATCCTGCGCGGCCGGCGCGCGTTCGCCGCCGCCGAGGCGATCGAGCTCGCGGTGCAGCTCGGGCTCGGCGTCACCGCCGCGCACGAGGCCGGCATCATCCACCGCGATCTCAAGCCGCAGAACGTGTTCCGCGATCGCGAGATGTGGAAGGTGCTCGACTTCGGCGTCGCGCGCGGCGTGAACCAGGGCGATACGCTCACGCGCGGCGACGTCGTCGGCACGCCGTCGTACATGGCGCCCGAGCAAGCGAACGGCACGCCCGCGTCGCACGCGAGCGACCTCTACGCGCTCGCCGCGGTGCTCTACCGCGCGATCACCGGTCAACCGCCGTACGCCGGCGGCGAGGTGGCCGAGACGCTGTACCGCGTCGTGCACACGCGGCCGCGCCGTCCCGGCGAGCTCGCGGCGATGCCCGAAGACGTCGAGCTCGTGCTCGCGATCGGCATGGCGCGCGACCCCGCGGCGAGATTCGCGAGCGCGGCCGAGCTCGCGACGGCGCTGCAACAGGCGTTCGACGAGAAGCTGCCCGCCGCGCTGATCGTGCGCGGCCACGATCTCGTGCGAGCCGGCGCGTGGGCGCCGAGGCGCCGCCAGCAGGTCACCGATCCGACGAAGGTCCGATGATCCGGCTCCGGCCGTTCACGCCCGCCGACGCGCCGAAGCTGCTCGCGATGAGTCACGAGGCCGGCCTTCGACGCTGGCTTCCGGATCAGGTGTATCGCGACGAAGCGCACGCCGCCGAGATCGCGACCACGCTCGCGGCATTCACGGCGCTGCCCCCGGATCCGCACGTGCGGCCGTATGTGCTGGGCGTCGAGCTCGTCGAGAGCGGCGA
>Ga0268266_10003703_pt1 | contig 15062 bp, 12 predicted proteins | sample KBSS13metaG_FD_190356 | JGI IMG/M metagenome (GOLD analysis project Ga0268266, IMG submission 190356) | Switchgrass rhizosphere microbial communities from Kellogg Biological Station, Michigan, USA - KBS S1-3 metaG (SPAdes) (version 2) | ecosystem: Host-associated > Plants > Roots > Rhizosphere...
GGCTTGCCCAATCCCCAGGCCATCTCCACCGAAGCAAAATGGGGAATGAACTGCACGACAGCGGCCACGCGCTCCGGGGTCGCCTGCATCAGTTGTTCGAGCCGCTGCTCGGCTTCACGAAATCGACCGAGCCGGACCAGGATCCTGGCCTTGAGGCATTTGACCCAGTGTTCGACATCGAACCCCAGGATCTGATTGGGATTGAGGCCAAGCGTTACGTTCTTGTCGAAGCCGCCCTGTTCGGCGATGGCGGCAAGCGTGACGTCCGCGGCGTTGTACGCTTCCAGCAGCCGGCCGGACATGAAGAACGCCTGGCTAAGCATGGCGTTCACGGTTGCGAAGCGGGCGACATCTCCTTCCTGAGAGGTCAACTCGACGGCGTCCTGAGCAAGCTTGACGTAGTCGTCGGTCGCCGCGGTCGACGCCAGGACCCGACCATAGGCGCCGATCAGGATCGGTTCGTGCATCTTGTCGGAGGCCCGTGCGAAGCTGAGGGCCTCTTCCGCGTACGGCTTCACTTCGTCGGCCGACATACCCTCGCGCCAGGCGAAGCTCAGAATTTGGCCGCTGGCAAGGGCGCGGAGACTGTCGACGTGCTCTGATCGTGGCAAATCCTGCAGCAGCCCACGTACTTTCTTCCAGTTCTGCAATGCTTCCGCAGAGTTGGTCCGGCCGATCCATTGCGCCGCCCGCCGCAAATGCGTGGCAGCCTCCAGCGTCTGGCCGGCCGACTCGTAGTGGTAGGCAAGGAGGCCGGCAAACTCGTCGAGCTTTCCCCAATCAAAGGCTTCGATGGTTTTCGCGACCGAAGCATGCAGTGCGATCAGGCGCGATCGCAGTTGCGTCGCATAGGCGACCTCCTGGATCAGCGGATGACGAAACGCCAGCAATTCCTGATCGTAGGGCGGCAAATCGTACAGCAGTTCGGCATGCCTGAGCTGCGAGATCGCTTCCAACAACTCGTCGTTGGGCAAGGCTGTGACCGGCCTCAAGATCGACATCGCGACCAGCCGCCCGATTACGGCGGCGGTCTCCAGCACCTGCTTTGCCATTTCCTCCAGATGGTCGATGCGCGCGGCGACGACGGCCTGGACGGTCGCCGGCAGTGGTATGGTGTCGACGCCTTGCTTCAGCCGGTATGCGCCCCTTTCGCCCTCGAAGTCGCCGCGCTCCGCGATTGCGGTGGCGAGCTCCTCGATAAAGAACGGGTTGCCCTGCGCGCGCTCGATGACATTGCGGGTAAGCGGGGCGAGCGACGGATCTGCGCCGAAATGCTCCCGCAACAACCGATCCGCATCCGCCCATTCGAGCGGCGGCATCACGATTTGACGAAAGTGCGTGTGCTTCATGAAGGCGGCCGTGAAGCCCGGTCTGAAATTGACGACGAGCAGCGTGGCAGTGTGGACGACGGCATCTGCCAGTGTCTCGATGAACTCCTCGCTCGCCACGTCGATCCAGTGGAGATCCTCGATCAGGACCACGGCCGGCGTTTCATCAGGCCGCACGTGCACCAGGGTTCGGACCAGATCGAGCAACTGCAGCTTGAGCGCGCGCGGGTCGAGCTTCGGCGGCGGATGCTGCGGGTCCGAAAGACCGAGAAATTCCAGCAATAGCAATAGCTGCTGCTCGGAAGAGGCGATCGGGGCGAAACGGTCGATCACCTGGCGGCGTGATGTTTCGACGGAATCCTTCGGCCGAATACCGAAAATGTCCCGCAACAGCTCGAGCACCGGCTGAAACGGCGTCGCCCGGCCATGGGCCAGCACGCGAGCCTCGAACACGCGGATGCCTTGCCGCCTGCAATTCTCGGCGAATTCGAAGCAGAGGCGGCTTTTGCCGATGCCGGCGTCGCCGACCACGCCGACCACGCGCCCATCGCCTTTGATTGCGTGGGCGAGTTCGCCCTCGAGCGCTGCCATCTGCTCGCTGCGCCCGATCAGCGAAGTCAGGCGCTTGCCGCTGCGGAAGACATCGCTCGCCGGTGCGTTGAGCAGTCCCGTCAGCTTGAAAACCTCGATCGGGGCGGCGATCCCTCGAACGGCCTGCATGCCAAGCGGCACGACCTCCACGAACTGCTTGGCGCTGAGATAGGTATCGCGGCTGATGAGGGTGCAGCCCTCCTCGGACATCTGCTCCAGTCGATTGGCGATATGGACGTTTGCGCCGGTCGCGTCATACGTCTGGTAGATGCTGTTTTCGATGGTCTGGACCACGACCTCGCCGGTATGCAGGCCGACCCTGATCTGCAGGCTCGGGTCGGCGAGGCGCCCGATCGAATCCTGCATCGCCAGGGCAGCCAGACAACCGCGAACGGCATGGTCCTCATGCGGCCGCGGAGCGCCGAACAGCGCCATGACGCCATCACCCTGGATCTTGTTGACGATGCCGTCGTAGCGATGAACGGCTTCCTTCATGAGGTTGAGCACCGGCTCCAGCCGGTGCATCGCGAGTTCGGGATCACCGAGGCTGTCTATCAGCCGGGTCGAATTCCGAATGTCGGCAAACAGCACCGTCAGGCGCTTGCGCTCGCCGCCCTTGCTACTGAGCGACCGAAGCAGACGTTGTGACGAGGGATCTCCAGCCACCCCCCTTTGCGTCAGCGCCGTGCCACATTGGCCGCAAAACCGGCTGGCGGAGCCATTGATATGGTTGCACGCGTCGCATCTAATCCCGAAAGACGCACCACAGTTCTCGCAATACTCGTTATCGGCCCTGTTCTGGCTACCGCATCGAACGCACTGCATCGCCGGCCCTTTCAACGGCGCTGCTGCCAGACGCCAGATGAGCAAAAATAGGCGTGTTGCCAAATCCCCGTCAAACGCCAGCAGCGTTGCGATAGATTAAGGCAATTTTTCCCGCAAAACCAACGGGTAGAATGCAGGGCCCCGCCGCATGCACGGCGATGCTGCCGATGACTCAGCTCAACGGTCGCTGTTCTCTGCCGGCAGAGGCACCGGATGCGTGTCAGGCAGCATCGCTGCGAGCCGGTGCAGTTGGGAATCGCGAAAGCCCTCTGCCTCGATCGCCTTCACGGTGGCGAGGACATAGTCGCGGTTGACGCCGGAACTGCCGTGCCCCTGCAGCACGTGGCGCAACTGCTCCGCCAGCGACAGCCGCCCGGCATACTGCACATGGCCACGGTCGACCACGTAGACGAGGGCGCTGACGCGCTGGCGCGCCTCGTTCTCCAGCCACACCGAGCGCTTCACTTCGCGGTACACCGAGGTGACCTGTTCGCGCTCGCGCAAATAGGCGATGGTGGCGGCGCTGTTCTTTTCCGCGACCCGGAATGCGACGCCCCGGCAGGCGCCGCCGCGGTCGAGCCCGAGCACGAGGCCGGGCTTCTCGGGCGTACCGCGATGGACGTAGGAATAGACGCAGAGTGCCCGGTGTTCGCCGATCAACCTTGCTTGCACCCGCTCGACGAATTCGAAGCCCGGGCGCCATATCAGGGAGCCGTAACCGAACACCCAGAGGTCGCCTTTGGAGAATTCCGTATCGTTGAGGGTAATTGCGGACATCGCCCGCACCGCTACCAGAACGGAACGCCAAAGCGAAGTAAAATCAATGTCTTTTGTTGCGGCGGGCGGGTGCTTACATTTGACAAAATCGATAGCCAAAGGACGCCGCATGTCTGACATGACCCCCGCGCCGCGCCGGCGCCCGCTGTGGCGCCTGTTCATCATGCCCGCTCTGCTCGTCGTAGCCGCCGCGGCATGGAGCGGGTTCTGGTTCTATGCCGCGTCCGAAGTCGGCGTGCGCGCCGACGCGTGGGCAGCGCAGGAAGCCAAATCCGGGCGGGTCTATGCGTGCGCCAACCGCTCGGTGGCGGGCTTTCCATTCCGCCTCGAAGTCAGCTGCGACGACGCCAGCGTTACGCTGGTGTCGCAGACGGCGAACGCGCAAGCGCCGTTCACCGCACGGCTTGGCGAAATCCTCGTGATCGCGCAGATCTACCAGCCGAAACTCCTGATCGCCGAGTTCAAGGCGCCGGCTACGCTGGCCGATGGCGGCCAGCCGCCGTCGCTGAAGGTGAACTGGACCACCGGCCGCAGCAGCGTCAGCGGACTGCCTGACATTCCGCAGCGCGCCGACATCGCATTCGACAATCCCTCGATCGAGCGCGTCAACGGACCGGTAGCGACGCCGCTGGCGCGCGCTAGCCATGTCGAGCTGCACGGCCGGATCGCCGAAGGCTCGGCGCAGGACAATCCCGTGATCGAGACCGTGTTGCAGATAGCGGCCGGAAGCGTGCAGGAACTGCACCCGCTGCTGGCCGCGCCGTTCGATGTCGACGTTCAGACGAAATTGAGCGGCCTGAAGGATTTCAAGCCGAAGCCCTGGCCGGAACGTTTCAGGGAAATCCAGGCCGCGGGCGGCCATGTCGACATTGTGCGTTCGCGCGTTCAACAGGGCGATCTGATCTCGGTCGCCGCAGGCACGCTGAGCCTCAACGCCCAGGGGCGGATCGATGGCGAATTGCAGATGACGGTGGCGGGGATCGAGAAAGTGATCCCGGCGCTCGGAATCGAAAAGATGCTGGAAGAGGGCGTGCCGCAGGCAACGCTCGATCGCGTTGCGCCCGGCATCAAGTCTCAGGACCTCAACAACCTGTTCGGCGCGCTCGACAGGGCGATCCCGGGGCTCGGCAAGGTCGTCAAGCAGAACGCCAATGCCGGCGTTACCGCGGGGATCAATTCACTCGGCAAGGAAGCTGAGCTGGAAGGCCGGAAGGCGCGCGCCTTCCCGCTGCGCTTCGTCGACGGCGCCGTGTTTCTCGGGCCGCTCAAAGTCGGGCAGGTGCCGCCGCTATTCTGAGCAGCGCCGATACGATCGCGAGGGCGTGTACCGCGCGAATTCCGGATCGCCAAAGCGTGATCGGTTGGGAAGGTTGCGGCGGGAATGTCCTCGCCGCCGTGCCGCTCTTGCTCTCTGACGACCTTGATGGGTCGGTATTGAGGAGAAGCAAGATGACCAAAATCCCATTTTTCAGCGCTGCCGTGGCATTTTTCGCACTGATCGGATCGCCTGCGTCGGCGCAGCACATGATCGATGAGCCGGGGATGTATGCGTTCTACCACCCCAATGGCGATCTCGGTATCGGCGCGGCGCGATCGCCGATCGACGCTCAGGCAATGGCGCCGCGGATCGTGATGCGACATCCGATCCCGAAACGCATGTTGCCGCACAAATAGCGGCAATGGTCGGGGCGATACAATGGACCACGGGATGGGTAGCTTCGCGCGCCCATCCCGTGTTGCTTCACTCCGCCTTCTTCGCCAATGGCGGGTGCGCCCGGCCGAAATCAGGTGCAGCCGAATCCTGACCGATCTCGACGATGCCGCGGCGGATGGCGCGGGTGCGGGTGAAATGCTCGAACAGCGCTTCGCCGTCGTTGCGGCGGATTGCGCGGGTGAGTTTTGAAAGATCCTCGTTGAAGGTGCCGAGCATTTCCAGCACGGCTTCTTTGTTGTTCAAAAACACGTCGCGCCACATCGTCGGGTCGGAGGCCGCGATGCGGGTGAAGTCGCGAAAGCCGCCGGCGGAGAATTTTATCACTTCCGACGACGTCACCTGCGCCAGTTCGTCCGCCGTGCCGACGATGGTGTAGGCGATCAGGTGTGGCAGGTGGCTCGTGATCGCCAGCACCAAATCGTGGTGGTCGGGCGTCATGATCTCGACCTTGGCGCCCATGCCGGCCCAGAACGCGCGCAGCGCTTCGACGGCCGTGGGATCGGTGTTTTCGGGCGGCGTGAGGATGCACCAGCGGTTGATGAAGAGTTCAGCGAAGCCGGAGTCGGGACCGGAATGCTCGGTGCCGGCCACCGGATGCGCCGGAACGAAATGAACGCTCTGCGGCAGATGCGGCGCCATCTCGCGGACGATCGCGCCCTTGACCGAGCCGACGTCGGAGATGATCGCGCCCGCCTTGAGGAAGGGCGCGATCTCCTGCGCAACCGGACCGCAGGCGCCGACCGGAATGCAGAGGATCACGAGGTCGGCATCCTCTACGGCTTCCGCGTTATTCTCCAGCACGCGATCTACGAGGCCGAGTTCGGTTACCCGCGCGCGCGTCTTTTCCGAGCGTGCGGTGGTGACGATTTCGCTGGCGAGCCCCTGGGCCCGCGCGGCGCGCGCGATCGAGCCGCCGATCAGGCCGAAGCCGATCAGCGCGACGCGTCGGAAGATCGGGGCCGCAGTCATTTGGCAGCCATGAAGTCGCGTAGGCCATCGACGACGAGGCGATTAGCCTCCTCGCAGCCGATGGTCATGCGCAGCGCATGTGGCAGGCCGTAATTGTTGAGCGCTCGCAGCACCAGGCCGCGCCGGGTCAGGAACGCGTCCGCATCCGCCGAGGTCTTGCCCTTTTCCTGCGGGAAATGGATCAGCACAAAATTCGCCACGCTCGGCGTGACCTTCAACCCGAGCTTTGTCACCTCTTCCGTCAGCCAGTTGCGCCACGTTTCGGTGAATGCCTTGGACATCTCGACGTGCGCGGTGTCCTCGATCGCGGCCACCGCCGCCAGCATCGCCGGCGTCGAGACGTTGAAGGGTCCGCGAATCCGGTTGACCGCGTCGACGATCGTCGCCGGGCCGAACATCCAGCCGATCCGCAGGGCCGCCAGCCCGTGAATCTTGGAGAAGGTATGCGTCATCACGGTGTTTTCGGTGGTCGCCACCAGTTCGAGCCCGAGCTCGTAATCGTTACGCGACACGTAGTCGGAATAGGCGGCGTCGAGCACCAGCAGCACATGCGGCGGCAGGCCAGCGCGCAGGCGCTTGACCTCGTCGAACGGCACGAAGGTGCCGGTCGGGTTGTTCGGGTTGGCGAGCCACACCAGTTTGGTGCGCGGCGTCACGCGGGCAAGGATCGCGTCGACGTCGGCGGTGTAATCGGTCTCGGGCGCGACGACATTCTTCGCGCCGTTCGCCATGGTGGCGATCGGATAGACCAAAAAGCCGTGGGCGGTGGAGATCGCCTCGTCGCCCTGGGTCAAATAGGTGTGCGCCAGCAGGTTGAGGATTTCGTCCGAGCCGGCGCCGCAGATGATGCGGTTGGGGTCGAGCCCGTAGGCGCGGCCGATCGCCTCGCGCAGCACCCGCGACGTTCCTTCCGGGTAGTCCTCGAGATTCGAAGCTGCCTGCGTGTAGACTTCCTTCGCCTTCGGCGACGGCCCGAACGGGGTCTCGTTGGCGGACAGCTTGAACACCTTGCGGCCCGGCTCCGGCACCGGGGTCTTGCCGGGCGTGTAGGGCGCAATATCGAGAATGCCGGGGTTCGGCACGCAGCGGGACATCTTCAACTCCGGAATGTCGGGCGGGTCTTAAGTTTTGGCCGCCCCGTTAGCGGGCACCGTATAGCGCGTTGCGTGGCTGCCGACGAGGGCCGAAGAGCGCACCGAGGCGCCGGCCTTGATCAGCGCGGTCTTGATCTTCTCGAATCCGGTGCCGGCATCCGACACCAGCAGCGCGGCGCCGTCGAAGGCGGTATCCGGCACGGCAACGATTTCGGCGAGCGGCGCCAGCGCGCGGGCGATATCGGCGTTCCACCCCGAGACGCGCACGCTCCACATCTGGACTTCCGTCACCATGGCATCGTCGGCGACCCGCGAGATCACGAAGACGGGGAGGGCCGCCGGATGGTCGGCGCGTTCCAGGAACGGCAGCCGAGCGATGATCTTCGGCGCGCCGTCCGCTTCCAGCGCGATCCACCATGGCGTGCGGCTGGAGATCGCCGAGACCAGCGCCAGATCGCCCTTCGATTTCGCCACCGCTTCTACCGCGGCCTGCGCGCTGAAATGGCCGACATAGGGCACCACGAATCCGAAGTGAAAGCGCGCCGAATCCCGCATCGCGGGTTCGCCGACCGAGACGTCGGCGTGCACCGAGAACGGCGCCTGCACGTAGGTGAAGGTCGAGATGATGACGCGCCAGATGCTCTCGATGGTGTCGAGCGGCAGGATGCCGCGATGGCGCCGGACCAGCTCGCGCATCATGCTGGCTTCGCGCGCAGGGCGAAATGCGGAGCCGACTTCCTGGGTCTGCTTCACCTGGATAAGGCGGTCGATGATGTCGCCGCGCGCCATCAGCAGGCGATGGACCTGCTCGTCGATCGCATCGATCTCCTTGCGCAGTTCCTGCAGCGAGGGCGGGGCCGGGGGGGCCTTCGACGGTGCCTTGGACATCCTGAAAAACCTTGGTGCCGGAACAGCCCGATGCGGCCGGCAGACAGTCGCCTTGATTAGGAAAGACGGGCGCTGAAAGCAAAGAGAAACGTCGCGGAGGAGCCCTGCACGAGCGGGTTAACCATGGTGCCGGGGGCCAGCCCGCCTTGACGAAATGCCCGCGCAGGACTAGTTTTGTTCCATTCCGTGGTCATTTGAGCCGGCCGGCTTGCAGCCACGTTAAACAACTCGCTAAACAGGCCGGGGACAGAGTTGATCCCGGCCGAACCTTTAGTTCAGGCCGGGTTTTTTATGGCCTGATTCTGTCCGTAGAGCCTCCGCAAGGAGGAAGGTCGCCGAAATGACAAACGTGCAGTCGATATCCAGCCCTTCGATTCACAGCGAGGATCGCGCCCACGAGGCCGAACATCCGACCTCGACCGTGGCCAGGTTCGGCATGGATCAGCCACTGAAGCTCGATTGTGGCGTCGATCTCGCGCCATTCCAGATCGCCTATCAAACCTATGGCGAACTGAATGCTGATCGCTCCAACGCCATCCTGATCTGCCACGCGCTGACACTCGACCAGCACGTCGCCAATGTGCATCCCCTGACCGGAAAGGCCGGCTGGTGGGAAATCATGGTCGGCCCCGGCCGCCCGCTCGACACCGACAGATATTTCATCATCTGCGCGAACGTGATCGGCGGCTGCATGGGATCGACCGGTCCGGCCTCGACCAATCCGGCCACCGGCAAGCCCTGGGGGCTGGATTTTCCGATCATCACTATTCCCGACATGGTCCGCGCGCAGGCCATGCTGCTCGATCGGCTCGGCATCGAAACGTTGCTGTGCGTGATCGGCGGATCGATGGGCGGCATGCAGGTGCTGCAATGGACTGCGGCCTATCCGGAACGCGTGTTCTCGGCGCTGCCGGTTGCCTGCTCGACGCGCCATTCGGCCCAGAACATCGCGTTTCACGAACTCGGCCGGCAGGCCGTGATGGCCGATCCGGACTGGCATCACGGGCGCTATTTCGAGCGCAACACCCATCCGCATCGCGGGCTGGCCGTGGCGCGGATGGCCGGGCACATCACCTATCTCTCCGACGCCGCGCTGCATCGCAAGTTCGGACGGCGGATGCAGGATCGCGAGCTGCCGACCTTTTCGTTCGACGCGGATTTTCAGGTCGAAAGCTATCTGCGTTATCAGGGCTCGTCCTTTGTCGAGCGCTTCGACGCCAACAGCTATCTCTATCTGACGCGGGCGATGGACTATTTCGACATCGCCGCCGACCACGACGGCGTGCTGGCGGAGGCGTTTCGCGGCATCAAGACCCGCTTCTGCGTGGTGTCGTTCACCTCGGACTGGCTGTTCCCGACCTCGGAATCACGCGCGCTGGTGCATGCGCTGAACGCGTCGAGCGCGCGGGTGTCGTTCGCCGAGATCGAGACCGATCGCGGCCATGACGCCTTCCTGCTCGACGTGCCGGAGTTCTTCGACATTGCCCGCGCTTTCCTGGAATCGGCAGGCAAGGCGCGCGGCCTCAAGAGTGCAGGTGGCTGACATGGCGCTTCAGGAACAGGCCCTGCCGCTCGGCGGCGTCACGCCCGATCGCACTGGCAAGGATCGCACTGATCATCTGCTCGTCGCCGAAATGATTCCGCATGGCTCGAAGGTGCTCGACGTCGGCTGCGGCGACGGCGAGCTGCTGCAGCTCCTGGAGAGTCGCGGCATCGACGGTCGCGGCATCGAGCTTTCCCGCGAGGGCGTCAACCGCTGCGTGGCCAAGGGCCTTGCGGTGGTGCAGGGCGACGCCGACACCGACCTCGTCAATTATCCCGACGATGCATTCGACTACGTGATCCTGTCGCAGACGCTGCAGGCGACGCGGCAGCCGAAGATCGTGCTGGAGAACCTGCTGCGCATCGGCCGGCGCGCCATCGTGTCGTTCCCGAATTTCGGCTTCTGGAAGATGCGGCTGCAGCTGTTGGTGGGCGGGCACATGCCGCGTACCGAAAATCTCCCCGCGACCTGGTACGACACGCCGAACATCCATTTCTGCACGATCAAGGATTTCGTGCAGCTCTGCGACGAGATCAACGTCAAGATGGAGCGCGCCGTCGCGCTCGATCTCTACGGCCGCCCGGTGCCGCTGAACCTGCCCTGGTGGGTCTGGAACATGTTCGGCGAGCAGGGTGTGTTCCTGCTGAGCCGGGGCGGGGCGGGGAAGTAACGTTTTCCCCTGTCATCGCCGTCGACGTGCAAGCCACTAAAGCTCCGTCGATCCCAACTGGAGCGTCTCTCCATCTCCTGGTATCAGCAGTTGCTGTGGTGATACGCCCTGCGCGATCGAATGCCGCCTCAGTTCGTTGCGCGAGACGGTGGCGTGATCGAGCGAATCCATGTGGGTTGCGATGACAACGGCGTCGGGCGCCAGCCGGCAGGTCGCGACGGCTTCCGCCGCATCCATCGTGATGAGATCGCCGTCCCATCGCGCCCCGCAGGCATGGATGATGATGATCTCGGGCTTTGTCTCCGCGATGATGGTCTCGATTGCCGGATAAAGCACGGTGTCGCCGGCCCAGTAGATCGTCGGCTCGTCCCTGGCCGTGATGCTGAAACCCATCACCGGTCCCATTTTCTGCACGACCGGTCCCAGGCCATGACTGCCCTCGCGGCGCTGCAGGCGAATGCCGTTCCAGTCGATGACCTTGGCAAGCGGTATCACGTCGCTGAAGCCGTGCGACCGGATCTTGTCCTCGTCGCCCGGCTGGCAGATCAGCGGAAGATGTTTTGGCACCAGGGATTGCGCCACCGGATCGAAATGGTCGGCATGCAGATGCGAGACGATGACGAGTTCGACGCCGTCGAGGATTTCTTCCGGACTTGCCGGCAGTTCGACCAGCGGGTTGGGCGCGCGCCCGGTAAAGGATGGCCGTGATCCCTTTGGGGCAAAGAATGGATCGATCAGGACGATCCGGCCCCGGATCACCAGCTTCAGCGTGGCGTTGCGCAATAACCGCAGTTTCATCAGCCTGTCCTCTCAATAAAGATTATTCGCAATGAAAATTATTCCCGCGCGGTCACCTCGATCCGCGCATCGATATCCGTGGTGATCAAACCGGGCAGCCGGATCGCCTCCGCTCAATCCCTGACATTGCGCGGATAGGTCAGTCGCGCGCTGTCGACCAGAGCGAGATCGATCTCGAGACTGACGATCGGAGCGCTCTCGTCGGTGCGCGCGAGGATGTCGCCGTCGGGCGCCACGATCCAGCTGCCGCCGGCAAGCGTTCCGCCCTGGCGGTTGGCCGTCACCACGAACGCACCTGCCGCGATCGCCGCCATTCGCGACGCCACTTCCCAGCGCGGATGGCCGCCGGTCGCGCGAGGGGCTGCAATCACCTGAACGCCGGACTGTCCCAGGCCGCGCGCGGCTGTGCTCACCATCAGTTCGGTGCACACCATTTCGCTGAAGCAGAGTGCGCCATCGCGCACGGCTTCGGGATACTGTGCGCCGCGGTCGAACCAGGTTTCTTCCCAACCGCCCTGTTGCTGCGGCAGCAGCGCCTTGGCCCGGCCGCGAACCAGGCCGCGCGTCGGCGTGTACAGAAAGGTCTCATTCCATCGCCGGTCGCCTTCAGCGACGGCGCGCGTCCCCACGATGCGCTTGGCAGCGATGGGCCGCAGATGCTCCTCGAGCATCGCATGCGTCTCGACCGCCTGGCGCCAGACCGCCGCATTGAAAGTGGGGCTGCTCCAGAAACTATCGACGCCGGCGAGTTCGGGGAGGACGAGCAGATCGACCGGCGACTTGCCGAGCTCGACGGCGAGCCGCCGCCACATCCCGGCGGCCAGATCGGCCTTGTCGGGGAATTCGCACGTCGAAATCAGAAACGTCATGCTCGCCTCCTTGATGGGGCGAACTTGAACCGCAGGGCGCCATCTTGCCAGTGGCACGAATGCCGTATATCGTAAAGATCATGCCAAGCAGGATCACGCCAAGTTCGGTCCGGTCAAATCGCAGCAAATCCCGCGGGGAACGCGCGCAACGCGTCGTCGCGGTGCTGGCCTATGACGGCGTCAGCGCCTTCGAACTCGGCCTGACGCTGGAGGTGTTCGGTCTTTCGAACATGGGCCCGGACTGGTATCGCGTCGTCGTGTGCTCCGAACATCCGGGGCAGCCGCTGATCGCCAACAACGGCCTCAAGGTAATTGCCGACGTCGGAATGGGCGCATTGGCTCGCGCCGACACGATCATCGTGCCGGGATCGCGGGACATCGTGGAGTCTCCATCGGTCGCGATGCTCGACGCGTTGCGGCGTGCGCACCGGCGCGGCGCGCGCATCGCCTCGATCTGCGCGGGTGCCTTCATTCTCGCCGCGGCCGGCTTGCTCGACGGCCGGCGCGCCACCGCGCACTGGGCGCATACCGAGGCGCTGTCACGCCGCTATCCGCGGGTGCAGGTCGATGCCAACGTGCTCTATGTCGACGACGGCGACATCATGACCTCGGCCGGCCGTGCGGCGGGCCTAGATCTCTGCCTGCACATCGTGCGCAGCGATCACGGCGCTGATATCGCCAACCATGTGGCGCGACGGCTGGTGATCGCGCCGCATCGCGAAGGCGGGCAGGCGCAATATATCCGGCAGCCGGTTCCTCCGATCGAAGGCGATGCTCTCGCCGTCGTATTCGACTGGGCGCAGCGTCACCTCGATCGCGAATTGACGATCGCAAGCCTCGCTGCCAAGGCGCGGATGAGCCGGCGCACCTTCATCCGCCGCTTCGAGGACGCAACCGGGATGTCGCCCGGTGAATGGGTGGTGCAGACGCGCGTCGCCAAGGCACGGGAACTGCTGGAAGCAACGCAGATCCCGATCGAAGGCGTCGCGACGGAGACCGGCTTCGGCTCCGCCGACGCCATGCGGCATCATTTCAGGCTGCGGCTCGGCACCAGCCCGGCGCATTACCGGGCTGCCTTCCGCGCGCCGGCAAACTAAAGCGTTTTCCAGCGAAGTGGAAACCGGTTCGCGTCAAGAAAACGCGTCAAAACAAAAATCGAGAGCTCCGTTCCGAGTCCATCGCAACGGGGCTCTCGCTGTTTAGACCGCTACCTTCACCAGCGAACGCGGATCGCGCACCGGCCACCGCCCGGCCTCGACCAGCGCGATGAACCGCTCCACCATCTCGTTGAACAGCGTCGGCTCCTCCAGATTGAGCACGTGGCCTGCCTTCGGAAAGAATGAAAGCCCTGCCGCCGGCAGATGCTGTTTCAGGAACAGGCTCGGCCCGACGCAATTGTCATCCTCGTCGCCGCACAGGATCAGCGCCGGTGTCGGCACCTTCCGGATCGCATCCGTCATGGTGTAGATCGACGGGCGCCCGCCCTGGAAGCTGCGCATCGTGTTGGCCGAACCCTTGGCGTCATGCCGCGCCAGCGCGGCGTAGAAATCGGCATGGCCGCGCGGGTCCTTCAGCAGGAACGGAATCCGGCTCGGCGCCTCGCGCGTCACCTTGGCAACCTCGACCGAGCCGATCGCCTCATACTGCTCGGCATTGGCCCGGCACTGCGCGCGGAAGGCGTCGAGCTTTTCCAGCTCCGAGCCGGAGCCCACCGCGGCGAGCGTCATCGACAGCGCGCGCTCCGGTGCGTTGAGGCCGACCTGCAGCGAGGAATAGGAGCCCATCGACAGGCCGATGAAATGCGCCTTTGCGATGCCGAGATGATCGAGCACCGCCAGCGCGTCGGTGTAGAAATGCTTGTAAGTGTAGACGCTGGCGTCAGCAGGCACGTCGGACGGCGTATAGCCGCGCGCCGAATAGGCGATGCAACGGTGGCCGCGCGAAAAATAGCGCATCTGCGGCTCCCAGTTGGTGTGGTCCGCCGAACTCGTGCAGGAAGATGATCGGGGCGTCCCGCTTCCCGTCTCTTCATAGTGAAGGCGGACGTTATCCTCGGCGACGGCATAGGGCATTTCGGATTCCTCTCATTTTCTTCTTTTTGCGCAATTTCGTTACGCGGCGTGCCAGCAAAATTGCAGTTAATTCTCGCGGCTGCAATACGGCACTATCGTTTCATTTTGGCCATCGAATTATCGCGGAATAACCCCGGAATCGTTTCCGTGCCGCCGCATGAAATCTTGTTCTCGTCACACCGCAACGCAAAACGCCAACCGCGTTCGTTCGTAGACGAACGCAGCGGGGGATGTCGGGGGTGGTGCAGAGGATCAAGTATGCGTCAATTGTTTGGGTTTCGCCGGTCGCTCCGTTTCATCGCGCTGGCGCTGTGTTCGGCTTCCATCGTCGTATTCGTCTCTCCGGCTTCGGCACGGCCTCACCACGGCGCGGGGCGGCCCGCTCGCGGCTATCACGCCGGCCATCATGCCAAGCACTACGCCTATCGCCACCATCGCCATGCTCTCAGGATGTCGCGCTCGGAGCGCGCCGAGGCGCAAATGCAGGCCGGTGGCTTCGCCGATAGCAATCCGGGCTACATGACAAACAACGTACAGATGGCGCCCGGCGGCTTCGGCTCGCCTGAGGTCGCCACGGAGCCGCGCGCCGGCCGCGGTCATCGTGCCCGCCTCCGGCAGGCTGAGCGCGCATCGCGCTGGGACCGTGGCGTCGCGCAGATGCACGCGCGCGGTCTTGCCAACGTCAACGCAAGCGTCGCAACGGATGCGAGCGTTGGGGCGAATTCAACCGTGACGCCGGCCGGCGGCGCGATGGCATCCAGCTTCGGTGGTTCGTCGAATGTCGTCGCCGAAGCGCGCCGCTATCTCGGCGGCAACCCGACGGGACGCGGCAGCCTGTGGTGCGCGCGGTTCATGAACATGGTTCTGCAGCACTCGGGTTATCGCGGCACCGGCTCCGACATGGCGAACTCGTTCGCGAAATAC
>Ga0268266_10003704_pt1 | contig 15059 bp, 12 predicted proteins | sample KBSS13metaG_FD_190356 | JGI IMG/M metagenome (GOLD analysis project Ga0268266, IMG submission 190356) | Switchgrass rhizosphere microbial communities from Kellogg Biological Station, Michigan, USA - KBS S1-3 metaG (SPAdes) (version 2) | ecosystem: Host-associated > Plants > Roots > Rhizosphere...
GGGAACCCGATACAGTGTTCTTGCCATATGCACCCTGCTGGCCGTGGGGGTCTTCGGCCTGCTGCGTCTCAGAAAATGGGGATGGGCCATCGTCACCGCCGGCTGCCTTCTGCTCAGCTCGGGTGACTTTTTCTTCTTCGAGAGGACCAAGACCGGCTTCTTCCTCATCCGCGCACTTCTTGTACTCGTCTTCTTCCTCTACCTCGTACGAGCCGCCGTCCGCGACCGCATGCGATAGCTTCCCGGCGCACGGCTTAAAACGTAAATGACCGGCACATGCGGAGGGTAGAATCAACCGCATGCGCCGGTCATCCTTCTTTGGCCGGTATCTCTCCTGAAAAGGAACTGGCTTTCGAGCATGAAAGACTCTGCCGTCCTGCTGATTACATGCCCCGACCAGAAGGGCCTCGTTGCCGCCGTCTCCGGCGAACTCTATCGTTTCGGCGCCAACATCATTCACGCCGACCAGCACCGCGACCATGACGCCGGACTCTTCTTCATGCGCGTCGAGTGGTCGCTGGGCACCGGCGAGCCAGAGCAGGCGTTTGATATCCAGGCCTTCTCAGGGGCCTTCGCTCCTCTTGTGCAGCAGTACAAGATGGATTCGCACCTTCACGTCTCTGAGATCAAGCCGCGCATCGCAATCTTCGTCTCGCAGCACCTGCACTGCCTCGCCGACCTGTTGCACCGTCATCAGATGGGCGAGCTCGACTGCGAAATCCCTCTCATCATCAGCAATCACACCAACGGCGAGCCGCTCGCTCGCTTCTACGGAATTCCCTTCCACCATATTCCCTTGACGACAGAGAATAAGGCCGAAGGCGAGGCGAGGCAGTTTGCGTTGCTCGAGACCGCAAGGGTCGACCTCATCGTGCTGGCACGTTATATGCAGATCCTCTCGCCGGAGTTCGTGCGTCGCTATCCATCGGGAGTCATCAACGTGCACCACTCCTTCTTGCCGGCGTTCATCGGAGCGCGGCCGTATCACGCGGCCTACAAACGCGGAGTGAAGCTCATCGGAGCCACCAGCCACTACGTCACCGAAGAGCTCGACGATGGCCCCATCATCGAGCAGGACGTCACCCGCATCTCACACCGCGACCAGGTTGAAGACCTCATCGCCAAGGGACGCGACCTCGAGCGCATCGTGCTCTCTCGCGCCGTCTCGTGGCACTTGGACCGCCGCATTCTGCGTTACGGAAACAAGACCGTCATCTTCGATTAAAGGGTTTCCGTCTCAGGGAACGGCATATCCAGAGTACGTCCTTCAACCTACCGGTCGTGAACCCAGGATGAGGATATCCACCAGCCGCTTCGCGCTCTCCGGCCACTCCGGAACCGGAGCTACATTCGAAACTCCAGCCAGCGCACGTAACAGATCCAGCGGATCGAGATCAGGGCGTATATCTCCGCTCTCGACCGCCCGCTTCACCAGTCTGTCGATCGCGCCCCGAATCAACTCTCCCGAACTCTCCATGACCTTCGAAGAGCAACCAGCCATCGTGTTCAGCGCGGGCACAATGATCAGCTTCGTGGCCATGTAGTCGACAAAAAGCCGCATCCACTCCCGCAGTGCCTCAACGGGAGGCATCGTGGTCGCAAACTCCTTTTCAGCGGCTGCCAGCTTCTCCAACTCCGTGCGGTAGACGGCCTCAAGCAAAGCCTCGCGAGTCGGAAAGTGGCGATAAAGCGTTCCCGGCCCCACACCGGCCTGCTTGGCAATGTCATCCAAGCTCACATTCGCACCATCCCGTGTGAAGGCCTCACGAGCAACCTCGAGGATTCGCTCGCGATTGCGCAGAGCATCCGCTCGCGGCTTTCTCAAACTGGTTTCAGCGGAATCCTGGGGCATGGGCTCTTGTAAACGGAGATAGTCTCCGTTTATTATTGTTTTGCGGAGACTATCTCCGTTTTATCCCTGACCGCCTCCACCAGTCAATGGCGGCAACGGGACAGGGACCAGGAGAGGAAGCAAATGGCAAAGGTATTTGGAGCTAAGTCCACAACGGATGAGGTACTTGAGGGCATTGACCTCAAAGGGAGACGCATTCTGGTGACCGGAGCATCCGCCGGTCTCGGCATCGAAACCTCTCGCGCTCTCGTGGCGCACGGCGCAGCGGTTGTCGGGGCGGTCCGCGACCTAAAGAAGGGCGAGTCCGCGACGGAACAGGTTCGCAAGGCTGCGGAGACAAGCGGCGGCAGCTTCGAGCTGATCGAGCTCGACCTAGCCGATCTCGCCAGCGTTCGCGCTGCAGCCGACAAACTGAATGCAAAGGGAGAGACCTTCGATGTCATCATCGCCAACGCCGGAGTAATGGCGACGCCCTTCGGCAAGACCAAGGACGGATTCGAGACGCAGTTCGGCACCAACCACTTAGGCCACTTCGTCTTCGTCAATCGCATCACGAAGCTCATCAAGGACGGAGGCCGTCTGGTGAATCTCTCTTCGGCGGGGCATCGCTACTCCGACGTCAGTCTCGACGACCCAAATTTCGAAAAGACTGAGTACAACCCGTTCGGAGCCTATGGCCGCTCGAAGACCGCAAATATCCTCTTCGCCGTCGGCTTCGACAAGCGCCACAAGGCACGCGGCGTACGCGCGACAGCCGTCCATCCCGGAGGCATCCGCACGGAGCTGGCCAGGCACATGTCGGAGGAGCAGTTCAACGCTGCTCTCGAGAACGTGAGCCGTCAGCGCCGCGAGGCCGGTCTGCCCGACTTCGAGTTCAAGACCATCCCGCAGGGCTCGGCGACCAGCGTCTGGGCCGCCGTCGTCGCTCCCGCCGATGAGGTTGGCGCGCACTACTGCGAGGACTGCCACGTCGCCAAGATCGTCGGCCCGTCGGAAAACGTCATGAGCGGCGGTGTGTACAGCTACGCAGTCGACCCCGAACACGCCGAAGCTCTCTGGCGCAAGAGCGAAGAGATGGTCGGAGAATCCTTCTAACCGATTCCCGCCGGCTCTGCAGCAAACCACGAATGCCCATCTCTCCCGGAAGATGGGCATTCGTGCGAAAGCAGACCGTTTAAACGCCCACTGTAGCCACCGCGCCTCCCTCAAACGACGTCATTTCGACCGGAGCGCGTAGCGCGGAGTGGAGAAATCCCTGTATTCCGTCCGAGGCCGCAACCAGCCATCCCTTGTCCCAGCAAACGCACAACTCAATTACAGTGGATCGCATGCTCACTCGGAGAAATCTCGTCGGAATGCTCGCCTCCGCAACCTTGCTGCCGAAACTTGCCACAGGCCAGACGTCGGCGATCGATGACCGCTTCTCCGTCATGATCTGGGTATTGCGCAAACGCGCCAGCTTCGAACAGAACTTAGAGACGGTGGCGAAAGCCGGTTACAAACACATCGAGCTTATCGGCGAGTTCTGGCAGTGGACCGATGCCGAACGCGAGCGCTACATGGCGAAGATGGCCGCGCTCGGAATCACCATCGACGCCACCACCGGCATGAAGCTAGGCTTTGCCGACCCCGCCACCGGCGATGCCTACATCACCGAACTCAAGAAGCTGATCGTCGCCGCGAAGCAGGTAAAGTGCACACGTCTCATCCTGATGTCTGGCAAGGTGCTGCCTGCGGTCGGCGATGAAAGTCAACGCGCTGCCTCAATCGCCACACTCAAACGCGTCGCTGAAGTACTCGAGGCCGAAGGTATGGACGCCCTGCTCGAGCCGATCGATCGACTTGAGAACCCCACCTACTGGATGGACGGAGTAGAAGAGGCCGCAACCATTACACGCGCCGTAGGCAGCCCTCGCGTCCGCGTGCTCTACGACTTCTACCACGAGCAGCGAACTCGCGGAAACGTCATCGAAAAGCTCGAAAAAGTCTTCGATCAGGTCGCTCTCGTACACATCGCCGACGTCCCCAAGCGCAGCGATCCCGGCACGGGCGAGATGGCCTACGCAAACATCTACCGCAAGCTCAAAGCGCTCAACTACAAGGGCATGATCGCCATGGAGTTCTACCCCGAAGGCGATCCCACCGAGGCCCTGCGCAAAGCACGCCTCGAAGCGGAAAAGGAGTTGGGATAAAATTTCCTGTCCAGAGGCTAGACATGAGTAAGTCAGGCCGTACCTTATTCGAGGTTGTAGTCACGATCTCTATCTCTCTCTTTGCTGTCTTTTGCCTTGTCATCCTGATCAGCTGGCTGCTGTACCTTCCCAACAACTCTTACCTAGGTGGCTATCTGGCTGCCCAAAGAGATCTCTCTAAGGGCCGATTGATCGTACTGTCGCCCGGGCTTCCCGTCAGCTATGCATTTACGGCCAGAGAGAACCTGAAAAAGCGCTTTGGTATCGAGCTTCGGTTCACTGGATGTGTTGTTTCGGACGGTTTCGAGAGATTTGTTCAGGGTTATAACTCTCAGAGCGAAGCAGCTATCGAGAGCCGCTTCGGGAAGGCCACGATAGCGCAAGCGTATAAAGATGCGAAACAAGAATCGGAACTCAGCCACCCGAAAACCGAGTCCGCACTCAGTCAGTAATTGATTTTTGCTCGTCGTCTACAATAAAAGCGAGATGACGCCCGTATCCGAGCTGGTCCAGATCGACCTTTCGCCCCGCAAGCCCGCCCCCAAACCGGCCTGGCTCAAGGCGAAGGCTCCCATGGGAGAGACCTTCCACTCGCTCAAAAAGATGGCACGTGATCTGAACCTCCACACTGTCTGCGAAAGCGCGCACTGCCCCAACATCGGAGAGTGCTGGAACCAGAAGGCCGCAACCTTCATGATGCTCGGCAACCTGTGCACGCGCCGCTGCGGCTTCTGCGCCGTTCCCAAGGGCAAGCCCGAGCCCATCGATCTCGATGAGCCTCGCCGCGTGGCCTACGCGGTCGCACAGCTCGGCCTGAACCACGCCGTCATCACCAGCGTGAACCGCGACGACGACAACATTGGAGCCGCACAGGCTTTCGTAAAAGTAATCGAGGAGATTCGCCTGCAGGCCCCCGCCTGTCGCGTCGAGATCCTCACCCCCGACTTCCAGGGCAATGAAGAGTCCCTGCGGCTGGTCGTCGCCGCGCGCCCCGAGATCCTGAACCACAACATCGAGACTGTGCCCCGGCTCTACCGCGTAGCCAAGTCCGGCGGACGCTACGAAAAGTCGCTGCACTTCCTCAAGCACGCCAAAGAGATCGCAGCGGAGATGTTCAACGATCGCGAGGGCGACCAGATCGTCACCAAGACCGGCATCATCGTCGGCCTGGGCGAGGAGATGCACGAGCTGCTCTCCGTCTTCCGCGACCTCGCCGACCGTAAGGTCGACATCCTCACCATCGGCCAGTACCTTCGTCCCTCCCGCGACCATCTGCCCATGGCCCGCTACTACACGCCCGAAGAGTTCGCCTTCCTCAAACACGAGGCACTGGGAATGGGCTTCAAGCACGTAGAGTCCGGACCACTCGTTCGCTCAAGCTACCACGCGCAGGAGCAGGCCGAATCGACCGGCTTAGCCTAGCGTAGGGAGCGGCTGGTTTAGGGCTCTCGATCGGTGCCTGCGTAGCCCAACGAAGGTCGAAAACCCCGATCTCACTTCCTGCTAACTCTTGCACCAGGTCAGATTAGTAGCGATTTCTGTGACCAATCAGAATTGACAACAATGTTTGGACCGATTCAACTCTTTTCATAAGATTTTAACTTCAGACGAAGTTAGCGCTAAAGCTGACCCCGTCGAAGCTCAGTTGAAAAAGAAGTGGACCGGATGACAGCCCGGATTCACCGTACCAACTTTTAGGAGAACAGTGATGACGGGATTCAGGCAGTTTGCCTGTCGCGCGACGGCGTTTGTCGCGATGGCAGTTCTAGTCCTTTGCGCACCAACCACCTGGGCGCAAAATGTCTTGGGCAGTATCAGCGGAACCGTAACCGATGCGAGTGGCGCTGCTATTGCCGGTGCCACGGTGACCCTTCTCAACACCGACCGCAATGAGGTCGTACGCAAGGTTTCCACCAACGGAAGCGGCTATTACACCGCGACAACACTTCCCCTGGGCGGATACAAGGTAACGGTCAGCTCCTCCGGTTTCGGAGATCAGGTTTTTAGCGGCATCGTTCTTCATGTCAACGACTCCCTGACTATGAACGCCTCCCTTCATCCAGGAGCGGTGCAAGAGGTTGTCGTTACGGCGGACAGCCAGTCCATCAACACCGAGAATGCCACCCAGGCTGGTCTTATCAGCGGAACCCAGGTTCGCGAGCTCGTACTTTCGAGCCGCAACTATGAGCAGCTCGTGGGCCTGCAGCCCGGCGTCGCATACTCGGGTGCGGACCAGATCTACATCGGCAACTCCAACCCCAGCGGCGCAACCAACGTTGTGAACTTCTCAGTCAACGGCTCACGAACCAGCGGAAACGCCTGGACCGTCGATGGAGCCGACAACGTCGATCGCGGCTCCAACTCCACTCTGCTCACCTATCCTTCGGTGGATGCAATTGCGGAGTTCAAAACACTGCGCGGAAGCTACGAGGCGGAGTTCGGACGCAGCGCCAGCGGACAGATCAACGTTATTACCAAGTCCGGAACGAACAGCTTCCATGGCAGCGCCTATGAATTCGTTCGCAACGACATCTTCAACGCGAACGATGTTCTGAACAAGCTGACCACGACCCCTACTGGCGCTACAAAACAGACGACCTCGCGCGGCCCATTGCGCTATAACGATTTCGGCTACACGATCGGTGGTCCAGTCTGGCTGCCCAGGATCTACGACGGTCGCAAGCATGGCACCTACTTCTTCTTCTCGCAGGAGCTTCGCCGGGTTATCACCTACAAGCCGTTAACGCTGGTTGGGGTGCCAACCCTCGATGAACGAGCGGGCAGGTTCACGCAACCGGTCTGCACCGCAGCCACTACCGTTCAGGCAACTGGCACGTGCACAAACGGTGGAACGACGAACGTTGCCATCACCAGCCCGCTGGCTCAGGCCTATCTGAAAGATATCTATGCCACCGTTGGCCAGCCCGACAACAAAGGCAATCTTGTATCGGCACCGCAGCGCAACCTCTTCAACGGAAATCAGCAGATCGTTCGTGTCGATCAGCAGCTTGGACAAAAGCTGAACGTCTTCTTCCGTTTCATCAATGACTCGATCCCAACGCAGGAGCCCGGCGGCCTCTTCCAGGGCAGCGGTTATCCCGGAGTGAATACCACCAATACGAACGCTCCGGGACGAATCTATCTCGGCCACGCGACCTATGTCATCACACCTACGTTCCTGGTCGATGGCGGATACGCCTACTCATACGGCGCTCTGCTCAGCGATCCGGTCGGCCTTGCGGCGAATGCAAATTCACCGGACATCAAACCGACGCTGCCTTTCACCTCGACGTTGCCGCGCGTACCGGCCCTCACGTTCACCAACGGCACAACTATAACTACCTATGGGCCGTATCGCGACTACAACCATAATCACAACATCTTTGCGAACGTCACGAAGACGCTTGGCAACCACACTCTGAAGTTCGGCGTGACCTACAACCACTACAACAAGACCGAAAACAACGCCGGAGCCAATGCAGGCAGCTTCGGATTTACCAATGGAAACCTGCCGAAGGGTTCGGCGGCTCAGGGCTATCAACAGGCGTGGGCGAACTTCCTCACCGGCTTTGTTTCTACCTTCACGCAGGCATCGTACGACGTCACTCCCAGCGTTACCGCCAACCAGATCGAGGGCTATGCGCAGGACGACTGGAAGGTGACGCCACGGCTCACGCTGAACCTCGGCGTGCGCTACTCTCACTTTGGACAGCCTACGGACGCAAACCATCAGCTCACAACCTTTGATCCGTCGCTCTACAACCCGAGCAACGCTCCGTCGATCGACAGCAACGGCCTCATCTGCGTGACGGGAGCCAAGTGCACGGGAACCACACCTAAGGCCGGCATAACCCTGCAACAGGCCATCACCAACGGTGTAAGCATCAACGGTCAGAACTCACCCTACGGTTCAAAGATCGCTGAAAACGATAACCTGAACTTTGCTCCTCGTGTCGGCTTTGCTCTCGACGTTTTTGGTGACGGCAAAACCTCGTTGCGCGGTGGTTACGGAATCGCCTACGACTCCTCGCTCTTCGGAATCTACGAGCAGAACATCTTCCAGAATCCCCCGTTCGTCAACACACCGACGATCACAAACACCAGCTTCGATAATCCTGCAGCCATCGCCGCAAACGCGAACTACAGCGCGCAGGTCATCCGCGCAACTTCGCCGAAGTTCCGTACGCCGTATAACCAGCAGTGGTCGCTGGGCGTTCAGCAGCAGATGCCGGGCGGCGTTCTCGCCGAGCTTTCGTATGTAGGCAGCTCGCAGGTTCACCTGTTAGGACTTGTCGATATCAACCAGGCTCCCGTGGGTGCGTGGGCTGCGTCCCATCCAGGCACAGCTCTGACCAGCGGCAATGTGACGTTGTTGAACGGTGTTCGCCCCTTCAAGGGCTTCAGCGCGATCAACTCCGTTCAGCCAATCTTCATGGGCAACTACAACTCGTTGCAGGCTTCGGCACGCAAGCAGTGGAAGCATAACTCGCTCATCGCGGCCAACTACACCTGGTCGCATGCCTTGACCAATGCGAATGCCGACCGTACGGGTGCACCGCAGATCTCAAGCAATCCGGGAGCCGAGTATGGTCCGTCCGCTGCGGATCGCAGGCATATGTTCAACTTCAATGCGGTTTACGACCTGCCGTTCTTCTACGAGCAGCATGGTCTGGCTGGACACCTTCTGGGAGGCTGGGAGGTTTCGGGACTCGGATACTTTAATACCGGTCTGCCGTTGAATGTGACAACGAGCGGACTCGATCCGGCCGGCGTTGGCGTGGTCTCGGGCTCCAGTGTCTCTAGCGGGCGTCCCGACCGCATTGCTGATCCGAACCAGGGTACGCCAGGCAATCCAATTCACAACCGTCTTCACTGGTTCAACATCAACGCCTTCAGTGCTGTTCCTGCCGGTCAGATTCGTGGCGGCAATGCTCAACGCAACGTTGTGCAGGGACCCGGCTGGTGGCGTGTCGATACCGGACTGTTCAAGAACGTGAACATCACGGAGGCGGTACACCTGCAGTTCCGTGGCGAGGCGTTCAACCTCTTCAACCACACCAACCCGGACACCATCAGCACAGGCAGCCTCATCAGCACCAGTGGCTTCAGTTCGACGGCGGGTAACATCACAGGCTATCGCGACAAGCGAATCCTGCAGCTCGGAGCGAAGCTGGTCTTCTAAGTTTCGACTCCATTCATTGCAAAGGCGCCTGCAGGTTTGCAGGCGTCTTTGCGTTTTGAGAAGAAGAAAGCCCACGTTCGTCGTCAGGGATTACTTCGAAAGATCCGAGAGGATCTCCTGAGCAGCCCTCGCCCCTTCCGTGGCGCCGCCTTCCATGAATCCTTGAAAACTATTCGAGCAGTGTTCTCCGGCGAAGTGGCAATTACCCTGGCGCACGCCTTCGTACCCAGAGAAAGCAGTGTACTGGCCCACCTTCCAGCAGGAGTAACTGCCCAGTAGATTGGGTGCTTTCCACGGCGTCGATAGCGTGGCGCGCCCATTCCACAAAGAATCAATCCCCGGCCAGGGATGATTGGCGGCCTGCAGAAACTGTCTCGCATACTTCGCCACCGCAGGCGAAGTCTGTGCGTTGGCAAAGGCAGTGGGCGCCGCATCTAGCGATAGACCGGCGGCGCCGCCCATGAACGCGACCAGCACGCCGGCCTTTCCCGGAATGCCGCGAGAGGAGTCCCATGCGTTCTGAAAAAAGAGATCGGTATAGATGCTGCCATCTCCGTTGCCCCAGGGCCCATGTTCATTCCACAGACGCTTTGTGCACTGCACGACGAGCTTAGAGTTGGTGCCGTACCCCAAGTTCTGGATAGCGGTGTCCTTCAGCCTGTCGAATCCCGCATTGCGGTAATCGAGCCAGCGGAGCACGCTGAATGGAATCGTGAGGATCACGTGATCGGCGATTACATGGCGTACGCCGTTGGGCGTGAAGAAGGTAAGCCCAAAGGTGCCATCGGGCCGCTTCGCAATGGACTCCATCCACCACTTGGTTTGGATGCTTTCCCTGGGAAGCGTCTCGGCAATGGCGAGCGGGATCCGGTCGTTGCCGCCGAGCACGTGGAATCGCTGGTCCGACTCTCCATAGATGGAGAACTCCGACGCATCCGGCTGGAACCCCATCTCGTAGACGACGTTGAGCGCGCTCTGGCGGTCTGTGTCGAGACCGAATTCATTGGTGTATGCCGAATCGATGTAAGCGCCCAATGGCGACCGGTGCCCGCCCGGAACGTTCTTCTCAATCCAGTCGTACGCGCTCATGTGGTCCAGATGCACGGAGCGCGGAAGATGGGTAGCTGGATCGAACGTCGTCGGAAACAGGTTGTTGGCATCTTCCTCCAGGCGGTCGGCGATCGCCTGAAAATCCTGAAATGCCTGCTTCACGCCGTAATACCGTTCGAAGAAGAAGAGTGTGTCTGTCGATTGTGGAGGTTCAGCTTCAAGTTCGTCGACGAGTGTCAGACCGAAGCGTTGCGCCAGGGCCTGCATACACGTGTGGCCGGAATCGATGAACTCGCCGCACCACTCGCTGGTCTGATTGTCCTCCCAGGTCGTCGCGTTGGAGTGGATACGGCCCCCGACCACACCCGCGGCCTCGTAGATCGTCGAGGCAAGTCCAGCGTCTTGCAATGTCAGCGCCGCATTCAGCCCGGCGATTCCTCCACCCACAATTGCAATGCGCGGAGCTTTCTTTTCGAGAGCGCGCGCTGGAAGGCTATTGAGTAGAAGACCCGCGCCGGCAATGGTGCCGAGGTCTTTCATAAACCGGCGTCGGCTTGGCTCCGCACGCCGATGTTTCCGCTCGGCCGCCTGCTGTAAAACTTCGTTCAAAGTCATGCGTCTGGTTCGCGCCAGTCGAGTGGCACGCACTAAGTTCTGGAGTTCCGCAAGCATTCGCGAGCGTTGCATCATCTCTGATCCTCTATAGTTCTTCTGTTTCGGCGCCGATTCATCGGCGTGTGGGAAAGCCAGGGCCGCCATGTCTCCAGTGTCGAAACATGCCGGGAGTCTTCGGAGTAGGCACGGGTTCTCAAAGGCCGTCTCTCGCGAAAAAAGCCTGGCCTCCGCTGCCGTGCGCTGATGGCGTTAACTGGAGACTGCGATTTTTATTCCCTCTTAAAAATGGCAATCGGATCGGAGAACGATTCACAGCCCTGCCCAGTTACCGCAGCGGGAGATTGCCATTCCAAAGTCTCAACGGTCACGCTAGTCCCAACGATGGAGACATCTCGCGAGGTGATCCTCAAAAACCTTGCGGATAAGCAACATCCACGAACGAGAATCCATCCTTTGCGCGAATACACCTCTGCGTGTAGAGTTACTGATCGATCACAGAGGACGTGATCGCAGTTGCAATCCGTAACGCTCTTCACCCGGGGTGACCCCGGGCAAGGCAGTGGATGCTTCACAGGCCCCGATTCCCATCAGCGCAAAAATTCTTTCGTTTGGGCGCAAAGGAAATCAAAGGGGGTAAGTCATGAGCAACATCGACACCGTAAAACAGATGTATGAAGCGTTTAGCCGCGGAGACATCCAGGCAATCATCGACAAGTTGGACACAAACATCGAATGGGACACTGAGGTTTCCACGCCCGGCGTTCCCTGGCTGCAGCCGCGTCGTGGTTCCGCGAATATCCCGGCGTTCTTCGAAAGCCTCGCGGCTCTCTCGTTCCAGCGCTTCGAGCCGCACACCTACTTCGCGAACGGCAACAAGGTCTTTGCGCTCGTCTCCTTCGACGTAACCCACGTAGCGAGCGGCAAAAAATACACATTCCCTCAGGAAGGCCACCTCTGGGTCTTCAATGATGCTGGCAAAGCTGTGAAGTACCAGCACGTGACCGACACTGCGCTGCACCAGCGTGCCGCCCGGGGCGAGTAGCTGACTCGCTTTTATCGTCGTTTGCGCAGGCATCGCGGCCGAAGCGGTTCCGTCCAGGGAACCTCTGTGCTCACCGCTGTCGGAGCAATCCAAACAAGTACTACCGGCGTACAGGAAGTGTGACTTTTTTCATAGAAAAGGGAGATTGAAGGTATGGCAAGGATTGGCGCATTTTGCTTTCCCGGGACTGGCCACATCAATCCATTCACTGCGCTGGCGCGCCGCCTCCAGCAGCGGGGTCACTCCGTAGTAATCTTCGGCATTGCCGACATCGAGGCCTCGGTGAAAGCAGCCGGAGTCGAGTTTTGCCTCATTGGGCAGAGCGACTATCCACTGGGAACGTTGAAAAAACTGGATCAGCGCCTGAGCGAACAAAGAGGCCTCGCAGCCTTCCGCTTCACCGTCGAGCGAGTCAGGAACACCGCGCAGATGATTCTTCGCGACGGTCCGCAGGCAGTTCAGAGCGCCAGGGTAGATGCTCTGCTGGTTGACGAAGCCGACATGGGTGGCAGTGTAGCGGAGCATCTCGGGCTACCCTTCCTATCGATTGCGTGCTTTCCGCCGCTGGTCGACGACGATCGAGTTCCGCCCTTTTGCTTTAGCTGGAGCGCGGGCCAGAGTTGGCTCAGTCGTTTGCGCAACCGGCTGGGCTCTCGCTTGCTTTCTCGCATCGCCGCGCCAATCTTTTCGGCGGTTAACTGCCAGCGCCGAGCATGGGGTTTGAAGCCCTTCAAACGCTCCACCGATGCGCTGTCGCCGCTGGCCCAGATCGCACAACTACCGGAGACGCTTGAGTTTGAGGTCGGAGATCGGCTTCCGATCCTCCATTACACAGGCCCGTTTGTAGATCCTGTACAGCGGCCCAACGTCGACTTTGAATGGAACCGGCTGGATGGGCGCCCGTTGGTCTATGCGTCTCTTGGCACACTCCAGAATGGATCGCAGGATCTCTTCCGGGTGATCTCAGAAGCATGCGCCTCTCTTCCTGTTCAGCTCGTCATCTCGCTTGGAGGTGGCTTCGATCCTGAATGTCTGGGTGTTCTGAGCGGCGATCCAATCGTGGTCAAGTACGCTCCGCAACTCGAGATCGTGAAGCGGGCATCAGTCGTCATCACGCATGCCGGGCTAAACACCACGCTGGAGTCGCTGGCAGAGGGAGTTCCTCTGGTGTGCATCCCTCTGGGTAACGACCAGCCCGGGGTTGCCGCGCGCGTTGCGGCGCGAGGAGCCGGGGTAGTCGTATCCAGGCGCTGGCTGAATGCGAAACGGCTGAGGTCAGCGGTGCAGGCAGTTTTGAAAGAGGAACAGTATCGACAGGCGGCGCGCAGGGTGCAAGCTTCCCTGCTGCGTATAAACGGATTGCAGCAGGCCGCGGACATCGTTGAAGACGTATTGAAGGTGGAACTTCAGGGCTTGTTTCAAGAAAGCCACAAACTTGTTTGAGCCGTGCGTTCCCGGCCCCATGGTCGGTGATCCATGGTCTAAAGCCCGGCTCATAGTTGTTTAACTAAATCTCATCCATGTCAGAAATTGCCGCATTTCTGTCATAGCACCCCTATTCTCCAGCCTCCTAAAATGAGTGTTCGAGAGAGGCTACCACCATGTCGAATCTATCCTCTGCGCTTGTCATTCCCGATTCCTTGCTTGCGAAAGAGGCCACGGATCTCCTGCGCGAGCATTCCACCGACCTCCTCTTCAATCACTCTGTCCGCGTCTATTTATTCGGAGCTGAGCAGGGTCGTCAACGAAAGCTTCACTTCGACCCTGAACTCCTATACGTCGCGGCAGCCTTTCACGATTTCGGTCTCATCAGGAAATTCTCAAGCCCGGACGAACGCTTCGAGGTGGATGGCGCAAACGCTGTCCGTCAGTTTCTCACCGCACATAAGGTTCCTGAGGAACGGGTACAGGTTGCGTGGGAAGCCATTGCGCTGCACACCACTCCTGGCATCACGCAGTTCATGCGCCCAGAAGTGGCTCTACTCTATTCGGGGGTCGGTCTCGATGTAGTTGGAAAGGGGTTCGATCAATTTCCTTCGGAGTTGCGTGAGGAAATCGCGGCAAGATATCCCCGTAGAAACTTTAAGGAAGGCTTTATTCGGGAGTACTTCGCTGGCTTTGCTCACAAGCCCGGCACAACCTACGGCACCGTAAACGCAGGCATCTGTGAGCGTCTGATTCCAGGCTATCGGTCTCCCAATGCCTGTGATGTTATTGCGGCTTCTCCCTTCCCCGATTCTGAATGAAGCGGCCCAATGCGACGCCGCTGTCGAGTCTCGGAAAAGGGAGTACCTCCCACAGTCTGAAAGCCATTCGTCTGTGTCTGTGTCTGTAAAACTAAGGAGCGGCCTTGTTTTATCTTCCAGATTCGACGCGTTCAGTAAGCCCAGGATTCGTCCTCAGCTGGCCTTACGCTTAACCTTGCTCTTACGGTAGCTTTCCACTTCCTGCCGAACATCGAGAGCCGTTCCGGCGTAGGGCGAAAGCTGAGAATCCGTTTCGACTGCGACGCTCGATGTTTCGATCGTCGAGGAATCTGGAGTGGGTTCAAGAACCTTCTCCACTGTCTCAGTCTTCTCTACATCGGCGCGCAAAGAGTGAGGGCGCTCAAGCTCATTGAACTGGATGCCTTCATCGATCATCTGCTGGGCTTTCTTTACGAGCAGATTGCGCTTGAGGGAGAGCTTTTCCGCGGAAGCGCTACGTTCGGCCTCGGTGGCGAAGGTCTCATATTTCTGCAGATGTGCGAGCTTGCGGTCGAAGAGGGCAATCTCTTCATGCAGCGATTTCAACTGGTACCTGCCGGACGGAAGTGTCGGCATAAGATCCTCCATGAATCCCTGCTAGGAGCCAAAAGCTCATTTTTGGGGGACTAAAAAAGGGCGGCCATTGGCACGCCCTTTTCAGTAAATTTTGTTGTTTAGAGAGCCTGAACGTTCTCAGCCTGCCAGCCCTTGGGTCCCTTGACCACGTTGAACTGAACAGCCTGGCCTTCCTGGAGCGAGCGGAAGCCGCCGTTGCTCTGAATCGCCGAATAGTGAACGAAAACGTCGTCCTGTCCATTGCTGCGGCTCAGAAAGCCAAATCCCTTTGCATCGTTAAACCACTTAACAGTTCCTTGTTCCA
>Ga0268266_10003705_pt1 | contig 15047 bp, 13 predicted proteins | sample KBSS13metaG_FD_190356 | JGI IMG/M metagenome (GOLD analysis project Ga0268266, IMG submission 190356) | Switchgrass rhizosphere microbial communities from Kellogg Biological Station, Michigan, USA - KBS S1-3 metaG (SPAdes) (version 2) | ecosystem: Host-associated > Plants > Roots > Rhizosphere...
TTATTGGTGGGTTTCCTGGCCGCCGCGACGGATTGTCGGCATATCGGTGTAATAACCACCTGTGCCGGCGATGCCGCCTGTCGGGATGATGTTGACCTGTTGCGATGCGTTGATATATCCGGGAGGCGCGGTCAGAGAACCGGGATCGCTACCGAGGGTAGAGTCCGGTCCAGGCACGATGCCGGTCAAGGCCGGTCCAAGAACGCCGGGAGGTGATACCACCGCCGGAGAAAAAGGAAGCGGAATGCCCGAAAAACTATTGTCGACAGAATTTGACGGAATGGCCGGAACCGACGGAATCAAAGTCGGTGCGCCACCCATACCGGGTGTCACGCCCCAGGGAGTAGGTCCACAGCCAACGGGCGGTGGTTGACCTTCTGCCGGCGGCAGGAAAGGAGCACTGGTCGGCTGCCCCTGAATCAGTGGCGTACGCAGTGTACCCACCGGCATACCAGGAGCTGGCGTACCCTGACCTGGGTTGCCGGGCCAGGGCTGAGCTAATGCAGCCATGGCTTGAGTCGCGCCTAGGGTGAAAGCGACGATCATTGCCGGTAAGAACTTACGGTTAAGCATTTTCTGTACTCCTGAAGCCTTTTTGATATCTGAAGAGCTTGAATTTTTCATTGGGTGAAGGTGAAACTTGTTGTGAGGGCTGAATTAATAGGTCTAATAGGGTTCGATTAATAGGGTGCGATTGTCATCTGCGATTGATACTGTGAAAAGTTTGTTCGGTTACCGTGTAGGTCGGTTGTTGCCTGGGCATCCGGGTAATTGCCTGCCCGGCTTGGCTGTCCTATTTCCGGTACATATAACTGTCTGGGTCCGTCCTGCGAAAATTGAGGCATCATTTTCAGGTCCGGTTTTTCGGGAAGTCTTTCACCGAAATCAGCAAGTCTGGAAGCGTTCTGGTTTCTGACGTTGACGTTGCGACCGTAGTCCATACTTCTCTGGGCCTGCCATCTCGTTGTCGGCGCATCGAATGAAATTCCGCCCTGGGGATTGATATTGCCTGTGCCCACTGGGGCCTGCAGTCCCATTCCGCCGGATGATCCGTTGATATTGCCGTAATCGGCTCCCGGAGTGCTGGGCGGTGGTTCAAGCGCACCCATGACGTAATCGTTGACTGTCGCTTTGTCACCACCAATGGTGGGCGGTACATACACCTGAGTGGGCGGTGCTTCCGGCGAACCCCAGTCACCAGGGGTGACCATGGGAGGCACGAAACCGCTGCCGACCGGCGGTGGCTGCCCTTCGTAGGGCGGTGCAAAAGCGGGGGCGCTGTCCGCTCCATATATAAGTGGAGTGCGCAGTGTGGTGAACTGGGCGGAAGCAGGGCCGGCGTTGACTGTGACACTCAGCATCACGACAGCAAGAAAAGCTTTGGTCGCTTCCTTCACTATTGCTTGGCTCAGGGCTTGTGTCTTCACTGGGGCGCTCCGCTGGTTCTCTGGCAAAAATCAACTTTTGACTTTCATGCCGTGAGACAACAATATCGGCGAGCAAGCCCGTTGTCTTGGGTGTAGTTACGTACTACCCCCCGGTTTCTCCCACTATTACGCCTAAAAATTGGGGTTTTGGGGATTTTTGCCGACAATCCCGCCAAAACACAGGGCAACAAAGTTCAAATTTCGTACCGGCACCCGGCGCAATCGATATAAAGGAAAAAAGAGGGGCGAGACAAACTTGCCGGAGAGTCGACGAAGAGATCTCAGAAAAACCGTTAGCACTCGGCAGGGGCAAAGTTGAAAAAGCCGCCGGACACCATACATTTATACGGATGCGGCTGCGGGCATCCTTATATGCATTGTCGCTAGGCATTGCTGGGGTAGGCATTGCCGGTAAGAATTACCCATGCACCCTAGCAACTTGCATTAGCGAGTGACCGAATAAAAATGAGCTGGCCTCACCGGTGGTGCCAAAGTCCGATTTCCTGTGTAAGGGCATTGTAATTACAAGGTTATGCTTTTACATAAAATTACGTACCTGTAGTTTTGCATAGTGGTGGCTATATGGTGCCTTTAAAAGTGACTGTCACCACCAATAGTGCACTTTTAAATCGCGAGCCTATCACCACTCGTGGTGCTTCCAAGAGGCGCGATTTAATATTGGCACCGCTGGCAATATCAAAAAACTCTTTGCAAATTTATAGATTGTAGGTATCATAGGTTTTGTTGAAAGGGGGCGCGTGTGAGCAGTCAACCATTAAAAACAACCGAATATACCGACCTTACTACTAGTCAAGCGCCGCTTCAGCGGGAGCATGATCAGTCGGTCTCTGTCGATGGCCTCGAACATCTTTTTAAATGGGCATCAGAGTTGGTGTCAGAAGGCGAAGATGAAAGAGTGCGCCAGGCCAGAGAAAAAAGAATCAGACGCCAGGTACTGGATGTTGTCCAGCACTACAAAGAACAAAAGCTTCTTACTAAGAGCAGTGAAGAAGTAGCCTATCTGCAAAGACGGGTGATTGCCTTACTGCAACGCATGCAAGAATTGACCGAAGAAAACGGCGCAATCAAGCAAGTTATGGTCAGCCAGTACTGGGCAATGCAGCGCATTCCCGCTCTGGAAGAGCAGATCAGATCGCTGCGTTTGGTTGAGTACGAAAAGGAAGCGGCCGTTAAAGAACGTCGCTATCTGATGGATGCTCTGGCCAAGGTGAAAGTGGAGCGTGATTATCTGGAAGAAATTCTGGTTACATGCGAAGACGAAAACACCAGACTTTCAAATATTCTCAAAGCCGCCCGCAAAGAAAACGAAGAGCTCAAGTCTCGCCGGTGGTGGCACATGTTTTGGCCTCGGACAAAAGAGGCCTAGGGACTTTCCCAAAAGGTAGTTGGAACGGAACGGAACGGAACGAGTAGAGTGAGACCCGACCTTGAGTCGGGTCTTTCTTTTAGGAGTCGACGGTTCAACGTTGGGGTTTGGAGTTGGGGGCTTGACGGCTTGGAGCCGCTTACTGACCCTTTTTCTTGTCCCAAGCAGCTTTGATCTTGCCCTCAAAACCACGAGCGGTTGGCTTGAAATATTCGCGCCCCAGAAGTTCATCGGGCAGGCACTTCATTGTCTCGGCCTTACCGCCTTCAAAATCATGGGCGTACTGATAGCCGTCGGAATATCCAAGCTCCTTCATCAGCTTAGTCGGAGCATTGCGCAAATGCATCGGCACCGGGTGCTGATTCATATTGAGCGCGTCTTCGGCAGCGTTATTGTAGGCCATATAGATAGCATTGGATTTAGGAGCCAGAGCCATAAAGACAGTGGCCTGAGCCAAGGCGATTTTGCATTCAGGCATACCCATCAGCTCGACGGCCTGCATCGCGGCAATTGACTGAGTCAATGCTTGCGGCGAGGCCAGGCCGATATCTTCGGAGGCAAAGCGCACCAGACGGCGCGCTATATAAAGTGGCTCCTCCCCGGCTTCCAGCATGCGGGCCAGCCAATAGAGCGAAGCGTCGACGTCGGAGTTGCGTATCGATTTGTGCAAGGCTGAAATAAGATTGAAGTGGTGCTCGCCGTCTTTATCGTATTTGAGTATCGCCTGTTGCACCGAAGATTTGACCTCGGCTTCGGTGATTTGATCCTGACCTTTGCGTCTGGCTATCAATGCGGCAAGTTCAAGGCTGTTCAGCGCTGTGCGCGCGTCACCGGAAGAGTAAGTGGCAATTAACTTCAGAACATCATCCGAGGCAGACAGTTTCAGCTCACCAAGGCCGCGCTCTTCATCCTCAATGGCATCACGCATGATGGCGAGAAGATTTTCCAGACTGAGATCTTCAAGGACAAAAACTTTCAGGCGGGAGAGCAGGGCCGAGTTGATTTCAAAGGAGGGGTTCTCTGTCGTGGCGCCGACAAGTGTGATGGTACCCGCTTCTACGTAGGGCAAGAATGCGTCTTGCTGCGCTTTGTTGAAGCGATGAATCTCATCGACAAACATGACCGTGCGTTTGCCTTCCAGATTCATAAAGGCTTCGGCTTCGCTCATCACGCCTTTTATTTCTTTGATGCCCGAGGTTACCGCGCTAAACGAAATCCAGCGGCAATCAGTTTGGCTGGTGATTATTCGAGCCAGAGTGGTCTTGCCGACGCCCGGTGGTCCCCAGAGGATAAACGAGGCCAACTGGCCATCTTCGAGCATTTGTCGCAGCACTCCGCCAGGCGACAGTAGCCTTTCCTGCCCGACGTACTCATCCAGTGTGCGGGGTCGCATGCGCTCTGCGAGCGGTTGTTTTTGTTTGACGGTCAATTTGAATTAGTTTGCAAAAAGGAAAAAGCCCATCGGCACTAGTGTGCCGAGAAACAAGAAAACCATAAACCAAACGATGATGGCTTTGTAATTACGCTGGAGCTTTTTGAATATTGACTTCATTAGTGATTCAGTGGCTCACGCAAGCAAGTTTATTGGGTCGACAACTATCAATCTTACCACCAGCTTCATGCAAGGAAGCCAGGATGTCTATGACAACCTGGCTTCCCCACTTCTGATGTGCGACCGAGCAAACTTTGTTCTATATGTTTTAGATATTGAAAATACCTTGTTAAGCCTCTCCTCTAACCACCGGGCGGAGGGGTGGAACTGCTGCTGTCACCACCACCCGGATGAAAGGGAGGAGCAACAGGTGCGAGGCTGGGTCCGCCGACCGGCCCGCCGCCGGCTGCTGCTGCCACGGCTCCGCCGGGAGCGGCGATGGCGAGACCGGCTACGTCCTCAACCGCCCGCTCGGAAACATAATTGAACGGGACAGCTGCCCCGACAACCGGGACGCTTCCTATAAAAGGAACGCTGCTCATGTTTACGAAGGGCTGCAGAGTAAAGCTGGCTGAAGCACGATATTCGTAGATGAAGGAATTTGTGTCGATGGAAGGAGGGGGTACATTAGGGCCGTAAACTTGATTGGAGCCGCCGGTCAAACTGGTGGCGACGACATACAAGTCCACCCCACTGTTATTCATTCCGCCGTTAGCGGTAAGTTTTGAGAATTTGCCAAAGCCGCCAGAGAGATCGGTTGTAACGGAGAGTTGCGCCGAAGCCAGAGCCTTTCCGTAAGTAGATGACGTGGCGGCCGAAGCGGCGGCATTACGTGTGATCATGGCCACAGTGCCGCAGTTTGCCGCAAAGAAGATCAAATTGATCAGAGGAAACAACGCAAAAAGGAAAAATACTAAAAGGCAGGTTGCGAATTCGGACATATTTCCCGAACTTGTTCTGCGTCGCTTAGAACCACGCCCTGATTTCAGCTTCAACACCGAGAACACCCCGTAAGCGGCAAGCACATTAGACACCGTTAATAATATCATTCCACGCTGCAGGGAAATTTCCTAGCCAAATTGGCCAAAAATCTGTTTCCTGGACAACAAAATATGTAAAATCTGACAGTTTTTAGCGATTACTTTCCAAAATATTCCGCATGGTTAGTCTTGAGCTCGCGAGCCAGGTCCGCCTTGTTCAACTTCTCCAGCAGGCTGGAATATCTATAGAAAAAGTCGCTCGCAGTGCTAATCTTGCGCTGCGCGGGGCTGAGAGTCTCAAACAGCTCAAGGCTTTGCTTGTACCATTGCAGGGCCTTTTCACTCTGGCCCGAATCGGCGCATACCGCTCCGAGAGCGGCCTTGACTTTGAAAAGCACGAGTGCGCCATTGTTACCGCCAATATTTTTCTGGGCAAGGGCGAGGGCCTTCTCCAGCCTTTGCTCGCAGAGAGGTAGTTGCCGCGCCTGCCGATAGACAGCGGCCAGGGCCATCTCATCTTCAACTAATTGAGGGGCATTTTTGCTCTGGTTGAGCTCGTCATAGCTTATCTTTTCTTCGAACCAGGGCACCATAGCCAGCGTTTCGTTTTTCTCGCGATAGTAATTATTCAGATAAGAGGCAATCTCAAAAATGCGCTCTTCATCACGGGGCTGAACTCTATAAGCCAGGGCCAGAGCCCTTTTATAGTAGGCGGCTGCCTTCTGCCTGGCGGCATCTTTATCACTGCCGGCGGCGTCGGGCGATTTCCAATAAGTGTCGCCCATCGACTCCAGGAGCCAAACAAGAGTAGACTTCTCTTTATTTGCCAGAGACTCCTGCAAGCCCAGCGCCTGACTAAAATTATGCAGATTTTTTTGCGCATAGGCTAAAGCGGCAGCACAGCGCGCTTTGCTCTCCGGATCCGGTTCGGCCAGTTGTTCATAGATTTCCCAGGCCTGCTTTAGTTCGGTCAGAGCCAGTCTTGATTCACCTTTTCGCGTGTAGAGTTCGGCCAGCGCTACTTTGACTTTTGCAGCCGGTGCGCTTTTCGGCCCCATGGTCATATTGACTATTTTTGCCGCTTCGCGCAGTTTGGCCTGAGCCAGGTCATATTGATTGCGATGCCAGTCTACGTTGGCCATGCTGATCAATGGCTTGATCTGGAAGGGATCTTGGGGCGACATATTGGTGCGAACAAAATCGATAGCCTTCCGGTAAAGTTCATAAGCCTGATCCGGACGGCCACTCAGATTGTAGGCTACGGCCATGTTATTAAAAGTCCTGGCCTGGACTTCGGCATTCTTGTCCAGAAAAGCATTGGCCAATTTCTCGGCACTGCCCAAAATATCAATAGCCCGATCATAGTGGCCGCTATTTAAAAGTTGTCGTGCTTGATCGTTTATGGCCTGGCAGAGATTTTCAATTTCCAGCTTGGAGAGCCGCTCTGGAGCCGGGGCAGAAGCGGAAGCGGAAGCAGGAGCAGGAGCATTACCAGTAGAATTGGCACCTCCGTCGATCTGAAGTAATGCTGTATGGATCTGTTTGTCCAGTTCGGGAAAGCTGTTCTCGTATTGTTTCTGTAACTCCGCAATTTCAGCCCTGTATTTTTGGATATTGGGCCGGTCGTTTGTAATCACCGCCAGGTCGAGCATTTCCTCAACAGTGGGGATGATGAGATCGAGCGTTTTGCCGGTGCTCTTAGCCGAATCAAGTGCCTTTCCCAGATAGTCGGCGGCTTCCTTGTAGTTGCCTGCGTCCATACTCTGCTGGCCTTTTACGTAGTAATCACGCCAGTTTTGTTCGGCCGATCTACTGGAGTGCCCGGAATAATAAGCGCCCAGCCCCACGCATGCCAGAATGCCGATGCCTGCAGAAAGGGCAATGAGAGAGAGTTTTTTGCCTTTTCTCGCCTTGCCTTTGAGTCGGTTCAACTCCAGCTGATCCTTGAGCGAACCGACCAGATTTGATTTGCCCCGATCGGCAACCGCTTGCAGAGCGGCTCTTGCCTCGGCCATAGTTTTGTAGCGATCAGCCGGGTCCTTAGCCATGCATTTTAAAATGACCGCGTCTATTTGAGCTGCTTCCCTGATGTCCGGTCTGCTGACCGAAATCGACTCTGGCAGGTTGTTTAAGTGCTTGTAGTAAATTTCCACCAGATTGGTGCTGCTAAATGGCGCACGCCCCGTCAGGGCCGCAAACAACGTACAACCAAATGCGTAGATATCGGACCGATTGTCGAGTTCCAGCATCAGGCACTGCTCGGGGCTCATGTAATTGGGCGAGCCCAACATTTCGCCCGTTTGAGTTAAATTGTGCTTTTCCTCACCGGGCGGAGAGACCAGCTTGGCTATGCCGAAGTCGACGAGTTTGACGCAATTGTCTTCTTCGTCCGTTTTGACAAGCATGATGTTGCTGGGCTTAAAATCACGGTGCACGACACCTTTTTTGTGAGCTTGATCGAGGCCGTCCGCGGCATCGATCATGATGCGCAAGGCCTCTTCCACAGGTACTCTGGCATCGCCGTCGATCAGTTCTTGCAGCGACTGACCTTCAAGATAATCCATAACCAGAAACGGTCGCTTATTGGTATCAAGGCCGTATTGATGGATTTTTACGATATGAGGATGATTGAGATTTCCTGCCGCTTGCGCTTCTTTTTGAAAGCGCAAGATAGAATTTTTGTCCGACAGCATACGCGCGTGTAGACACTTGACCGCCACCACTCTCTTCATCAAGCGGTCCTGAGCTTTGTAGACGGCACTCATACCGCCCTGGCCCAAAAGCGAGATTACTTCGTACTGATCGGCGATCACATAACCGGGCTGGAGGTCGGATTCACCCTCCTCATCCAGCGCAGCTCCGGCTTCGGTGCCGGTTATGGCGCCATCAACTTCGGACTCCGCCGCACCAACATTAGTGCCGGTAATCTCGGCTTCCGGCTCACCGGCGACAAGCTTAACTTGAGGCGCAGCCTCATCGCCGCTACCCAGCTTATCCAACCACCCGGCGAGATCGGCTTTTGGCTTGAGATTCGGCTTTTTAGAATCAGGTCCCGTCACCACCATCCCCTCTCTTCCAACCTTGTGCCCGATCTTCCTCCTCTTTTTCAGGAAAGCCTCTTATATACCGTTTATCACAGAAGTTACTTGGATAGTTATATTCACGCTTGTAGGCGATTAATTGGACCTCAAAACGGGTATGGCCATAGCACGGGCTGGTTATATTAATTGTGGTGGCTAAGACATTGAACGTTGGTCCTCTCTCTAAGATTTTAAATTCCAAACCAAACAGGGACGATACTTCGCGGACTCAGGCCTGGAAGATCTTGTTTGAAAGCGGCAAGATGGCTCAGGCTGAGAAGAAATACGAGCAGGCAGCACAGCTCTATGAGCGCGCCCATGCTGTCTACTCGGCCAAAGAGGGCGATAAGGGCATCGTCACGGCCGAAATATTAATGCAACAAGCCTCACTCATGGAAGAAACAGGAAACGCAGCCGCCGCCCGCGAAATGCAATCCAAAGCCCGTCAGGTAATCGCCGAATACGCACGCAGTCAGGATGCCGAGAAAGAAGGTTAATCGTGAGCGACAATGATGCAGGCGCAGGTTCGGTACAGAACCGACTGGTGCCAAAAGAAGGTGATACCGGTCGCACTCTGGGATGGAAAATGATCCTGGAAGCGGCTAAGTTTGCTTACAAAGACAATGAAGCCGAAAAGGCGGAGCGCCTTTTTAAGCAGGCTCTGGAAAAAGCGGAGACACGCGTCGGAGCCGATCACGTGGTGATAGCTTATCTCTTGATGGAAATGGCCGATTTCTATTTTTCAGAAAACGAATATGGCAATGCCCACCTGCTGCACTCGAGGGCTAGAGATATTCTCAGCAAACACGTTGACGACGCACATTCAGCATTTCAGTAGGTAGCGCGATGAACGTCGGACCTTTATCTCGATTGCTAAATTCTAAAATGCGATCCAGCACCACCGACGGTTCGGTTGACTGGAAAAATCTCCTGGCCAGCGGCCAGAAGGCGCAGGAAAGCAAACAATATGAACAGGCCGAACTTCTCTACGGTGGAGCCTTCGAACTGGCCGTCCAGAGACATGGTGAAAAGGATCTCGTCATTTCCGAAATATTGATGCAGTTGGCTATTTTGAAAGAAGAAACGGGCAAGACTGAAGCGGCTCGCTCAATCAGGGCGAGAGCGCGCAAAATAATTTCCGACTACGCGGCCAGTCAGGACCGCACCAAACAAGTTGAAGGACCGCAGCATAAACAGGATGCCACCTGATATGAAGCAGACAACCCCAAAATCCGATTTGCCGGTAAATCTTGTCGTGGTCGCTGTCGCGGTTGCCGGAGCCCTTGCCCTGTCCCAACCGGCGAGCGCCATTTTAGCCCCACGCGGACCGGTGCTCAATAACGATAGCGGTCGTGAGGCCAGTCTCTTTTTGCAACCTGCCGCCGGCAAAGAGCGCATGGATGCGCAGGTGCAAATCAACAGTCTCTCGGACAAGATCAGCCGTCTGGCGGATGCCACCATTATCGCCTCAGGACTGGACGCCAGCAAACTCTCGGCCGAAGCGCGCGAAGCCATCGCCCTCAAATTGAGTCAGGCCAGACTTCATCTCATGGCCAGTCTGCTGACACGCCGGGGGACTCTGCTGGCCGTTGTCGGCGATACACAGAGGGCAATCGCCGATCTGGACGAGGCGGTGCATTCCGATGGCGCTTACGCCCCGGCTTACAACAACAGGGCCTGTCTGCGCGCGGCAGGAGGAGATTATGATGGAGCTCTGGCTGACGCCAGCAAGGCCATCAGTATCGTGCCAAATTTTGCCGAGGCCTTTGACACCAGGGGCTCGGTCTACTTCGCCACCAAGCACTACAATCTGGCACAAAACGATTTCAACAGCGCTATCCAGGCCAATCCCGTCTATGCCGAGGCTTTTTACCACCGCTCACTTTTGATGAAAGTGCTGGGCAAACAGGCCAACTGGCAGTCGGATCTGGAAAAGGCAAAGTCGCTCGGCTACTGAGCCGCTGTTTATTCCGGTTTATTGAGGCCGGCCAGATAATCAAACAATTCCTGCGCCAACTTTTTGGGAATGCCGTCGCAGGCTTGAATCTCTTCCAGTGTGGCCGCTTTTATTTTGTCGAAGGAGCCGAAGTGGTCGAGTAATTTTTTGCGGCGCTTGGCCCCCAGACCACTCAAGGCGTCGAGTTGCGATGTAATCACGCGCTTGGCTCTCAATTTGCGGTGATAGGTAATGGCAAAACGGTGTGCCTCATCGCGCACCTGTTGCAAAAGATGGAGAGCATCGGAGCGTCTGGGCAAAAGAACCGGACTGGACTTGCCCGGGAAATAGACCTCTTCCTGACGCTTGGCCAGACCGACTATATCAAAACTATTGGCATTTGCTCCGAGATCAATTTCACTGAGCGCTTCCATAGCCGCACCCAGTTGTCCTTTGCCGCCGTCGATAATAATCAAGTCGGGAAACGGTTTGTTTTCGGCCACCAGTCTGGAAAAGCGCCTGCCCACTACTTCTTTCATTGAAGCAAAGTCGTTTGGTTCACCTTCCACACTTTTGATTTTAAAAGTGCGGTAGTCGGATTTTTTTGCCCGCGCTCCTTCGAACACCACCATACTGGCGACGTTATCGGTGCCCGAGATATTGGAGATATCGAAACATTCGATGCGATTGGGCAGACGTGTGAGCGAAAGCCCTTCCTTTAATGAGGTAAGAATCTGCTCCACTTTTACATCGACCGATGTCTGCTCGGTCAACTCACGAGTCAGCGCCTGCTCCGCGTTTTTTTGCGCCATGCCGACCATATCTGTTTTGCCGCCGCGCTGAGGCACCATAATTTTGACCGCATGATTGGCCCGCGAATTGACAAAATCACGCACCGCATCCATGTCGCTCACCGCGGCCTGCAGCAATATTTCATGCGGCAACATCACGTCTTCACAGGCGGTGTAGTACTGGTCGATAAAAGCTTCAAAAGCTTCATCCCACTGCGTGCGATCGGTGAGGGGTAAGGTAATAGTCTCGGCCGAGATGAGTTTGCCTTCGCGCACTTTCATCAGGCAGACGGCCATGAGCTTTTCGGTATGAGCCTGGGCAATGATATCTTGAGAAACTTTTTGACTTTGAAAAAAGACCTGTTGCTTTTCTATAACAGTCTTCAAAGCATAGAGTCTGTCGCGGATTTTAGCCGCCTGTTCAAACTCCATTTTTTCGGAGGCATCCTCCATTTCTTTATTTAATTGCTCGACCACCTCCAGTTGCGAACCGGCCAGGAAAAGCTCCACTTGTTTGACCATGTGGTTGTAATAGTCTTCCTGCACTTTGTTTTGACATGGAGCAAGACAGAGACCGATGTGATAGTTCATGCATGGTCTGTCTTTAAAGAGCGGATTTTTGCGCTGCCGCATGGGAAAAACTTTGCGCAAAATGCGCATTGTTTCCCACATCATACCGGCCTCAACATAAGGTCCAAAAACACGGGAGCGCGGATTGTCTTTTTTGAAGCGCACGGGATCGCGCACCATGATCAAGCGAGGAAAGGCAACGTCATACGTAATCGCCAGCCAGGGATAACGCCGGTCGTCCTTGAGCGATACATTGTATCTGGGCTTTTTTTGCCGAATAAGATTGGCTTCCAGAAGGAGCGCTTCTTTTTCGGAGTTGGTCAGTATCGTCTCAAAGCTGTGCACTTTGGGCATCATCACTGCCAGTTTGGGACGCTCTCTCCATGAGGTCTCGGCCCAATATGAACGCACGCGCAGCTTGAGCGACAGTGCCTTACCGATGTACAAAATCTCGCCGCTGTCGTCTTTAAAGATATAGCAGCCGGGTCCATCGGGCAGAGCCGACAGCTGCTTAGTCAAAAGTTCTGTTGGAGTATAAGCCTTCATCAGCTTTTCGAGGGTTTACCCATTTCCACACCTAAACCGGGAATAGCCGCACGCAGGGCTTCGGCCAGAGTATCGACACCGATAATCTCCATCTTGGCCGGTGGATTCTGCAAAGGCAAATTGACCTTTGGCACAATTGCTTTGTTGAATCCCAGTCTTTGAGCTTCTTTCAGCCTGGGGCCTAGATTTTGCACCGGTCTTATTTCACCGGTCAATCCTACTTCACCAACCGCAACAAGACCGGGATCGGTGGAGCGATCAAGAAAAGACGTGGCCACGGCAAAGGCTATACCCAGGTCACCGCCCGGATCCTCAAAATCGAGACCGCCGACGATGTTGACATAAACATCCAGTCGCGAGAGCGAGAGACCGATGCGCTTCTCCAGCACAGCCAGGAGTTGCAGCAAGCGATTGTAATCCCAGCCGTTGACCACCCGGCGCACATTAGGATTGCCGGTAGAGACGGTCAGAGCCTGCACTTCCAGCAGCAAACTGCGACTACCCTCACCGCCGGCAATCACCGCCGTCCCGGAAGCGGCTTGTTTCAAGCCCACTTTGGCCAGACGATCGCCCAGGAATAAGGCGCTGGGATTGTCCACTTCCACAAGGCCAATTTCTGCCATAGCAAAGAGGGCAAGCTCAGTAGTGGAGCCGAAGCGGTTTTTGATGGCGCGCAGGACACGCAGTTGCCTGGTGCGCTCGCCTTCAAATTGCAGGACCACATCGACCATGTGTTCCAGCACTCTGGGCCCGGCGATTGTGCCGTCCTTAGTCACATGTCCAACCAATATCGTACATATATTCTTAGCCTTGGCTGCGTGTATGAGCAGCTGTGTCCCTTCGCGCACCTGGCTCACAGAACCGGCCGCCGAGCTTATCTCGGGATGATAAACGGCTTGAATACTATCGACAACGGCCACCTGAACATCGGTTGTAAAAAGCATATCGGCGGCATTGACCACGTTTTGCTCGGCGGCAACCAGGACATTGTCCGACTTAACATTGAGGCGTTCCGCCCGCAAGCGCACCTGGGCGGCCGATTCTTCGCCCGTGATATAGAGCACACGGCAGGTCTTGGCCAGGTTTTTGGCCACCTGCATCAGCAGAGTAGACTTACCTATACCGGGATCGCCGGCAATCAAGATCACAGCTCCGGGCACAAGACCACCGCCCAGGACTTCGTCCAGACCGGCCAGACCAGTGGGTATACGGCCCGATTCATCGGTATTGATCTGACTGAGCGGCTGGGCTTTGTTCTCGGCTTCCCCGCGCGATGATGCCGAGCTGTTGAGCTGACTGACACGGGCGGCGAAACCCTTTTTATTACCCTCATCCTCCTGAGTGATTTCTTCCACCAGGGTGCTCCAGCCGCCGCAATCGGTGCAGCGCCCGAGTGAGCGCATGGATGTAAATCCGCATTGCTGGCAAATCCAGCGAGTTTTGGTCTTGGCCATTGAGCAACACCTATGAGGATTTGTGATAGCTGGGCTGTTCAGCCACTACTTGGAGAATTTCACTTGTTTCAAGGATATTTTAAACCTCCGCCCCACCCCGCTACCTTATACTTTTGCAGAACAGACAAACAATGCACCTTGGCATCAATGATTTAACCCATGGATGACCGTAGATAGAGCTTAGAAAGCGGCGCATGCTATTTCAATCTCCCGGCCCAATTATATTTAAGCTTGGCTTCGTCACCATTCGCTGGTACGGCATGATGATAGCCACCGGCTTTTTGATTGCTTTGATGGCCGCACGCAAACTGGCACGCAAAAACAACCTGGACGGCGATAAGTTTGTCAATTTAGCTCTCTGGGCCTTTCTCATCGGTGTGCTGGGCGCCCGCCTTTACTATGTGTCCCTCAATTTGAGTCACTTCCTGGCCAATCCGGGGGAAATTCTAGCCACCTGGAACGGTGGACTTTCCATTCATGGCGGTATTATCGGCGGTATCATTGCCGGCTGCGTATATCTAAAAAAAGAAAAGCTCTCCATCCCGCGTTATCTGGATTTGCTTGCCTGTGTAGTTCCCCTGGCTCAAGCCATCGGCCGCTGGGGCAATTTTTTCAATTCCGAAGCCTTCGGTCTGCCGGTGGGGGAAGATTTCCCGCTCAGACTCTTCATTCCACCTGAGAGCCGGCCGATGATGTATCACAACATCAAATTTTTTCATCCGACATTTTTGTATGAATCAATTTACGATTTGCTTTTATTTGCCTTCCTATATTTCTTCGCCTTCAAGCGTTTGTCAAAATATCCGGGGCTCATACTCTGCCTTTATATCGCCGGCTATTCTCTGGGTCGCATCGTAATCGAGCAAATCCGCATAGACGCCGTGGCCACCTATCACGGCATGCCCGTGCCATTGATAGTCAGTGCCGGCATGCTGGCCGTGTCCCTGTGCGCCATGCTGGCCGTGTACAAAAAAGGGGTGATTGCCCAGGCGACCGCCGAACAATCCGCGGAAGAAAAACAACCGTCCGGTCTGCCCTGAGAACGAGAGCCATGCCAACCACTTTTTTAGACCTACAAAAACGCAGCGCCTGGAAAGAACATTTTATCGGCGCCTCAATAGTGGTGGCACTGTCGACCACTTATCTAATTCCTCCTCTGGCTGCAATCTCGGCTGTGGCTGAGGATTCCGCCAAACTCCACCCATGCGCGGAGCTGACTCAGCGCTGGGCAGGAGATCTGCCGGATATGAAAGGTATGGACATTGAAAAAGATGTGCAGGTTTTCTTTTCAGTGAAGAAAAAAGGTGAGTCCATAAAACTGACCGATGAAGATGACGTAATGCTCTTCAAGTCTTCTGGAGTAAAGGCGCTCGATGATTACGCCATAAAGTGCGTGCAAAAGACGCGCTCTCTCAAAGACCACGGCGACGGCGACCTCAAATGG
>Ga0268266_10003706_pt1 | contig 15046 bp, 14 predicted proteins | sample KBSS13metaG_FD_190356 | JGI IMG/M metagenome (GOLD analysis project Ga0268266, IMG submission 190356) | Switchgrass rhizosphere microbial communities from Kellogg Biological Station, Michigan, USA - KBS S1-3 metaG (SPAdes) (version 2) | ecosystem: Host-associated > Plants > Roots > Rhizosphere...
GATCGCGCCCTCGAGATCGCCGAGCTTCTCGGCGCGCAGCGTCGCGAGCTCGTGGCGGATCGCGGCGGCGCGCGTCGCATCGCCCGCGCTCTGCTGGTGCTCGGCGCGGCGATCGAGCGTCTTGGCGAGATCGGCCCAGCGCTCGGCGCGCCGGTACATGCGGTCGAGCGCGGTCAGCGCAGTGTCGAGCGCGGTCGGCGCGTCGCTCGCGAGCTCGGCGGCGGCCTCGTAGGCCTCGATCGCCTTGCCCGGCTGTGCGAGCTGGTTCTCGTCGAGATTGCCGAGCTCGAGCAACAGATCGCGCTTGATCGCGACGTCGTCGGAATCGGCGACCATCGCGACCTGCGCGCGCAGCGTGTCGGCCAGATCGGCCCACTTCTGCTGCTTGCGATACGCGTCGGCGAGCGAGCCGTACGCGGCGCGATTGGTCGCGTCGAGCTCGATCGCGCGGCGCAGGCTCGGAATCGCGTAGTCCATGCGGTCGAGCTTGGTCGCGTACCAGCCACCGAGCCGGCCCCACCACAGCGACGCGACGTGCGGGTCGCTGCATTCTGTGGCGATCTCGGACGCCTCGGAGACCAGGTCCGACCAGCCGCCGGTCGCACCGGCGAGCTTCTCGGCGAGCTGTGCGGCGACGTCGTCGGCAGGCGCGACCTGACAGGCGGTCGTCACGGCCTCGAACGCGCGGCGCAGATCGCCGACGTGGTCCTCGTACACCTGCGCGAGCTGCACGAGCGTGTGCGCGCGCTCGTCGGCTTCTTGCGTCTCGATGCGGCCGAGCAGGATCTCGACCACGGTCTCCCACTGCTTGGCGTCGCGCGCCTTGCGCTCGAGCAGCTCCAGCGCGTCGCGCGCCTCGGCGGCTTCGTCGCCACTCGCGCCGAGCAATTCGAGCCAGCCCTCGACGTCATCGGCGTCGGGCCGGGTCTGCACGAGCGAGATCTTGGCGGCGGTGCACGCGGCCTCGAGCTTCTCGAGCCATTCCATCACGCTGCGCTCGGCGACCTCGTCGCCGCCGCGCCCTGCGAGGTTCACGACCTCGATGTGGTGATCGGCCATCAGCTCGTCGACGGTGACCGGGCCCATGCCGGCGCCGAGGAAGTAGTGCGTGCCGCGCGGCGGCTCGAACATGCCGAACACGCGATCGAGCAGCGCGGAGAGATCGGGATCGCCGTAGCGGAACCCGACGAACACCAGCGAGCCTTCGACGTAGAGCTCGCGTGCGTATTCTTTCAGATCGACGGCGTGCGACAGCGCGCGGCGAACGCTGCGCGGCGTGACGACGTACGTGTCGAAGTTGCCGAGCATCTTGACCAGCGTGCGGCGGCGCGGCGACAGCTCGCCGAGCTCCTGGTAGCTGACCACACGAGTTGCCGGCCACTCGTCGGGCGACTGCGTCTCGAACGCGTGCTCGAGGATGTCGCCGGGGAACGTGGTCCACACGTGCCGGAACGGCAGCTTCGCGAACAGCTTCGCGAGCGCGGGCACCTCGGCGGGCGCCGTCCACATCTCCTGGACGATGCGATCGCAGGCCTCTTCGCCGAGCGCGCGCGCCAAGAAGCCGACGGCCCGGACCAGGCTGCCCTTGCCGAGCAGCTTGTCGAGGTCCTTGGTCGCGGCGTCATCGCCATCGCGGCCGCGAGTCTCGAGCGCCTTGGTCATCCGCTCGAGAAGTTGTTTCCAGCTCGGGACTCCGATTCCCGCACCGACGACCAGGGCCGCGCGGCCCGTACGGATCTGCTCGATGAGAGACTCGGGGATCGTGTGCTCTTGCATCCTAAACCCCTCTGTCTTGTTGTTTCGCGCGCAACCTATCGAGGCATTTCGGCCGGTGCAACCCAAAACGGCATAGAGTGTTGCGATGCGCGTGTGGCTCGCCGGCGCCGTCGTCGTGGCGATGATGTCTGCAGCGTCGGCGAGGCCGGCCGATCTCGATCCGCACGATGCCGGCGCGTTCACCGTCTCGCTGCCGACGTTCTGGAAGGTCAGCGACGACGGCAACAACGTCGTCGCGCAGGCAGATGCCACGCGGCCCGACGCGCCCGAGCTCGTCGTGATCGCCGCGCCGAGCTCGGCGACCGACAAGCAGGTGATCGACGCGACCACGGGCAAGCTCGCGACGCACGTCCGCGTCACTCATCGCGGCTCCGGACCGGGCGGCACGGGCTCGCTCGTCGTCGCGGCGGGCTCGATCGGGCCGACGGCGGTCCGGCTCGGCGCGCTCGCCGTGCGCGCGCACGGCACGCTCGTGGTTTGCGTGCTGGTCGCCAAGCCGGCGGAGTACGACCACCTCGGCGGCACGCAGCTGCTCGCGCAGGTCGCTGCCAGCTTCCGCCGCGACGAGCGCGCCGCGCCCGCCGGCGACGCTCCGCCGCTCGTCACGCACGATCCGATGACCGCGGCGATGATCGCGCAGTACGACAGCTACCACGCGCTGATCGTGCCGCCGCCGCCCCGCCCGGCCACCGTCGCGGATCTCGCCGGCACGTGGAACAACGACGCGTCCGCGATCGCGCGCTGGTCGACGACGTACGGCTCGACCGCGGAGTACAGCTCGAGCGCGATCGCCGCGAGCTGGCGGATCGACGCCCGCGGCCGCGTCGAGGCCGAAGCCCGCCACGACGCGAAGGACGGCACGATCTCGCTCACGCCCGACGGCGTGGTCACGCTGACGCTCGCCGGCGCCGAGCCCGCCTACTACATCCTGCGCGGCTGGTTCTTCGACGGCCGCACGACCGTCATCACGCTGAACGGCCCGTATTACCGGACCGTCGAGCTGCGTGCCCTCAGAGATCGCAACTACGCCACGAACCTGAACAGCTACTGGGTCCGCGCGTCCAAGTGATGCTAGGTTGCGGCGGCGATGGCCTCTGAAGTCGCCGCCATCTATCGCGCTTCCAAGAAGAAGCAGGACATCAACTGGTTCACCGAGTGGGTTGCACGCCCGCCCGCGGCGCTGGTCGTGTACGTGCTGCGCGGCACGCCGATCACGCCGAACCAGGTGACGTTTCTCTCCGCGATCATCGCGGCCATCGCGTGCGCCGGGTTCGCGCTGTGCCCCGGCTGGACCGGCGTGATCGCGTCGGCGTTCCTGTTCGAATTCTCGTTCGTGCTCGACTGCGCCGACGGGATGCTCGCGCGGCTGCGCAAGTGGGCCTCGCCGCTCGGCCACCTGCTCGATTTCTTGATGGACGAGCTCAAGGCGATGCTGCTCTACGGCGCCGTCGCGGTTCGCATGTGGCGCACGACCGGCGACGACCGCATGCTGCTGGTCGGCCTCGGCGGCCTGTTCTGCCTGGCATCGGGCATCGCGCTGACGTCGTTCATGCGCCGGCCCGAGTACGGCGCGAAGCCGCCGACCGAAGATGGCCAGCCCGCGACCACCGGCGGCCGGCGCGGCCCGATCGGGATGGCGGTGTCGGGCGTCGAGTGGCTCGCGCGGATCGTCGTGCACTACCCGCAGTACCTGTGGTTGGTCGCGATCGTCGATCGCATCGATCTGTACTTCTGGATCTATGGCGCGGTGAACGCGCTCTATCTGCTCAAGAGCCTCGCGGCGATCGTGCTGCGGCTCGGCAAGTTCGGCCCACCGCCGGTGGTCACCCCGTGATCACGCGCGCGATCCTCATCGCCGCGGGTCGCGGCAAGCGGCTCGGCGCGCACACCGACGAGGTGCCGAAGTGCATGGTCGAGGTCGCGGGCACGCCGATCCTGGGCTGGGTGTGGCGGGCGCTGTCACTAGTTGGCGTCACCGAGCTCGTCGTGATCCGCGGCTATCGCGGCGACGTGCTCGAGACGTTCGTGAAGAGCCTGGTGCCGAACGCGACGTTTGTCGACAACGTGGACTGGCAGACCAACAATGTGCTGCTGTCGCTCGCGCACGCGCGGGCGTTCCTCGATCGACCCGCGTATTTGACGTACAGCGACATCGTGTTCTCGCCGGGCGTCGCGCGCGCCGCCGCCGAGTCGACCGCCGAGATCGGCCTCGTGATCGATCGCGAGTTCCGCACGATCTACGAGGGTCGCACCGAGCATCCACTCGACGAGGGCGAGGTTGCCGATCTGATGCCGGATGGCTCGGTCGCGCGGGTTGGCAAGCGTGCGCTGCCGCCCGCCGATGCGGTCGGCGAGTACATCGGGCTGACCCGGCTCGGCGCGAGCGGCGCGCAGATCGTCGCGCGAACGCTCGACTCGCTCGCACAGCGCTATCGCGGACGCGAGGACGAACCATTCCAGCGCGCGGCGCGCTATCAAAACTCGTATCTCACCGATCTCTGGCAGGAGCTGATCGACGGCGGGATCCGGATCGACCCGGTGCTCGTGGCCGGCCAGTGGCGCGAGATCGATACCGGCCAGGATCTCGACCGCGCACGCGTGCTGCTAGAGTCGAGCCCGAAGGAGTGGTCGACATGAAGCGCTTCGCGATCCTGTGTGCTCTCGTCCTCGCGACGGCGGCGTGCGAAAAGCCGACGCCCGAAGCGTGCGAGAAGGCGCTCCGCAACATGCAGACCCTGCTCGGCACCGAGAACATGGAAACGACCACCGCCCAGCTACAGGGCGAGGTCCGGCGCTGCCGCGGCGGCTCGACCAAGAAGTCGGTCGAGTGCGCGATCCACGCGACCACGCTCGCCGAGCTCGAGAAGTGCGACTTCGAAAAGACCTCGACGCATCCCGTCGGCTCGGCCGGCTCGGCCGGCTCGGCTGGTTCGGCCGCCGCGCCCGGTTCGGCCGCGCCCAGCGGCGGCTCCGCGAAGTGATCCGCGGCGCGCTCGCGCTAGCGGTCCTCACGGTCGCGACGAGCGCGAGCGCCGTACCTCCAGCGCCGGTCATCGCCCCTCGTCAGGGACTCCGCAGCATCGTCGCGATCGCCGGCCCGCCGAGCGCCGCCGTCGTGATCGGCAAGACCGGCGAGACCTACGAGCCCGACGGCAAGGGCGCGTGGATCCGACGCGCTGACGGCTCGATCGCCGGCGACGTCGTGGCCGCGACGCGCGCCGGCGATGTCGCGGTCGCGGAAGTCGCCCACGCGCCGCCGTTCGAGCGGCTGCATGGCGGCGGCTGGAGCGTGATGAACGTCGGGCTCCACGCCAACGCGCTGCTCGGCCGCGGCCCGCGCCCGACCGCCGCGGTCGGCAAGGCGATCTTCGCGCTCGAGCCCGGCAAGGCGACCAAGCTCGCCGATGCGCCGGCGCCGGTGCTCGCGGTTGCGGCATCCGCCAAGACGCTCGTCGCCGAGACCGAGCGCGGCCTCGCCCGCTGGGAAGGCGCGAAGTGGACGCCGCTCGCGAAGGCGCCGCATCACGTCGCGGTGCTGCTCGATCCGAAATGGGCCACGGTCGAGCGCGGCGTCGTCGACCTCGACACCGGCAAGGTCACGGCGTGGCCTGCGGGGTTTCACCCGCTCGTCGCGACGAGCGTCGGCGATGCGATCTACGCCGCGAGCGAGCGCGAGCTCGTCACCGTCGAGCACGGCGCGGCGAGCAAGGACGCGCTGCCGGCGCTCGCGTCGCCGGTCGTCGCGATCACCGCCGAGCGCGGCGGCCGCGTGCTGGTCGCGACGCGCGCCGGTCAGCTCGCGCAGCGCATCGCCGGCACGTGGACGACGACCGAGCTGCGCGACGCGCCGTTCACCCCGCACGATGGGCCCCCGCCGGCAGAATCGCGATGACGGACCCGTCCAAGCCCGAGCATCACCTGGTGAGCCACGTGTTCAACCTCGTGGTGCTCGCCGGCGGCGCGATCGGGCTCGCGGTCATGCTCGACCGGCTCGGCTGGGACAACGCCAAGCACGTCGTCCAAGGCGTCGGCGGCTGGTTCGCCGCGATCGTCGCGCTCGATCTCGTCGGGCTCGGGCTCGACGCCGCCGCGATCCACGAATTCATGCGGCCCGAGTCGCGCATGGTGTCGTACTGGCGCGTGCTCGCGGCGCAGGCGAGCGGCCGCGCGATCAACATCTTCGTCCCCGGCGGCGTGGTCGGCGAAGCGACCAAGGTCTCGATGCTGGTCACGCATGCACCGCGCGACCGCGTGCTGTCGTCGATCGTGCTGTTCAACCTCGCGACGTTCTACATCTCGGTCACGATCGTCGTGATCGGCGTGCCGATCACCGCGCTGTCCGTCGATCTGCCGCACCAGCTCGCGCTCGTCGTGTGGATCGCGTTCGCGATCCTCGTGCCGATCGTGATCGCGATCGGCGTGGTGATCCACCGCGGCGCGATCGACACCGTCTGCGGCGCGCTGGTGCGGATCCACGCGATCTCGCCCGACCGCGGCGCGCGCTGGCGCGACAAGCTGGCGGCGGTCGACGCGCACCTGCGCGAGCTGCACTCGGACCAGTCGCCCGGCACGCGCAACGGCCTCCTCTTGCTCGGCCTGTCGCGGCTCGTCGCGTGGACCACGATGGGCCTGGTGCTCCACGTCGTCGGCGTCGCGCTCCACGCGAAGGTGCTCGTCGGGGTCCTGTCGGTCGGCGTCTTGCTGAGCTGGGCAGGGGCGATCGTCCCGCTCGGCCTGGGGATCCTGGACGTCGGCAACTACATGCTGTTCGGCGTGCTGGGGGCGGCGGGAGCAACCGGGCTGTTCACCACGCTGCTCGGGCGCGCTCGTAGCTTGGCGATCGCGTTGATCGGGCTCGCGATCATGGGCATCGCGCATACCGCCAACCGCGTCAGCGTCGCGCGGCGGATCCGACGACGCGCCGCCCGCGCGTAGGCATGTTACGCTGTTGTCTGGCGCATGGCTCCGCATGTCCTGGTCGCAGATGACGACGCCTGGATCTTGCGCATGGTCGCGACCGTGCTCGAGAAGCGCGGCTATAGCGTCGAGACCGCGGTCGACGGCGAAGAAGCGCTCGAGCGCGCCCTCGCCCGCCCGCCCGACCTGCTGATCACCGACGTGATGATGCCGAAGATCGACGGCTGGTCGCTCGTGCGCCAGCTGCGCGCCCATCAGGCGCTCGCGATGCTGCCGGTGATCTTCCTGACCGCGCTGTCGTCCGAGGACGATCGGATCCGCGGCTTCCGGCTCGGCGCCGACGACTACGTCACCAAGCCGTTTCGGTTCGAGGAGCTCGATCTGCGCGTCGCCAAGACGCTGCGCCGCACCGCCCAGACCGTGCAGGAGACGCGCGAGCAGATCAGCTCGTCGGGCCTCCGCGGCGATCTCTCGCAGGTCGGCCTGAGCTCCTTGCTCGTGCTGATCGAGATGGAGCGCAAGACCGGGCTCCTGCAGCTGCGCGGCCCCGAAGGCACGAACGGCCAGATCCTCGTGCGCGACGGCAAGGTCGTGCACGCGCGGCTCGACGGCCACGACGAGCCAGTCGACGCCGACTGCATCTACTACCTGCTCACGTGGTCCGCGGGCGAGTTCGAGTTCGTGACCTGCGTCGTCGAGGGCGAGGATCGCGTCAACGCGTCGACCACGCACCTCTTGATGGAAGGCGCGCGGCTGCTCGACGAAGCCAACGATCCGACCGGCGCGACGCGCGTGCGCCGCGACTCGCAGCAGCCGGCGACCATCCCGGTGCCGTCGAGCTCGTCGACCGACGACAACTGGGACTAACGCCCACGTGCAGCGTCGAGCTCGGCGATCGTCAAGATCCCGAGCAGCTCTCCGGACGGGCTGATCACGACCACACGGTCGGCGTGGTGTTGTTGCAACAGTTGCCACGCGTCCTCGACCTCGAGCTCGGCCGGCGCGGTCGGAGCCTCGCGATCCATGACGTCAGAAACCGAACAGTCGGGCTGACCTGCTGCGAGATCGTCGAGTGTGGCAGTGCCCGACAGTACGCCCGCGTCGTCGACGATCGCCGCGATCCCGCGCGTGTCCGCCAGCTCCCACCTGACCTCACCGATCGATGTAGTCGCATCGAACACGCGCACCGGGCGGTCGCGGGCCAACAGCCGGCGCAAGGTCTGGATCCGAAGCGTCGTCGCGTTGGGATCGACGTGCTGCATGCGGCAAAAGGATTCCAAGCTTCGTGCCAGCGCGCACGACGCGACGTCGCGCACGTCGACTACGAAGCTGTACGTTTCTCGTACACGCGTGCGGGAAATGCTCAGCACACGCTCGGTGGCGCCCACATGACGCGCGCGTCGCGAGCAGCGCGTCTCACAGGCTCATGCCGTTGGCCACATACGTCGCGCGTTGCTTGCGGAACCAGAACGGGAGGTAGAGCAAGCACAAGAGTCCGACAACGATCATGGCGATCCCACCGGGCATGTAGCCGCGCATCGTGTCGCCGTTGCCGCCGAGGATGCTCGCCGTGATGATGTCGCCCTTCTGGTGCTCGCCGGCGTGGTCGATGACTCCCTCGCTTGGCTTGCCGTTCAGGGTCCACGTTCCGACGCAGCTGTCGCCGGGATAGCAGTCCTCGATCGTCACGCGCACGCGCGGCGAGCCGAAACGCTGGTAGAGCGCGGCACCGCCGCCCAGGACCAACACCAGCGAGATAACGATGAAGCTGCCGGGGATCATCCAGAGGCCGGCGCGGCCACGGACGCGGATCGGGGTCCCCAGGGTCACGCCCAAGGATGCCACCGATCGACCGAGGCAGTCACGTTCACGCGATGCAGGTCGAGGCCACGAACGCTAATAGCTCAGGCGCCGCTCAGCAGCTCGTCCGCCAGCTTCTTCGTCATCTGCGCATCCGCCCGATCCCCGAACTGCTTCTTGATCGCACCGATCACGCGCCCCGCCATCTTCGGATCCTTCTGCGGCAGCTCCGCGACCACCTTGGCGACCGCGTCGCGCAGCTCCGCCTCCGACAAGCCCTGCGGCAGCCACTTCGCGCACCATGCGATCTCGAAATCGATGTCGGCGATCTGATCCTTGCCGCGGTCACCCGCCGCCACGAACTCCTGCCGCGCCTTCTCCATCTGCTTCTTGTAGACGCCGATCACGTCGAGCACGAGCGCGTCGTCGACTGTCCCCGAGAAGCCCTTCGCCGTGCGGCGCTCCATGATCTTGGTGTTGATCATGCGGATGAGATTGGCCGTCTTCAGATCCTTGGCCTTGAGTGCCGTGGTGAGCTGATCGCGGAGCTGGCCTTCGAGGTTCGCCATCCCGGCGGCTTACCACGTTCAGCCGCCGGTGCGGTCGAACAGGCCGAGCGCGACGGCCGCGGATCGCATCCGGCGCTGCTTGCCGCGTCGCGTCCGGCGATGCGCGCGCTCGAGGCTGGGCCGGCCGGCCGCATGCGGCGACGACAGCGCGAACAGCGTGCCCGGCGTGGACAGCACGACTGCGAGCGCATCGGGTCCGGGCAACGGCGAAACCACCGCGAGCGCCGGCTCGGCGGGCGCAGCGACCGTTTCGACGACCGGGTCGGCCACGGCCTCGCCGATCACGGCTTCACCGGTCACGACGACGCGCATCCGCCACGGCGCGTCCGGCACGGCTTCGAGCACCGGTGACAGCGCGCGCACGAGCTCGTCGGTGCTCGCCGCAGGTGCGGACAGCTCGATCGCGCGTTCGACGACGCGATCGCTGACGCCGGCGTCGCCGGGCCGAGATGCGACGACCGCGACCTCGAGCTTGACCGCGCCGCGCGCGCGACCGGCCAGCCGCAGCGCGATGCGCTCGGCGACGAGGACAATCGCGGTCGGGCCCGCAATCGCGCCGGCGGCGTCGAGCACGTTGCCGGCACGCACGACCACCTCCTCGCGCAGCGCCGCCTCGGGCGCGTACGGCCGCAGCAGCGTGCCGCTGTCGCCGCGCGCGAGCGCTTGATAGTCGGCCTCGAGCGGACGCGCGACCGACGGCGCGGGCAGCGCGGCGAACTCGCCGAGCGTGCGCACGCCGAGCGTCTCGAGCATGTGCTGGACCTCCGGCGCGATCGCGAGCAGCGACAGCGGGCGCGGCGCGAGAAACGCCGCCGAGCCGCCGCGCGCGACGGTGATGACGTCCTCGTGGCCAGGCTCGAGCGCGTTGCCGCCGTGATCGCCGAGCCGCTGGCCCGCCGCGCCGTACGCGGCCGCGACCCACGCCGTGAACCGATCGTCGGCGATGCCGACGCGGCCCGTGAGCCCGAGCGCCGCGAGCCGCTCGAGCACCCGCTCGCCAAACGCGTTGCCGCGCGTCTTGGCGGGGACCTCGGCGTAGAGCGCCAGATGAGCAGCGCCGGCGCCGACGCGGCCGCCGACGTCGACGACGCCGGTCAGCGCGAGCAGCGCATCGGCGACCGCGCGCAGCGTCTCGCGCTCGAGCATCGGCTCGACGTTCACCACCGCGAGCTCGCTCGAGACCCGGCGAGCTGCCGCCGCCGTCATGCCGAGCCGGACGCCGAGCGTCCACGCGGCGCGCGAGCACGCGACGACGATTGGCGCGTGGAGCGGACCGGTGCCGCTGCCAGCCACCATCGCGATCGGGCCGCCGCGCAGCGACGGGTCGACACGCGTCGCGCACTGGAGGGCGTACTGCGGAATGTGAATGCAGGCGATTCGCATGCTCCAAGCTTTACCTTACTGGTCTGATGTTCAGTACGCCACTCCGGATTGATTCGTCCCGATCCCGCGTGATAACCGCCTGGAACAACACGTATATTCTCGCGATGGATCACGCGCGCATCTCACCAACCGCGCACTACACCGGCTACGTCTGGTTCGCGCACGGGCACTCGCACGAGGCGTTCGCGACCAAGACCGGCAAGTTGTTTTATCAGTCGCTGCGCGCGCCCAACGCATTCGCCGCCGCGACCGGGCTCGCATCGCTCGAGGGCATGTTGCTCGCGCGCCATCGCCTGCTCGATCTGCGGCTGCGCCGCGCGATCGACACCGGCGAGGTCAGCCAGGTGATCGAGATCGCGTGCGGGCTCTCGCCGCGCGGTTGGCGGTTTCGCCAGCGTTACGGCGACCGGCTCACCTACGTCGAGGCCGACCTGCCCGGCATGATCGCGAACAAGCGCGCGATCCTCGCCGAGCTCGGCGGCGAAACGGCGCATCACCGGACCGCCGAGGTCGACGCGCTCGCCGACGATGGCCCGACGTCGGTCGCCGCGCTGTGCGCGTCGCTCGATCCGGCGCGCGGGACCGCGATCGTGACCGAAGGGCTCATCAACTACTTCGATCGCGAGACGGTCGAGGCGATGTGGCGCCGGTTCGCGCACGCGCTCGGGCGATTTCCGACGGGGCGCTATCTGTCCGACGTGATCGTGCGCGATGGCAACCGCGGGCCGATCGTCACCGGATTCTCGTGGCTGCTCTCGGCGATGGTGCGCGGCCGCGTGTTCATGCACTTCGGCTCGGCCGACGAAGCCGACGCCACGCTCGCCGACAGTGGCTTCGAGCCCGACGTGCTCGATCCGCGCGACTTCGCGGACGAGCTGCCCGGGCTCGAGCGCGCGGGCGCTGGCCGCGTCCGCATCATCGACGCACGCGTCGCACGAGCTAGCCGGCGAGCCTGATCCCGCCGGCGCGCGAGTGCCCGAGCGTACGTCCCGGCAGCTCGCGCTCGGCGAGCTCGTCGAGCGTCGCCGCGAGCTCCGGCATCGTCGGCCGCACGCTCGGATCTTTCGCGAGCGCACGCAGGATCAGGCGCTCGAGATCGATCGGCACGCTCGACGCGAGCCACGACGGCCGGCTCGGGCGCTGATCGGCGTGCGCGCGCAACAGCTGTGCGAGCGAGCCTTCGAACGGCACGCTGCCGGTGACCATCTCGAACAGCATGCAGCCGAACGCGTAGACATCCGACGCGGGTACGGGCCGGCCGCGCCACTGCTCGGGCGCCATGTACGCCGGCGTGCCTGCGACGGACGAGTCGGGATTGAACGGCTCGTCGACCGAGCGCGACACGCCGAAGTCGATGACCTTGACCTGTGGCCACCCGGACCATCGGCCGCGCCCGAGCACGAGGACGTTCTCCGGCTTGACGTCGCAGTGGATCACGCCGGCACCGTGCAGCGCGGCGAGCGCGGAGGCGATCTGCGCCGCGATGCCGAGCTTGGTCGGCAGCGGCATGTCCGCCTCGATCGACGCGAGCGTCTGGCCGTCGAGGTACTCCATCACGAGGAACGGCACGTCATCGCTGGTGCGCTCGGCCGCGCGGATCGCGACGAGCCCGGGATGACTCGCGCGGGCCGATACGCGCAGCTCCGCATACAGCCGCGCGACGATCTCCGGATGATCGGCGAACACGGGATCGAGGACCTTGAGTGCCACTCGATCGTCATTCCCGACGTGCCTTGCCAGGAACACACCACCCATGCCCCCGCTGGCAAGCGGCGCGAGCACCTCGTAGTCGCCGAAGCGGCCCATGCGGGGCTCGCTGTGCATCGCGAGTGCCACTCCGCCGGTCCGTCCACGTGCGGGTCTAGGCGTGCGCGGCGTCGAAAATCCGAGCATCCCGTGTGGCCGACTATCGACAAACGAGAACGATCGGGCACACGTGTCCGCGAAACCGTCGGTGAGCTTACGCGACCGCGATCAAGGAGCCAGATCGATGCCCTCGCCGGTGCACACGGCCTCGGCGCGGCGTTTTGGATCGCCGTTCATCGTTCCGACGAGCTTTGCCGCACGCGCGCCGTCGTGACGGCGGCAAGCCGCGGCAACCGACCGGCTCTGATCGTCGGCGCGCGGCGCCAGGTGGCCGACGCTCGCCTGGCTCGGGATCGCCGACGGATCGGCGCGGTCGTCACCGCGGGCACCGGCCATCACCACGGGATAGATGTCTGCCTTCACGAGGCCGCGCGCGACCGCGGCGTGCGCCTGCTGGAGGTGCGCGTCGATGATGCGATCCATCGTGGCTTCGTCGCGCAGGCCGGTCACCGGCTGGCCGTTGATGAACAGCGTCGGCGTGCCGTCGACGCCGAGCGCCTCGGCCGCCGCGGTCTCCGCGATCACCGCGTCGTGGTAGCGCCGCGAATCGAGCGCCGCGCGGAACTTCGCGAGGTCCAGGCCGGCCGCGCGCGCGTACGTCTCGAGATCGTCGCGCGTGAGGTGCCCGAAGTGACCGAACACCTGATCGTGAAACGCCCAGAACTTGCCCTGCTCGGCGGCCGCGACGCCGGCTTCCGCGGCGATCGTCGAGCTCGAATGAAACAGCATTGCCATGTGGCGGAACACGATGCGCACGTCGTCGCCGTACTTCTGGCGCACGTGCGCGAGCACCGGTGCCTCTTTCGCGCAGAACGGGCACTGGAAGTCGCTCCACTCGACGATCGTCACGAGCGCGTCGTCGGGCCCGAGCTGATGCCCCGGTAGCCCGAAGCCGACGCGATAGGCGCGGTTGGGATCGAGTTGCTCGTTCGGGTTCGTCGAATCGGGCGGCGAGTCGGCGCTTGGCTTGCCGGTCTCGACGAGCGCCGCGTAGAGATCGAGCGGGTGCTTGGCGCGCGCGGCATCGGCGCGCACGAGCTCTTCGTCGACGACCGCGGCGAAGACTGCGAGCGGCTGGTTGCCGTGCACGACGCGGCCGTTGACGAACAGCGTCGGCGTGCCGGTGATCCCGAGGTGGATCGCGTCGTTGATGTCGCGCCCGATCGCGGGGCGATACGTGCCCGCGTCGAGATCGCCGCGGAACCGGATCATGTCGAGCCCGAGCTCGCGCGCGATCAGCTCGACGCCCGCGCGATCGACGCGACCGTGCAGCGCGAACAGCCGGTCGTGCATCGGCCGGAACCGGCCCTGCGCGGCGGCCGCGCGCGCGGCCTCGGCGGCCAGCGGGTTGTCTTCATCGGCCGGCAGCTCGCGGTGCACCCAGCGAATCTGCCCCGGATAGAGCCGGTCGAGCCGGTCGAGCGTGTCCTGCACACGGTTGCAAAAGCCGCACGCGTAGTCGCTCCAGTCGACGATCGTGATCGGCGCCTCGGCGGGGCCTTCCGCCGGCGCGTCGCCGCGCGGCACGTTGTAAACGGTCGCCGCATCGAAGCTCGCGTTCGCGGGCGCCTGCTGTGTGACGGTGTCGGCGTGCGCGACGCCAGTCACGGAGCTCAGGGCGAGCACGATCACGCCGAGGGCGCTGCGCATGCGGCAAAACCTAGCACGGCGCTCGTGTTCGAGCTTACGCTAGACCCATGCGGTCGCTGGTCTGCGCGCTAGTGCTCGTCGTCGCGTGTAGCAAGCCCGGCGGTGTCGTGTTCGACGTCCAGGCGCCCGACGGCGTCGATAGCGTGCGCGTGTTCATCGGGACCTCGCAGATCAGCGGCGTCAACGGCCTGACGGTGCCCGACGCCACCGGCGCGGTCAGCCACACGTCGACGGAGAACGTGTTCGCGCGCGATCCGAACAACGACGGCGACGTCCACGCCTATCGCGGTGGGACGCTGAGCTTCGAATTCCAGAGCGGCGACCAGTCGTCGCTGCCGGCGGTGATCATCGTCGGCTATGGCCAGGGCGCGCCGCTCGCGGTCGACGTGGAGACCGGCATCGCGCTCCAGGACGGCGTGGTCGATCGCTACCCGATCTCGCTCCAGCCGCTCGACTCGGGCACGCACCTGTTTCTGTGGAGTGCGATGCCAGGTGCCGCGGTCGACAGCCCGGCGTGCGCCGGCGTGACGGGTGGCGGCAACGCCGCGTTCATCGTGACGAACGGCGATACCGATTGCGACAGCTTCACCGACGACTCGCCGATGGAGTGCAACCCGTTCTTCTGGCGCGACGCGATGGCGACGGCGAGCCTGCAGGACGGCATGTGCGTGGCGACGGCGGTCGATACCGCCAACGAGCCCGACTGCAAGCTCGGCGCGGACGCGTGTGTCGACGGCGTCGGGCCAACGCCCAACACGTGCACGACGCACAACACGATCTGCATGCCGAGCGCGGACTGCACGTGCATGCGCGTCGGCAGCGACACGCCGCTCGACTGCGTCGTCGCCGCGATCAGCAACCCCGACGACTTCGCGTACAGCTGCGCGCTCGGCGCGATCGACCAAGGCTGCAAGATCACGCTGCCGCGGCCCCCGACCGGAGGCTTGGGCTGCCGGCAGCCGGGAACCAGCCTGACCGGTGTTGCGACCCGGGGCGACGGCGTGTTCGACAACAAGGTCACGATCGACAACGTGACCTATCAGCTCGACGTCACCGACAGCTGCGAGGTGAGCCTCCAGCCGATG
>Ga0268266_10003707_pt1 | contig 15038 bp, 14 predicted proteins | sample KBSS13metaG_FD_190356 | JGI IMG/M metagenome (GOLD analysis project Ga0268266, IMG submission 190356) | Switchgrass rhizosphere microbial communities from Kellogg Biological Station, Michigan, USA - KBS S1-3 metaG (SPAdes) (version 2) | ecosystem: Host-associated > Plants > Roots > Rhizosphere...
GGCGCCTATACCGAGGTCGGCGCCCTGACCATCCTGCTCGAAGTCGCGATGGCCGACTATTCCTACGTCGTGAACGACGCGCAGATCACCTACACCACGATCGGAAAATTCTGCTCGATCGCGGCGATGACGCGGATCAATCCGGGCAATCATCCCATGCACCGGGCCTCGCAGGCGCATTTCACCTACCGCGCCAGCAGCTATTTTCCGGGCGAAAGCGACGATGCCGATTTCTTTTCATGGCGGCGCGAGCATCACATCCATATCGGCCATGACGTCTGGATCGGCCACGGCGCGGTAATTCTGCCCGGCCGCTCAATCGGCACCGGCGCGGTGGTCGCGGCCGGCGCCATCGTGACCAAGGACGTCCCCGCCTACACGATCGTGGGCGGCAACCCGGCGCGGCCGATCAAGCGGCGGTTTCCGGAATCCATCGCGGGGCGGCTTGCCGAGCTCGCATGGTGGGACTGGGACCATGAGACGCTTCGCCGCGCCCTGCCCGATTTCCGCAAACTCGATGTCGAGGGCTTTCTCGAAAAATACGAATCGGCCGGAGCATCCGGCCGTCAGCCATTCAACCAGAGTGCCGCATCGTGACCGAACTGCTCATTGAAGGTGGCCGGGCCCTGCTCGGCCATGAGATCCTCGAAACCACGCTGCGGATTGCCGGCCGCGAGATCGTCGCCGTGGGTACGGACAACAGCCACAGCTCGCCCGGCATCGATGCCGGCGGACTGCTGGCGCTGCCGGGCATTGTCGATCTGCATGGCGATGCCTTCGAGCGGCAAATGATGCCGCGCCCCGGCGTCGATTTTCCGATCGACGTCGCATTGATCGACAGCGACCGACAGGCGGTCAGCAACGGCATCACGACCGTCTTTCATGCCACGACCTGGTCGTGGGAGCCGGGTCTTCGCGGCGCAGACAACGCGCGGAAATTGCTGGAAACGATCGAGCAGATGCGGCCGCAACTCGCCGCCGATACCCGCTTCCATTTGCGCCAGGAGACCTACAATCTCGATGCGGAAAGCGAAATCATCGACTGGCTGGGGCAAGGCCGTGTCGACCTGTTCGCCTTCAACGACCATATGGACTCGACCATCGCCAGCCTCACCAAGCCGCTGAAGCGCAGCCGGATGGTCGAGCGCACGGGTCTCACCCATGAGGCGTTCGATCACCTGGTACAGAGCGTGGTCTCCCGCAGCCACGACGTACCGGCCTCTGTCGCCCGGCTGGCGCAGGCGGCGCGCGCAGCTGATGTCCGAATGCTGTCGCACGATGATGCAAGCCCGGCGATGCGGCAGGCCTATCGTGCGCAGGGCGTTGCCATCGCCGAATTTCCGGTCAACGAGGAGACCGCCCGCGCGGCCGCCGCAGCCGGTGACTTCATCGTGTTCGGCGCGCCCAATGTCGTGCGCGGCGGCAGCCATACCGGCTGGACCAGCGCCTCCGACATGATCGCCAAGGGCCTGTGTTCGGTGCTGGCGTCGGACTATTACTATCCCGCACCGTTGCTGGCGGCGTTCCGGTTAGCCGCGGACGGCGTGCTGCCGCTGACGGCGGCGTGGCAATTGATCTCGTCGGCGCCGGCGCGCGCCGCCGGCCTCGCCGATCGGGGCACGCTCGCCGCGGGACAACGCGCCGATATCATTCTCGTCGATGACACGGCGCCGCTGCGGCCACGAATCGTCGCAGTGGTTGCCGCGGGACGCCTGGTGCACCTGACGGAGGCGAACCGCCTCATCCGCTCGTCCGCAGCATCACGCAAGGCAGTTGCAGCCGCGTGAGGCGGCCCTATTCTGGCGCGATGGCAAATTATCCCCGTTACGCAATCTACTACACCGCCGCGCAAGGCAGCCCGCTCGACCGGTTCGCCGGGTCCCTGCTCGGCTACGACGCCTATGGCGGCGACGACCTGCCCTTTCCGGATGGGCTCCCATCGGACTGGCGCAACCTGACGCAGGATCCCCGCAAATACGGCTTTCACGCCACGCTGAAGGCCCCGATCGCGCTGGCCGACGGCAAGGCCGAAGCGCGGCTTGCCGCGGCATGTGAATTGTTCGCTGATCTCGCTCGGCCGGTACCGGTGATCCAGCCGGTCGTCGATTCGATCAGCGGTTTCATCGCGGTGATTCCGGCCGAACCGTCGGCGGAGCTCGAACTACTCGCCGCTGAAGCGACCAAGGCATTCGATCCGTTCCGTGCCCCCCTTAGCCCGGAAGATCGGGCACGGCGCGATCCCGACAAACTGACGCCGCGGCAGCGCGACTATCTCGACCGCTGGGGCTACCCTTACGTCTTCGAAGAGTTTCGTTTCCACATGACACTGACGGGGCGGCTTCCCGCCGAACGGCGCGAACCTGTCGTGGCGATGCTGCGTGAGAGGTTTGCGGCAACGGGAATCGATCGGCTAGCGATCGACGCGATTGCCCTGTGCCGCCAGGAAACGCCGCACTCCCGGTTTCGGGTCATTGGCCGCTGGCCATTGCAGGACTGACGGGCCGGCGCACCAGAACCAAAATATCGAAAACAACCCCATGCAAAGTAGGATTGGGGCACCAAATGCCCCGTCTTCACGGCCCAACCTGCGCTCATCCAGCCCTAGCGCCGCTGGTTGTAGACGTCGAGACAGACGGCGCCGAGCAGCACCAGCCCCTTGATCACCTGCTGGTAGTCGATGCCGATGCCGAGGATGGACATGCCGTTGTTCATGACCCCCATGATCATCGCCCCGATCACCGCGCCGCCGACCCTGCCGACGCCGCCATAGGCCGACGCGCCGCCGATAAAGCAGGCCGCGATGACGTCGAGTTCGAAGCCGGCGCCGGCTTTCGGCGTCGCGGTATTGAGCCGCGCGGCGAACACGAGGCCGGCGAGCGCCGCCAGCACCCCCATGTTGACGAAGGTCAGGAACGTCAGCCGTTCGGTCTTGATGCCGGACAGGCTGGCCGCCCTGGCATTGCCGCCGATGGCATAGATATGACGGCCAATCACCGTGCGGGTGGTGACGAAGGCATAGAGCGCGATCAGCGCCGTCATGATGACCAGCACGTTGGGCAGGCCGCGATGCGAGGCGATCAGGCCGGCGAAGAACACGATCGCGGCAAACAGCACGGCGCTCTTGGCGACAAAGAAGCCAAAGGGCTCGACCTCGATGCCATGCGAGGCCTGCCGCGCCCGGCCCTTCGCGCTGGTATAGACCAGGGCCACCGCCAATACGGCACCGATCAACAGCGATGTCGGATAAAGCGTGCCGGCGCCGGGAAACAGTTCGGGAATAAAGCCCGAGGACAATTTCTGGAAGGTCGGCGGAAACGGCCCGACCGACTGACCTGCCAGGATCGCGAGCGCCAGCCCCTTGAACACCAGCATGCCGGCCAGCGTGACGATAAAGGACGGGATCTTGAAATAGGCCACCCAATAGCCCTGCGCCGCGCCGATCGCCGCGCCAACCAACAGGCAGGCGACGAACGCCAGCGGATAGGCGACGTGATAGCGCACCATTAGCACCGCGGCGACGGCGCCGACAAAGCCCGCGACCGAGCCGACCGACAGGTCGATATGGCCGGTGACAATGATCAAGAGCATGCCAAGCGCCATGATCACGATGTAGCTGTTCTGCAGCACCAGGTTGGTCAGATTCAGCGGCTGCAGCAGCGTGCCGTCGGTCATGACCTGGAAGAACAGCATGATCGCAAACAGCGACAGCAGCATGCCGTAGTTGCGCAGATTGTTCTTGATGAAGCCGGCGTGCCCGGGCAGTGCAACCGCCTTGTCGGTCATGGCCGCAAATCTCCCAAAAGTACCTTTTTGTCCATTTCCTTGTTGCGCATGATGGCGCGCATGATCCTTTCCTGGGTGGCCTCGGCGGCGGCGAATTCTCCGACGAAGGCGCCGTCATTCATCACGCAGATACGGTCGCAGACGCCGAGCAGTTCCGGCATTTCCGACGAGATCATCACCACGCCCTTGCCCGCCTCGGCAAGCTCGTTGATGATACAGTAGATTTCGTATTTTGCCCCGACGTCGATGCCGCGCGTGGGCTCGTCGAGGATCAATACTTTCGGATCGGTCATCAGCCATTTGGACAGCACCACCTTTTGTTGGTTGCCGCCGGAGAGCTGGCCGGTCTCCTGATAGACGTCGGAACAGCGGATCCGCATCCGGTTGCGGTAGTCGCTCGCAACGCGCAATTCGGACATGTCATCGATGATGCCTCGCCGCGCCACGCGGCCGAGACTAGCGAGCGTGATGTTCTTGCGGACGTCGCTGTCCAGGATCAGGCCAAGCTGCTTGCGGTCCTCGGTGACGTAGGCGAGCCCGGCATCGATCGCCGCCGCGACGCTCGACAGGTTGACTTCCCTGCCATCGAGCCAGACGCGTCCGCTGATGCGATCGCCCCAGGCACGGCCGAACAGGCTCATGGCAAACTCGGTACGGCCCGCGCCCATCAGCCCGGCGATCCCGACCACCTCGCCACGCCGGACCTCGAAATTGACGCCCTTGATGACCCGGCGTTCCCTGTGAAGCGGATGGTGCACCGTCCAGTCCTGCACCGTGAAAACCGGTTCGCCGATCGTGGCGGTGCGCTGCGGAAAGCGATGGGCAAGATCGCGATCGACCATGCTGCGGATGATCCGGTCTTCTTCCACCGGCTCGGCCCGGCAATCGATGCTGTCGACGGTGCGGCCATCGCGCAGCACCGTGATCCGGTCGGCGACGCGGGCGACCTCCGACAATTTGTGCGAGATCAGGATCGAGGCGATCCCCTGGGCGCGGAACGCCAGCAGGCGATCCAGCAATGCGGCACTGTCGTTCTCGTTCAGGCTGGCGGTCGGCTCGTCGAGGATCAACAGCCGCACCCGCTTGGACAAGGCCTTGGCGATCTCAACCAATTGCTGCTTGCCGACGCCAAGGTCCGTCACCAGCGTATCAGGCATCTCGGTGAGGCCGACCTGGGCGAGCAATTCCCTGGTCCGGCGGTACACCGTATCGCGGTCGATCACGCCAAGACGCTGCGGCGGATGCGACAGAAAAATGTTCTCCGCAATCGACATCAGCGGAATCAGCGCCAGCTCCTGGTGGATGATGATGATGCCGAGCGCCTCGGAATCATTGACATCGCGAAAGCGCCGCTCCTCGCCATCGAAGATGATGCTGCCTTCATAGTCGCCGTGCGGATAGACGCCGCTGAGAACCTTCATCAGGGTCGATTTGCCGGCGCCGTTCTCGCCGACCAGTGCATGGATCTGACCCGTCTCCACCGTGAAGTTGACGTCACGCAGGGCCTGAACCCCGGAAAAACTCTTGCTTACGCCGCGCATTTCGAGAATTGCGGTCATCGAGTCATCACGTCCATTGTCTGTCCCCGCCCCCTTCGGCGGCGCCGGTGATCGCCGGCGCCGCCAATGCGCGTCAATCGAACTGCGAGCGCTTGTAATAACCGCTGTCGATCAGCACCTTCTCCCAATTGCTCTTGTCGACGACGACAGGCTTCAGGAGATAGGACGGTACCACCTTGACGCCGTTGTTGTAGGTCTTGGTGTCGTTGACGGTCACTTCCTTGCCGCTGAGGGAAGCGTCCACCATGTCGGCGGTGACGCGGGCGAGATCGCGGGTGTCCTTGAAGATGGTCGAATACTGCTCGCCGCGCTGCATCGACTTGATCGACGGCACCTCGGCATCCTGGCCGCTGACGACAGGCATCGGCATGTTGCCGCTGCCATAGCCGACGCCCTTCAGCGAGGAAAGAATGCCGATGGAGAGGCCGTCATAGGGAGAGAGTACGGCATCGACCCGCTTGCGGCCGTAGAATGCGCTCAGGAGGTTGTCCATCCGCGCCTGGGCGGTGGCGCCGTCCCACCGCAGGGTCGAGACCTTGTCCATGCCCTTCTGGCCGCTGCCGATCACCAGCTTGCCGCTGTCGATATAGGGCTGCAGCACCGACATCGAACCATTGTAGAAGAAGTAGGCGTTGTTATCGTCAGGGGAGCCGCCGAACAATTCAATGTTGAACGGCCCCTTGCCTTCCTTCAGCCCGAGCGCCTGCTCGATTGACTGCGCCTGCAGCACGCCGACCTGGAAATTGTCGAACGTGGCGTAGTAGTCGACATTGGGCGTGTCTCGGATCAACCGGTCATAGGCGATGACCGTGATTCCCTTGGCCTTGGCCTGCTTGAGCACATCCGACAGCGTGGTGCCGTCGATCGCCGCGATCACCAGCACCTTGGCGCCCTTAGTCACCATGTTCTCGACCTGCGAGAGCTGGTTCGGAATGTCGTCCTCGGCATATTGCAGGTCGGTGCCGTAGCCGCGTTCCTTGAGGATTTTGACGATATTGTTGCCGTCGTCGATCCAGCGCGCCGAGGATTTGGTCGGCATGGCGATGCCGACGGTTCCCTTGCTCTGGGCGACAGCGCCGGTCACCGCCGTTGCGGCCATGGTTGCTGCCAGCGCAACGGCCGACAATTTGGTCTTCAGACTAGTCATGCTTCACTCCCTTGACGTCAGAGAATCTATGGTTCCTGGATTGTCGGACCGCTGAACGCGGTTCTTGAAACTCGGTCGTTACTCGCGCGTTTGTGCGCGCCTCGTCTTCCTCCATCAATCCGTTGCAAGTTTTACGTCCGGCTCAGGACGGCCTCGCGCGCCGACATCGAGCACGAAGGTGCGGCCGTGGTCGGGATCGGCGCATTTCGCGTCCTCCGCCATCCCCTGCCAGGCCGACGTAACGAGCAGATGTGAGAAATCCTGCCCGATGAAAGCTGGACAGCTCGACTGCCGTGCGGGGACGCGGATCGTGCGCAGGTGCTCGCCTTGCGGGCTGTAGACATCGATACAGCCGCCGCCCCAGCGCGCATTCCAGATCAGCCCGTCGGCATCGACCACCGCGCCGTCAATGCCGCCACCGCCCCGCCGGGTGACCAGCGCCACCGGCTCGCCGCGCGGCAGGCCGGTCGCCGCATCGAGGTCGACCCGGAACAGCGTATTCTTTCCGGTGTCCGCGAAATAGCCGATGGTCCCGTCCGGCGAGAAACAGATCGCGTTCGGAATCGTGATCTGCTCATAGAGGCGCGACAGCTCGCCGCGATGCAGCGCATAGATGGCGCCCAGCCCCCGCTCGGCCTGGCGGCCCATGGTGCCGATCCAGAACGTGCCGGACGGATGAACCCGCGCATCGTTCGAACGCGTCGCGGCATTGTCGGCTTCGAGTGGACGGTACAGCGTCATCCGCCCGTTCACCGTGTCGCGGATATAGAGGCCATCGTCGGCGACGAGGAGCTGGCGATGCGCATCGATCCGACCAAGCGCGCTGCCCATCACCTCGAGCGAATGGATGGTGGTTTGGCCAGTGCCGAGCCGCGCCTCGAACAGCCGGCGTTCGACGATGTCGAACCACCAGGCCGTATCGGTGGTGGCGTCATAGGTCGGGCCCTCGCCAAGATGGCACCGCTCGCTGCAGAGAACGGTGGTCGGCACCTCTTCCATTTCGCAGTCGCCGCTCATCGCCCCGCTCCCCCAGGCGACTCTACTGCGGATTGTGTCTCGATTGCGCCATGGATCAGGCCTTGGATCGCATGCGTGAAGCGATACAGCGTAGTGTGGCGATAGACTTCACCCGGGCCAAGCCGTGCGGTCGGGAAATCAGGCCGGTTGGGCGTGTTGGGCCACGCGTGCGGTTCGAGGCACATCGCGTCGGACTGCCGATAGAGGCGACCGCCTTTTCCGGCGGTAGAACCGTCGAGAAAATTTCCGGAATAGACCTGCAGCCCGGGCTGGTTGGTGAACAGTTCGAGCACGCGGCCGGACGTTGGCTCCGCCAGCCGCGCCGCAAAGCGGGGCTCGCCGCTTGCCGGGCCGAGACAGAAATTGTGATCGTAGCCGCGGCCCACGCGCAGCTGCGGATGGTCGTTGCGGATCCGCGCACCGACCTCGGCGCCGGCCCGGAAGTCGAACGGCGTGCCGGCCACCGCACTCGGTGGCTGCGACAGCGGGATCGCGCCGGCATCGATGGCGAGGAAATGGTCCGCCGCGACGGTGAGGTGATGTTCGAGAATAGTGCGGCCCGACCGCGCACCGGCCAGGTTGAAAAAGCTGTGATTGGTAAGGTTGACCACGGTGGGACGATCAGTCCGCGCCGTCATGTCGAGCGACAGTTCCATGGGCCCGGTCAGGCGCCAGGTCAGCTCCACGTCGAGTTTGCCGGGATAGCCTTCTTCGCTGTCGGCGCTGGTGTATCCCAGCGTCACGGCCGGCTGATTGCCCTCGTCGATCGCGATGATCCGCCAATTGCGGCGGTCGAATCCTTCCAGCCCGCCATGCAACGCGTTGATGCCGTTGTTCGCCGCAAGCTGCACCACGTCACCATCGAGCGTAAAGCGCGCACCAGCGATACGGTTGGCGTAGCGCCCGACGGTCGCGCCGAAGAACTGCCGGCGGGCGAGATATCCTTCGAGCGCGTCATGACCGAGCACCACATCATCGCGGAGTCCGGCTGCGTCCGGCACGAGCAGTGCCTGCAGGCTCGCGCCATAGGTGATGACGCCCACTTCCAGGCCGTCGGCGGCCTGCAGGACGACACGTTCGACTTCGGACCCGTCAGAAAGCACACCGAAGCGGGAACGGGTTAGACGCAACGCAGACGAAACAGTCATGCTCAATCCTCGAACGGCTCGACGATGCGGCGTCGGCCCAGCAGAAACGCGTCGGCGACCAGTTGGAGCGGCGCGAGATCGACGTCGCTCTCACCGTTCACCGCGAGTTCGCTGAAGCGGCGATAGAGCGCAGGATATTCGGCATGCATCGCGGTGGCGTTTTGCCCATCCGCAGCCGTCAACCTTGCGCCCCCATGCGAGAGCGTGACGGGACCGCCATCGGTCCCGATATCGATATCCCAGCTTTGCGGACCGGTCTGGCGGAAATCGAACTCGGCCGTGATCTTCAGTCCCTGCGGATCGCTGAACGCCAAACTGGCGGCGATCGGTGCGTCGCGATTGGCGGGAAACGCGAGGTCGGCCGAGGTGATGAACACAGGCTGCGGCAGAATGTGCGTCAGGATCGACAGCGCGTTGATGCCGGGATCGAACACGCCGAGGCCGCCGGGCTCGAAGATCCAGGCCTGTCCGGGATGCCAGACCCGCACATCCTCCTTCCATGTGATGCTGACCGAGGTGATTTTCCGGTCAACCAGCAATCGCCGGGCTGGCTCGACGGCCGGCGCATAGCGCGAGTGCCATGCCGCCAACAGCGTCCGCTGCGACCTTCGCGCGACAGCCTGCAGCGGTGTGATTTCGGCCACCGTAGCGCCGGGCGGTTTTTCCAGCATGACATGCTTACCGGCGGCCAGCGCTATCGCCGCCTGGGCCTGACGCACCTGCGGTGGCGTACAGATCGCGACCGCGTCGATGTCAGGACCATCCCGCAACAATTGATCGAGCATCGTCGCATGGGGGACGCCCGGCAGCGAGGTATGGGGGTCAACCACCGCGACCAGTTCCACGCCCTCGGTCGCAGCAATAGCCGGCACATGCTGGTCGCGCGCGATCTTGCCAAAGCCGACGATGGCGACGCGAAGCGGACTCATGATGGCTCTCCAGATTCGACGGCCGCGGATCTCGCAGGGGCAGCGCCTGATGATGCCGGCGTTCCCTCGTGACGGCGCAATCCATTGTGGATCACCTCGATCATGGCCGCGGTGGCGGCGTCGGCATCGCCGCTCTCGATCGCATCGACAATACGCTGGTGCCATGACAGCACCGTCTCGCGATCCTGCGTCTCGACCGGCGCGCTGAGCAGGAACGAGGCGCGCAACGCCGCCTCGATGACGTTACCGATCGAACGCATAAACAAATTGCCGGAGGCGTTGGCGACGGCAACGTGCAGGGCAAGATCGCCGTCGGCAAAACCAACGGAGTCGGAGGCCTCGCGCCGCATCCGCTCGATGCTCCGGTGGAGTTCGGCGATGTCGGCCTCGGAGCGCCGGCCAGCCGCGAGTGCTGCGGCGCGCGGTTCGACCGCGAGACGTATTTCGGCGAGATCGTTGAGAAAACGCCGGTCGATGCCAGCATCGAGATGCCAGGCCAGCACGTCGGCGTCGAACATGTTCCAGGCGCCGCGCTCACGCACCACGGTGCCGACCCGTGCCTTGGTGGTGAGCAGCCCCTTCGCGACCAGGGTCTTGACGCTCTCGCGCAACACCGGCCGCGACACGCCGAACATTGCCGTGAGTTCGGCATCGCCCGGCAGGCGTCCGCCTTCAGCGTAACGGCCGGCGATGATGTCGACGCCGATGCTGCGGGCAACCTCAGCGTGGTTGGAATGGGCGCGTCGCATCGGAATGACGACGAGCGTCATGGTTTCCGTCCCCGATACTGGTATCAAAGAACCTTTTTGGCTGTCCGATCGCGGCAGCGGATGCAATATTTCACGGAAGGTAGGATCTGACTAGTAATATTATTTGACTATTAGACATTGCACCCTGCGTCTAAGCCCGAGGACTAGTTTCCCACAAAGCCAAGCGCAAAGCTCATCCCTCCAGCTCTTGTTTCAAGTGCCGCTTGATCGGATACGCGGTTTGACCTTGATTGCCTCGATCATGCCGCGCAGCTACGTGCCGTCTGATGCCGCCCGTGAACCAAGGATTCGACATGCAGCCTGTCACCGCAAAGCCGCTCTACATCCGCATGCATCCGGACGATAACGTCGCGATCGTTGCGAACCGCGGAGGCCTGCACCCGGGCGCTGAGTTCGCGTGCGGTTTGCGGCTGGTCGAGCAGATCCCGCAAGGCCACAAGGTTGCCCTCGCCGATATAGCAGAAGGCGAAATCATTCGCCGCTATGGCGAGGTCATTGGCCATGCCGCTGCGCCGATAACCAAAGGCAGCTGGGTCAAGGAAGCGCTGGTGCAGATGCCCGACGCGCCGTCGTTCGACAATCTGCCGACGCCTAACGGCGGCGCGATCAGGCTGCCGCCGCTGGAAGGCTACACGTTCGAAGGCTATCGCAATGCCGACGGTTCGGTCGGCACCCGCAACATCCTCGCGATCTCGACCAGCGTGCAATGCGTCGCCGGTACGGTCGAATTCGCGCTGGACCGGATTCGCAAGGAGCTGTTGCCGAAATATCCCAACGTCGACGACGTGGTGGCGATCACGCATGCCTATGGCTGCGGGGTCGCGATCAACGCACCCGGCGCTGCCGTCCCGATCCGCACGCTGCAGAACCTCGCCCGCAATCCCAATTTCGGCGGCGAAGTCATGATCGTTGGGCTCGGTTGCGAGAAGCTGCAGCCCGAGCTGCTGCTGCCCGAGGGCATGAACGCCGACGACGAAATCATGCGGATGCAGGACGAAAGCCTTACAGGGTTCGGCGAAATCGTCGAGGACATCGTGCAGATGGCCGAGGCGCGCTTGCAGATATTGAACCGGCGCCGCCGCGAAACCTGCCCGGCGTCAACGCTGGTGGTCGGCATGCAGTGCGGCGGCAGCGATGCGTTCTCAGGCGTGACCGCCAACCCGGCGCTGGGGTTCGCCGCCGATCTACTGGTGCGCGCGGGCGCCACGGTGATGTTTTCCGAAGTCACGGAAGTCCGCGACGCCATTCATCTGCTGACGCCGCGCGCGGCAAGCCAGGACGTCGCCGACGCGCTGGTGCGCGAGATGGCCTGGTATGACCGCTATCTCGCCGGCGGTGAGGCCGACCGCAGCGCCAACACCACGCCGGGCAACAAGAAAGGCGGCCTCTCCAACATCGTCGAGAAGGCGATGGGTTCGGTCATCAAGTCCGGCACCGGCCCGATCGCAGGCGTGCTCGCCCCGGGTGAGCGGGTAAACCAAAAAGGGCTGATTTTTGCGGCAACGCCGGCCAGCGATTTTGTCTGCGGTACGCTGCAATTGGCCTCGGGCATGACGCTGCACGTCTTTACCACCGGCCGCGGCACGCCCTACGGGCTTGCCGCCGTGCCGGTGGTCAAGGTCTCGACGCGCAGCGAGCTCAAGCAACGCTGGCACGATCTGATCGACGTCGACGCAGGCAGTATCGCGACCGGCGACGCGACGATCGAGGACGTCGGCTGGGAGCTTTTTCGTCTCATGCTTGACGTGGCAAGCGGCCGCGAGACCTGGGCCGAACACTGGAAGCTCACCAACTCGCTTGCGCTGTTCAATCCAGGCCCGGTGACATAACGGTCGCCCAGCGCCCAATCGTGGTGAAGCTGCAAGCGCCATGTGCCGGCCGAGGCATGGTCAGGCCGCGATCAGCTTTTCGATCTGCGGTATCGGATGCGACGTCAGCTCCTTCGAGATCTCGCCGACAATCCGGTCCGTCACCTCGGCATGAAACGCTTTGCGCAGGCTGCCAAGGATCTTCGCCGGCGCAATGACGACGAGCCTGTCGAAACGATTGTCGTGGGCGTGACGGTAGAGCGCTTCCGCGATCTCTCCGGCGAACCGCTCCTTGGCGATGTGGTGCCAGTCGACCTCCTCCACCGCGCTTCGCGCCGTACCGACGCTTGAAACGGAGCGCCCCGGGCGGTCGGTGCCCTGTTCGCGCGTTGCCGGATTGTCCTGCGCCATGATCTGCTCGACTTCGAGCTTGACCTGGTGCGCGGTGCCTTTGTTGCGCAGAAAGAGCGCCTTCTGGCCGTCGCCGATCAGAACGAGCACATTGTGGGAAATGGTGGGGGTCGGTTCATTGGTCATTATCGATGCCTCCATGTGGGCCAACGCATCAATCGCGGCGTGGTTGCCTCTGCGACGATGACGCCCAAGATCAGCGCTCAGTACAGCCCTCTCCTCCTCGCCCACTGACGGAACTCCGGTCTCATTGCTCCCGCGTCGGAACCAAAGCGCGTGCGACGCTTTTAGCCTGGGAGGGCAGTATTCGAACGAGGAGGAACTCTTATGCGGAAGATCGCAATCGGCCTGCTCGCCGGCGCGGGCGCGCTCCTGGCCGGCAGCGCAAATGCGTCTGACATCTACACCAGCACCGAATATACGAACTCCGACCTGATACAGCAGGTTCGCATGGTTTGTGACGACAGCGGGCGCTGCTATCGCAGCCGCGAAAGCCGCGTGATCGTCCGCGATTCGTATAACTATGCCCCGCGCGAGCGATATATCGAGCGTCGGCACTACCGCGATTACGATGAGCCGCGCGCTGGCGTCGGCATTCGCGCGCCCGGCGTAAGCGTGGGTGTGGGCGTCGACAGCGACCGCTGGTAAACGGATCCGAAGAAACCTCGGCGAGAGACTTAAGCCCGTCTTAAGTCTCTCCGCCGGAATCGGGAATATTTCATGTGCGCGCCGGAACGGTGATCGCCACGACCTGTTAGCCGTTAGCCATGAAGGAACCGCCAAACGGAGAGCCGCAAATGAAAGTTTCCGATGCGATGACCGCGGAGGTTCAACTCTGCACCCCCGATGACACGTTAAAGGACGCTGCGCTCGTGATGGCGGCGCTCGGTGTTGGACTGCTGCCAGTGACCGAAAATGACCGCCTGATCGGCATGATATCGGACCGCGATATCGCGATCCGCGGCATCGGCATGGGTCGGGGCCCCGATGGCCGTGTCGGAGACGTGATGACGGCGGAGGTCAGATATTGCTACGACGACCAGGAACTCGACGAAGTGAGCGCCATCATGGGCGACATTCAGGTCCGTCGACTTCCAGTGCTCAATCGCGAAAAGCGTCTCGTCGGCATCATCGCGCTGGGTGACATTGCGATGATGCAGGTCGCCACCAGCGCGGCGTTAAGCGGGATTTCAAGGCCCGGCGGGCAGCACGTGCAGATCTAGTCGAAAATATCCGGCCACACGTGCTTCGACTGAATTGACGCGCACCGCACGCAATTCCTGCGAGTATCGCCGCCACAACGATCGCGGTACGGCACTTTACGCCGGTGATTCGAATCAGCATCAAGTGAATGTGGTATCGCCTTTGCACCGGCGGAACCGGCTCATATGTCAAAAACAAGATCGTGATAGGTGACCCAGAACACATTCGCCCGTGACCGTTGGCCGTAATGCGGTGGTGCAAGCCACACTGCATATCGAGCCAACGGAGTTTTCCATGAAGCGTCTGTTGATTTCCGGATTCGTGGCGGTCGCGCTGCTCGCTGTCGCAACCACATTGCGTTCGCATTCAATCATTTCGGCTGACCGTTCCACTGTGACCACCGGCGCGGCGCTATCGAAGAAATCGCCAGCCGCCGCGGGCGTCACCAGGCTTCCGATCGAGGAATTCGAGGACATGTCGCTGGTGTTTTCGACTCCCGTGAAGCATTGACGGAGCCGGGATAACCGCCGCGTCGGTGGCCTATCGCTTGGTCGCCCGCTCGAGGAATTGCACGAGCGCGGCGCGATCCTGCTCCGATCCGATGCGTTGCTCCGGCATCTTGGTGCCGGGCGTATAGGCCTGCGGTCCGACCTCGAACAGTTTGGAAATCGTCTCCGGCGTCCAGACGATATCGAGCCGCTTGAGCGCTTCCGAAAAATTGTAACCGGGCGTGGTGGCAATGCGTCGGCCGAAGATCCCTCCAAGCGTCGGTCCTGCGCGGTTGGCCTGCTCGGCGCCGAGCGTATGGCAGGCAACGCAGGCGCGAAAGATCTCCGCGCCGCGGTCGCCGGCATAGGCAGCGAGCGGATCTCCCGCCGTCTCCAGCAGAATCGGATCGACCGGCTCCCCCGTCGCCGCGTTCCAGCGCCGGATGATGTTATCAGCGCCGCCGGTGAGCAGTGTGCGGCTGTCGGGCAGGAACGCCACCGACCAGACCGGCAGGCCCGGCCCCACTAGCGTGCGCACGAGCGTGCGCGCCTTGCGGTCGATCACCGCGACCGCGCCGCCAATGCCTGCGGCGGCAACCAGCGTACCGTCGGGCGAAATCGCAATCGAGATCACCGGCCGTGGCCCTGCCGCAACCTCGCCGGCCAGCGCGCCGCCTGCAGTCAGGAAGTAGACCTTGCCGTCCGCACCGCCAACCGCGATTTCACCATCGGCGCCGGCGGCCACGGCGTTGAGCGGGGTCGGCATCATAACGAC
>Ga0268266_10003709_pt1 | contig 15032 bp, 14 predicted proteins | sample KBSS13metaG_FD_190356 | JGI IMG/M metagenome (GOLD analysis project Ga0268266, IMG submission 190356) | Switchgrass rhizosphere microbial communities from Kellogg Biological Station, Michigan, USA - KBS S1-3 metaG (SPAdes) (version 2) | ecosystem: Host-associated > Plants > Roots > Rhizosphere...
CGGCGAAAGGACAGTCACCTTCGGAAGAAACGGTTCAAGCCAGCGCCGCAGGTGATATCGCGCCGGACTCGGACAGAGGAGCACGGGAAGGGCCGATTGTGAGCTGGTTCCGGTTAGCCGTTTCACAGAATCCACAAGCCGCCGGAGGAAGTCCGCCGGCATTCCAGCGGAACGCGACCCATCACCGAGCAACATGCCCGCACTCTGCGGATCGAAAGTACTAATGAGCTCGCTCTCCATTCCCTGCTCGAGCATCAGAACCTTGAGTCCGCCTTCGTGATCGAGCAGCGAATGAACGAGTCTGCGCCCAAGCGACTGCCGCACTGCTTCCACCAGATGGACCAGGTTCTTCGATTGCTGCGCATTCTCCACCAGCGCTTCAAGAATCGTTCCCAGGTCGCGAATCGAAACCTGCTCCCGCAAAAGCTGCTGTAGAACCTTCTGCACCTCTCCCAAAGACATCAGCTTCGGAACCAGCTCCTCAACCAGTTTCGGGTAGCTCTCGTTCATGCTGTCCAGAAGCCGCTTCACCTCCTGCCTGCCTAAGAGCTCATGCGCATGACGCCGGATCAGCTCTCCCAGATGAGTTCCGATTACTGTCGTCTGATCTACAACGGAGTAGCCAGCAGCGAGCGCTTGTTCTTCCAGGCCAGACTGGATCCAGCGCGCGCTCACTCCGAAGGCGGGCTCGCGAGTCTCTACGCCGGGAAGAGCACGCGCCTTCGGATCTGCGTTGACGGCGAGAAGGCAATTCTGCTCGGTCTGCCACCGCGCAATCTCCACTCCGCGAAGGCTCACTACATACTCACGCGGTTTCAAACGCAGATTGTCCGTAATGTGAACCGAAGGAACAATGAAGCCGAGTTCCGTCGCCAGATGTCTCCGCAGAGCACGCACACGATTGAGCATCTGTCCGCCCTGTTTCTCGTCCACCAGAGGAATTAGTTGAAACCCGATCTCCAGGGTCAGCTCATCAATCTTCAGGAGCGACGCCAGATTCTCGCCCACGCCTGCATCGGCAGCCTTCGCCTTCCCTGTGGACGCATTCTCTATCTCCCCTGCCTGCGTCTGTGGGGTAGTCGCGGGCAACTTCCTCGCGATCAGCGCCACGCCGGCAGCCATCAGCACGAAAGCGAGCTTCGGCAGGCCCGGAATAAACGCCAGCGCAATCAGAACCCCACATGCAATCCAAAGAGTGTTCCTCCCTTTCAGCAACTGAGTTCCCAACTCCTGATCGAGCGCACCGGAAGAAGAAGCTCGGGTGAGAACCATGCCTCCAGCCACCGAAACCAGGAGACTGGGAATCATCGTCACTAGACCGTCCCCAACCGTCAGGATCGTATAAGTCTTTACTGCCGTAGCCACATCAGCTCCCTGCTGAATGACCCCGATCAGGAGTCCGGCGACGATATTGATTACTGTGATCAGGATCGTCGCCATCGAATCGCGCTGATTGAATCGCGCTGCACCATCCATAGCACCGTAGAACTCAGCTTCGCGTGCAATTGCTTGCCGTCGCTTGCGTGCCTGCTGCTCGTCGATCAATCCGGCATTCATATCGGCATCAATCGCCATCTGCTTGCCTGGCAGAGCGTCGAGCGTGAATCGTGCAGTTACTTCGGCAGTTCTTACCGCACCATGGCTCACAACGAGAAACTGAATCGCAATCAACGCAAGAAACAGGACGAAGCCGACAACATAGTTGCCGCCGACCACGAACTGCCCGAAGGCTTCGATCACCGAACCGGCCGCCGCCGTTCCTTCATGTCCGTGCAGCAGAATCCTGCGGCTTGATGCAAGGTTTAACGAGAGTCGGAAGAGAGTCAGCAACAATAACAGTGTTGGGAAGACAGAAAAGTCCACAGCGCGTCTTACCTGCACTGCAGTCAGAAACACAATCACCGAAGCTGTAATTGAAGCCGCCAGCAAAAGATCCAACACAAAACTTGGAATCGGGATCAGCATCACAAAGACCACACTGATCGCTGCAACCGGCAGAAGAAAGCCCTGCATCTTCGCCAGGGACCCTTTTCCTGTATTCGTCTCTGCACTCACATTCCACCTCCAACACCACGCATCCCCGGCGCCATCGCGCCTCGGTAGATCTTCATCGGCTGCGCTGGGGCAGCCTGCCTCTGTCTTCGCATCCGTTCCTCAACCTTCTGGCGGTAGAGATAGGCGAGAATTCCTGCAACTGCCGAGTAAAGTTCGAACGGAATCGACTGCCCTGGCTCAACCATCCTGTACAGACTTCTCGCAAGTGGAGGGTTCTCGATGATCGGAACACCCGCCCACTTAGCCTCTTCACGGATCTCGGCTGCAAACAGATCGCGCCCCTTTGCCAGCAACACGGGAGCCTGCATCGTCTCAAAGCTGAATTCCAGAGCCACCGCATAGTGCGTCGGATTGGTAATGACGACGCTTGCCCGAGACATGTCAGCCTTTACCTTTCGTCTGCGCATGGCATGCTGAATCTGTCTTACTCGTCCCTTGATCTCGGGATTTCCCATGGATTCCTTCAGCTCTTCCCGAATCTCCTGCTTGCTCATCTTCAGCCGCTGATTCCAGCTTCTCCACTCGATCGCATAGTCCAGTGCAGACCACGCGAGCATCAGCCATGCAGCATCGAGAGCCAGATCATATGCACTTGAAAAAGTTGCCGGCAGCCTTACAAGGCTCATTGCGGGCATTGATAGCATTCGCCCCTTCAACACGCTCCATCCCAATGCGACCATGACGGTTGCGGGAATCAAGGACTTAGCAAATCGCATAGCCTGTCGTAAGCTGAAGAGGTTTTTGAGATTTGTCGCAGGGTTAAGTCGCGAAAACTTCAATTCAACCGCATTGGGATAGATTCGTACTCCGCCAGCCTGCGCGACTCCGGCCACAAGAGCACACCCGAAGCTCGCTGTCAGAATCAGGCCAACGGGCAGGAACGCTGGTTGCAGCATCTTTTGGACAGCCTCAATCCAATCTCGTTCTCCATTGATGTTCCCAATTGCGGCCGAACGCAGGCTTTCGATATAAACCTTGCCCCAGCTCCCGGAAAATCCATGTGACGTTGCACCCAGCATCAGAACGCCCCCCAGCATCGCCATCGCTGAGAGCAACTCACGGCTGCGGACGCCGTCCCCCTTCTCACGTGCCTTCCTCTTTCTTTGCGGTGTCGCCTGTTCGGTTGCCTGTCCGCTCATGTTCTTGCGATCAGCCTTCCTGCCGCATCGAGCAGCGCAGTAAAGCGACCTTCGATCCACGCGGGCCACAACGCCAGGCAGCTAATCAGCACGCCGAATGAGACCAGCGTTTTCATCGGAATTCCCAGCACCATAGCGGGTAACTGCGGCGCCATCCTGCTTACCAGCGCGACCGTAATCTCAACCACCATCGCGGCTGCAATCACTGGCGCAGCAAGTTGCAAGCCTGCAAGGAAGATGCCGCCCGCCATACCGGCCAGGGCCATCCCTGTCTTCGCCTGCACGATGGCATGCCCCACTGGAACGGTACGGAAACTTCGCACGAGGGCTCCGAGCAAGGTTCGATCCAGTCCCGCTGCGATCAGCACCAGAATCCCCAGCCAGCTCAGCATCTGTCCTAACACCGGCGTCTCGATCTTTGAGTTAGGGTCAAGAAGATTAACCAGCGAAAAGCTGAATTGCATGCCCAGAAGGGTTCCGGCGAACATCAGCGATTCATTCAGCATCATGAGAGCCAGACCAAAGGTCAGACCGACGCCCAATTCGCCCAACACGGACATCATGTCGAGCGTCGGTCTTGCATCGGGTACCGCAGCGACCGCGGGGGCAAGCAGTACAGTGACCGCAAATAAAAATCCGGCTTTAATGCGTGGAGCGATTGCAGAGGATGAGAAGATGGGGCCAAATATCATCAACCCGCTCATCCGGGTCATCACCAGCACGGCTACGATCAGAAACCGTGGCCAGTCCGTTGGCATCGTCTTTGTCAGTTCGTTCATCCCTAGCCCAGATAACGATGAAAGTCCTGAAATAAACGGACGGAGTAGGACACCATTCGATGGATCATCCAGGGCAGCGCCAACATAGCGACTACAAAGACGACGATCAATCGCGGAACTGCCGTCAGAGTCTGTTCCTGCACGCCGGTCAGGGTCTGAGCAAGACTCACCAGCAGGCTTATGAGGCACGCGCTTAGCAGAAGCGGAGCGCTCAACAGCATCGCCTCGATCAACATCCTTCGCATCAACTCCACCGTCTGATCGGCTCCCATCCCTTCACTCCCTCTCTAAAAGCTCTTGATCAACTGATCTGCTAACAGGCTCCATCCATCGACCATCACGAACAGCAGAATCTTCAACGGCGTCGATATCACCACCGGTGGAAGCTGCATCATGCCGATCGAGGTCGTTACGCTCGCAACAACCAGGTCAACCAGAAGAAATGGAAGAAAGAGCACTGCTCCAATCTGAAAGCCCGCCTTCAATTCGCTCAGAATGTAGGCAGGCACTACTACTTGGATGGGAAGATCGTCCTTCGTCTGCGGGCGTGCGCTCATTCCTGCCGAGGCAAAGACAGCCAGATCTTTCTCGCGCGCATAGCGAAGCATGTACTGCTTCACTGGCTGTATGCCACGGCTCATAGCTTCTTCGCCCGAGATGGCTCCCGCGCGATAGGGGGTCACGGCCTTCTGCTCCACCTCCAGCAGAACCGGGGTCATTAAAAACCACGTCATCATCAGCGCCAATCCCATCAGCACCTGATTGGAGGGCGCAGTCTGCGTCCCCAACGCCTGCCGCAAAAAGTGGAAGACAACCAGCAGCCGAACCAGCGGAGTCATCGACAACAGCAGTGCCGGGATCAAGGTCAACAGTGTGAGCCCCAGCACAATCGACCACGGCACACTGTGATTGACCTTCATCGCATCCTCGATCGATTGCGCTGGAGACATCATGGCAACCGAAGACGCTACACTCTGCGAACTGGCCACTTTATGAAATCCTTCGCGCGAGGTTCGCAAACTGGCAGCCTGACGTCGCGCCCGGAGAGAATCTGTTCGAGTCGTTGCAATCCGTGTTCCCTGTGCTGGGAGCCTTATTGAAGAAAGGCACGGCAACAGCATAAGGATCACAATCGTGCGTTTTATCCGCATCGCTCAGCCTCATCCACAGAGCCCTGCTCTTCAACGCCAAGTCGCACCATCGTCTCGATTCGATCTAGACTCCCCGCCAGCAGAAAACGTTCACCTGCGCAGCGCACGAGCATCAACTGAAGCTTTCCTCCCAGCGACAGGGTCTCCAATAGCTCCATCTCTTTTTTTTGCTCGGCCTTCGCCGAGCGGCGGGCCGCCCACAGCTGTAGCAACGTTCCTGCCAGTCCCTGCCCGCTCAAGCTTGCAGTTCTCTCCACCTGTACGATCCCACCTGTTCCGAAGGTCATGATTCCGTTCTCTTTAAGCCAGCCGTGTCAGCCGTATCATCAGGCGCTGCTCCACAACTTCAAACTCACTCCACGCCACCTGAACGTGGCCGACCTTCACCGGGATATCCTCCGTATGTGGCCACCCGCTTTCAAGAATCTGTCCTGGCTTCAGCCGCAGCAGGTCACCTACCTTGAATCCGCTGAGAGGAATTCCCGCCGTCGTGGCAACCGTCATCTGTGACAACAGCGACCATGAGGCGTGCTCCTCGATTCGCATCATCCATGGCAGCGCCTCAATCCTCGAGTTCGGTTCTGCCGGTGCATCGGATTCGACCTTGGCCAGCTCCATCTCTGCCATATATCCCTCCAACTCTCCGCACTAGCGCTGTACCAAAAAATCCGTAAAGAAGAGATCTACAACCTTCACTCCGGAGTTCCGCTTTGCCAGTGCGTCCTTGAGCTCTTTCTTCACAATCTCCTTGCCCTCCGGAGCCAGCAGCCTCTCCGAGGTCTCACGGCCCAGAACCGTAAGAGCCGCATCGCGCAGAGCTGCATCTGTATCCTTAGGCGTGGATTTGGATTCGGTACTCTTCTTTTGCTGATTGCCATCTCCGGAATCGGCGAGCTCCAAGGTGAGCCCCACTCGCAAAAAGGCGCTTCCGGAACTATCGGCAAGATTTACCAGCAGAGGTTCAAGTGCAACCATGTGGGTCTTAAGGGGCGCAGCGGCGGAAGGCGTCGAAGTCGCAGCAGCCGCCCGGATCGGAACCTTTCCCGCGCGTAAGAGGTAATACACAATGCCGCCGACCCCCGAGGTCGCAATCACTACGCCAAGAACAACTGCGATAAGCAGTGGCATGAGTGGGAGCTTCACTGGGTCCGATGTAATCTTTGCCTGGATGACAGGAGGTGTAGTCGCCATGATGCTTTCTGTTTGTGCAATCACCTGACCAACTCCGCGGGGTCTTTATTAGCGAATCTTCACAGTCCCGTATGATCTTGGCCGAACGCGAAAAAAGGGACGGCTTCAAGCCGTCCCTTTGATCAACTCCTGTCCCGTTAGCGAATCATTCCTAACGTCGCCTGTGTAACCGAATCGAAGGTAGTGATCGTCTTCGAATTCGCCTCGAAAGAGCGTTGCGCCACGATCAGGTTGGCAAACTCTGTTGAGATGTCCACGTTGGACTGCTCAAGTGTCGAGTCCTCTATCGTCGCGCGCCCTCCGGTTCCCGCTACTCCCACAACGGCGTCACCTGAGGCTGCTGTGGTCTCGAAGCCGTTATGGCCTACGCGCACCAGACCTTGAGTATTGGTTACCGATGCAACCGCAACCTGACCCACCACCATCGTGTGGTTGTTGTCGAACTTCGCGGTCACTACGCCGTTTGGATCCACTGTGAATCCGGAATAATTACCGCTTGCATAACCATCCTGCGTAGCTGCGCCGGTTGTCGAGGGGGCTGTCGTCTGGGTGATCGTCGGATTGCCGCCGCTGGTAAGGTTCCAATCGAAGCTCAGATCACTCGCCCCATCGGTAAGCCCAGGAAAGGTAATGTTGTTGATCGAGCCCGTCGGAGAGGTAAGGTTGCCATTCGAATCGAAGGTCAGCGTACCCGTGTTGTTCAATGGCGCTCCCGTTGCATCACCGGAAGGCATTCCCACACTGTAGCTCCACTCGTTCTGTGCTGTCTTGGTGTAGGTCACGGTCATCGCATGACTCTTACCGAGCGAATCATAGATCTTCACGGGAGTCGTGAACGAAGTGCCTACATCCGCCCCGGCGTTCAGATTCGCCGTAATGGATACACTCTGTGTCGCCTGCGCAGCTTGTGTAACGCCTACTGGAAGCTGAATCGGAACGAGAGAAGCATTCACATTTACAACCCCGTTGTTCGCCGGGTATCCCATTACGCTGGCTCCATCGGTGGTCGTCAGATTGCCGCTTTGGCTAAGCTGAAAATCTCCTGAACGTGTGAGCTGCTGCACTCCGTTCTGATCCACCACAAAAAACCCGTTGCCGCTCAAAGCCATATCGGTAGACTGGCCGGTCGGAAGCAGCGTTCCCTGGGTAAAGTCGGTTGCGGTTCCGGAGACCCGTGTTCCTACACCGACCTGCAGCGGGTTGTTCGATCCCGAGGTCCCGATCTGCTGATAGAACAGGTCCTCAAACGTTGTTCCCTGCTCCTTGTATGCGGTAGTGTTCAGATTCGCCAGGTTGTTCCCAATGGTGTTCAGTGAAGTCGTATCGGCCTGCAGGCCGCTCAGTGCAATTGAAAAAGATCCCATATCCTCTCCTTATCCATCCCTTCGCGGCGCTCGGTAGACCGCCCCGCACTATCTCATGCCTTCGATCTCCCTGACATGAGTGTTCTCTATACGTGAAAACGGCTCTCTCAGCCCGTAATCGCATCTTCGAATTTGCTCAACCCTTGGTTCATCTGAATCAGCTGCTGAAGACTGTTAACCCCGACCAACTGCTGGATGTACGCGTTCGGATCCGTCGGCTGAGTCGGATCCTGGTTTTTCAGCTCTGTCACCAGAAGCGTCAGAAAGTCGTTCGAAGTGATCGTCGAGTTGTCGGTCCCCGTCGTCGTCGAACCATCTCCCGATCCGCTGTCGCTGCTATCATCTTTGGCGGTTACGCTCTGGCGAGTCTTAGGAGCCAGAGCCGTAGCTACACGATCTGCTGCCTTCCCATGCCCGACAAGCGAACTCAACTGCGATAGATCCATTTCTTCCCTCCCTTTCTGTACCTCTGTCTAGGCCCGTATGCTGACCCATCCTCCACTACCCGCATATCCGGTCGACAACGGAGAATCCTGTTCCTCCATCTCGTTCGAGATCCCTGAACGAATTGCATCTTCCGTCTGATAAGCAGTTCCGCTCTCTTGGCGTGCACCTCCCTGAGGATCTGCCGCACCCTGGCCAGGATCCTGCCCCTGTCCACCTCCAGCAAAATCGCGGCCGTCCATCCCCGACGATGAAGCATGAACCACGATGGAACTCACCTGAAGCTGCTCCTGATGCAGATAGCTCGTCAGTGAAGGAAGCTCTCGCCGCAGCATCTCTGTTCCCGCCAGAGAACTCGATGAGACCGATGCATGAACTACACCGTCTCCAGTCAACTCCGCGCGAACTTTCAGCCACCCGTGAGTCCCTCCCGGAACTCCTACTTCGAGAGCGGTCGGCGATGCCGCAAGCATCTTATGTGCATCCGCCCCAAATATCTGCGGGCTCATAGATGTCGCCCCAGGCAGCGTACCTGTAGGAACGGTGTGGAACGACGCGGCCTTCTCCGGTTGAGAGATCGGCTGTCTCTGAGCGTGAATCGGCGTCTCCGTCGAAACCATGTTGAATCCATTCTCCGAAGACAGCGAATGGCCCTTCTCTGGAATGGACTCCATGCTCGCGGCCCCTTTTTTGGGCATGCCCTCTGGAGCTCTCGTCTCACCCTTTCCTGTCTCCGTCGCAGCCTCCGGCAAAGACAGATCAACCGATTGCTTTGGGCCGCCCTCTGTCTTCGAAGGCGATAACGAATCTTGCGCCGCATCTTTCTTCTGTGCAGCCTGAGTCTTTACCGCCATCTCTCTCACCGACTTCGACCCAGTGACGGTGGCAGCAAACGAACCATCCCCCGCCAAAGAAAGATCCTTCGGCATCATCGGAAGAGAGGAAGTTACAGGAACCGGCAAAGCTGCAACTACAGATGTATCCACCTGCGTCGTTGCCGGCATCTCCGGTGCCGAAGCAGCCGCCATCCCACCAGTCTCTTCTTCTTTCTTCGAAGCTTTGCGCTGCACTCCCTCTAGGTGAGTCTTTACCGTCTCTTTCGATCGGTGATCTTCTTTTGGCGCATGGACCTTCTCTTGAGACATTCCCTGCGCCACGCCAGCCGGAAGAGCATCCTTTAGTTCTGCATCGAAGGAAGGCGCGTTGTTCGTGTTGGCAGAGCCCTCATCTGCTTCACCCGCATCCTTTTGTTCGGCTACACTCGGCTGCGAAGCTTGATTTCCATCGAGCCCTACCTCGCTGGTCTCGACCTTCACCGATGCCCTCGTAACAAGCTCCTTCGCTCGATCCTTAAGCGCGGCCTCCTCTCCAGACGATGTCTCCCCAGATCTGCTCGCACCTGTTTCTTCGTTCGGAAGGCCCTTCTCCGATCCCGCGGAAATTCCCGTCAATGCCTCTTCGAAGAGGTGAGCCATGCTGGCATGTTCGCCGCTGCTCTGTTTCAGCCCTTCATTCCCGTAAAGCGTCGCGTCGCCATCCGGCAACTCCTTCAGAAAATCTCCTGGTGTAATCGCTGTAGCCGTCATGCTCTCGTTGAAGCTCTCCGCAAAGGGAATCATCCGGGCCGCCCCGCCTGCATGCACTTGCGTCTGCGCATTTCGCACATCCTCTGGCCCGATGATCCTTGCAATTTTCATCCTGCCTGTCGCCTCTTTCCGTTGAAGATGCACCTGCTCTGCCAAATCTGCCTTCGGATCATTAGGAGACATTCATCTCAGGCAGGGTCTTCCTTCGCTTTACCTCGGCGCCGTGCCAGAAACCGATCGTCGGAAGCCATCTGCGATCGGCGCTCTTCCTCAACGGCGAACCGGGCTGCCTCCGCGTCGATCAGGCACTGGATTCGTTCACTCCATAGCCTGCTTGCCATATGCCTTGACCTGGCGGCCTCACGAATCTCCGTCCGCTGCTTGAGGACAGGTTCCAGGGCCAGCCGTTTCCGGCGAGCAACATCCTCCTTCGCCGCCATCGCCGAGCGCGCCAGAGCGTCCGCTCCCTGCACAGCTTCGCGCTCTCCAATCCGGGCATCCTGAAGCCTGCTCGTCTCTACATCGATCGCCTTCTCCGCCTGTCCTGCATCGGCCGCTGCAATGCGAGCCTCGACTGAATGAATCTCTTCGATCAACTCGTAGATCCTGCCGAGTCGCTTCAGTCCCTTCAGGCGTTGCATGGTTACAGCACCATCGTCATCAGCCGTTCCACCGAATCCTCAAGGTTCACGCGCTCCAGACTGTCCTGCTCAAGGAAACCTCGTATCGCTGGCATGGCCTGCATCGCGCGGTCCAGCTCGCCATCCGCGCCTGGCTTATAGGCGCCAATGCGAATCAGGTCCTCCGACCTTGCATGTGCCGCCAGCAGCCGCCTCAACAGAGTGGCCTGTGTTCTGTGCTCTCGGCTCACGACCGCAGGCATCAATCGGCTCAGAGAATCCAGCACGTTCACCGGCGGATACCATCCGGCCGAAGCCATCGAGCGCGACAAAACCACATGGCCATCCACGAATGAACGCACCGAATCGACCACCGGGTCCTGCTGATCGTCTCCCTCCATCAGCACCGTATAAAACGCCGTGATGCTTCCCCGTTCGAAGTTACCGGCTCTCTCTACCAGCTTTGCCAGACGTGTGAATACCGACGGTGTATATCCCTTCGTCGCGGGCGGCTCTCCTGCCGCAAGCCCGATCTCGCGAGCCGCCATCGCATAGCGGGTCAGAGAATCCAACACCAGTAGCACGTGTCTTCCCTGTGCCGCATGAAACTCTGCCACCGCCGTCGCCGCAAGTGCTGCACGCATCCTCAACAACGGGCTCTGGTCTGAGCTCGATACGAGGACCACGGCACGCCGCATGCCTTTCTCTCCCAACGACTCCTCTACAAACTCCCGCACCTCGCGGCCGCGCTCCCCCACCAAACCGACAACCGTCAGATCAGCCGCCGTATTCCGCGTCATCATCCCAATCAGCGTGCTCTTTCCCACACCCGAGCCACCAAAGATACCAATCCTCTGCCCGCGGCCTACTGTCAGCATCCCATCCAGAACCCGCACTCCCGTACTCATCGGCTCCCTAATAGGAACTCGCTCCATCGGGTGTGGAGTCACACCATCCAGCGGCCACAGCTCACGCGCTCGCGGTGCAGGAAGTCCATCGAGAGGTACTCCCAGCGAATCCAACACCCTTCCCGTCAGATCTTCACTCACGGCAATCCCTGGAGTCACTCCCGTGGCCGATAACGCATCTCCGTATCGGATCCCTCGCGTTGCCTCCAGAGGCATCGCCAGCACATTGCGTCCGTGGAATCCAATCACCTCACCCCGATGACGTCTCCCCTTCGCATCCACAATCTCACAGCACTCCCCCACAGAACATGGAGGGCCCTCCGACTCCACCGTCTGCTCATTCGCCTCTACCACCCGACCGCTCCATCTCGCGGAGGGCATTCGTTCAAGTTGAGCGAAGTAAGGTGACAGCCACTGTTCCTTCTTCGATCCGACACTCATGCTGGCCTCTGCTGAAGAAGATCGAAGAATCCTTTCTCGATCTCGATCAATTGAGCCTCAACCCCCAGGTCCACACGGCCAACACTTGTCTCGAGAACGCATTCTCCCTCGGCAAGTCTGCCGTCGCCCGCCACCCCAACCACCTCACGATACTCCTCTGCAAGAATCTCCTTCCACGCCTTCACCTGTACTTCCGGAACCCGCAGAGTAGCTATGCTGTCCTCCTGCACTCGCTCCAGCGCAACCCTCACAGCCCCTCGCAACAGCAGAGGATCGAGCTTTGTCTCCCGGTGCAGAACACGCGCCGCGATTGCGAGAGCCAGCTTCACTACCTCTGTCTCAACCTCGAGAAAGTAACGCGACCGTTCCTTGGTGAATCGGTCACATGCTCTTACAATCGCCTCCCTCTCCATGGCGATCTTCTCTTCGAGCTCGCGAGCCATCTGCTCTCTCACCTCAGCCCGCGCATGCTCGCGCGCCGCTTCGATCTGCGTCTCGCTCTTCTCAGCCTGGGAACGCAGCCGCGCTTCCAACTGAGCGAGAGCATCCATTCCTCCTGCCCAGTTGCTTTCGCTCTCCGGCTCCTCTATCAGCTCATTGGAGAGCGGAGATTCCTTCAACTCTTCGAACTCGAGCGGCTGCACAGAGCGTACGTCGAAGGAATAGCCTCCATTCAGCTCAGACGGCGAGATCATCATCGGCCCCCATCTTCAGAATCATCCTGCCTTCGCTCTCCAACTGGCGCGCCAGCGCTAACAGCTCCTGCTGGGCCAGGCTCACATCCTTCATGCGCACCGGTCCCATTACCTCCATGTCCTCCCTCAGCATCTCGACAGCGCGGGAGCTCATCGCCTTGAACAGATGGGCCTTCAGATTCTCTCTTCCTCCTTTAAGCGCCATCGCCAGAACTCTCTTGTCGGCCGCCGCAATAAACTCGCGAATACTCTCCGCCGGAACCGTCAGCAGGTCCTCAAAGGTGAACATCAGATTGCGGATTCCGATCGCCAGCTTCGGTTCCTCCTGTTCGATCTCCTCAAGAATTCCCTTGCTCGCTGTCTGATCAATCCGATTCAGCAACTCCGCGACCGCCTTGAACCCCGAATAAGACTTCCGTCCTCCATTCCCCATGCCTTCCATGCGCTGATGCAAAACCAGGGCGACCTTCTGGGCCATCTCCGGGGAGAACTGTCTCATCTCTGCCAGCCTCTTTACCACATCCACCCTCATCGCGGATTGCAGCTGCATCAGGATCATCGATCCCCGCTTTGCATCCACATGCGCCAGCACCAAGGCAATCGTCTGCGGATGCTCGCTCTCCAGGAACTTGCTCAGCTGTTGTGGATCCATCTTCTGCAGAGCGGCCATATCGCCATTCGCGCGCTCCCGGATGCGCTTCACCTGCGCCAGCAAAGACTCCGCCTTCGACGAGCCAAACGCTTCAGTCAGCACACGCAGCGCATACTCCGGACCGCCGCGAACCATGTACTGCTGAGTCTCTAGCAAACCATAAAACTCCGTCAGTACCTGCGTCAGGTTCTGTGCTTTGATCTCGCCCAGCCGCGTGATCTCCTCGGTGACGCGATGGACATCGCTCTCCGACAAGCTCTGAAACAGAGTCTTTGCCAGGTCGTCTCCCAGCGCCACCATCAGGATTGCGGCCTTCCGCAGCCCGGAAGCCTCCAGAGGCTCAAACCCCGATGCCTCCGGCAGCAGCAGCGGAGCACGCTGCTGCGCCTGTGCACTCACTCCATGTCCGCGCCCCATCATCCCTCCATCTCCTCCTGCGATCCGATCCAGGCCTCAAGCAATCGCGTGCTCTGCACCGGCTCTCGCCGGATGTGTTCCGCTACCTGCTCGAAGACTCCCTGGTGTTGCATCTGTTCCTTCGTCTTCACCGGGAGAGTCAGCGGAGTCGTCATCGCTCCGTGCATCTGGTCTGCATCTTCCACTGGTCCTATCGCCGCTACATCTGCCCCTGCGTGCAAGAGCGCGGGCTCGCGCAGGGTCTCGGTTATCTGCCGTGCCATCGGCCGCAGCACACACAGCACCAGCAAAATTCCACACAGCCCAAGAATCGCTGTCTTCGCGAATCCCGGCTGCGTTCTTGCCAGGCTGCGAGCCTGTTCCATCACCTGCTCCATCACCGGCGGCTTCATCTCAGGAGAGTTCGTACTGAAACCGACATTCTCCACCACCACCTGATCGCCACGTCTCGAATCGAAACCAACTGCGGCCTGCGCCAGCTGCTCGAGTCGACGCATCTCCTCGGCGCTCCTCGGTTTCCACGTAGTGTGCTGCTGCTTGCCCGCGCCTTCCACCAGGCCCCTGTCATTCACCACAACGGCGGCGGTAATCCTGCGAATCCTTCCCGGCCCCTCTTCGCTGTGGACCGTATGCTTGGTCACGCCATAGGTTCCGTTTTCTTCATGCAGACTCTGCCCTGCTCCTGTCCCCTGCTGCGGATAGACAGGCAACGCCTCTTTCTGCAGCAGCGGAGGTGTCCCGGGTGCCGCGGCCGCCTGCGAGCCCTGCACCGCACCTGCCGGCGCGCCCGCGGGAGAGTTACTGGCCGTTCCCGGAACTCCACTGGCTCTCTGAGCCTGTTCGGAGATCTGTTCGCTCTTCTGCAGGCTCAACGTCGCTGTCTGGGTCGGATCATAGACCTCGTCCGTTCGCTCCTCCGTTCCCTGCTCATAACTCACATTTACCGTCGCGCGCACGTTGTCGTGCCCGGCCAGGGGCTCCAGCATCGCCACCAGCTTCGTCTCGATCTCCTGCTCGAGGTCGGCGGCAAGAACATTCTTTGATCGCGGCTTCAGATTCGCGCGGCCGTCCGCATCGACCAGGTTCACATCGTCGGGACTGAGATTCTCGACCGAACCGGCCACCAGGCTCCGAATCGCATCGGTCTGCTCCTCACTCAAGGAGGAGCGTTTCAGCTTCAACACAACCGAAGCCTTCGCCGCCCGCTCCTCGCTCGCGAACAGCGACTGCTTCGGCAGTACCAGATGCACTCTCGCCGATCGCACCACACCCAGCGTGCCGATCGTATGCTCAAGCTCTCCTTCGAGAGCCCGCTGATAGTTCACCCTCTCATCGAACTCACTGCCCACCCAGTTTGGCTTGTCGAAGAGCTCAAAGCCCAGCCGTCCCGTCTGCGGCATACCCTTCGCCGCAACCTCCATGCGAGCCTTGTCTACCATCTCCGCGGGAACCTCGATGCCTCCACCATCCTGCGTCATCTGATAAGGAATCCCAGCCGCCGCCAACTCCTGCGAGACCTGCTGCACATCCTTGCCATCCAGTCCCGTAAACAGGGGCCTCCAATCCTTCCGTCCTGCAAACCACACCATC
>Ga0268266_10003710_pt1 | contig 15031 bp, 8 predicted proteins | sample KBSS13metaG_FD_190356 | JGI IMG/M metagenome (GOLD analysis project Ga0268266, IMG submission 190356) | Switchgrass rhizosphere microbial communities from Kellogg Biological Station, Michigan, USA - KBS S1-3 metaG (SPAdes) (version 2) | ecosystem: Host-associated > Plants > Roots > Rhizosphere >...
GGCGATTAAGCCCGGTACCAAGCAATGCATCTATTATGATAATATTTTCCGGTATATCTGTGATGAATGTTTCGGGTTGCATAATGCTTACCAGGTTGCTGTCTATGCCATGCAGTCGCTCGTAGTTGATTCTGCAGTCCGTAGATAACTCTGCCGTAAGCCTGAGCAAAAATGCCTTTATGTTATACCCAAGATTATGTAGCATACGGGCTATTGCTAAGCCGTCGCCACCATTATTGCCGCTGCCGCATAATATTACAAATAAGGTATCGCGGGTAAAGTGCTCTGTTATCCAATCTACACATTTTGCTGCCGCACGTTCCATCAGGTCTGCAGAATTCATATTTGCAGCGTGTATTGTATAGGCATCGCAGGCGCGAATCTGTGCAGCAGAAAAGATTTTCATAATACCAATTTAGCAGTTTTAAAAAATATCCTGCCAATAAATCTAATGTCTCGCTCCAAACACCCTCAACTGCAGGTGATTAATATATAAATTATATTACAATTCCATGATGATTGCATGAGGATAAAAGCTTTTGGTCACTATATGGTAATCCCTATCTTTGTTCATCTTTAACCAATCCGTTGTACAATTAAACCATTTTATATGCTGCAAAAACGCAGATATTTAATAAGTGCTATACTTCTGCTTCTATCAATTACCTCGTTTGCCCAGCAAACTACTACTGGTACAATTAAGGGGTTTGTTTATGATAAAAGAACAGGGGAACCACTTATATATACAAATGTTCGCCTGTTAGGCACTAAATATGGTGTACAAACGGACGTGAATGGTTTCTACAGTATCCCGCAATTACCACCGGGTATATATCAATTGTTCACCACCCTGGTAGGTTATGATACTGCTAAGATTACAATTTCCCTTAAAGCAGGGCAGGTACTTTCTCAAAAACTATCGATTGAGGCAAAAGAAGTACAGCTAACGGGCGTGGAAGTGAATGCGCATAAAACCGAAAAAATAACACATATCAATGCCGGCACGACTACAATCACCCCAAGAGAAATAAAATCACTACCCAGTGTTGGTGGCGAACCTGATGTTACCCAGTTTTTACAGGTGGTACCGGGTGTGGTATTCACAGGCGACCAGGGTGGCCAGTTATACATTCGTGGTGGTTCACCTGCCCAGACAGGCATTTTGCTTGATGGCGTAACTATTTATAATCCTTTCCACTCAATAGGCCTTTTCTCCGTATTCGAAACAGATGCTATTCGCAGTGTGGATGTACAGTCAGCTGGCTTTAATGCAGAGCATGGCAACCGTACTTCGGCTATCCTTGATATACATACTATAGATGGTAATAAGAACCGTACTGAAGGGCTTGTTTCTGTTTCTCCTTTTATGACCCGTGCTATGCTGCAGGGACCTATAAAGAAGGCTAAAAAAGATAACGGCACCAGCATAACTTATGTATTATCTATTAAGGACAGCTACCTTGACCAAACTTCAAAATCAATATATGGCGGTTTGGGTGAACCATTCAAAAGTGGTCTGCCTTATAGCTTTACAGATTTATATGGTAAAGTAAGCGTCATCGGAGAAAATGGTAGTAAAGTGAATGCTTTCGGGTTCAACTTTACTGATAATGCACAATTGCTTGACCCAATATTGCATAATGAAACTGCTAATTTTAAATGGACAGCTACAGGTGGTGGCGCTACATTTGCAGTTTCGCCTTCCGGAGCTTCAACGCTTATTGATGGCAAGTTTGCTTATTCAAATTATACTATCAACGACAATGAAGCTGGGTACAACCCGAGAAGCAGTGGTATTGGCGGTTTTGAAGCGGGCATAAACCTGACTAACTTTTTACCAGGCTACAGCGAATTAAAATATGGCCTTGAAGTATCCGGTTTCCATACTACGCTAAACTACTATAATGGCTACGGGTACTCTACCGTACTTGATCGCCAGAATACACTTGCAGGCCTGTATGTTATGTGGCGCAAAGATTTCAGCGATAAATTTGTAATGGAACCAAGCATACGCTTCCAGTACTATTCAGAACTGTCTAAGGTATCTCCTGAGCCCCGCTTAGGCTTGAAGTATAATATCTCTGAAAATGTGCGCCTTAAATTTGCCGCTGGTGTTTACACACAGGATATCATAAGCACTAAAAGCGATCGCGACATAGTTAACTTTTTTACCGGCTTCCTGCTAAGCCCGGACCAGACAGTGAAGAATGTAAATGGCGATCCTATCAGCACCAATCTGCAAAAAGCTTATCACTTACTAGGTGGCTTGGAGGTAGATCTAAACCAGGTAGAACTAAACCTGGAACCATGGTATAAGAATTTCGCACAGGATATTGTACTGAACCGAGATAAAAAATATGCATCCGACCCTGATTTTACATCAGGTACAGGTAAGGCATTCGGTGTTGATCTTTCCGGAAAATATAGCTTTAAACGTGTTTATTTATGGGGTGTAGCATCTTTCCAGCAGGTAAACTATAATAACATAGGCCCTGACGGGACAGCCCAAACATACCCCGCTCCATTTGACCGCCGCTTCAACCTGAACTTATTAGGCTCTTATACGGCAGGAAAGAAAAGAGACTGGGAAATATCATTACGTTACAACTTAGGCTCTCCATTCCCATTCACGCAGACGCAGGGTTTCTATGAAAATATAGGGCCGTCACTTACTAATAATATTGGCTCCAGCTATCTTACAGCTAATGGCTCTATAGCTACATTATATGCGTCAGATATAAATGGCGGTCGCCTTTCCTGGTATCACCGTCTTGACTTCTCTGCAAAGAAAAACTTTAAGTTATCTAAAAACTCATTGTTAGATGCTACAGCCAGTATTACTAACGTATACGACCGAAATAATATTTTTTACGTAAACCGCTTAACTAATACGCGCGTATATCAGCTTCCTTTAATCCCTAGTTTGAATCTGACATGGCATTTTTAACCAGACGAGTTGAATGAGGATAAGAAAACAAAAGCAGTTCAATAAGAGTTTTGCTTGCTTCATTGCAAGTATAGTAATAGGAAATTTTGCGCAGGCTCAGGTAAGCATACCTGAGCTGCCTGCAAATAGATGGTTGTTCCTTGCAGAAGAGCAATATCAACAGGGACATTATCAACTGGCCTTACAATCTGCTAATAAATATTTATACCTGCCTGCACTTTCATCTAACCCTAAATCTAAAGACGAGCAGGAAAAAGCAGCTTATTATCGTGCAGCTTCAGAAGTAAAGCTAAACACCCCCGGTTGTATAGATACTGCGCTGGCATTATTATCATCAACAGCTAATCCCGCATATAAACAGCGTTTAGCTTATACGCTTGCCCAATACTACTTTCATCATAATGAGTTATCCCAGGCCACCGCTTATTACGAGCTGGCAGGCATTTCCAATCTTAGCAATACAGAGCTGATAGATGAGAAATTCGAGCTGGCATATGGATATTTCAATAGCAGGCAATTCGATAAAGCCGAACCACTTTTCGCTGCCATTAAAGAGTTACAACAAGGAAAGTATTTTTCAGCAGGTAACTACTATTATGGTTTGCTTGCTTATAACGAGAATAATTATAAAGACGCACTGCAAAGTTTTGAGCGTATAAAAGATCTGCCGGAGTACCGCAACATAGTACCCTACTATATAGCGGAGATCCATTACTTCATGGGAGAAAGGGAACAAGCCCTTGATTATTCGCTGGAACTGATAAAGAGACCTGAAAAACTCTATTACGACAACGAACTTCACCTGCTTGCTGCACAGTGCTACTTTGAAGACCAGAAGTACAATGATGCCCTGCCTTACTTTGAATACTATTACGAGCATATAGATAAAATAAGAAAGGAAGACCTGTATGAAATGGCATACTGCTACTACAGGGTGAAGAACTGGAATAACGCTATAGATAAATTTAAACAGCTTAGCAGCTCCCGTGATTCTCTGGGCCAAACAGCAATGTACCTGCTCGGTGATTGCTATATGAACACCGATGATAAAAAGAGCGCACGTAATGCTTTTGGAATATGTGCAGAGATGCCATATAACCCCGGACAGCAGGAAGCTTCATTAATATTATTTGCCAAGTTATCCTATGAAATGGGATATAATGACAATGCACTGGAGGAACTCAATTATCTGTTAGCTAATTTTCCGAATTCGAAATATAGGGATGAAGCCAAAACATTGTCCTCAGACCTGCTAATAAAAACCAATAATTACGCAGGCGCGTTTGAGCAGTTGCAAGATGTTACTACAAAGGATGCTACTTACAGGCATGTTTACCAGAAAGTGACGTACGCCTACGCAATAAAACAATTTCAGAATGGAAATTTAGAATATGCAGACAGCCTGCTTGGCATGTCACTGCAATATCCTGAAGACCCTGTTTATGAAGCTGCAGCATATTTCTGGAGAGGAGAGCTTGCTTACCGCATGCATCATTTTCCTGAAACCATAGCTTATTCCCAAACCTTCATTAATAAAAATGTTTCAGCAGCTTCGCTGCAATATTTAAGCTCAGGTGCCACCACCCAGCATGCCTATCTTAATATGGGCTATGCAACAATGGAACAAAACAACTTCAATGCTGCGCAAGGTTATTTCAATCATGCACAACATATAGAAGCACGCGATACTACGGCCAGTCTCGTAGCTACAGCCCGTGAAGCTGATGCGGTATTCATGCAGAAAGATTACGCTCATGCAGCCGCGCTGTACGATAAAATAATTGTTGCACATGGAGCTGATGAAGATTATGCGCGTTTTCAAAAAAGCATAGTACTTGGGTTGCAGGGGAAGAAAAACGAAAAAGCAGTATTGCTGCAATCCCTTATCAATAAGGTACCAGCTTCAAAATATGCTAACAGCGCACGATATGAATTGGCGCTTGTAGACATTGATGATGACAAATACCAGGCAGCCATTAATTTGCTGCAACCGCTGACTGTGGCTTTGGAAACCCGCAATATTGCCCCTAAAGCATGGATGAAGATAGGCTTCGCTTATCAGCAATCCGGCAATTCAGACAAGGCGATAGAGGCATACAAGCACGTGGTAACAGATTACCCTGCATCTGACGAACGTTCAGCCGCAATGGATGCACTAAAAGGTATCTATATAGAAAATGGTCACCCGGCTGCTTACACCCAACTGCTGAGAGAAAACAATTTACCATCTGCAGATAGTACGGTAATGGACTCGACTTATTATGCTGCAGCCGAAGCGCAATTTGCTGAAAGCAAATGGTACAAAGCAGTAAAAGCATTCACACTATACTTGCAGCAATACCCAGCAGGTGTGTTTAGTATAAAGGCTCATTACTACAGGGCAGAAAGCAATTACCAGCTTAAAAACTATAAAGAGGCGCAAGTAGATTACCGCTTTGTGCTGGACAATACCTGGAGTCCTTTTACTGAAAATAGTGCACGCAGGGCTGCAATGATAGCCTACCAGCAAAAAGACTATGATGCAGCAATAAACTATTACGAAAAACTTCGCGGCACAGCTATGGGACCTGAAAACCTGCAGGAAGCATATAGTGGCCTGATGCAAAGCAGTTTTTATACTAATAAGTATGACAACACTATTGCTTATGCAGATACATTACTGCTAATGCCAAACCTGGATAATAGCAAAATGACTGTAGCACAGCTATATAAGGCACGTTCGCTGGAAGAGCTTAATAAATCAGAGGACGCACTGAACATTTATAAGCAACTTGAAACAGCTAAAGAAGGCGCCATAGCTGCTGAAGCAAGATACTATATGGCAGATGCATACTATCGCGCCGATAAATTAAAGGATGCTGAAACGGCAGCCACAAAAAGCATACGTGAGTCCGGCGGCTATGATTACTGGATTGTAAAATCTTACCTGCTGTTATCAGATATATTGGTAAAAGAAAAAGACTATTTCAATGCTCGGGCTACACTGGAAAGTATAGTAAAGCATAGCAAGATACCAGAGCTGAAAGATGAAGCACTAAAGAAACTGGAAGAAGTAAAAAAACTGGATAAGCAACAACACAGCAAATTATCAGAAGAATAACATTGCAAGCATGAGGGGAAGATTCTTATATATATCAATAGCATTACTGGCAGTAGCACAACAGGCATCTGCCCAGAAAAAAGCACCGGTAGCAGCAAACGATACTGCTATCAGGAGCAATACTATTGAAATCATACAATCTTATAAACCTGAAGTAAAGCAACACCCTAAACCGGAGTTGTCACCCGCCCCGCCACCGACCGATACATCACATCCTGCTTTTACTTACGACGTACCACAGCAAACGCTATACTATACTTACACATCCCTGCCCTTACGCCCTCTGGCGCTGGGACAGGATAGCACACATAAAATATTCCCGAACTACGTAAAAGTAGGCGGTGGTAACCTTTCTACCATATATCTCGATGCCGGCATTGGCAGCTTGCATGGGCAGAACTATGAAACCGCCATTCACCTGCATAGTATCTCTCAACAGGGGAACATTAGATATCAACAATCATCACTCAGCGACCTGGTGGCTGAAGGCACCTTGCACAAGAATGGCAAGGCATGGCATGCATCGCTGGATGCATTAAGGAATCAATACAACTACTATGGCTACAACCATGACCTTTACCAATATAGCAAAGACTCTGTAAGGCAAACCTTCACCGGTGTACACCTGGGTGTGGATATGCAAAAGGAACATGCAGGCATCAACGAGTTGTACTACCACCCTGCTATTACCGCATCCGTATATGCAGACAAGTTCAAGGCATCAGAAACATCTGTAAACGTCAGCCTCCCTTTTTCTTATAGCTTGGACACCGCATTAGAAATCTGTGCAGCGATAAACGGCAATTTCACTCATCTGTCTGTCAATAGTAATGGCACCAGCAATAATGTCTTTCAGCTCGCACCGGGCATACGATACAACAAGGATGCTTTCAGCATTCATGCATTTTTCAATCCTACTATCGGCAAAGACCAAAGCTACCTCTTACCGGACATCGAGGCTGCCTACAGGATATTGCCTTCATTGCTTACCATTAGCGCAGGCTGGCAGGGACTGTTGAACCAAAATACCTATGAAGAGCTAAGCACAGAAAATCCGTACCTGTTTAATACGTACAACGTTCGTCAAACACATTCTAACGAAGTTTTTGCTGATGCAAAATCCAATATAGGCAACCACTTCACTATATCCGGTCGCTTTAGCTGGTGGCAATATGATGCCTTACCCGTTTTTGTAAACGGAGATTACAGCAGAAAACAGTTCAATGTCGTATATGATGAAAAGCTAAACGCAACATCTCTGAAGCTGGCTATACGATACCAGGTGAACAATACATTTGCCGTTGGCCTTAACAGTGCATGGTATAGCTTTAGCAATGGCAACCAGGACCATCCCTGGCACATCCCAGGTGTACGTGTAAAAGGAGACCTGCTCTTTAAACCAATTCAAAATCTTACAATAAGCGCATACGTAACCGTACTTGATGAAATATATGCAGTGGGAACAAATGGCTATGGAACAAAACTAAATGGCCTGCTGGATATAGGTGGTAATGTGGAGTATAATTTTATACCCCGCCTGTCTGGTTTTGTGCAGGTAACTAACCTGCTGAATAATAAGAATGAGCGCTGGATGGGTTATGATGCTTATGGATTTAATATTTATGCGGGCATACGCTTTAAATTTTAAGCGTTAGGGCTTCTAAGAAATTTGAAACCTTATCATTAACTTACACCGAAATTAGTACAAACAACGCATGGATGTAGCCAAATATATAGGATTATTCATATTAAAGAATCATTTCTGCTATATACAAGGGCTAGGCAACCTGGAAATGAAGAAAAGACCTGCAAGCTACGATGGCAGGGCACTTCATGCAGCGTCTTATGATGTATTACTGGTTCCTGCAGGTTCGCTGGATGATAGTCTTGCTAATTTCATTGCTACCAATGAGCAGATAAGCATATCAAAAGCTGCAAATGCACTACGCGAATACAGTCTGCAAGCTAAAGCCGATTTACAGGCCGGAAAAGAAGTAATAATACCCGCTATAGGTAAATTCGTTGACGTAGAAGGCAAAACAACTTTTGTTACTGATGCTAAACTGCATTATGCAACACCGCCTATACCGGTAGTGCGTCTTAATAAAAGAGAGGATGCCCCTGCTACTCCATCATCCCAAAAAACCGGCACAACCGCTCCCTACCAGCCAACAGCCACTACTGCATCACCTGCATATCAGCCGCCTGCCTATGAAGAAGAAGAAACAGGCAGAAGACTGAACTGGAGTAGGATAATGCTCGTGGCTGCAATATTCCTGGTGTTTATAGCTCTTAACATTATAGGCTACAATTATATTAAACACAGGAAAACAGTTACTCCTCCGGCAGTAGTGGAAAATCCCGTTCCGCCTAAAGACACTACCCCGTTGCCTCAATCTGTTATGCCAATAACAGCAGACACAACAACAAAAGCAGATACTGCCGCTCCACCTGTAATGTTGCCGGAAAGCAATATAGCAGTTAAGAATAATTTCCTTTATTACAAGGTTATACTCAATACCTACTATAGCAAAGAAAAGGCGGAGAAGCGCTACAAGCAACTAAGAGGCAATGGCACCAAAGTAGATATGATGACGGAAGACAGTCTTAACTATTACATTGTTTTGCCTATTCGCAGCACATCGAAAGATACCACCCGCATACTCGATTCATTGAGTACACTATACAATCCTAATGGCGTATCCATTTACTAAGTAATTAAGCCTGTATTCTTTTACTATGAGTGATCATTCTTGTAATCTTCACCCTGAAGTAATCGTAGAATAATGCTGTAATAAGAATACAAACAGGCACATAAAATGCTGTAAACTTCCATTTGCTGAATAATATACCTCCACAAATGCCTCCCATCAAAAAGCAGCTTATTATTGTTATACGCAGTACTATTCGTCTTTTAATGGCTTGATTAAGGTTTTTATAAGAGAGCACGGCTGTTGAAAGGTCAATACCTAAATCTGTAAACATACCGGTAAGATGGGTGGTACGCACCACAGAGCCCGATATCATAGACACAAGTGCATTTTGCACGCCCATGCCAAACAACAGGCTCCCTGCGAAATATTCAGTTTCCTGTAGTGTGGCATTATATGAATATCCAAATATGGCTACAAATAGCAGTATGCAGATAATAAACACAATAGGTATGGTATAAGCAAATGATTTTTCTCTGCCTATTTTAGATATATACAAGCCTGACGAAAAAGCACCGGCTAAAAACAAGAACAGCCATAAGGCAGCCATTCGGGCAGTTCTCAGATTACCTTCAGCAAGGTTTACAGCCAGTAGCGCAGCATGGCCAGTTACATTCGTAGTTAATACTACAAATGCCATAAACCCCGCTGCATTGATAAACCCGGCATTGAGACAAAGCAACGCTGCCAAACGAACATTATGCCTGAAACTTCTTTTTTGCCCGGTGTGTCGTAACATAAAGGCCTGATATACATTTAATGGCTAAAAGTACAAATTACTACGAGAGGACTATCTGCTTCGGGAAACTGTAAGTGGTGATTATAATCATACTTACACATGAATTTTGTTAGTACATACTCATATAGAAAAAGTAGTTTTGAATAATAGTCTAAAACCGATTTCAAATTGCAAGACAATGTAGATAATCTGTCTATAGCTAACCTACAAGGCCTCTCTGCAGAAGTAGCACAACAAAAATTACAAACAGAAGGCTACAATGAATTAGCAGGGTCAAAGCCTAAATCTTTCTTGCGTACAGTCATTGATTTAATGAAGGAGCCGATGGTCATCCTTCTTGTCATCTGCGGGCTGCTGTATTTATTATTGGGCAACCTTACAGAAGGCATAGTCTTAATGGGTGGGATACTCATTGTAATAGGAATAACGCTGTACCAGGAACGTAAAACAGAAAGAACACTGGATAGGCTTAAAGACCTGGCTAACCCTAAGGCCATTGTAATAAGAGACGGGAAACAACAAAAAATAGCAAGCAAAGAAGTAGTTGTTGATGATCTGATAATAATAAAGGAAGGCGACCGCATTGCGGCAGACGCAGTGCTTGTTGAATCATTAAATCTTGTTGCTGATGAATCTATCCTCACCGGGGAATCTGTACCTGTAAGAAAGAAAGTCTCCACTGGTCAGCCATTGCCTGTTGCTCCCGGTGGCGATGATTTGCCATTCATTTTCAGTGGTTGTCTTGCTGTACAGGGAAAAGGAATAGCCAGGGTAATAGCTACAGGAATTAATACACAGCTTGGCAAAATCGGCAAATCGCTGGAGCATGTAGTTGAGGAGAAAACACCACTGCAATTTGAAATGCGCCGTATAGTGCGGCTATTTGCAATAGCCGGCTTAGGCCTGTGCATATTGCTTTCAGTTTTCTATTATTTCACTCGCGGCGGTTTAATTAAAGCATTTCTCGCAGGGCTATCGCTTGCTATGGCCATGCTGCCAGAAGAGTTTCCTGTAGTATATACAATATTCATGGCATTGGGCGCATGGCGTATGGCTAAATACAATGTACTGACCCGCAAGCCGTCCGCCATAGAGACATTAGGCTCTGCCACTGTATTGTGTACAGACAAAACAGGGACTATTACCCAAAATAAAATGGAAGTGGATTATCTGTATGCGAACAATCGCTTTCAAAAAATAGATAGCCGGTCAGATGTTGTGGAAGAGTTTGCAGAGGTAATACAATATGCCGCTCTGGCAAGCCAGCAAAACCCTTTTGACCCAATGGAACGGGCCATAAATATCTTAAGTGATTCACTAAATGAGCACAGCACAGAAGATGACTGGCAGTTTATAAAGGAATATCCTTTAACCAGTGAACTGCTCGTAATAACCAGGGTCTATCATTCCGATAAAGACAATAAATATTTTATAGCCACGAAAGGCGCTCCCGAAGCTATTTTCAGCATATGCAAACTAAGCAGCAATGAAATAAGCATCCACTCCGATGCCATACAGAACCTTGCGAAAAAAGGCTTACGGGTAATTGGTGTAGCGAAAAGCACTTGCGATACATTACCTGATTTGCATAACGATTATTCATTTGAATTTTGTGGCTTAATCGGTTTATCGGATCCTATACGTCCTGAAGTACCATCTGCTGTAAAAGAGTGCTATTCGGCAGGGGTCAGAATCATCATGGTTACAGGCGACTACCCGGTTACTGCACAAAATATTGCGCAGCAGATAGGTTTGCAAAATACTGACAGTATAATAACAGGTGACGAATTAAGTACGCTTTCCGACACCCTGCTTCAGGGAAAAATAAAAACCACAAATATATTCGCCAGGATAAAGCCCGAACAAAAGCTAAGGATAGCGGAAGCGCTAAAAGCAAATAATGAAATAGTAGCAATGACCGGCGATGGCGTTAACGATGCCCCCGCACTGAAGGCTGCACACATAGGCATAGCTATGGGCGAGAAGGGAACGGATGTAGCAAGAGAGGCCGCATCCATCGTTTTGCTCGACGACAACTTCAGCTCTATAGTATCAGCTATACGCATGGGGCGAAGAATATTTGACAACCTGCAAAAAGCATTTAGTTACATTACAGCTATACACATCCCTATTGCAGGGCTGGCACTCTTCCCTGTATTCACAGGGCTGCCCATCATACTCTGGCCTATACACATTGCCTTTCATGAGCTGGTAATAGACCCTGTGTCTTCAATAGTATTTGAGAGTCAGACTGAGGAAAAGAATATTATGAACCGCGTACCCAGGGGCAAAGGAAGATTTTTTAGCAAAACAAGAATGATCTATAGCGCAACACAGGGTGCAGGCGCCCTGGCAATAGTAATATTGAGTTACCTGCTTATGCTGCGCAGTCATTTGCCGGAAGCCGAGGTACGAACATTTTCTTTTATCACACTGGTTATTGTAAATATCAGCATGATATTTACAGACCTTGCCACCTCTCAATCTTCAATTAAAACTATTCTAAAATCTACATTGGCAACAAGAGTGATAATAGGCATCGTATGCTTAGCCTTATCCTTGATTCTCATATTCCCGGGTACCCGCGCCATTTTCCAGTTCGAGCTGTTCCCTGCCAAATACGCTATAGTACTTGCAGTAGTTTTCGTTAGCTCTTTAGCATTATTTGAAATGCTAAAACGTCTATTATTAAAAACGCTTCCAAAGCTTGTCAAATAATGCGCATGACGCTAATCATATAAACAAGTAATCATTATCAGCATATTGCTTTTAATCCTGTGGTATCATTACAAATGAATGTATAAGCCATAAAAAATGAGTATCGAAATACCGCAGAAGAATACCTTAGCGCTGATAATAAAATATTTACAAATAATTTTATTCAGCGGCTTGGTTCTTTATTTTGGCAAAACTTTATTTATTCCTGCATTCTTTGGTTTGCTGGTGGCCATAATAATGTATCCAGTTTGCAAGCAACTGGAACATAGGCACTGGCCACGCAGTTTAGCTATCACATTAGCATTATCTATTGTCATTGTTATATTCGTCATACTCATATGGCTTCTGGGCCTTGAGGTAAATTATTTACTGCGGGATATACCGGAGATTGCAAAAAGACTGCAGAAAGCTTTACCTGGTATCCAAAATTGGATACTTGCCAAAACCTCTGTATCAATAAACACTCAAAATAGCTGGCTTGATAAAGCAGTAAATAATTTGCAAGGCAGCGTTACTGCTACACTAAGAAATGCCTTTAGCGCAACTGCAGGAACAATATTCATGCTTATAATGATACCCATATACGCAGCACTATTCTTATATCAAAGAGAAGCTTTTGTCAGGTTCCTGGAACAGGTAAGCGGTCCCGCATTCAAAGACAAACTGCATACCATACTGCAGCAAACTACATTTACATACTTCAGGTTTGTAAGAGGTACTTTTATGGTTTATATAATAGTAGGTGTACTTAATAGCGTTGGGCTGTTTGCGCTTGGCATAAGGCATGCACTATTATATGGCATGCTCACTGCATTTATGACTATTATACCTTATGCAGGTATTATCATAAGCTCATTGCTGCCTATCTCTACGGCCATACTTACCAAGAACACTATATGGCACCCTATAGGTATTATAGCTGTGTTTACCTTCGTTCAATACCTCGAAGCTAATGTTATATTTCCCAGGGTGGTAGGCTCACAACTAAATGTAAGCACATGGGCTATGCTCATAGCCATCTTTGTAGGCACTATACTCTGGGGCGTGGCAGGAATGATACTGTTTATTCCTTTCGTAGCTATTTTCAAAATAGTAACGGATCATGTAGATGAACTAAAAGCAATCAACATTTTACTAAGCCGTGAGAAAAAGGCTTAATAAAATATCATAACTTATACCACAATTTAGCAACACAATTTATCAGCATCATTTATTCGGCCGCAATCTTATAATAAACATTTCATTGTTTATCAAGGCAATAACTATGTTTTAAATTTGGGGCTTAAACATTATAGCAGCTATACTACCACTTCATACATCCTGTTAGATATAGCATTACTCAAAATGGGCTCTAATTCTTTCACGCAGAGCGGTACGTTCTCCACAATATTCCATAACTCAAAATTAGAAGAGGTCATGGTAAATGTCTGCACATCCGGCATATTTAGCGCCCTCACTCTAAATGTATTCTCACAATCTGCTACATACCAAAATATTAGTGGCTTACCTGCATTTGTAAATGTATCAACGAAACTTTTCACTATTACACAATTTGAATTAATAGCAGTAAAAATTACACCAACTAAAATCAACAAAGAGTAGGCTCTGAAATGTTTATGATTTGTATTTTTATATTTAATTTTCATCATGCGTTAGATAAAGAATGTGAAAAAAAATAATTGTAGTGGACCTTTATCTTGACTATAATGGCCATGCAAGGCTTTGCATACTACTTCTATATCATTTAAACAGAGCAAATAACGATGGCTGGATTTTTGCATAAGCAAATGAAAGTAAATGCCTTAGCACACACATGGACAATGTTGTAAAACAAATCACTGAATTTAATAAAGATCGCCTGCCCGAAATGATAGCCCTGAAATACAATTTCATGGCAGAAAATGTATTTCGTTTTTATCGTGGCACCTGCCATTTATTTTATAGCGACCTGAGCAAAACAAACAGCATTCCGCCTGCACCGCTAACATGGATTTGTGGCGACTTGCACCTTGAAAACTTCGGCAGCTACAAGGGCGATAACCGGCTGGTTTATTTTGACCTGAACGATTTTGATGAAGCTATCCTCGCCCCCGCCTCATGGGAGCTGGTACGTATGGTCACCAGCATATTCCTGGCGTTCAGCATCCTGAAGCTGGAACACAAGAAAGCCCTGAAAATGGCACAGTTGTTTTTAAAATCCTATTCTACTGCTTTAAGCAAGGGAAAGGCATATTATATAGAGCCGCAGACAGCTAAGGGTATTGTCGGTACTTTCCTCGAGCATGCCAGTACACGTAAATACAAGGATATACTTCGCAAGCGTACGGTAAAGAAAAAAGACAAGCTCGTAATGCTCATGGATGATCCCCGCCATTTCGAGATTGATAAATTTCTGCAAAGGGAACTGCAGCACCATGTCACCGACTGGATTATGTATAACCATGACGGCCCTTACAATTATGAAGTGCTTGATTCCGTGTTCAGGCTTGCAGGCACCGGCAGCGTAGGGCTCAAGCGCTATGTATTTTTATTGAGGAGTTTGCTTAACAACGGTAAATACCTGTTGTTGGAGATGAAGCAAGCCGCTGCATCTTCACTGGAACCTTATACCAATATACCACAGCCTGCATGGAATGCTCATGCTGAGCGTGTAGTAGAAATACAGAAACGCATGCAGAATATTCCCCCGGCACTATTAAGCACTACTGTCTTCAAAGACGAGTCATTCATTATACAGGAAATGCAACCTACAAAAGACAGTATTAATTTTCAACTGATAAAAGACCGTTATCGCGATATATACCAGGTAATAGATG
>Ga0268266_10003718_pt1 | contig 15012 bp, 13 predicted proteins | sample KBSS13metaG_FD_190356 | JGI IMG/M metagenome (GOLD analysis project Ga0268266, IMG submission 190356) | Switchgrass rhizosphere microbial communities from Kellogg Biological Station, Michigan, USA - KBS S1-3 metaG (SPAdes) (version 2) | ecosystem: Host-associated > Plants > Roots > Rhizosphere...
CCGTTTCGGATGCGACCTCTGTCCCCAACGTGCCGGGCCTCGACATCCAGGCCATCGCCCATGCCGGCAATTCCGGCGATGCCGGCAAGGGCCAGTTGAGCCCCAAGCTGGAATTGATATTCGGACCTTGGAGCGCGACCGAGTTCTATGCCAGCGCCGGCCGCGGCTATCACAGCAATGACGTGCGCGGCGCAGTCGGCACCGTGGATACGCTGAGCACCGCTTTCAACCTGTTTGCCGGCGACAAGACGGTGGTGCGGCAGCAGACGACCCCGCTGCTGACCTCGGCCGTGGGCGCGGAAGTGGGCGTGCGCACCGGCATCGTGCCGCATCTTCAGCTGTCAGCCGCCCTGTTCCAGCTCGACCTCGATTCCGAGTTGATCTTCAGCGGCGACGCGGCTGACACCTCGGCCGGGCGGCCCAGCCGCCGGCAGGGTATGGAGGTGAGCGCGCTCTATACGCCGCTGCCCTGGCTGACCTTCGACGCGGACTTCGCCTTCTCCCGCGCCCGTTTCACCGACGAGGATAACAGCCTGGCCGACACGATCGACGGCCGCACCGGCAGCTATATCCCCGGCGCGTCGAAGATCAATGCCTCCGCCGCGATGACCATCGACAATCTGGGTCCATGGGAAGGCGCGCTGGAATACCGCTATTTCGGGCCGCGCCCGCTGCTGGAGGACGGCAGCGTTCGCTCAGGCCCGACGATCCTGTTCAACGCCAAAGTCGGCTACAAGCTGACCGAGAACGTCACCGCCCAGGTCGACATCTTCAACCTGTTCGACAGCCACGCCCACCAGATCGACTATTACTACCCCTCGCGCCTGCCCGGCGAATCTGGGCCAGTCAACGACATCCACTTCCACCCAGTCGAGCCCCGCTCCGCCCGTTTTACGCTCCAGCTCAAGCTTTAATTGCAAAGATAAACAGGACAGCGCGCTGCCCGCTCGTTAGATTGGCAACGGGGAAGCGGGAGGAACAGCGTGACGACAACGTCCGAGAACATCGCCGTGGGCGCGGCAACAACGCCCGCGGTGACGGCCGATTTCGATTGGCGCAGACACCGCAAATATGTCGTCTTCATCTTCTCGGTGGCGTTCTTCCTGAACTCGCTTGACCGCAACATCATCAATATCCTGCAGCAATCCATCAAAGAAGAATTCCATTTGATGGACTGGCAGCTGGGGCTGATGACCGGCTTTGCCTTCGCCGCCTTCTACAACATCATCGGCATCCCGACCGCCCGCTTCATCGATGGCGGCGCGGTCCGCCGCAACATTATCGCGGGCGGGCTCATGCTGTGGAGCGTTGCCACCGCGCTGTGCGGCATCACCCAGAATTTCTGGCAGCTGCTGCTTTGCCGGGCCTCGATCGGCGTCGGCGAGGGCACGTTCGGCCCCTCCACGATGACGATGACGTCGGACTACTTCGGCCCGACTGAGCGGGCCAAGGCGATGGGCACCTATCTGCTCGGCCTGCCGCTAGCGGCGCTCGTGGGCCTGCCTCTCGGCGGCTGGGTGGCGACGCATTACGGCTGGCGCACGGCGCTGATGCTGGTCGGCGCGCCCGGCCTGATCGTCGCGCTGATCGTCCGGCTGACCGTCAGGGAGCCGCCGCGCGGATTGGCGGAAGGCAGGGTGACCAAGGTCGAAGCCCCCATCCCGATCGGCCAGGTCTTCGCCATCGTCACCCGCAAGAAGACCGTCGTCCATCTGCTGGCGGCGGCGTCGCTGTCGTCCTTCTCGACCGTCGGCGGGGCGGTCTGGTTTCCGGCCTTCCTGCAGCGCGATTTCCATCTCAATGCCGCGCAGGTAGGGGCAAGCTGGGGGGTCGTCGTCGGCCTGACCGGCGCGCTATGCGCCTTCGGCGGCGGCTGGATCGCCGACAAATACGGCGCCAGGGACCCGAAATACTACATGTCACTACCGGCCGTCGCGATGGCGATCTCGCTCCCCTTCTATCTGCTGGCGACCGTTACCGGCAGCTATTGGCTCTGCTTCGCCTGCCTGATCGTGCCCTCGGCGCTGAACAATTCCTGGATCCCCGCCGGCATCGCGGTGACGCAGCGGCTGGCGCCGATGGCGATGCGTGCGCTGCTTGGCATGTTCGTGACGATGGCGGCCAACCTGATCGGCCACGGCATCGCTCCCCCGGTGATCGGCGGCCTCAGCGATGCCTTCGCCCATTATCTGGGCAACGACACCGAGGGCTTGCGCTGGGCGCTGATCGTCTCAGCCATCTTCTACCCCTGGGCCGCGCTGCATTTCTGGCTGGCCTCGCGTAGCATCGGCCGGGATCTGGAAAGCTGAGGCAAAGGCGGCTCGCTGGATAACCCAGCGTTTTTGCGGTATGTTGCCGTGGCAACCGTTCGCGAGGCTGGCGGCCATGGGTGGGTTTCTTGAGCTTTTCGAGATACCGCAGCCGCTGATCGAGCCCGCGCTGCAGGCCTGCCGCCTGTTCAATACCAGCCTGGATTCCATCTTCTATGACGTGCCGGCCCTGGTACGCGGTCTTGCCGAACGCGGCCTGACGGTCGGCACCGGCGACGGCGCCGAATCCCCAGAGCGGCTGAATCTCAGCGCGTTGAAGGATCCCGAGGGGTCGCTGCTGGTGGTCGATCCAGCAAAGGCCCCCTATATCCGCGCCTTCCACGATGTCGAACTGTTCTTGCGCTGCGACGAACCCGATATTCGGACGGTCGCAACAGCGACCATCACCGGGGTCGGCAGCTCAGCCCTGGGAAGTGCCGCGCTTGCCTGGAATGTCGCCGAGGCCAGCGGTGCACCGGTGCTGGCGATCGTGCCCGGCTATGGCGTCGCCGACGTCGTCACACAGGCGCTTGGCGGCTGGTTCGGCTTCGGATTGTTCGACTATCTGCATGTCAAATCGCAGGTTCAGTCCACGCTGGGCGCCGTTGCCCCGAAAACCGCCAGGATCGGCCGCACCCTTTCGACTTCGGTGCCGGGCAGCCGGCATCTGTCCAACGGTGCGCCGATATTCCGAACCGGCTCCGGTTCCTCCGATGTGCTGCATGCCGTCATGCAGGAACGCAATCTCGAGTGCGTGGTCGGCCACAGCAAAGGCGCATTGGCGATCCACAATGCGCTAGGATCGCTGGAGCGGAGCCGGACAGAGGGCCTCAAGATCGTGACACTGGGATGCCCCATCGCCGAAGACGTCGGCAATGCCAGCTATCATCAATATCTCGGACTGTTCGATGCGCTGGGCCAGCTCAATGCGTGGGGAAATCGACCGGACAACTGGGTACCGACCGACCACAGCACGAACACGGCGCTGCCGTTCAGCATGCCGGTCGAGATATTGGTCGACCGCGCGAACGCGTAGACACAATCAGCTATCCGAAAACCCGAATGGCGCCACCGTTCGCCTGATATCGTCGGGCAAAATCTGCCGGCCGATCGGCGGGGCCGAGCGGGCGGTGCAGTCGGCGCGCTGGCAGAGGCGGCAGGTGATGCCGATCGGGGTCGGCGGCACGGCGGGCCGGTCCCTTGTGTAGATCAGCTTTCCGGCATGCTCAGCGGCGCAGCCCAGCGCCACGGCGCGGTCGACGCGCGGCCGGCCGAAGCCGCCGCCACCCGCCGTCACCGTGCGGGCAATCGCGGAGAGGCGCTCTCCATCCGGCAGTTCCAGCCATTGGGTCACGATCTCGCGCGGGGTGCGGAAGGCGTGGTGAAGGTTCCATAAAGGGCAGCCCCCGCCGTGGCGGGCGAAGGGGAAGCCGGCGCCGTCCAGCCGCTTCGACACATTGCCGGCCTCGTCGACGCGGATGAAGAAGAACGGCACTCGCTCCTGCCCCGGCTTCTGCAGCGTGGTCAGGCGGTGCGCCGTCTGCTCGAAGCTGGTGCGGAACTGCCGCCCCAGCGCCTCGACATCGTAATGCCGGACCTCCGCCGCCTTGGCGAAAGCGGAATACGGCATCAGCACCGCCGCCGCGGCGTAGGAGGCGAGCGCCCGGCGGGTCAGCCGCTCCCCCGCCTCGGTGGCGAAGGTGCCGTCACGGGTCACGGTATCCAGCTCCTTGCTCAATTCGAAATAGGCGAGCTGGAGCGCCAGCTGGAAGTTCTGGCTGGCGCCGTCCATCTCGTCGTCGAGCAGGATCTGGCGACGATGGAGATCGAACCGCCGGGTCGAACCCACCATCACCTCAGGCGGGACCCGGCGGACCTGGAGATTGTGCCGTTGGCCCAGATAGGCGATCAGCCCGTCGGCGCCACCCACACGCTGCGCCAGCCGCTCAGCCGCATCGTCGAGCACAGGGAAGCAATTGCGCCGCGCCGCCAGGAAGCGGCGGGATTCGGCGACCGGGTCGGGCGGCTCGGCCTTTCCGGCTGCCACCGGCCGGGCCTCGGCGCCGCTGTCTGCCAGAGCCATATGCTCTTCCTGGTAGGCGGTGTAGAGCCTGAGGAAAGCCTCGGCGATGCCGGGGAAGTTGGTGACAACATCGGTCGTCTCCAGCGACGGCAGCTCGATATCGGCAAAAAGCGGGTCTTTCAGCACCGTCTGCAACCGCACCGCGTCGTCCGAGCCGGTATCGGCCAGGGTCGACATGTCGATCTGATAGGTCTGGGCAAGCCTCAGCAGCAGCTCCGCGGAGAGCGGCCGGTGGTTGCGCTCCAGCAGGGCGATATAGGACGGCGAAACATCGAGGTCCGTCGCCATGTCCGACTGGGTGAGCCCCCGGTCCCGCCGGATGCGGCGCAAGCTGGGGCCGACATAAAGCCGTTGGCTAGGCGGCATCTTAGCCTCCTGAAATTGTGCAGTCTTACAACCTTACAAAGATCGATTGTAAGGTATTACAGGTGCACTGCACAATAGCTTCACAAGCCGCGTCCCGCGTCCTAAGTGGCAGCCTATCGTATTTTGTGTTTCGAGGTCGCGATCATCATGTCTTATCAGGATCACATCATCGCCATGGGCCAGCTGGTCAACAGCAAGAACGGCACGTGGGACGGCATCAACCCAGAGTCGGTCGCCCGCATGCGGCTGCAGAACCGGTTCAAGACCGGCCTGGAGATCGCGCGCTATACCGCCGACATCATGCGTGCCGACATGGCCGCCTATGACGCCGACCCGGCCAACTACACCCAGTCGCTGGGCTGCTGGCACGGCTTCATCGGCCAGCAGAAGCTGATCTCGATCAAGAAGCATTTCGGCACCACCAAGGGCCGGTACCTGTACCTGTCCGGCTGGATGGTCGCGGCCCTGCGGTCCGAGTTCGGCCCCCTGCCCGATCAGTCGATGCATGAGAAGACCTCAGTCCCGGCCCTGATCGAGGAGCTGTACACGTTCCTGCGCCAAGCCGACGCCCGCGAGCTGGGCGGCCTGTTCCGCCAGATCGACGCGGCCCGCACCGCCGGCGACAAGGCCAAGGAAGAAGAGCTGCTGGACGCGGTCGACAACTACCAGACCCATGTCGTGCCGGTGATCGCCGACATCGATGCCGGCTTCGGCAATGCCGAGGCGACCTATCTGCTGGCCAAGAAGATGATCGAGGCTGGCGCCTGCGCGCTGCAGATCGAGAACCAGGTGTCCGACGAAAAGCAGTGCGGCCACCAGGACGGCAAGGTCACGGTTCCGCATGAGGACTTCCTGGCCAAGGTGCGCGCCTGCCGCTACGCCTTCCTGGAGCTGGGCGTCGAGAAGGGCATCATCGTCACCCGCACGGACTCGCTGGGCGCGGGCCTGACCAAGCAGATCGCGGTCAGCCACACCCCGGGCGACATCGGCGACCAGTACAACGCTTTCCTGGATTGCGAGGAGATCGCGCCGACCGACATGCAGAACGGCGACGTGGTGCTGAACCGGAACGGCAAGCTGCTGCGCCCGAAGCGCCTGGCCAGCAACCTGTTCCAGTTCCGCGCCGGCTCAGGCGCCGACCGCTGCGTTCTGGATTGCATCACCTCGCTGCAGAACGGCGCCGACCTGTTGTGGATCGAGACCGAAAAGCCGCATATCGAGCAGATCGCCGGCATGGTCGACCGCATCCGCGAAGTCATTCCCAACGCCAAGCTGGTCTACAACAACTCGCCGTCCTTCAACTGGACGCTGAACTTCCGCCAGCAGGTCTATGATGCATGGAAGACGGCCGGCAAGGACGTGGCGGCCTATGATCGGGCCAAGCTGATGAGCGTGGACTATGACAGCACGGCGCTGGCGATCGAAGCCGACGAGCGCATCCGCACCTTCCAGGCGGACGCGGCGAAGCGGGCCGGCATCTTCCACCACCTGATCACGCTGCCGACCTATCACACCGCGGCGCTGTCGACCGACAACCTGGCCAAGGAATATTTTGGCAGCCAGGGCATGCTGGGCTATGTGAAAGGCGTTCAGCGCCAGGAGATCCGCCAGGGCATCGCCTGCGTGAAGCACCAGAACATGTCAGGCTCCGACATCGGCGACGACCATAAGGAATACTTCGCCGGCGAAGCCGCGCTGAAGGCCGGCGGTGTTCACAACACGATGAACCAGTTCGCGTAAAACCCGGTTAATCCGGCTAAACGAAAGGCCCGGGGCGCAAGCCCCGGGCCTTTTTCATTTCATGCGCACGCCGCGGGTGGCGCTCGCGGACCCGGATCAGCGCCGACCGGAGCATATCGGGCGACACCGAACCGGCGATTTCCGCGTACAGGCAGAAATGCACCGGATCTGTTCGCTGCAGCCGAGGAGCCGGATAAAATCCGGCTCCTCGTTCACGACGGGACGCAGCTGGCGAAAGCTTGCAGGCATCCAGATAGCTCCGTCCCGCGTTACTAAGCCGCCCGCGCCTTGGCAATCTCATGCCGCCGCAGCAGGCGCAGGATCTCCGCTCTCGTATCGATCGCAGCGAATTCCGCAGCCAGACGCCGTGCGTGCCGGCGGCAATCCTGCGTATCAAGCACTGTCCGGACAGCCGTCCGGATCGCCACCGAGGTGGCATGATTGGTCTTCAGGTCGATCCCCGCGCCCGACCAGCCGATGCGGGCATTGACGTCGGCCTTGTCCTCGGTCAGCCCGGCGGCGATGATCGGAATGCCGTGGCTCAGCGCCTGGTTGACGGTCCCGTAGCCGCCGTTGGTGACCAGCACGTCCACCTTGGGTAGCAGCCACTCCATCGGCATATAGTCGGCAAGGCGCGCGTTCTCGGGGATCGGCCCCGGTATGGTGGAGACCGAACGGCCGCCGCCGGTCGCCACCACCAGAATGTCCGGTTCATGCGCAAGCGCCTGGAGGGTGGGCCCGACCAGCAGGCCGAAATCGTGATTGGCCACAGTCCCCTGCGTAACCAGCACGACCTTTCGCCCACGGTCCAGATCGGCCGCCCAGGACGGGATTTCAGCCTGGCCGGGGATGATCGGCAGCGCGCCGACGAACTTCACACATGCCGGCGCCGGTCGTGGGTACTCAAAGCCGGGCACGGACAACTGCAGATACGTGTCCGCCAGCGCCACCGTGGCCTCGAACATCGGGAAATCGAGGGGGCCGACACCGAATGTCTCCAGCACGACATTCAGCTCGCCGAGCGACGGCCGGTCGACACGCTCGTAATATTCGCGGGCGATGCCCTCATACTGAGCGAACTCAGCCGGTGTCGTGGCCGGCGGCAGGCCGACGAACAGGGGCGCCTTGTCTTCCCGTCGCCAATGGAGAACCGAGGTGCCGCAGACCAGCACCGCCGGACGATCCGCGCGATCCCCCATCAGCATCGGCAGTAGGCCGAAGAACATGTCGTCGCCGATGATCGCATCGGCCGGGAAGCGCTTCAGAACCTCGCACAGACCCTTGTGCTGGTCGGCGATCCTGTTGATGAAGCCGCTTTCCAGCGCGATGCGTAGCCAGTCGAACCCGGGCTCGACGCCGTCGAGCTCGGGCACGACATGCGGCAGGTGGGAAAAATCGACATCGGCTTTACCGGGCAGCGGATGGAACCGTGCTCCGGATTTCTCGATACGACGGCGATAGGCGGTGCCCGAAAGCAAAACGACCTCATGGCCGTCCTCGATCAGGAACTTCGTGATCGCGATGAGCGGATTGAGATGCCCCGTCGCGGGCGTGCAGGCTACAAGGATTTTCATGACCCGGTCCTTCCAAAGCAGCACCGCCGAAGCGCGATGCGATGGGAGGACGCTACGGACGCCAAGCTACCGAACAATCACAATCCGAGGATTTCGCGTTACCGACGTAACAGGCGCGCACTCATGCCAGCCGATCCGCATGCCAGCGCATATGGTCCTCAATGAAGGACTGGATGAACCAGTAGGAATGGTCGTAGGCCGGATGGCGGCGCAGGGTCAAGGACTGGCCGGAGGCCTTGGCCGCGTCTTCCAGGGCTTGCGGATGGAGCTGCTTTTCCAGGAACTGGTCGGCGAGACCCTGATCCACGAGGATGTCACCGGGATAGGGGTTAGCGCGCATCAGCAGGCTGGCGTCCCATTCCGCCCATCGCGAGCGATCGGGGCCGAGATAATTGCCGAACGCCTTCTCGCCCCACGGCACCGCCACGGGATTCGAAATCGGGGCGAAGGCGGAGACTGAGCGGTAACGGTCGGCGTTCTTGAGCGCGATCGTCAGCGCGCCATGGCCGCCCATCGAATGGCCGAAGATACCGGTGCGGTCGGGGAGGACCGGGAAATTGGCGGCGACGACCGACGGCAGTTCCTTCACCACGTAAGAATACATGCGGTAGTTGCGCGCCCAGGGCTCAGCCGCCGCGTCGAGATAGAAACCGGCGCCGGTGCCGAAATCCCAGTCGTCATCCTCGCCGGAAATACCCAGCCCACGCGGGCTGGTATCCGGGGCGACCAAGATCAGACCAAACTCGGCGGCTAGGCGGAGCGCCCCGGCCTTGATCATGAAGGTCTCTTCGGTGCAGGTGAGGCCGGCCAGGTAATACAGCACTGGCAGCGGCCCGGCCTGCGGCGGGCGGTAGACCGAGAACCGCATCTCCGCCCCGATTTCGTCGGATTGGTGGCTGTAGAAGCCGATCGCGCCACCGAAACACTGCTGCTCGCTGCGGACTGTCAGCATGGATGCCTCGTCTAATTCGTAAGGGCCTGTCGCTCTAGCATGGACGGCGCCAGCTCGCGATCCTCTGAAGATTTTGGCCCTTCCCTCCCGGCATTCCAACCGGTAAGCCTGCCCAACCGTCCGACACTAGAGGGAAGCAGCATCATGGACACCAAGCATCTCGTCGATCCGGATTTGCTGCCTGCGCTGGAATATATGCCGCCGTTCGACCTGTCGCTGGTCACGCTGCCCCTTGTGCGGAGCGCGATGGCGGACATGATGAACCAGCAGCGCGCCGCCGCCCCGCCCTCGGACGTCGTTGTCGAGGAGAAGCGCATTCCCGGTCCGGCTGGGGCGCCCGATGTGCGGGTGCTGATCTATAGCCCGCCGGGCGTTACCGGCACCAAGGGGGGCTATTTCCATATCCATGGCGGCGGCTATGTCATGGGCTCGCCGGAGATGATGGATGCCTCGAACAAGGCGATCGTGACCGAGATCGGCTGCGTGGTCTGCACGGTCGATTACCGGCTGGCGCCCGACACGCCGCATCCCGGCCCGGTCGAGGATTGCTATGCCGCGCTGAAATGGTTCCACGCCAACGCCGCGTCGCTGGGCGTCGATCCGAACAAGATCGCCATCGGCGGGGAGAGCGCGGGCGGCGGCCTGTCGGCGGCGCTGGGCCTGCTGGCGCGCGACCGGGGCGAGGTGCCGCTGGTCTTCCAGCTGCTGATCTATCCGATGATCGACGACCGCACCGTGACCCGCGCCGAGCCGCACCCTTACGCCGGCGAATTCATCTGGGACGCCAAGAGCAACCATTTCGGCTGGCACTCGCTGCTGGGCCACGCGCCGGGCGCCGAGGGCGTCTCGCATTATGCCGCCGCGGCCCGGACCGAAAGCGTGGCCGGCCTGCCACCGACCTTCATCAGCGTCGGCGCGCTCGACATCTTCCTCGATGAGGATATCGACTATGCCAAGCGGCTTCTGGCGGCCGGCGTGCCGACCGAGCTGCATGTCTATCCCGGCGCCTATCACGGCTTCGACGTCGCCTTCGACGCCGACGTCACCAAACGCTTCCGCCGCGACGCGGTCGAGGCGCTGAAGCGGGCGCTGACGAAGTAGTTCCCTTACGGTGCAAGCGTCTGCTTCGCCAGGAAGGTCCGCATCAAGGCGGCGATCTCATCGACCTTTTCGTCCAGCGCGAAGTGGCCGGCGTCGATTATATGGATCTCGGCGTCAGGCACGTCGCGCCGGAACGGCTCGGCGCCGTTCACGGAGAAGGACGGGTCGTACTTGCCCCAGACCACCAGCAGCGGCGGCTTGTGTTCGCGCAGCCACGCCTGCCATTTGGGATAGGACGCGACGTTGGTCTGGTAGTCGTAGAACAGGTCGGCCTGGATCTGCTGGTTCCCGGGCCGGGACAGCAGGACGTATTCGTCGGTCCAGGTGTCGGGATTGTAACGCTCGGGATGCGGGCTGGAGCCGATATGACGCTCCCGTGCGCCGGCCAGCGAGGTGAAGCCGGGGATGACCTTGGCCTCGTAAGCGGCGCGGTCCTTCCAATATTGCCGGCGGATTTCCCAGGCCGGCCCCAACCCCTCCTCATAGGCGACGGCGTTCTGGACGACGATCGCCCGCACCCGCTCCGGATGGGCGACAGCCAGACGGAAGCCGACGGGGCCGCCATAATCCTGGAGGTAGAGCGCGTAGGCCTTGAGTCCCAGCCTGTCGGTCAGCTTGTCCACCACCTCGGCCAGATGGTCGAACGTATAGGCGAAGCTTGCGGCCGGCGGCGCCTCGCTCTGGCCGAAGCCGGGATAGTCGGGCGCGACGAGGTGATAACGGTCGGCCAACAGCGGGATCAGCGTGTCGAACATCCGTGAGGACGACGGGTAGCCGTGCAACAGCAGCAAGGTAGGCGCATCGGCCGGGCCGGCCTCGCGGTAGAAGATTTTGAGCCCGTCGATCTCGGCCCAATGATAGGTGGTGGTCGATGAGGTGGACGGCGCCTGCGCCAGCGCGCTGCTGGCGGACATGGCGAGCGCGATTGACGCTGCCGCGACGGTTTTTGCGATCATAGCCTTCCATCCTTCGAGAGACCGGCGACACATATTGCTTCTCAGTTGCCCGACAAAAAGGAGCGCACATGTCCAAAACCATCGCAATCAAGCGTGTTTACGAACCCGCGGCGAAAGGTGACGGGACACGCGTGCTGGTCGACCGGGTTTGGCCGCGCGGTGTGACCAAGGAAAAGGCAGCCCTCGATTTATGGCTGAAGGAAATCGCGCCCAGCACGGGCTTGCGCAAATGGTTCGGCCACGATCCGGCGCGGTGGGCAGAGTTCCGGAAACGCTACGGCGACGAATTGGACAGTAATGGCCAAGTCGTGGAGCAGTTACTCGGACTGATCGCCAAAGGGCCGGTGACGCTGCTCTACAGCGCGCACGATGCAGAGCGTAACCAGGCAGTCGCGCTGCTGGATTATCTCAAGGGTTAACGAGCCGCCCCCCGCCCTTTTCCGACAGATTGCGGAACATGATCGACCAGCGGGTGCCGTCTTGCTCAGGCACGCTGTGCTCCCAATCGTGGCGGACCTCGCCGGTCATGCGATAGGCCGAGCGCGGTGCCAGCGGCACGGACGCACGCCGGAAGCCGCCGGGGATGCGCTGGCGGAAGCGCAGCACGGCCGGCGCGCCGAGCGAGACCCCGACCACCTGGTCGAACACAGGCCGGTCGCGGTGCCAGCCGATGCCGGCGCCGGGGTCGTAGCGGTTGATCGAGGCCTGGGTCAGTTCCGCCGGGTCGAGCCCGGCGAAAGCGGCGGAACGGTCCCTGAGCGGCAGCAGCCAATCCGGCATCGGCTCGGCCGGGCCGAAGCTGGCATCGTCGAAATCGTAGCGCCAGCCAAAGGTCGCAGTCAGCCGCTTGCCGAGCCAGCCCTGGAAGCGGAAGGGTGTCAGCGCAACCTCACCGATGCGGGCGATCAGCGCCGCCTCTTCGTCGGGCGCGATAAATTGGCTGGAATAGGCGAAGCCGGGGACGACCGGTGCGTCCGCGAACATGTCGAACTGCTGCAGGGGCGTGCTCATGCCGCCCTATGTGCGCATTCAAGCCGTGATTTGAACCTTCTCCGGCGAAATCCAGCTATGCCGCCGCAAGCGCGGCCCGGCTTTTCGGACGATAAACGAGCTCGAAGAACGCCATCATGATCATGGTCAGGATCGCGCCTTCCGGCACCTGGATGGCCAGCATGTGCCAGGTATATTTGTCGAGCCCGATGAAGAACTGCATGTTCGGGATGACGACCCAGACGCCGAGCCAAGCCCCGTACCAGATCGCGTTGCCCATGCCGCGCATCGGATAGACGCGTAGGAACGTGTAGCAGAAGAAATTGAGCTGAAAGAGATAGGTCAGGGCCATGAACCACATCAGCTCCGCCACCTCGGCGGGCGGGCGACGTGGATAGTCGTGCGCCGGGTATTCGGTGAAGATATGCGGCGCCAGGAACCGGTGGAAAGGAATGTCGAGCGCGAACACCAGAACGGCGCTGGTCGTGCCCCAGAGGAGGAAGCGGGTCCAATCGGCCTTTGGCTGGGTCCAGCTTTCATCCGCCGGGCGGTAAATGAGCTGGAACAGCGCCATGAACAGCATGGCGGTGACGATGCCCTCGGCCCACTGCATGAACAGCAGGGCCCACGTCTGGTTTGGCGTGATGACGAAGAACTGCCCGTCCGGCAGCACCATGAAGAACCCGCCCCACAGGCCCCACCACAGCGCGTTGGCGAGGCTACGCTGCGGATAGATGCGCAGATAGAGGAAGGCGAACACCACCAGCTGGGTAATCGAGACCACGGCCAGGAACGGCACCAGCGGCTTGACCTCTTCCGGCGGCCGCGACGGCAGGCCGGGCGACAGGTTCATGCCCGCGACGACGTTGCCGGTCCACAGCCCGTAGAGCACGAGCATCACCACCGCGCTTAGAATCGAAACGATAAAGAAACGCGGCCAATGGATTGTTGTTTTCATGGTGCCCTCCCCCTGCCTTTACCGGTGGCACCTGACACTAGAACCGGACGCAGCAAAGAGTAAGACCGATCCGCGAAGTTCCGAGATGGTCCGATTAGACCGACGGCGTGCTGCCTTTGCTATATGCGCACAGATGCAAGAAAAGACATCTGGCCGCCGGGCTGATCAATCGCCGTTGTTTCCGGGACCGTCAGAGGATGGAAGGGCGGGTTATAGGGCCAGGGGTCAAGCACTCCGACACTCTGGAGGTTCGGCCCATATGGCGTATCGAAGTAATCCGCCTCCACAACGACCATCGCATGGTGCATGTTTGCGTAGAGCAATGGTCTGTCGTTCAGGAGTTCATTGATGATAAACGCGTTGTTGATAAGCCGGATATTGTTCATCGGGTCATAGGCTGCGTTGACGAGCGGTTGAAAAGCCTGTCCGCTTGCATCTATCCATTGCGTACTCAGGACCTGCCCCATCGTCGCTGTGTTTGGCGAAGGGGCGCAGGCCAGCCCGCCGAATACGCGGGCGACGATCTCTCTCTGATCGACTGTGTGTCCAAACGCCGCGAAAATCATCGAAGCCGACGCGGCCCAGCACCACTCCTGGCACTCCTGTCGAACTATTTTAGGGTGTGCAACAAACGCTCTACGAGGAACGCCCATCGGACCAGGAGGCCCGAGCGGCATCTGAGCGGCTTGTAGTTGGTGGGAGAGGAGAAAAGTAGCTGCCCCAGAGAGGAATGCGCGTCTTTTCATAAGGTCACATCCCTCATTCTCTAATTTTGCGATGTTATAACGTTAATTTTAAGAAGATTCAATATAGATTTTCTTTTTGACATCTTGGGCAATGTTCCACGCAAACACCGCGCCGATGATGACGAACCGGAAGGCAATGCCGACCACTCCACCCTCGGGCCCATAGGCGCCGCCGGTCAGCCAAGCCGGGCCGAGATCGGCGATCTGGAACACACCACCCTCGGTCGGGTGGCCGCTGAGCGTGAAGCCCAGGATCGGCCCCTGGACGAAATTCCATGCGAAATGCAGGCCGAATCCGAGCCAGATGCGCCCGGTCAGCACGAACGCCAGCCCGTACATCACCCCGCCCAAGCCGTTGCTGATCACCGACAGCGGCGATGCGCCCGCCAGGAACATGTGGGTCGCGGCGAACAGCACGGCGCCGATCAGCACCGCCACGATCGGCCGCCCGCCCAGCAGCATCGACAGGCCGGAGACCAGCATGCCGCGCATCAACACCTCGTCGATCAGCCCTTGGACGATCAGGACCAGACCGAAGAGCAGCGCGAATACCGGCCTGAAATCGGCGACGCCCGCCTGGATGACACCGAGCGCCAGTTCCACAGCGAAGATGCCGATCATGGCTCCGGTGGTGATCAGCACCCCGGTGCCGATGTCTGCGGCTAGCCGGGGGGCCGTTGCCAGCCCCAGCCCGGCCAGGACGGGCACCCCGTGCCGGCGCCATCTCGGGATCGCGTACAGGCCAAAGGCAATCGCGGTCAGATAGACCGCGAGATCGACCGCAACTGTCGCATTCATGCACCCCTCCCCCGAGGATCGGCTGTTTGCCGCCGTCCCTATGCGGCAGGCTATATCAATCGGAGTCCGCGGTAGAAGAAAATAAGCTGTTTCAAATACAGGCAAAGCGGCTATGCGTGGCGGAGCCATAAGAACTTCGCAACCGCCAAGGGGAGGCAGGATTTGACCGACGCCGTTGAGAGCAACAGCGAGGTGCTGGAGGTCGATTTCCTGGTTTTCGGCGGCGGGATGGCCGGAATGACCGCGGCGGGACGGGCCGCGACGGCAGGCCTGAAGGTCCTCGTGGTTGAGAAAGGGCCCGAGATCGGCGGCTCCGCCGTGCTGTCGGGCGGCAAGCTGTGGACCGCCAAATCGATGGAGCTGTTCGCGCAGGAAACACCCGGTGGCGATCCGGCGTTGCGCGCCGCCATTTTCGGCAAGTTCGACGATGCCGTCGCCT
>Ga0268266_10003719_pt1 | contig 15010 bp, 8 predicted proteins | sample KBSS13metaG_FD_190356 | JGI IMG/M metagenome (GOLD analysis project Ga0268266, IMG submission 190356) | Switchgrass rhizosphere microbial communities from Kellogg Biological Station, Michigan, USA - KBS S1-3 metaG (SPAdes) (version 2) | ecosystem: Host-associated > Plants > Roots > Rhizosphere >...
GGAATCGTTGCTAAGATGAACGGCCTGATAGACCGACGCACAATCGAGGCACTCTATGCCGCCTCGCAGGCGGGTGTAGAGGTCGACCTGATCGTACGCGGAATGTGCTCCCTGAAACCCGGAGTCAAGGGAATGAGCGAAAGAATTCGCGTGCGAAGCATCGTCGGACGCTTCCTTGAACATAGCCGCATCTTCCACTTCACCAATGGAGGAGAGGATGAGGTCTACTGCGGCAGCGCGGACTGGATGCCTCGGAATCTCATCGAGCGTTGCGAGGTCGTCTTCCCTGTCGCACAACCGGACCTGAAGAAGCGTCTGCGGGATGAGATCCTCAAGGCGTACCTGAACGACAACGTCAAGGCGCGGCTGCTGCAGCCGGACGGAGAGTACATCCGGGCCCCGAAAGATGGATCACCTTTCGTTGCGCAGGAGTACTTTATGAGCCTGAGCTTGCCGGAAGCAACCGAAGAAAAGATCGTCCCCCAAAGGCTCGCCGGAGACTGATAGGGTTCAATCTAAAAAAACAATTGGCTCCGGATAGAAGTCCCGGAGCCAATCGTTTTTTAGAGGTAAGGCTTCTGACGCTAGTTCACCTTCAAAGTAATCACAGAAGTGTGGACCAGCCCGTTGGCTGCCGTCGCTGTCACATTCAGGGTATAGGTTCCCGGAGTCGTGTTCGTCGATGGATTTGTGGGATTTCTGATACCGCTGCTGCTGCCGCCACAACCGGATACGCTGACGACCCCAATGGACAGCAGGAGCGCCACAAGAGGAGCCCAACGCCGACGCCTTGGCAGTGTCAGAAGCAGGATTCCAGCCAGCGCAGCTCCCGACCCTGCCGTGTACCAGCGCGAAGCAGGACCTCCATCGCGCAGATTCGCGGCTGTGCTCTGTGAAGCCGTAATCGCTAGTGTCGTTGTAGCGGGTGTTCCCGAAGAGACATTGACCGAGTTAGCAGAAAAGGCAAAGCTCGCTGCAATCGAGGTAGTTGCATTGATCGTGAAGGCGACTGGCCCAGTGAATCCATTTGCAGGCGTTACGGTGAAAGTGATTCCCGAAGCCGCAGTTCCGGAGTTGACATTTGTCGAAGTGGTGCACGGAGTCAGAGCAAAGTCTGCTGAGCTGGACGAGACAAAATCTGTGTTCAGCGTGCCTTTCGAGCTGGCGTAGTTTCCGTCTCCGGAATACAGCGCCGTGATCGTGTGTCCTCCCGTCTTCGCCTGGGCACTTACTTGATAGGTAGCTGTTCCGTTGCTCAGAGTAACGGTCGAGTTCGCTCCGGCAGCAACCCCGTCCACAAAAATCTGTACCGTTCCTGTCGGCGCAGCCAGAGTGCCGCTGCCGCTGCCGTTCGCAACAGCAATGGAGATCGTAAGTGCTCCTGTGATACTGCAGGTCGCGCTCGTCACGCTAATGGTGGTGTTTGAGATGGCCGTTCCTGTGCCACCACCGGTTGAACCACCGGTGGGAGTGATAATGCTCCACTTGGAGGCCAGATTCGCGACATCCAGTGAGCCCCATCCTGTGGCTTGATCGTATCCAGTGGTGGCGTTGTAGCCGATGCTCCCTCCACTGGGGCAATTCGTGGTGCCGAGCTGGCAGGAGCTGCTGTTGTTTCCGCTCGTCGTATCGTGAAAGATATTGCCGTAGTACTGGCTGTTAGCCGCTCCATAGATCATCGGGTTGATGTTGCCGAGACGGCCTCCGCCCAACTGCTGCTCCAGTAGCGCAAAGATTCCGGCAAGCGAGGGTGCTACGACTGAAGTTCCGCCGACAACATTCAGATTGCCTGCCGCGTTGCGAAAGCCATTCGTGCAGGACCCCTGCGAGCAGAAGAGATAGCCATCATGACTGGCAGCCGCGTTCAAAGAGATATCGGGAACATCCCGCGCGGAGTCTGCCGGTACTCCCGGTCCAACCTGCCAGGCCGGCTTCGCGAAGTAGGAGCTCGCTCCTCCACCACCCGCGCTCAGGCTCGTGGTGGTGGATTCGTTCCACGCCGCCTCTGGGATGTAGCCAACGGCCGAACCGGCGTTGGCCGTTGTAGAGCTGCTGTTCGAGTTCCAGTAAGAAGTCGCTCCGGTGCCAGAACCTTCGTTGAACATCGTTCCGCCCGCGGAGGTCGCAAAGGGAGAGCTCCCTGGAAAATCAACCGTCAGTCCGTAATCTGCAGGAGGAGCCGTGTCGCAGTCCGTTGCGCCCGAGTCACCCGAAGCGCTGAAGAAGGTGATGCCCTTCGCATTAGCCTGTTGCAGTTCCTGGTTGATAGTGTTCATGCTCGACTGCGTCCAATTCAACGTTTCACAACCGCCATAACTCATCGAGATGATGGGTGCGACACTGTTCGAGATTGCGTAGGACAAGGCATCTACAACCGAAGTAGTCTTGCTGGCTCCCACTGTGACAAATTTGATGGCCGCGTTCGGTGCTACTGCCCCTGACCATTCCACGTCGAGTTGCGCCTCGTCGAGGTCAGCCGAGACTGTACCCGCAACATATCCTGTGGCCTGAACGATCGTAGGAGGGTTCGAAGCCAGCCCGGATGCGGTTCGGAAGGCCGCGACATCTGAAAGACTGATATCAGTCTGCCCCACAATTGCGATCGAGATTCCGGTTCCGTTGATGTTGTTTGTCAGAAGCGGATTGACGTCGTAGATCGCGTAGAAATCGCCGGGTGCAACGAAGTGGGCACCGCTGGTCGAAGAGGTAAAGTGTGGGCGTATCGCGTGCGGACGAGGCCTAAAGTCATTCAGACCCGTAATTCCGGTCACAAGATTCGCGACGACCGCAGGAAGCTGGGGATCCGACATATTCGAGATATGGCGCTCACCCTCTTCGGAGAGCGAGTGAAAACTCGTGTTGAAGGCGCGCGCGACCTGGCCGACGCTCCCACTCACCATCACATAGTCCCGGCTTGGCGAAACCTCGCTGATCGTTAGCCCTTTGCTGGTAAGCCAGGCTGTTACCTTGGCGAGATCGGCGGTCGACATTCCGAAGCGATCGGCGTACTGCTGGGAGGTCAGCCACTGGTGATAGTGCGGCGAGGCGGGATTCTGCTGATCGGCAAGCAGCTGCGTCAGATCGGCCTGCTGCGCGTCGGTCAGATTGAAGTGAAGGCTGACCGCGGAGAGTCTTTGGTTCGAATCGGCTGCTCCAAGGTCCGTCGCCAGCCGGACCCGGCGCGGAATCGTCTCCCGGACTGAAGAACGGCTCGTATCGGAGATCGCCGCACTCAATCGGTTTTGGGGCGGTGCTGCATGCGCGAAGGTGGCCAAAGACCCGAGGACTACAAAGGCGGGAACCAGGAAGCGGGGAAGAAGACGGCTACGAATAGACATTTTTCTGTTCAACAAACCTATCTTACGAAGACCTACCCAAGGTTGATACAAGCGGATGCCTTCGAAGAGAAACGCTCAACTTCTGGGGCCCGGCTGCAAGAGAACACCGATATAAACCTGTCACACGGGAAAAGGTTTCGGTAATGTGACAATTATCCGTCTTGATAGACGAGGGTTTATTGCCAAGGGATGCAGTTTATACAAAACTTTACTGGAAGAAGACCGGTTTCAGAAACCAGCATCTCGAATCTTGTCAGGAACGTCCAGCCCGCCTTCGCACGAAGAATCAGAGACTTTCCCGAATCAGGAAACAGCCGGAAAGTCTAGAGAGCATACTTCCCCGCACGGATCACATGCTGAGCGATCTGCCGTCGCAGCAGAATAGTATCCACCGGATCGTGTTTGGCCAGCCTCCGCAGAATGGTCATCTGCGTCTTCAGCATATCTCCTTCTGCCACAGCAGCGATCACTCGACGGGCGGCGAGCTCGATCCTGTTCATCGCCACCTCTGCATAGACCCGAGCCATCGCCACTGGAATCTCCGCATTTCCTTTCCCTGCAATCTTCTCTGCCCGCAGAACGCCGGACTCCATCGCGTAGACCTCCATCACCATATCGGCGATGGCCCCCATTACCTCCTGCTGATCGGCGAGCTGCTGCATATACTTCTGCGTAGCCGCACCTGCTGCAAACAGCGTCAGCTTTTTGGCGTTCGCCAGGAGAGCAAACTCCTCGGCCAGAGGACCTTCCCTCTCCTCACGCTCCCCGGGCCCCGACATGACCTCATCCATCAGCTGCTTGATCGCCGGCATCAGGGCCAGCTTGCCCGACATGGCAGACTTGATCAGCCAGCCCGTGATGATCAGCCGGTTGATCTCGTTCGTACCCTCAAAGATGCGATTGATGCGCGAATCCCGATAGGCGCGCTCGGCAGGATAATCCTCAACATACCCATAGCCGCCATAGATCTGAACCACATCGTCGACCACTTTATCCAGCATCTCCGACGCCCACACCTTCACGATCGAACACTCCACCGCATAATCCTCAATCGCTCTCTGAATCGCCGAGGTATCGTGCTTGTCCACCTCCGCAAGCGCAGCCTCGATCATCCCCACGGTACGGTACGTCAACGCCTCTCCTACGAAGACGCCAATCGCGCAATCCGCAAGCTTCTCCTGAATCATCCCGAACTCAGAGATCGTCTTCCCGAACGCCTTGCGCTCCTTCGCATACCGGATGCCGTTGCCGATGCACATCCGCGCAGCACCCACCGCAGCGTTCCCCAGCTTGTAGCGCCCCACGTTCAAAATATTGAAGGCGATGTGATGCCCCCTGCCTACCTCACCCAGCAGATTCTCAGCTGGAATCCTGCAATCCCTCAGAATCAGCGGGCAGGTCGAGCTTCCACGAATCCCAAGCTTATGCTCCTCCTTCCCGACCGAGAAGCCAGGGGTCTCGCGCTCCACCAGAAATGCAGTCAGCCGCTCCTTGCCCGCATCCTTACCTTCCTTCACCTCGCACTTGGCGAAGATCGTGAACAGATCGGCAAAGCCTGCGTTCGAGATCCACATCTTCTCGCCGTTCAGAACGTAGCTCTGCCCATCTTCGGCAACTACCGCGCGCGTATTCGCATTCAGAGCGTCGGAGCCCGAAGTCGACTCCGAAAGAGCATACGCTCCGACAAACTCGCCGCTTGCCAGCTTCGGCAGGTACTTCTTCTTCTGCTCGGGCGTGCCATACCAAACAATGGGTAGCGTCCCGATCCCCACATGCGCCGAAAACGCGACTGAAAAACTACCTTGCTTAGCGATGTTGTCAGCAATGATGGCGGAGGTGACCTTATCCATCTCCAGGCCGCCATACTCTTCAGGAATATCCACGGAGGTCAGCCCCAGATCACTCGCCTCCTTGATCAGCCGCCGCGTCACCGCAAAGTCCTTCGCCTCGATCGCATCCGACGCAGGAACGATCTCGTTCATCGCGAACTCAGTCGTCGTCTGCGCGATCTGGCGATGTTCTTCGGTGAAGTCCTCAGGAAAAAAACAATCGGCAGAAACAGGATTGGAGATAAGAAAACTTCCACCCGGCAGAATCTTCCTTGCAATCGGTGCAGCCGTCAACGTAGCCATAGATCACTCACCCTTCCTGAATCGCCTCAAAGATCCCCGCAGCTCCCATACCGCCACCAACGCACATCGTCACCATGCCATACTTCGCATTTCGCCGCGGCATCTCGCGCAGCAGCGTCGCAGTCAGCTTGGCTCCCGTGCATCCCAGCGGATGCCCCAAAGCAATCGCTCCACCATTGACATTCAGCTTCGCGGGATCGATCCCCAGCACCTTGATCACCGCCAGCGACTGCGCCGCGAAGGCCTCGTTCAGCTCGATCACATCGATCTGGTCCAGTGTCAGCCCTGCCATCTTCAACACCTTGGGAATCGCGTGGATGGGACCGATCCCCATCTCCTCCGGATCGCAGCCCGCATAAGCAAACGCGATGAACCTCGCCATCGGCTTGATCCCCAGAGCCTTCGCCCGCTCCGCCGACATCACAACCGCCGCCGCCGCGCCATCCGAAGTTTGCGACGAGTTTCCCGCCGTCACCTTACCCTTCGCATGGAAGACCGGCTTCAGCTTCGCCAATGCATCGAGCGACGTATCGGCGCGCGGACCTTCATCCGTCTTGAAATCTACCTCTGACGTCCTCGCCTTGCCTTTCCCATCCAAAGAAGTATTTGTAACTTTGATCGGGATAATCTCGTCTTCAAACTTACCTGACTGAATCGCAGCCAGCGCCTTCTGATGGCTCTGCAACGAGAACTCGTCCATCGCCTCGCGAGCGATCCCGTAATGCGTCGCGACCCGCTCCGCCGTCAGCCCCATCGACATATACGATCCCGGATAGTTCTCAACCAGCCACGGATTCACCGAGATCTTGTTTCCCCCGAACGGCACATACGACATGCTCTCCGTTCCTCCGGCCACAATCACATCCGCCGATCCCCCACGAATCCGATCCGCCGCCAGCGCAATCGACTGCAACCCCGAGGCGCAGTAACGATTGATCGTCATCGCCGAAGTCGTCACCGGCAGCCCCGCACGAAAGCTCGCCACGCGGGCCACATTCATTCCCTGCTCCGCCTCCGGCATGGCGCAGCCCAGAATCACGTCCTCAATCTCCGACCGATCCAGCTGAGGCACTCTCTCCAACGCTCCGTCGATCGCGTAAGCTGCCAGATCGTCGGGCCGCGTTGTGCGCAGTGCTCCCCGTGGCGCCTTGCCCACCGCTGTACGAACCGCCGATGCAATGATGACTTCTCTCATGGGAGTGCTCCTAATTCCTCAGCGGCTTTCCGGTCTTCAGCGTGAATGCAATCCGCTCCTGGGTCTTCTTTTCACCGCAGAGCGAAAGAAACGCCTCGCGCTCCAGATCCAGCAGATACTGCTCGCTTAGTGGCGTCCCCGGCGAAACCTTTCCACCCGCGAGAACATGCGCCACCCAGTTGGCCACCTTCACATCGTGGTCCGAGATGTACTGCCCTTCCCGCATCGTCCAAACCGCCAGCTTCAGCGTCGCTAAGATAGACTCGCCCGGCGCAGGAATGTCAGTGCGCTGCACCGGAGCGGCATAGCCGGCATCCACCAGCGAACGCGCCCGCAGCTTCGCGTCCATCACTAGGCGATCGCGATTGACCGTAACGTTGTCGCTAGGCCGCAGGAAGTTCAGGCCGTAAGCCTCAGCCGCGGAGGTTGAGACCGTCGCCTTCGCAATCGTCTCGAAGTTCTTCTTGATCGCCTCAAAGATCTCCACACCCTCTCCCCGCGCATCCGGACGAATACTCGAGCCCGCCTCAATCGAGCGCAGCAGCATCTCCTTGCAGCCACCGCCCCCCGGCACAAGCCCCACTCCCGTCTCGACCAGCCCCATATAAAGCTCTGCGTGAGGCTGCCGCGCAGCCGCGTGCAGGCTCATCTCCACTCCACCGCCGAGACACATCCCATAGGGTGCAATCACCACCGGCCGCGGACAGAACTTGATCGCCTGCGTCATATTCTGAAACGCGCGCACTGCAAGGTCGACCTCGTCCCACTCCTCATCCTGAATGGTCAGCAGAAGCTGCATCAGGTTTGCCCCCACCGAAAAATTGGTGGAGTCTCCCGTAATGACGAACGCCTGAAAGTTCGCAACCTGCTCGCTCGCAGGCTTCAGCGTCTGCGTAACCAGCGAGACGATATCGCCACCCAGAGCATTCATCTTCGAATGCAGCTCAATCGCCGCGACTCCATCTCCAAGGTCCACCACCGATGCGCCGGCGTTCTTCTTCACCACTCCATGAGCCTTCTTGAAGACAGCAATCGAAGAGATCCCTTCCGTCACAGGAACCGGCAGGTAGCTCTCGCTGAAAGGATCGAAGTAAAGCCGGCCGCCACGCAAAGACGGATCATCCTTGTACCATGTGGGATTCGTCTCGCTGTTCTTCTCCGCCCAGGCCAGCAGCCTTTCCACATTTGCGGCTATGGGCACACCCGCGGCCCGCATCTTCTCCGTCGTCGCGAGCACACCCACGGCGTCAAACAGTTCGAACGGCCCCAACTCCCAGTTGTACCCTGTACGCATCGCAGTATCGACCTCTACGATGCTGGCGGCAGGCTCAGTCTCCTTATTCGAGACGCGGTTCGCCGCATAGGTAAAAAGCTCCGTCAGCAATGGCCAGTAAAAGCGCGCCGCCTTGTCCTGCTTCACATCTCCATGCAAAAGCTGCGCGACACGCGCCGAAGTGGACTCCACATTCTTCGCCATCTCCAGCGCAGGGAACTTCGGTCGCTCAGCCGGACGATAGCCAAACGTCTGCCAGTCCAGCACCTGGCGCAGATCCCGCCCCTCGGGATCTCTTCCTTCTTTTTTGTAGAAGCCCTGTCCCACCTTATCCCCGAGCCATCTCTTCTCCAGCATCGCGTTAATAAATGCCGGCAGCTTCACCTCGGCGCGTTCGTCTCCAATCGCCGCGGCCTTCGCCTCGAAGTTCCGCGCAACATGGGCCAATACATCCACGCCGACCATATCTCCCAGCCGAAACGTTCCCGTCTTCGGCCAGCCCACTGGCGCTCCCGTCAGAGCATCTACCTCTTCGATGGTCAGCCCCTGCTCCTGCATCAGACGGATCGCATTGCCCATCGAAAAAGTGCCGATCCTATTGGCAATAAAATTCGGCGTGTCACGCGATGAAACAACAGACTTTCCCAGACGCTGATCGCAGAACTTCGCAATCACGGCGATTGCATCCGCACTCGTATCGGCGAGTGGAATCAATTCCAGCAGCCGCATGTATCGCGGCGGATTGAAGAAGTGTGTTCCAAAGAAAAGCGGCTTCACCTCGTCCGGCAATGCCTCTGCCAGGCTCGAGATAGGCAAGCCGCTGGTATTCGTGGTCAGAATCGCATCCGCTCTTCGATGCTGCAGGACCTTCGCATACAACGCATGCTTAATCTCCAGGTCCTCGGCGACCGCTTCGATAATCCAGTCGCAACCGGCAATCTGATTGAGATCGTCGTCGAAGTTGCCTGTCGTAATCAGACGCGCAGAATCGATCGCATAAAAAGCCACCGGCTTTGCCTTCTTTAAACCTTCCAGCGCCGCCCTTGCGAATCGATCTCGTTCCGCCTTCGGAGCCGTGCTCTCCACTCTCGGAGGAACGATGTCGAGCAGCACCACGGGCAATCCAGAGTTGGCAATATGGGCGGCAATGCGCGAGCCCATCGTTCCGGCCCCGAGAACAGCAACCCTTCGAATAGTGCGGGCGGGCGCGGAGCCAATCGCCATGCCTGTCATTCCTCCCCTGAAACGAAGACAAACAAACTCGTTACGCGCAGGCAGAATACTGAATGGTCATTCAGTCGTCAACAAGTCGCCATGAATCCTTCGTGAAACCTCTCATTTCACAACCCCAGGAAAACACCCTTGCTCTCTCCCCGTTTCATCCCGACTGAAGGCTCGAAGGGCCGCAGTGGAGGAATCCACCTCCCCACCACAGAAGCCCGTTCCCTCAACAGCGTCATTCCGAGCGAAGCCGAGGAATCCCTGTATGCAGCCCGTATCGCCACAATGCCGCCCCGCCAATCCAACTTCCCGCCTGAGCTATGATGGCGGACGATGGGCACTAAACGATCTACGGTAAAAATAGAACTCCGGGAAAACCTCCTCAACAGAAGACAGTTCTGCGTACTCGCAGGCGGAGCGGCGGCCAGCATCGCAACACCCGCTCTTTGGGCTGCGCCCATGAAAGGTGGCTACACCCTCGTCGCATCCACCGACCACGACCGCATCCTCGCTGCGGCCAACCGGTATCTCTCCGAAAAGCCCATTACCGTAACCGCCTCACGCTCCGAACGCAGCCCCGGCGGCCCGCACGACTTCTACTCCGAAGGCGACTACTGGTGGCCCGATCCGAAGAATCCCGGCGGCCCTTACATTCGCCGCGACGGAGAGAGTAACCCCGGCAACTTCAACGGCCATCGCGAAGCCATGGTGCGGTTGAGCCTGATCGTTCCCGCACTCACCGCCGCCTGGCTCCTCACCCGGCAGAAGAAGTACTCCGACCATGCCGCAAACCATCTGCACGCCTGGTTTGTAGATTCCAACACCCGCATGAATCCGAATCTGCAATTCGCACAGGCCATCTTCGGGATCAATAAGGGTCGCGGCATCGGCATCATCGATACCCTGCACCTGGTTGAGGTGGCCCGCGCGGCTACTCTGCTCGATCGCGCCAGTATGCTCCGCGAAGGCTCGGAGGTGCGCCACTGGTTTGCCGACTATCTTGAGTGGATGCGAACTTCGAAGAATGGACAGGAAGAGCGCGACGCCAAGAACAATCATGGAACCTGTTGGGTCCTTCAGGCTGGCGAGTTCGCCCGCTTCACCGAAAACAACGAGGTCATGGAGTGGTGCCGCAACCGGTTCCGCACCGCGCTGGTGCCCGAGCAGATCGCGCCCGACGGAAGCCTTCCTCTCGAACTTGCCCGCACCAAGCCGTACAGCTACTCCCTCTTCGACATGGATGTGCTCTGCGGAATGGCGCAGAGCCTCTCTACCTCGCAGGACAATCTCTGGACCTTCGCAACCTCCGACGGTCGCGGCCTCAAAAAGTTGATGGAGTTCCTTTTCCCCTTCATCGACGACAAAACTAAGTGGCCTTACGCGCACGACGTCGAACACTGGGACGACTTCCCCGTCCGCAACCCTGCGCTGATCTTCTCCGCCCTCGCCTACGACAAGCCTGAGTACATCACCGTATGGAAGCGCCTCAACCCCGACCCCACCGTCCCCGAGGTCATCCGCAACTTCCCCATCCGCCAGCCCCTCCTCTGGCTCTCCTGAGAATGGCAGATAGAGCACTGGGACCTTCCGCTGAAGCTACCGGGACTCGTAAAGCTGACAGTTTTTAAACCAATCGGAGCCAAGCTTCTTCTGCTTTTGCGACAGACAACCTTCTACTGGGAGTGAAAATATCCCATGATTCGACTCGAAGAAACCACAATCATTGAAGCTCCAATCGATCGTTGTTTTGACCTATCCCGTAGTGTCGAAGTGCATCTGCTCTCGAACGTTCATTCTGGAGAACAAGCGCTGGCAGTCGGAGGCGTTACCTCTGGCCTCGTCGGCCTGTCTGAAGAGGTCACATGGCGCGCCAAACACTTCGGAATCTGGCAGACCCTGACCAGCAAGGTCACCGCGATGGAATCGCCCCGCTACTTCCAGGTCACGATGATTCGCGGAATTTTCCGTTTTATACAGGCGGATCACCTGTTTGAGAGTCTGGAATCCGGAGGGACTGAGATGAAAGATGTTTTCTCGATTGCCGCTCCTCTTCCGTTGCTCGGTCCGCTTGCCGAGGCTCTTTTCCTGCGAAGCTACATGCTGGCTCTGCTGCGTGAACGCAATGCCGTCATCAAGCGCGTCGCGGAGTCTTCGGAGTGGGAACAGTACCTGCCCGGCACTTCGCAGCGTAGCAAGGACGCTGCCCTATGAAGATCATGATTGCTGGAGGGAGTGGACAGGTTGGAACCATCCTCGCTCGGCACTTTCACCGGAATGGGGATAGTGTGGTTGTTCTCAGCCGAAGCTTGCAGAAGATGCCTTGGCGAGTAGTTCATTGGGATGGCTCCACGTTGGGTCCGTGGCTCGACGAACTCGATTACAGCGACGTTTTGATCAGCCTCGCAGGTAGAAGCGTAAATTGCCGCTACACTCAGAAAAATCGCCGCGCAATTCTGGACTCGCGTGTGCTGTCTACGCATGTCCTCCACCAAGCGATTGCCGCGATCCAACACCCCCCTGCAGTTTGGCTCAATGCCAGTACTGCGACCATTTACCGCCACGCTCTTGATCGGCCAATGGATGAAGCGACCGGGGAGTTTGGCGGGGACGAGGCAGGAGCCCCCGACACCTAGAACTTTTCGATTCAGGTTGCGAAGGCTTGGGAAGAGGCCTTCTTCTCCACGCCGACTCCTGGGATTAGAAAGGTTGCCCTCCGGAGCGCCATGACCTTCAGCGCTGATCGAGGCGGCGTCTTCGATGTGTTTCTGAATCTTGTTCGCCACGGCCTCGGCGGAACTACGCTGCCTGGCACTCAATTTGTCTCGTGGATTCATGAGATCGACTTTATTCGCTCGGTTGAGTTCCTCATCAGCAGGAAAGAGATCAACGGAGCCGTAAACTTGGCCGCGCCTCATCCCCTGCCGAATCGCGAATTCCTTGGTATTCTTCGAAAGGCTTGGGGCACGCGCGTCGGACTGCCGACCACTACGTGGATGCTGGAGCTGGGTACTTTTCTACTGCGTACCGAATCCGAACTGGTCCTCAAGAGCCGACAGGTTACTCCTGGTCGCCTGCTCGACGCGGGCTTTCAGTTCCAATATCCAACCTGGGTTCAGGCCGCACAAGATCTGGTCCTCCAATGGAAGCAGGCCAATCCATAAGGACTGCTTCGCGCATGTACATAGAAATCGAGATCCGGGATGACCTGGATCAGATGGAATCTAGACGTCCTCCAAAGCCCTTAGAGAGGTCGACATCGCATCACAGGCGGCACTCGATGAGTGAACTGGCGATCTCGCGTGAATCCAGATGCGTCACCCTCGGGAATAGCTTTATGAAGATTTATCGCGGACCTCGATTGGTCACAAGCAGAAGCAACATTGCTCTGAATCTCAAGCGGTTGAGCGGTAACGTAACGAATTGTTTCATGCGGCTGGTGTATACATGCTGTTTAGAGGAATACATGAGCTCAACCGCCGCCTTCCCCATTCGCGCCGCAAAAGTGGCAGCCTTCTCCATACTCGCGTGCTCACTGTTGAGCTCGGCGCAGTCGCCGCAGCCGCAATCCGATAGCAACTCCGGCTTCAAGGTCGCGGCTCCGAAGGATGAGATCCTTGACCAAACGAAAGGCGGCAACGCAACATCCGGCATTCAGTCGCAGGTCGACAGCCCCAACCGCACCGTAGGTCCGCAACGCGACGGCTCCATCGTCGTCTCTGACAATCAGACGCTCACACCTGCTGGCCGCCTCATCGACCTTGGCTCGCCGGTTCGCGCGAAAGCTATCGCGCTCAATCCAAATCCGGGAACGCATAGCGCTGCGGTCCTCATGATGGGATCACCGCAGCCAATTATTGTCTTCGACACGCAGACCGGCAAAATTCTCCAGCGTTTCCTCCCTGAAGGTGCTCCCGGAGTCTCGGCCAAAGACCGCAGCACCGGTTCCTTCGCCGGCATCGCCTACTCGCCCGACGGCTCCAGACTGCTCTTCAGCCAGGACAATAACTACGTCTCCGTCGCCAAAGTCGACCACAGCACCGGCCTCCTCAGCCACGAACAGCGCGTCACTCTGCCGCCGCCTCCCGCAGACGGACGCACCTACCACAACGCAAAAGCGATCAACCCCGGTGGCATCGCCTTCTCATCTGACGGCAAGCGAGCCTACGTCGCACTCAACGCAGCTAACACGCTCGGCGTCATCGACCTCACAGCCTCGCCCGCAAAACTCGCCACACAGATCCCCGTAGGCAACGTGCCCAACAGCGTCGTAGTCCACGGCAACTTCGCCTACATCAGCAACGAGGGTGGCCGCCCCGCCACTTCAGGTGACTTCACCAACGACTCCGACGGTACGCCCATCGTGGTCGATCGCACCGACGCCTACACCCTCACCGGCACCGTCTCTGTCGTCGATCTCAACACGCGCAAGCTGGTGACCACAATCAAAGTCGGCCTTCACCCCGCAGGGATGACCATCGTCGGTTCTCGTCTCTTCGTCGCCAACGCCTACAGTGATAGCCTCTCCATCGTCGATCTCGACACCAACAAGGTCACCCGGACCATCAACCTCAGCGTCCCCATCGCGGGTGGCACCTTCGGCTCCGGCCCCAACGGAGTCGCCGTTACAGAGAGCGGCACAGCCTACGTCACACTCGGTCAGGCAAACGCCGTCGCCGTCGTAGACCTCCAGGGCCGCGATGCGAACCCCGTCATCGGCTACATCCCGACAGCCTACTTCCCAACTTCTATCGCCTACGATAAGGCACGCAAGCAGCTCGTCGTCGCCGACGACAAAGGCCTCGGCTCGCGCGGCACAACCACCACAACCAAGAGCGGCGTCATCGCCTACAACACCCACGCCGATATGGGCGTCGTCAATCTCATCGCCGAACCCAACGCGACCAGCCTGGCCACCTTCAGCAAGCAAGTGTTCGAAAACAACCACTGGGACCTCACCACAAACATCGAAGTCGGCAAGCAGTTCATCGATCCGCACGCGAATCCGGTCGCGATTCCAAAACACATCGGCGAGCCCTCGCTCATCAAGCACGTCTTCCTCATCATCAAAGAGAACCGCACCTACGACCAGATGCTCGGCGATGTAGCCTGGGGCAACGGCGCGAAGGAGCTGGCAGTCTTCGCCCCCGCCGTGCCCAATCAACACGCCTTCGTAAAACGCTTCCCTCTGCTCGACAATGTCTACGCGCCAAGCCGCCAATCTGCCGACGGCCACCCATGGATCGGGATGTCCGGGTCCTTCTACTCGAACGACATTCTCTCGCCCGACTGGATTCGTTCGTACCCCGGCGGCCAGGCAGAAGATGCTCTCACGAACACGCCCAAAGGATTTCTCTGGACCGAAGTCGCAGCCATGGGCATGACCGCACGCCTCTACGGCGAATGGAGCAGCGGCACCACCATTGCACGGAAACAGAACGGCTCCGCGTACACCTGGACGGACTTCTACAAGACCTCGCTCTGCAAAGAGGGTAAGGCTCCCATCTCCGACTGCATCGTCCCCGACGATGCCATCCACGTCACATCCGCGATCCCATCCGCAGCAAAAATCATGGATCCGCACTTTCCGCCATTCAACCTCGACATCCCTGACCAATACCGCGCCGACTACTGGATCAAGGAATTCAAGCGTATGGACGATGCAAACCAGGTCCCCAACCTCACCATCCTCTGGTTGCCCGACGACCACACTGCAGGTACATCCAAGGGGCGTCCCTACCCCCTCAACTATCAGGCCGACAACGACCTCGCACTTGGCCGCATGATCGAAGCCATCAGCCACAGCAAGGTCTGGGGTAAGTCCGCCATCTTCGTCGAAGAAGATGATTCACAG
>Ga0268266_10003720_pt1 | contig 15009 bp, 10 predicted proteins | sample KBSS13metaG_FD_190356 | JGI IMG/M metagenome (GOLD analysis project Ga0268266, IMG submission 190356) | Switchgrass rhizosphere microbial communities from Kellogg Biological Station, Michigan, USA - KBS S1-3 metaG (SPAdes) (version 2) | ecosystem: Host-associated > Plants > Roots > Rhizosphere...
GTGCTCAAAGCTTCGAACCTTAAGGCCAGGGTAGGGCTTTGTCCATGTGGACGATGGAAACACCTTAGGGTCCAGTAGGAAAATTCGTCGTTGGTCTGGTGGGAACATACATAAACAAACTCGTCTGTACGAGTTGTTGCATTAACTCGTACAGACGAGTATTTTTCGCTTCGGCGTGCTGCCAATAACAACAATCCACAGCGGAAGAACAAGCATGAGCCACGACTATCCGAACATTGCCAGGCAATTGCTGCACAGCCTCGGTGGCAGCGACAACCTCGAACAGGCCGCCCATTGCGTCACGCGGTTGCGACTGGCCCTGAAGGACCCGAGCCTGGTCGACACTGCGACGCTCAATCAGATCGATCTGGTCAAAGGCTCGTTCTTCACCGGTGGTTTGTATCAGGTGGTAATCGGTCCGGGCGAAGTGGAAAAGGTCTACGCCGAACTGCGTCGGCAGACCGGCCTCGCTGCGTCGACCATCGCTGATGTCAAACAGAAAAGCGCCGAAAAGATCAACGCCATGCAGCGTCTGGTGCGGGTGTTCTCCGACGTGTTCATGCCGATCCTGCCGGCGCTGATCATTGCCGGCCTGTTGATGGGCATCAACAATCTGCTCGGCGCCAAAGGCATGTTCATCGAAGGGCAGACCCTGCTCGATGCCTACCCGAAACTCGACGGGCTCTGGAGCCTGATCAATCTGATGGCCAATACCTCGTTCGTGTTTTTGCCGGCGCTGGTGGGCTGGTCAGCGGCCAAACGTTTTGGCGGCAGCGAGATCCTCGGCATCGTGCTCGGCCTGATGCTGGTGCACCCGGATCTGCTCAACGCCTGGAACTACGGCAAGGCCGTGGCCGGGCTGGACGGGCAGCAACTGCCGTACTTCGACATTCTCGGCTTGTTTCAGGTGGAAAAGGTCGGTTATCAGGGGCAGATCCTGCCGATTCTGTTGGCGGCCTACGTGATGAGCGTCATTGAAAAATGGTTGCGCGCCCGCGTGCCGAACGCCATTCAATTGCTCGTGGTGCCGATCACCACCATCGTCGTCACGGGGGTGCTGGCGCTGGCGGTCATCGGCCCGGTGACCCGCCACATCGGCATCTTCATTACCGAAGGGCTGGTCATGCTGTTTGACCTGGCGCCGATGGTGGGCGGCGCGATTTTTGGTCTGCTGTATGCGCCGCTGGTGATCACCGGCATGCATCACATGTTCCTCGCGGTCGATCTGCAATTGATCTCGACCCAGGGCGGTACTTTCATCTGGCCGATGATCGTCATGTCCAACCTCGCCCAGGGCAGTGCAGCGCTGGCGGTGTTCTGGATGACCCGTAATGCACGGGACAAGAGCATGGCATCGACCTCGGCGATTTCCGCTTATTTCGGTATCACCGAACCGGCGATGTTCGGCGTCAATCTGCGCTACAAGTTTCCGTTCTATGCCGCATTGACCGGTTCGGCGCTCGGCTGCGTATTCCTCTCGCTGAACAAGGTTCAGGCCTCGGCCATCGGTGTCGGTGGCCTGCCGGGCTTCATCTCGATCATTCCGCAGTACATCCCGATGTTCGTCATCGGGATGCTGATTGCCATGCTCGTGCCGTTTGTTCTGACCTGTGCATTGAGCATGAAGATTGTCCGGCCCGGTTATCGGGTTGCCTGACATTATTGAAGGAGTTGCGCCATGCAAGACTGGCAGCGTTCGGTGATCTACCAGGTCTATCCGAAGAGTTTTCATAGCCACGCCGGCAACCCGACAGGGGATCTGCGCGGTATCGTCGCCAAGCTCGACTACCTGCACTGGCTGGGCGTCGATTGTTTGTGGATCACGCCATTCCTGCGTTCGCCACAGCGCGATAACGGCTATGACATCAGCGATTACTACGCTATCGACCCGAGCTACGGCAGCATGGCCGATTGTGAATTGTTGATCGCTGAAGCGGGCAAGCGCGGGATCAAGCTGATGCTCGACATCGTGGTCAATCACACCTCGATCGAACATGCCTGGTTCCAGCAAGCGCGCAGCAGTCTCGACAACCCTTACCGTGACTTCTACATCTGGCGTGATCAGCCGAACAACTGGGAGTCCAAGTTCGGCGGTTCCGCCTGGGAATATGAAGCCCAGACCGGTCAGTACTACCTGCACCTGTTCGACCACACTCAGGCCGACCTGAATTGGGATAATCCCAAGGTGCGCGCCGAAGTGTTCAGGATGATGCAGTTCTGGCGGGACAAGGGCGTTGGCGGTTTTCGTCTGGACGTGATCAATCTGATCTCCAAGCCAGAAGACTTCCCCGAAGACCACAGCGATGGCCGACGTTTTTATACCGACGGGCCGAATGTCCACGCGTACCTGCAGCAGATGCACCGCGAAGTCTTCGAAGGCCACGACCTGATCAACGTCGGCGAGATGTCGTCGACCAGCCTTGAACACTGCGTACGTTATTCGAATCCGCAGTCGAAAGAATTGTCGATGACTTTCAACTTTCATCATCTGAAAGTTGATTATCCGAACCTGCAGAAGTGGGTGCGCGCCGACTTCGATTTCCTTCAACTGAAGAAAATCCTGTCCGACTGGCAGACCGGCATGCAGGCCGGTGGTGGCTGGAACGCGCTGTTCTGGTGTAACCACGATCAACCGCGAGTGGTTTCGCGCTTCGGCCATGACGGTGAGTACCGTGAACTGTCGGCGAAGATGCTCGGCATTGCACTGCACTTTCTGCAGGGCACGCCGTTCGTGTATCAGGGTGAAGAACTGGGCATGACCAATCCGGGATTCGAATCGATCGAGCAGTATCGCGATGTCGAGACGCTGAACATCTTTCGCCTCAAGCGCGAAGCCGGCAGCAGCGATGCCGAGAACATGGCGGCGATCATGCAGAAATCCCGCGATAACGGTCGTACACCGATGCACTGGGACGCCGGCCCGAATGCCGGTTTCAGTAGCGTCGAACCGTGGATCGGCGTACCGGCCAATGCCGCGCAGATCAACGTTGCCCACCAGCTTGATGACCCGGAATCAGTGCTGCATCACTACCGCCGTCTGATCGCGCTGCGTCGCCACGAACCGTTGATCACTGAAGGGCTGTACCGACAATTGCTGCCGGAACATCCGCAAGTCTGGGCGTATGTGCGTGAAGGTGATGCCGAGCGCCTGTTGGTGGTGAACAACTTCTACGGGACACCCTGTGAAGTGGAATTACCGGCGACGGTCATCAGTGAGTCGATGAGACAGCGACAGTTGATCAGCAATTATCCGGACGGCGCGTTGCGCAAGCGACAGGTGATGCTGCGACCTTACGAGTCATTCGTCGTGCACCTGATCGATCCCTGACATTTAACTAAAAAAACCAGCTTTCAAAAAAACACGCAGTGCACTGCGCGGGGGATTTTTGCGCGCCGAATTCATGCAACCAGACAATAAAAACAATGGGGTGGCTTATGAAAACAACAATAAATCGCAGCCTTGCAGTCGCAGGTTTTTGCCTGGCCTTACCGCCGACTTCACAAGCGCTGGAGTTTGGCGGTTACTTGCGTAGCGGCGTCGGTACGTCGGTCAACAGTAGCGGTCAATCGTGCTTCCAGTTACCCGGTGCGCAGACCAAATATCGCTTGGGTAACGAATGCGAGCAGTACGGTGAACTGGAACTGCGCCAGGATTTGTACACCCTCGACGACGGTTCGGTGCTCAGCGTCGATGGCATGGCCTCGTTGTATAACCGCTACGACCGCAGCCCCACCTTCAAAGAAGACAATGGTTCGATACGCTTGCCGCAGGCCTACGCACAGTGGTCGGCGGTGCCTGCGCTCAATGGCGGTTCGTTGTGGGCGGGGCGCCGTTACTACAAGCGAAATGACATTCACATTTCCGACTTCTATTACTGGAACCAGAGCGCCACGGGAGGCGGGGTCGAAGACGTGCTGATCGGCGACCTGAAATACAGCTACGCCTTCTCGCGCAAGGACAACCTGTACCAGAAGGACTACATCAATCGGCATGACTTCAACGTCGCCGGTTTCAAGACCAACCCGGGCGGTGAGCTGGAGTTCGGTTTGAGCTACATCGACAAACCCGACAGCCGCGATGCCCGCCGGGGCTGGGCGATCACCACGCAGCATGTGCAAACGGATTTTTTCGGCGGCAAGAACAAACTGGCGCTGCAATACGGTGAGGGGCCGGGCACCGGGTTGGGTTATACCGGCAACGTCAGACTGGACGACAACAACAAAAGTTACCGGGTCGTCGAGTTTTTTGACTGGCAGGTGACACCGCGTTTCGGCGGTCAGGTCGAAGCGGTGTATCAGAAAGACATTCGCCCGGACGGAGCCGATCAGAACTGGATCTCGTTGGGGGTAAGGCCTGCGTACGCGCTCAGTGAGCACTTCAAACTGGTCACTGAACTGGGCCACGATCAAGTCGAAGCCCCGGGCGGCACGCGCAAGCTGAGCAAATTCACGTTTGCCCCGACCTGGTCGCCCAAGGGGCCAGAGTTCTGGGCGCGTCCCGAGGTGCGTCTGTATTACACGTACGCCACCTGGAACGAGGCCGCCAAGCGTGCGGCCAACCAACTGGCGAAAGGTTCGGCGTTGTCCGACACCGGCGCCTTCGGTAATGCCCGCCACGGTGCGAATGTCGGATTGCAGGTCGAATACTGGTGGAAATAAGCGATGCTGATGGAGCATTGCGCTCCATCGGCACTTCAACGCATAAAAATGCAGGTGACGTCATGGCCACACCCCAACAATTGCAACTGCTGGCTCCCTTGTCCGGTGTCCTGATGGAGCTGGACGAGGTGCCCGATCCGGTGTTTTCCGGGCGCGTGATCGGCGACGGTCTGTGCATTGACCCGACCTCGTCGACCCTGTGCGCACCGCTGGCCGGGATCATCAGCAACGTGCAGGCCAGCGGCCATGCCGTCAGCATCACCGATGACCATGGCGTTCAAGTGTTGATGCATATTGGCCTCGATACGGTGAACCTCGCCGGGCAAGGCTTCACCTCTCTGGTCGAAGAGGGGCAGCGGGTTGCAGCCGGACAGGCGCTGATCGAGTTCGATGCCGATTACATTGCCCGCCATGCGCGCAGCCTGTTGACCCTGATGTTGGTGGTCAGTGGTGAGCCGTTTACCTGGCTGAGCGCGCCGAGCGGACGGGTCGAAAGCGGCCAGCCGTTGCTTGAGCTCGCCGCAGTGCAGGCAATCAGCGAGGTGGCTGTCGCGGAAGAGGGCCAGGTGCTGTTTTCGCAAACGTTGAGACTGCCCAACCCCAATGGCCTGCACGCGCGTCCGGCTGCGGTGTTCGCGCAAGCAGCAAAGGGGTTTGGCGCAAGCATCTGTCTGCACAAGCAACAATCCCAGGCCAACGCCAAATCCCTGGTGGCGATCATGGCGTTGCAGACCGCGTTTGGTGACAGTGTGCAGGTCAGTGCTGTCGGTGCAGATGCAGACGCTGCAATCAATACACTGACCCGCTTGCTGGCCGAGGGCTGTGGCGAAACGGTAGCAGCAGTGGCACCTGTCGAGGTGGTTGAAGTCGAGACGCTGACGCTTCTGCGTGGGGTCTGCGCATCACCCGGTTCGGCGTTGGGCCAAGTGGTGCAGATCAGCGAGCCGGTCTTCGACGTCAGCGAGTTCGGCGGCGGAGCAGACGTCGAGCGCGAGGCCTTTGCCAATGCGCTGATCGAAGCGGATCTGGCCTTGCAGCATTTGCGTGATACCGCCGCTGGCGAGGCCGAAGCCGAGATCTTCAAGGCGCATCAGGAACTGCTCGAAGACCCGGGTCTGCTCGATCAGGCCCAAGCGCTGATCAGTGCGGGCAAAAGTGCGGCATTCGCCTGGCGTTCGGCCACGGACGAGACGGCGGCGATGTTTCGGCAACTGGGCAGTGCGTTACTGGCCGAGCGGGCGGCGGATCTGACCGATGTCGGGCGTCGCGTGCTCAAGCTGCTTTTGGGTGTTGGCGAGCAGGCGCTGGAGCTGCCGCAAGGGAGCATTCTGATCGCCGATCAACTGACTCCATCGCAAACTGCCCGAATCGATACCAGCAAAGTGTTGGGTTTTGCCACGGTCGGTGGCGGGGCGACCAGCCACGTGGCGATTCTCGCCCGCGCCTGTGGCCTGCCGTCGATCTGCGGGGTGCCGGTGCAAATGCTCGCACTGAGCAATGGCACTCAGGTTTTGCTCGATGCTGACAAAGGTGAACTGCAGGTGCGTCCTGACCCCGCGACGATCCATCAATGGCAGGCTCGCCACACGCAGCAGCGTCAACGCCATGAGCATGAGCTGGCCAATGCAACGCTCGCCGCCAGGACCCGTGACGGGCATCACGTCGAGGTATCGGCTAATGTCGCTTCATTTTCCGAAACCGAGCAGGCGATGGCTTCGGGTGGCGCGGGCGTCGGCTTGCTGCGATCGGAGTTCCTCTATATAGGGCGCAACCATGCGCCGAGCCATGACGAACAGGTCGCTACTTACAATGCGATCGCTCGCTGCGTCGGATCTGCACACAATCTGGTGGTGCGCACCCTCGATGTCGGCGGCGACAAACCGCTGGCCTATGTGCCCATGGACAGCGAAACCAACCCGTTCCTGGGGGTACGCGGCATTCGCTTGTGTCTGGAGCGCCCGCAGTTATTGCGCGAGCAGTTCCGGGCCATGCTCGGCTGCTGTGATCTGACACGTTTGCACATCATGTTGCCGATGGTCACGCAGCTGTCGGAGCTGCGTCAGGCGCGGCAGATGCTGGATGAGGAGGTGCTGGCGCTGGGGCTGACGGAACGGCCGAAGCTGGGGATCATGATCGAAGTGCCGGCCGCAGCACTGATGGCGGATCTGTTTGCGCCGCTGGTGGATTTCTTCTCGATCGGCACCAATGACCTGACGCAGTACACCTTGGCCATGGATCGCGATCACCCGCGCCTGGCCAGTCAGGCGGACAGTTTTCATCCATCGGTCTTGCGCTTGATCGCCATGACCGTGAAGGCTGCGCACGCCCATGACAAGTGGGTCGGTGTGTGCGGGGCGATGGCCTCTGAACGTCTGGCGGTGCCGTTGTTGCTGGGGCTGGGCGTGGACGAGCTGTCGGTGAGCGTGCCGATGATTGCGTCGGTCAAGGCAACGGTGCGCGAGCTTGCGCTAGCGGATTGTCAGATCATCGCGCAACAGGTGCTCGGTCTGGAAAGCGCCGGGCAGGTGCGCGAGGCGTTGCAGCTGTTTCACGAGGCAACCGTCGATACTTTACGGGTTCTGGAGAACTGAACATGTTCGATCAATTGCAGAAGGCATTCTGGAAAGCCCTGACACCGGATCTGGTCGCGGACACACCGAAAGCACCGGCCGAGCCGACTGGCGAGTTGAGCGCCGCTATCGTTGCGGCGCTGGGCGGAGTGGATAATCTTCAATCGCAGCAACCACTGGCGCTGACGCGGGTGCGGGTTGTTTTGCGTGATGTGTCGAGCATGGATCAACAGGCGTTGAGCGCCGCCGGTATTGCGGGCGTCATGCCCTTGGAGGGTGGTGTGGTGCATTTGATTACCGGGCTGCGACCGTAAGCCGATCAGTGGCGTGCGGCCTCAGGTCGCCCTTACTGTTTCTCAACCGCAGGTGTATCGTATTCGCCTTTTACGGGCCTTCAGGGGTCTGTCGCTGATACGTGAGGTAGTTGAGTTCATGTCCTTTACCCGTCGCCAAATCCTCGGTGGCCTGGCCGGTCTTGTTGTCGTTGGTGTCGGAGCGGGGGGCGCGTCGCGTTATTGGCTCGGGAAAATGGCTGACGCTGAGGCTGGGCACGATTACGAGCTGATCGCCGCGCCACTGGACGTGGAGCTGGTGCCGGGGCACAAGACCGAGGCTTGGGCATTCGGCCCGTCGGCGCCGGGCACCGAGTTGCGCGTGCGTCAGGGTGAATGGCTGCGGGTGCGCTTCATCAACCATCTGCCGGTGGCGACGACCATTCACTGGCACGGCATTCGTCTGCCGCTGGAAATGGACGGCGTGCCGTACGTGTCGCAACTGCCGGTGTTGCCGGGCGAGTACTTCGATTACAAGTTCCGCGTACCGGATGCCGGCAGTTACTGGTATCACCCGCACGTCAGCAGCAGCGAAGAACTCGGTCGCGGGCTGGTCGGGCCGCTGATCATCGAAGAGCGCGAGCCGACCGGATTCAAGTACGAAAAGACCCTGAGCCTGAAGAACTGGCATATCGATGACAAAGGCAATTTCGTCGAGTTCAGCATCCCCCGCGAAGCAGCGCGTGGCGGTACGGCGGGGCGCTTGTCGACCATCAACGGCGTGCCCTTGCCGGTCATCGATCTACCGGCCGGGCAGATCACGCGGGTGCGTTTGCTCAACCTCGACAACACGCTGACTTACCGCATCAACATTCCCGGCGTCGAAGCGAAGATTTATGCGCTGGACGGCAACCCGGTCGAACCGCGGCCATTGGGCAAGGAATACTGGCTCGGTCCGGGCATGCGTATTTGTCTGGCGATCAAGGCGCCGGCGGCGGGTGAAGAGCTGTCGCTGCGCAACGGGCCGGTACGTCTGGGCACGCTGCGTTCGGTGGCCAATAACGATGCGCCGAATGACTGGCCGAAAGCGCTGCCCGCCAACCCGGTAGCTGAGCCGGACCTGGCCAACGCCGAGAAACTCAACTTCAATTTCGAATGGGTCGGTTCGGTGTCGGTCGATGTCGACAACGGGCGGCCGCCGAGCCTGTGGCAAATCAACGGCAAGGCTTGGGACATCACCGACAAGACCTGCGCCGATCGACCGATCGCCAGCCTGAAACTGGGTCAGAGCTATATTTTCGAACTGAAGAACATGACTCAGTACCAGCACCCGATCCACCTGCACGGCATGAGTTTCAAAGTGATCGCGTCGAACCGGCACAAGATCATTCCGTACTTCACCGACACTTATCTACTGGGCAAGAATGAGCGCGCGCAAGTGGCGCTGGTGGCCGATAATCCAGGGGTGTGGATGTTCCATTGCCACGTGATCGACCACATGGAAACCGGCCTGATGGCCGCCATCGAGGTGAAGTGATGCGCCAGATTCGCCCTGCCGCGATCATCGACCGCAGCCGTGATCGCGACTTCATGCGCGAAGCCCTGACCCTCGCCGCACAAGGCGCAGCGCTGGGTGAAGTGCCGGTCGGCGCAGTGCTGGTGCAGGATGGCGAAATCATCGGGCGCGGCTTCAACTGCCCGATCAGTGCCAGTGACCCGAGTGCCCACGCGGAAATGGTCGCTATCCGCGCGGCCGCGCAAGCGGTGGATAACTATCGGCTGCCGGGAAGCACCCTGTATGTGACGCTGGAACCGTGCAGCATGTGCGCCGGTTTGATCGTGCATTCGCGGGTGGCGCGCGTGGTGTATGGGGCGCTGGAGCCGAAGGCGGGGATTGTGCAGAGCCAAGGGCAGTTTTTCACCCAGGGCTTTTTGAATCACCGGGTGTTGTATGAAGGCGGGGTGTTGGCCGAAGAATGTGGCGCCGTGCTGACCGAGTTCTTCCGCGCCCGAAGAGCAAAAAGCCCCTCACCCTAACCCTCTCCCAGAGGGAGAGGGGACTGACCGAGCTGGATGGGCGAGGTCCGCCGACCTGAGATACCGAGTCGAACTCAAGTTTTGAAAAGCCCAAAGATCGGCTCCCTCTACCAGTGGGAGAGGGGACTGACCGAGCTGGATGGGCGAGGTCCGCCGACCTGAGATATCGAGTCGAACTCAAGTTTTGAAAAGCTCAACGATCAGCTCCCTCTCCTAGGGGAGAGGGCTGGGGTGAGGGGTGGGCTCACCGCGGTGTTTGGGCGATTGGATTATTTACGAGCGACAATCACCGCCCGCATCGGCGCCGGCAGGCCTTCGATGGTTTTGCTGTGATCTTCCGGATCAAGGAAATCACTCAGCGACTGATACTTCATCCACTCGGTACCGCGCTGTTCTTCGACCGTCGTGGTGCTCACATCCACGCAACGAATATCGGTGAACCCCGCACGACGTAACCACAATTCCAGCGCCGGCACCGACGGCAGGAACCACACGTTACGCATCTGCGCATAACGGTCTTCCGGCACCAGCACCTGATGCTTGTCGCCTTCAACCACCAGCGTTTCCAGCACCAGTTCGCCGCCCTTGACCAGGCAATCCTTCAGCGCCAGCAAATGCTCGATCGGCGAACGGCGGTGATAGAACACGCCCATCGAAAACACCGTGTCGAAACCTTCGAGGTTCGGTGGCAAGTCTTCGAACGGGAATGGCAGGTGCCAGGCATTCGGCTCTGACAGATAACGTTGCACCGCCTGGAACTGGCAGAAGAACAACCAGTTCGGGTCAACACCGATCACACTGTTCGCGCCGGCACCGAGCATGCGCCACATGTAGTAACCATTGCCGCAACCGACATCGAGGATGCGTTTGCCCTTCAGGTCCAGATGCGGGGCGACGCGTGACCATTTCCAGTCCGAGCGCCATTCAGTGTCGACGTGCACGCCAAACAGATCGAACGGCCCTTTGCGCCATGGCGACAGACCCATCAGTGCAGTACGCATCTGCGCGCGGGTTGCGTCGTCGCAATCGGTGTCGAGTTTCAGGCCGTTAAGCAGATCGATTTCGCTCGGCTGAATTTTCGGCAAGGCATCCAGCGCACTTTGCCAGCGCTCCAGATCGCCGTGGCCTTTCTCCATTTTTTTGTCGAGTTGCGCTTGCAGAGTGTTGGCCCATTCGGCCAGTGGCGTGCCGGCCAGACGGCGGGCGAGGGGGGACAGATCAATCATGGCAAGGCAATCAACGAGGCAAAGTTAAGACACTGGAACCACGGCACGACTTTCGAGAACCCGGCGGCCAACAGGCGTTCGCGGTGTTCTTCGAGGCTGTCGGGCTTCATGACGTTTTCGATGGCGCTGCGCTTCTGGGCGATTTCCAGTTCGCTGTAGCCGTTGGCGCGTTTGAAGGCGACGTGCAGATCGGTGAGCAGCGCATGTTCTTCGGCATCGTTGAAGCGCAGCTTCTCCGAGAGAATCAGCGCGCCGCCCGGTAGCAGCGATTGGCGGATGCGTGAGAGCAACGCGGTGCGTTGATCCGGGGCGATGAATTGCAGGGTGAAGTTCAGCGCCACCACCGAAGCCGGTTGGAAATCGAGTGCGAGGATGTCGCCTTCGATCACTTCCACCGGCAGCAACTCCTGGAACATCGAGTCCTGACCGTTGAGGTATTCGCGGCAGCGCTCAACCATCGCCGCCGAGTTATCCACAGCGATCACCCGGCAACCGTCGGTGCGCACGTGACGGCGCAGCGCTTGAGTGACCGCGCCCAGCGATGAACCGAGGTCGTAGAGCACACTGTTCGGCTGGGCGAACTGCGCCGCGAGCACGCCGAGGTTTTCGACGATGGTCGGGTAACCCGGCACCGAGCGCTTGATCATGTCCGGGAACACCCGCACCACGTCTTCATTGAAGGCGAAGTCAGGCACCTGGGCCAAAGGCTTGGCGAAAATACGATCGGGTTCTTTGCTCACGGCGGTTCCGGCGGTGTAAATGGAAAGGCCGGCATTTTAGCCAAAAGGGCGCGGGGATGCTTGGGTTGTCTGATAAAGCGTTTTTTTGCCGGTGATCGTTCCCACGCTCCGCGTGGGAATGCCGCCCCGGACGCTCCGCGTCCCTGCGCAAATGACGCAGAGCGTCACAGGATGCATTCCCACGCGGAGCGTGGGAACGATCAGATCCGTTTAGTCTGGGAGAACGCCGAGGCCGCGATGCCCCACTGGCCCAGCCAGTAGCTGAGGATGATGACGTAAGGTGCCGCGTGGAAAGGGGCGACGAAACGGTCGATACCGATCACGCTGTCCGAGAACACAAACGCCAGCGCACCGCCCGCCGCCAGCAACGCCGAGCGTTTCGGCACATCGGTGCCCAAACGGGCCAGCGCGCGCCAGAGCATCGCGCTGATCGCCGTGCCATAAACAATCACCGGCACCAGCAATGGCCCAAGACCGCTGGAAATCAGAAGACCCAGCAGCACCGCGCCCACTCCGAGGGCAAGTACCAGCGGCAAAATCGCCAGACGCTTGCAGTCACTCAGATAAGCCTTCAGATACGCCAGATGCGCGACCAGAAACGCGCCGAGGCCAAACACGAACAGATCGCCCGGCCAGGCCAGCAACACATCACCCAGTAACGAGAAAATCAGCCCGAGACTGATCCAGCGCCGATAGTCGCTGGGTGGCGCATCGTGCAGCCAGCCAAGCAATGCCAGCACCGGCAACGGTTTGACCAGCAGGCACAGCAACGCTGCATGGGTGCTGACGCCGTAGAGAAACGTCACCGCGCCCATCAGCGCCAGAATCAGCCAGCCCACGATCAATTCACCGAAATGGCGCAGTCAAAGGTTTCCACTGGCAACACTTCTGGTGCCCACGGTTGTTGCGAAGTCAGGCGCAGACGCCCGGTGCCGGGGGCGAAGGCCTGGAAGCGCCAGGTCGACAGACCTGCTGCGCCGACGACGCCAGCGTCTTCCGGATTGCTGTAGACCTCGGGGCTAAGTGCACGCAGTACGCCGCCAGCGGAATCCTGAATGGCCCAGCGATAACCCGTGGTCGGGTTGCTTGGCAGCATGATGATGAGGTTTTGCCCGTTAGTGAGCCGAACGGGGCATTCGCTTTGTTTTTCCACGGTCACGTTGTGTTTCGGTTGCGTGGCGCAAGCGGCCAGCAACGAGAGGGCGAGGGGGAGAAACAGGCGAGTGGGGGACATAAGATCAGTGGCTCCGGGCGTTCACGACGAACGGCGAGCATAACTGAAGATGAGACAAAGTGTGACAACACCAAGCCCTCACCCTAGCCCTCTCCCAGAGGGAGAGGGGACTGACCGGGGGATATTCCAGAAGTCCACCGACCTGAAATAGATCATTGAATCCATAATCGACTTGGTGTTTCAGGTCGATGTATAGCGCAAGACAACTCGGTCGGCGCCCTCTCCCTCCGGGAGAGGGCTGGGGTGAGGGGGGCTGTCAGAACAGGATCTTCGCCACATCGGAAAACTTCTTCGCGAAGTGCACCGTAATCCCTTCCTTCAGATAATCCGGCAGTTCCTCAAAATTACCCCGATTCGGCTCCGGCAAAATCAGCTCGAAAATCTTCTGCCGCCGCGCTGCAATCACCTTCTCGCGCACGCCGCCAATCGGCAGCACATGGCCGGTCAGGGTCAGTTCGCCGGTCATCGCCACACCTTTTTTCGGCGGTTGATTACGTGCAAGCGAGAGCAGGGCGCTGGCCATGGTTACGCCGGCGCTCGGGCCGTCCTTCGGTGTCGCGCCTTCTGGCACGTGCAGATGGACGAAGGCTTCGTCGAAGAACTTCGCGTCACCGCCGAACTGTTTCAGGTGCGAGCTGACGTAGCTGTAGGCGATCTCCGCTGATTCCTTCATCACATCGCCCAATTGCCCGGTGAGTTTGAAGCCACGGTTGAGCGTGTGAATCCGCGTCGCTTCGATCGGCAACGTGGCGCCGCCCATGCTGGTCCAGGCTAGACCGGTAATCACGCCGGTACCAGACAGCACTTGTTCGTTGCGGAACACCGGATGACCGAGTGACGCTTCGAGGTCTTTCGGCCCGAGCTTGATCACCGCTTTCGGCTCGTCGATCAGCTTCATGACCGCTTTGCGCACCAGTTTGCCCATTTGCTTTTCCAGCTGACGCACGCCGGCTTCACGGGCGTACCCGTCGATCAGGGCTTTGAGCGCGGTGTCGCTGATGCTCAGGCTGCCTTTCGACACACCGGCCTTTTCCAGCAGTTTCGGCCACAGGTGACGCTTGGCGATGGCGACTTTTTCTTCGGTGATGTAGCCCGACAGGCGAATCACTTCCATCCGGTCCAGCAACGGGCCGGGGATCGAATCGAGGGTGTTGGCGGTGCACACGAACAGGACTTTCGACAGGTCCATACGCAGGTCGAGGTAGTGATCGAGGAATTCGACGTTCTGTTCCGGGTCGAGGGTTTCCAGCAGCGCCGAGGCCGGGTCGCCCTGGTAGCTCTGGCCCATCTTGTCGATCTCGTCGAGCATGATCACCGGGTTCATCACTTCGACGTCTTTCAACGCTTGCACCAGTTTGCCTGGCTGCGCGCCGATGTAGGTGCGGCGATGGCCCTTGATCTCGGCTTCGTCACGCATGCCGCCGAGGCTGAAGCGGTAGAACGGCCGGCCGAGGGATTCGGCGATGGATTTGCCGACGCTGGTTTTACCTACGCCCGGCGGACCGACCAGCAGCACGATCGAGCCGCTGATTTCGCCTTTATAGGCACCGACGGCGAGGAATTCGAGGATGCGATCCTTGATGTCGTCGAGGCCGGCGTGGTGTTTGTCGAGGACTTTGCGTGCGTGCTTGAGGTCGAGTTTGTCGTCGCCGTAGACGCCCCACGGCACCGAGGTCGCCCAGTCGAGGTAGTTGCGGGTGACCGCGTACTCCGGCGAGCCGGTCTCGAGGATCGACAGTTTGTTCATTTCCTCTTCGAGGCGTTTCTGCACCTGCGCCGGCAGGACTTTGCCTTCCAAGCGCTGTTCGAACTGTTCAAGGTCGGCGCTGCGGTCGTCCTTGGTCAGGCCGAGTTCCTGCTGGATGACCTTGAGTTGTTCCTTGAGGAAGAACTCGCGCTGATGCTCGCCGATCTTGCGGTTAACTTCGGCGGAAATTTCTTTTTGCAGGCGCGCGACTTCGACCTCCTTGCGCAGCATCGGCAGGACTTTTTCCATGCGCTTGAGCATCGGTACGCAGTCGAGCACGCCTTGCAGTTCGGGGCCAGTGGCCGAGGTCAGGGCGGCGGCGAAGTCGGTCAGCGGCGATGGATCGTTGGGGCTGAAGCGGTTGAGGTAGTTTTTCAGTTCTTCGCTGTACAGCGGGTTGAGCGGCAGCAGTTCCTTGATCGCGTTGATCAGCGCCATGCCGTAGGCCTTGACCTCGTCGGTCGGCTCGGTGGGCTGGTGCGGGTATTCGACTTCCACCAGATACGGCGGGCGATGGTGCTTGA
>Ga0268266_10003721_pt1 | contig 15009 bp, 26 predicted proteins | sample KBSS13metaG_FD_190356 | JGI IMG/M metagenome (GOLD analysis project Ga0268266, IMG submission 190356) | Switchgrass rhizosphere microbial communities from Kellogg Biological Station, Michigan, USA - KBS S1-3 metaG (SPAdes) (version 2) | ecosystem: Host-associated > Plants > Roots > Rhizosphere...
CCAACCCAAGGGAGATCGTGTACGTCCACTTCATCCAGAAGGCGAACCCGCGCATCGCCACATGGAGGTCGGGACGGACGCCCAAGAGCGTTGTCACCGCTATCATGGCGACCATGCCGCCGACGACGAGGCCAGTCCCAACCCGCCTCGCCACGGCGTGCCGGGAAACCTTGGGAACGTCCTCACTGAGGTTGGCGATGAGAATGTCAGTATTCATCATGGCGTGTGCTCCTCACCCGGGCGGCAAGCGCCTTTAGACCACGGTGCACGGAGACTTTTACGTCCGACTCGCCGATTCCCGCGCTGGCCGCCGCCTCTGCAACGGTCTTGCCGGTCAGATGCGTATCGCGGATCGAGCGGGCCTGCTTGGGCGGTAAGGTCGCGAGGAGACCGCCGACGTCCATGCGCGCGTTGCTCGCGTCTTCGAATCCTTCGCTGACGAGGATCGATTCAACGTCCTCGATCGGCACGGCCGTCCGCTGCCGCCGCAGGTGGTCGATCAGGCGATAGCGCGCTACGGCATAGAACCAGGCTGTAAAGGACCGGCCGCGGTCGTAGGTAGCGCGCCGCGTATGAATCGCAATCAAGGTTTCCTGCACGAGATCTTCCACATCGCTTTCGCCGCGCAAGCGGCGCCGGTAGAATGACTGAAGGAGCGGCACGAGCGCGCGAAGCAAGCCGGCATGGGCGGCGCTGTCGCCGTCCAATCCCCTGACCATAAGCGCTTTGAGCTGTTCCTCGCTCCGAGCCATCTGCACTCCCGAAATCTAGTACGCGAGGGACGGCGGTCTCGTTACACGCTTCCCGCCAGCGACATCCAAATTGGTCATCCTGTAACCGCAATGTTCATCGGAACGTAGGTCGGTCGTGACCTGTAGCCCCCTCCCTCAAGGTCACGGTCCGGCGGACTTCCCCGGCCCGCCGGACCCACCTCAAGGAAAGGAATGAAGCATGATCAAGACCCACGCGGCCTTCGCCGCCACGATTGCCCTTGGTTTGACAGCAGGCGCGGCGCGGGCCGCCGATCAGGCGAAGCAGCCCATGGAAAAGTGCTACGGTGTCGCCAAGGCCGGCAAGAACGACTGTAAGGCGGGCGTCGGCACGAGTTGCGCCGGAACCTCCCGAACCGATTACCAAGGCAACGCCTGGAAATTGGTCAAGGCGGGGACTTGTACCTCGATCAAGACCCCAAAGGGTCTCGGCTCACTCGCTCCGAAGGCATGACGAAAGTTCGCCGGCCGTCCCCGTGGCGGCCGGACATTCGTATGAAAGCAATCGCGCGCAAGGATCGGATCGATCTCCCTGGTGAGCCCCCCGCGGCCGACGAGCACCCAAAGCCACCGACACTGCGTAACCGGTCAGTCCTTCCTCACGTAAGCAAAGCATGGGTAGCGCAGGCGCAGCCCTCCAAGGAGACCAAGCGAAATGAACCGTAACCTCGTGAAATCTGTCTTCGCCCTCATGATTTCGGCAGGACCGCTTGCTGCGCTGTCGATGAGCACACCGGCGTATGCCGGGGTGCCCGGCTCGACCTCCGAGATTAATACTGATGAACAGGGGCTCGCCCTTCGGGGTTACGATCCCGTAGCTTATTTTGACAGCGGCAAGCCGACGCACGGGCTGCAGGGGCTGTCGGCGTCCTTCGCCGGCGCGCGATACTTATTCTCTTCAGCCGCGCACCGGGACCAGTTCCTCGCGGACCCGGAGAAATTTGTTCCTGAATTCGGCGGCTTCTGCGCCGTTGGGACCGCCTTTGGCGAGAAGGTCGATACTGATCCGGAAACCGGACAGGTGGTGGGCGGCAAGCTCTATCTCAACAATGGACCCAAAGCCCTCGGGCTGTTCAACCAGGATCGCGCGGGCACCATCGTCAAGGCGGACACCAACTGGCCGGCTGTGAAAGGCAAGGCGTTTTGATCATCGCCGCCGCTAGGCTTCGGCGCCATTTCTTGGTGGCTGCTGCTTGCCTGGCGGCGTTCCCTGCGTTCGCCGCACCCCGCGCGAGGCCACCCGTAAGCCACAACCCCTCGCTGCCCCAAATTAGCGAAGGCAACGGGATGCTGCTGAGGGCGCGAACGCTTCGCGGTCATACGGTCCTCATCAATTTCTGGGCCAGCTGGTGTGTGGCATGCCGCACAGAATTACCGAGCTTGGACCGCCTCGCGGCCAAACGCCGCGACTTGGTAGTGATAGCGGCCTCCGTTGACACAGATCAGAGCGCTGCGCTCAAATCCTTCGCTGGCCGCTACCCGCACCTGCGGCTCGCTTTTGCATCGCTTGAAAGGGTCCAACAGTACGGCGCACTCGGCATGCCTTATTCCGTCATCGTCGATAAACAGGGACGGGAAGTTGCGCGTATGCCGCGCGCACTCGAATGGGACAAAACCGAAGGCACGAACCTGCTAGAACGCGCGCGATGATCAATCCGGATCGGCAAAGCGTCAGTTTATGGCAGGAATGGGTGGAAATCGGACACTACTGGCAATCGACCCATTCCTGCCACCGGCCGCCTAGCGTCGCAAAGTAGCCGTAATGGCCCCAGATGAGTGAAAGCGTGTCAAACGCCTTCCCCTCTTGCACCTGAGAGATGTGGGTTAAGTAGAACGGACTCCAAGAGCACGCGGACGTCGCGCGAGGCCAAGCGCCGGCAATGGAGGTGAAAGCAATTCTATCCCGTGCGGATGCGTTCTTGAACGCCAAAGTCAGCGATCGTCGACGAGACCGGATTTCGGACGGATTGTCCGAACACCTCGTTCCAAGGAGTCCAAGGCATGCTTCCCACAGTACGGTATTTCCTCATGCATGATGGTCGCGAAGTTGGTGCAGTCCGCGGCGGCGCAGGGAATTGGGGCTTCGGTCTTTCGCATAGGCACGGCAGTCCTCCAGACTATTCCGTGGTGCGGCCGTCCCACTCCTCATGGGTCGCCATGGCTTGAGCACGAGTTCTCTCAACCAGATGATCCAAGTGCTCCGGCGGTCCGTAGATGGTGTAAAGGCGTAGCGGCGAGTTTCCGCTGTTGCGGACATTGTGACGACAACCGGCTGGCACGATCACGGCGAAGCCGGCTTGAACGTGGTTCTCGATGCCATCGATATCAACCACTCCTTCGCCTTGCTCGATGCGGAAGAATTGGTCGCGGTCTGGGTGCACCTCCTCTCCGATCTGATCGCCAGCCCGAAGGGTCATAAGAACCAGCTGGAAGTGCTCGGCAGTGTAGAGCACGCGGCGGAAGTCGCCGTTCTCCAAAGTTCGCCGCTCAATGTCGTCGCAGAATCCTTTCACTCGGCCTTCTCCCTCAAATGGACTTCGTCAAACAAGTGCGGCGACGATTGCAATCGCGACTCCCCAAGTTAAGATCACGAACGGCAGCAGCAGTACGAGTATTGTCGCGTCACCCCCGCGTACTCGGCCAGTTGCGGTGGCAATGCCTTTGTCCGCAAATTCGAAGATGCTGAGGGATCGCGTTGACGACCCTTCAAGGTTGGTTCGGGAAAAGATGGCCGGAACCGTGAAGAATGCGGCCAGAAAGAAGAAGATTACGCCGAGAGGCACGGCCATATGTTCGCTGAGGCTGAACCCTAAAATGGCAACGAAGCCCACGAACATCAACGCCATGGCGACGTAAATGGCACCGGGCAATTCGAAGGTCTGGTCGGTACAAGCGCGCTGAATTGGAGCAATCGGCGGAGAGACGATTTCGCCGCGAGCGCGAAGCATTCCTGAGTTCAACCGGCTTGTCATCGAAGTCTCCTGTACTTACGGACAGTCGCTTAATTGCTCGGCCTTCGACCAAAACTAATCGGTAATTCTACCGATGTGTGCGAGCCGGATGGTGGCTTCGCGCTTCATTCTTTTGCGGCGACGCCCATACCTTCGTGGTCAAACTGATCCATTGCGGCCGGGTGGTTGCCCCCCTGCTTCGTCGATCGAGCGGGTCGGGCGTCTTCGGGTTCTTTGGCGATCCTGTCGATCTTTTCACGGGCTACGGTCTTGGTCATTTTGCAGGTCCTCTGACAGCATTTGACTGCCTCAAGCTTGGCGCGCACTTGGAGCTCCGGCCATACGCACTCCTACCTAATGACATGGAACCCTCTGGAGGCGAAGAACTGCCCCGACACGTAGGGAGGTCCTGTCCAATGATCCGATTCGGCATCTTCGCAGCCGCTATTGTTCTGTCGGTTGAAGCAATTGCGCAGTCAGACGAAGGTCCGCCGCGCTGGGCCGCCAACTTGGTCAGGAAGCAACAAGTCATCATGCATGGCGTGCCGCAGCCCTACACCGGGATGCGGGACGCCTCGCCCGATACGGACGCAAAGTTGCGGCGGGGCAGCAAAATCTTCGATCAGCACTGCGCAGCCTGCCATGGTTGGGAAGGCAATGGCACGGGCCCCGATGCCTTCGCGCAGATCCCCGCGCCCGCTGACTTGGAGTGGTTGACGCATACGCCCAAGAACCAGGCTCAGCCTTATGTCTATTGGACCATCGCAGAGGGAGGCTCGGCATTCGAGTCAGAGATGCCAGCGTTCAAGAGAAAGCTCAGTCGACGCGAAATCTGGTCAGTCACCGCCTACCTTCGCGCCGGAATGCTTCATCGATCTCCGTAAGAAGTTCACCCAATTCTATTCTGGAATTCGTGACCAGATTTGCGATTTGCAGAAAAGATTGCCGACCGCACAGCCCCGCACCCGCAGACGGTTATCGTCCAATAATATTGCACGCGCCTTGGATCTCCGATTGAGATCCGGAACAAAAAGAGTGCCGCTCCAGGAATTTAGTCCGATGGCCACGAATTCGTGAAGCACTTCGGTTCCGACGAGTTCGTTTGTTCCGGCACGACGAGCATCCGCCTGCGCCTTGTCCGAGGCCGATTGAATGGTACCGCACATCGCCTGCAGCCCGTTGCCGCATGACCGAATCTTGACGACAACGCTGCTCCGGTCGTTAATCCAGGAACCTTCTAAACTCATCGGGGCCTGAGCGAGCAGAGCCAAGGCCGCAACGATCACGTCAGCTCGCAGGTTGGGCGCTTACGCTAACGCCCCAGTGATCGCTGTCGATGCTGTGCTCACCAGTGGCGGGCTCACCAAGACCCACTTCGAACTGTTCCCGGTGACCGAGGCCCTGTGTGAAATCGAGCATGGAGACATGTTGACATCTTGCGCGCATGAACACCGCCTCGCTCGCATTCGGTAGCTGCGAACCAGCGAGATTGGAGTGCCTTTGCATCAGTTGTCGCCACGCCTCTTCTCGCTCGCTCTCGCCGACGATTTCGCACGCATGGGCGGAGGCATAGACCGCCTGAAGGTCGTGCAGGTCCGTAGGTTCGGCAGCGACCGCAATCGAGATGCGGTCGTCCTGTTTGATGTTCGCGAACTTTTGGCCCGACCGATAGATCAGGAAGATCAGATCAAAACCTTGGTTGGCATAGCCAACAATCGTGGTCTGCGGCCAGCCGTCCGGCCGCACCGTGGAAATCGCCATGATTCGATGGAGGTTGAGGATTTTGACTGCGGGATGTTCCATGTGATCCCCCGACCTCTAGCTCGCTATTCCGCCGGCGCTTGCTGCGGACCGTCGAGCTCCCACGCGGGCGCACTCTCCAACGTCAGCCAATTCCAGATGAGGGCGAATATCACCCCAATGACGGCGCCGACGGCGAAGGTCACGATTACCAGTGTGCTCGCCGAGGTCACGTTGTACGGAAGGAGCGCATAGTCGAGTTGGATGAAATGGAGCCGGAGGACGAAATCCATCACTGGCTTCGCCCAAGCAAGGCCAACGAGCACGACCCATAAAAGGTGCCAGATGCCAACCACGGAGCCAACGGCGATTCCGGATTGAGTGGGGCTAATGCGGCGCATGGTCTGTCTCCTCAATGTGCCATGACGAGGGAAATCGGACAGCCGCGGAGAAGCTCTCGTGTCACGCCGCCGAACAGGAATTCGCCGGCGCGACTATGACTGTAAGCTCCCATCACGATGTATTGAGCGTCCGCGCGCCTCGCGAAATCGACGATGTCCTCGCCAACTCCGTGAACTGGGAGGTGAGACTCAATCTCCGAATGAATGCCGTGACGGGAGAGATATTGAAGCAGGCGCACGTCCGGAAACCCTAAATCTTCACCGTCTTCGACATACCGGACGACACGGACTTCCGAGGCCATCCGAAGCAGCCCAATCGCGGACCTGACCGCAGCGGCGCTTTCCGCGCTGCCTTTCCAGGCGATTACTGCCTTCCCGAAAGGATCGAGCGTCTTGGCCTTATCGCCAGGCACACACAGCGGCGTGCGCATGCTGCACAACAATTCACCGACCAGGCTTGGTCCGGTTCGACCGAAATCGTGCCAGCTGGGATAACGCCCGATCAACATGAGGTCGGCAAAGGCGGCAGCCTGGATTAATTCAGGAATCGCCGACGAGGTTGTGGAGTCGTAGTTCCAGCTTACGTCCTCCTTCGAAAGCTGGCCTTCGATGCGAATGCCAAGCTTCGCGGCCTCCTCTTCAAGGGCTTTCACAATCTCGCCGCTAGCAAAGGTGCCGCCATAGGTGTCTACGACGGTGTAAGCCTGGATCGGAACGACATGCAGAAGCTGCAAATGGGCCGAGCAGGCGCGAGCGAGCGAGAGCGCCGCCTGCAGCCTGTTATCGAGATTGTCATCGTCATGGACCGCAAAGAGGATCGATTTGATTGCTGCGTTGTCAGCTTCGTGAACCAGCTTTGATGACCGCTCCATCACCAGGTTGTTCGCGCTTTTCATGACGCGTCTCCGTTTATCCGTTGCGATCATCGGAACTTCGGCGGAGCCGCGACATCAGGAGTTTCCCTTACCTACCGCAACCGTTGGGACTGCTACACGGATAGTTGAGAATCCCTGTTGGGCCGCGGCGGTGCGCCTAGTCCGTGAATGCTTGCAGCAATGTCCCCGATGATATCGTATCTTCGGGCGTGACCAAGAGGCGAGCACTTCAGATGTTGCGAGACGCGGCGTTCAAGCGATCCCATTGCCTGGCAATCCACGCGCTCTGCTCGAAGAGGACGGCGCAAGCGATTAGTGGCAACTCTGCGAGCTTCCACACCACAAATACGATCCCCAATGCTCTCGCGAAGTTTCGATGTCGCGCCACTGATTGCCGAAGCCCTCATTGCGTCGGCTGAAATGTCCTAAGCCGCGAAGTCGATCTCAAGGGTAGGTGGTGGAGCTTTCATCGCCGTCAGTTGTGCATCCACTCGGCAACGCAGCTGGTAGGCAGCCGCGAGCTCCTCGTGCCGTTCGCGCGCTTCGGCGCTTTTCGCGACCCGCGCTGCTTCCTGCTCCTGCAAAATGCGGCGGAGATAATAGGTTCGTTCCTGCGCATCCATTGCCCTTAAACAGCACTAATGGCGAGTAATTGCAGTACGTATTGTTACGCAGCAGTAGTCATCCTTCAGCCCTCGAGAAGCGTGACAGGAGCAGCGGCAGTACGCAGCGACTCCGAGGTGACGACGATCGTCATTCCGGGCTGGACGATGCGGGCTACCGCTGATTTGAATGCGTCTGAGGCACTGAACCTATCCCATTCAGTCGTGGTTACGGGCCCATCACTGGTCGCCCGTCCCGAAAGCTCGATGCGCACCCAATGCTGTCCCGCAGCGTCCATACTACGGAGCGAATAAGCCCACGTGCCGCTTACTGGGCCGCTGATGGAAACCGTTGCCGAGCCAATCACCACGCCGTTGCGAATTACCACCGCGCGATGATCCGCAGCGCTCACGATCACCGACACCGGTCCGTGGAGCGATTTCGCCGGATCCCAAGAAAGTGCTTCGGTATCGCTGCCTTGGCTCGTGCTACTGGATACCAGGCCTGGTGTTGGAGCGACCCGCGGCGCTGCCGGAAGGTTAGCGATCACGACGGTCATTCCAAGACCGGTGACGCCGTAGAGCAACTGAGCAAAGCCTTTCGGCATTCGAATACACCCGTGGGATGCCGGATAGCCTGGCAAATGTCCTGCGTGGAGAGCGACACCGTACCAGGTTAGCCGCTCCATATACGGCATCGGGGCACTGTCGTACTTAGAAGAGTAATGAACGATCTGCTTTTGCAGGATTGTGAATACTCCTGTGGGAGTCGAATGACCCGGCTTCCCTGTGGAGACGGTGGTGGCACCGATTGGGACACCATTCCGATACAGCACTGCACGTTGCGTCTTGAGATTGACGACCAGCAACATCGGTCCGTCCGGTGCGACCTGAGGAGCCCAGACATACTCGCCGGCCTTCAGGTTCGAGACGGTTTCGACGACGGAGCCTGAGCTTAAGTCGACCTGCTGCGCAAACGCCGAAGTGGCGAGATGCGCGGCGAGCACCGCAACTGCCATCTTTTTAAGTCTCATGGTGTGAAACATCGCGCTCGAGCCCATCCAAGTCGCTAGGGGAAAACCCCTATTTGCCGGGCTAGGCGAACTGGCCATTTTGGCCCGATGAATTGGAAGTCTATCCGGCTGGAGCTGGCCAGCACGCGCGAGTTTCCCGCTGGGTCGGTCAGTCGTGCCTATTTGCTTCGATTGCCGCTCGATGATGACGACATGATCGATGAGGCGGCAGTGCGGTCGAACCCAGCACGGGCAACGGTACGAAGACATTGGTCAACCGAGCCCGACGAGATTGGGTTGATAGCGCGTAATGGCGGCCACTGGTCGATGCGTTGCGATGGGAAGGATAGGCTGCTCTATCTCGATTCGTCGCCAATTCGGCTTGGCGGTCGACTCTCGATCGCCGAGCCCGATGGTGAAGTCACGCCCTTCAACATCGCCAGCGTCCGCTGACCAATTCCTCAACTGACGTTATACTTGCTCGGATGGATCAGCCATTCGATCAAGAAGGAACGAACCGCGAGGAGCATCTCCGATCCATCCTCGCCACCGTTCCCGACGCCATGGTGTTGATCGATGACGCAGGCGTCATCCTTTCGTTCAGCACCGCAGCGGAGAAGATGTTCGGCTACGTCGAGGCCGAAGTTATCGGCGAAAACGTCTCGATGCTCATGCCGTCGCCCGACCGCGAACGTCATGACGGCTACCTGAAGAACTACCGCGCAACCGGCACTCGCAAGATCATCGGAATCGGGCGGGTGACGACAGCGCGGCACCGAGACGGCAATACATTTCCGATCGAGCTCTCAGTGGGCGAAGCGTGGGTCGACGGGAAGCGGATCTTCACCGGCTTCATTCACGACCTCACGCAACGCCGGCAGGCCGACATGCGTCTTCGCGATTTGCAGGGCGAACTCGCCCACGTCGGCCGTCTGAGCGAGATGGGCACACTGGCGTCATCACTTGCGCACGAACTCAACCAGCCGCTGACAGCCATCACCAGCTATTGCCAAGGTGCGGCCGACCTTCTTGACGGAGAGCTGGACGCGGAGCGGATCGGGATGGCCAGGGAAGCGATGCGCGAGACGGCCGAGCAGGCTCTCCGCGCCGGTCAAATTGTCAGGCGGATGCGTGACTTCCTGAGCCATGGCGAGACGGAGCACGCCATCGAGGAACTGTCGCGCCTCGTGACCGAGGCGAACGCGCTCGCGCTAGTCGGGTCCCGCGAACACGGGATCGACGTCCAAGTGAGTCTGGATCCGATGTGTAACCACGTCTTCGTTGATCGCATCCAAATCCAACAAGTACTGTTCAATCTTATTAGGAACGCCATCGAGGCCATGCTGGAATGCCCGGTTCGAGCGCTGACGATCTCCAGCAGATCGCGCCCCGACGGCTTCGCAGAAGTCAGCATCGAGGACACCGGTTCTGGCATCAGCGAAAAGGTGGCTAATCAGCTGTTCCAGCCGTTTGTTACAACTAAGCAATCGGGCATGGGCATCGGCCTGTCGATCTGTCGTACAATCATCGAGGCGCATGGCGGCCGGATCTGGGCGGAGCCGCGAGCCGATGGCGGCACAACGTTCCGATTCACGGTCCCGAAAGCGGAGGTTGGTTCATGAATAGCGCCGAGCAACGAATCGTACACCTTGTCGATGATGACGCGGCCATCCGCCGCTCGGTCGGATTCATGCTCAAGACTTCCGGGCACCATGTCGAAACTTACGAGTCTGGAACCGAGTTATTGAAAAACAGCGGTGAACTGCGGGATGGCTGCATCCTCCTGGACATCAGGATGCCTGGAATGGACGGGCTCGAAGTCCAGCAAGCGTTGCTGGAGCGCGGCGTCGGATTGCCGGTAGTCATTATGACCGGTCACGGTGATGTTGCCCTCGCTGTAAAGGCGATGAAGGGGGGAGCCGTCGACTTCATTGAAAAGCCCTTTGATAAAGGTGCGCTTCTTTCTTCACTTGGCGAGGGATTTAGTCGCCTTTCACGCAAGGAGGTCACCGGCGAGCGAAGGCGCGACGCCGAGATCAAACTGCAATGCTTGACACCCAGAGAGCGCGACGTGCTCGATGGGCTTGCCCAGGGCCTGCCTAATAAGACCATCGCCTACGATCTCGGCATCAGTCCCAGAACGGTAGAAATTCATCGCGCCAACCTGATGACAAAGCTGGAAGTGAGAAGCCTGTCAGAAGCGCTCCGTATAGCTTTCGCGGCGAAGGAGAACTGACCCAGTTAAGACGCAATCTCTATGATGACCTTTAGAGCCTTCGTGTCCGCGGCCCGACCGAAAACGTCGTACGCCTCATCGGCCCGATCGAGAGGAAAGCGGTGAGTGATGAGGGGTTTGGGATCGATCTTCCCCGCTTCGACGAGTTTTAGGAGCATTGGCGTTGAGACTGTGTCGACAAGCCGCGTGGTAATGCTGATGTTTGCAGACCAGAGCGTTTCGAGGTGAAGGTCTGCCTTGCACCCATGAACGCCGATGTTGGCAATGACGCCGCCTGGCGCCACGAGTTCTTCGCATAACTCGAACGTAGCCGGAACTCCCACGGCCTCAATGGCAGTGTCTACTCCTCGACCGTTCGTTAGACCCATCACCCTGTCGACAACCTTCTCGCGGCTGCTGTTGATGATCGAGCTCGCGCCGAAACGCTTCGCGCACTCTAGCCGATTGTCGTCGAGGTCGATCAGGATGACCTGAGCCGGAGAATAGAACTGGGCAGTCAGCAAGGCGGCCAAGCCGATCGGGCCCGATCCGACAATCGCCACGGTCGCGCCAGGCTGAATCTTGCCGTTCAGAACCCCGCACTCGAATCCGGTTGGAAGGATGTCGCTGAGCATCACCAGTGCCTCTTCGTCGACACCCTGCTGGACGTGATACAGGCTGGAATCCGCGTTCGGCGTCCGAACATATTCGGCCTGGCATCCGTCGATGACGTTGCCGAGGATCCAACCGCCGTTGACACAGTGCGAATACATTCCGCGCCGGCAATATTCGCAGGTGCCGTCCGCAGAGATGCAAGAAACCAGAACGTGGTCGCCAGGTTTGAAACTGAGTACTGCAGGCCCGACGGCTTCAATGATCCCGACGCCCTCGTGACCTAATATCCGACCAGGACTGACTGTCGGGACGTCTCCCTTCAGGATGTGGAGGTCTGTTCCACAAATTGTGGTCTTCATCATCCGCACGATCGCGTCACCCGGCGATTGAAGCTGGGGCTTTGGCCGGTGCTCGAGCCTCTTCTTGCCGGGCCCGCCGTATACGACGGCCTTCATCATTTGCTGCTGCGTAGATGCCACGAAGTTTTTGGGCTCTAATTCAGCGAGCTGATCGCTCGACGACGTCATAATATCCTCCCTTAAGCTTCAGCGCCCCACCACGAGCGTGATCGGGCATTGATTGAGAAGACTGCGTGTTACTCCTCCGAACACATACTCGCCGGCGCGGCTGTGGCTGTAGCCACCCAACACCAGATAACCTCCTTCAGGTACTTGAGACACGAGTGATGCCGCGATCGCTTTGTGGTCCGTGTAGCCGCCGGGCGGCTGCAATACGGTCAACTCGGCATGGATGCCGTGCCGGGAAAGGTATTCGAGCATCTTCGTGCCGGGAAACGGCGTGGGCTTTTCTTCGGCGACCTGAACTATCTTAACCTTCTCCGCCATCTTCAGAAGATCGATCGACGCGCGGATCGTGTTCGCAGCCTCGTAGCTGCCATCCCAAGCAATCACGGCCGTCGTCGTGGGATCCGGGACTGGCTGCTCATCCCCGGGAACGAGAATCGGTGAGCGACAGTGATAAAGCAGATCCCCGATTAGGCCGACGGATGGACCGACAAAGTCCTGGTGGCGTGGGTCTCGGCCAGCGATTACCAAGTCTGATAGCGCCGCCCGATTGATAATCGCGGCGGCCACGTCCCCGGTGATCTCTTCAAAATCCCAGCTGACGTCTTCGATACTGAGCTTGGCATCCAAGCGCTTACGCAGGCTGGCCGCCTGCTCATCGATGGCTTCCATGGCCTTCTTCATGATGAACATGCCGCCGAAATTGTCAAAAGCCACGTAAGCTTGGACTGGAGTCACGTGGATACAGCTAAGATGAGCCGAGCTTGCCCGGGCGACCGACAACGCTGCCTCCAGACGGTCTCCCAACGAAGAGTCGTCCTGAACAAGAAGCAACATGCTTTTCGGACCGCTGGTCGAGTCCACCTTCGTCACCGGTGCGGTTGCAGTCATCATGAACTGGTCGGAAGTCATCTCGCCTCTCCTGGCGCATTCACTCGGCCAAGAGTTTCGATGACTGTCGCTCAAACTGAAATCAGTGATTTCCCTTAAGCGGCGCAGGCCGTCCGGTCTTTTCGAGACAAGCTTCCTTGAGATGCTGTCGCTCGGCGTCGAGTAAGCGCTGCAGCGTTTCCCGCTGCTGAGGATCCGTGCAGGCAGAGAGCTGCCCTTCAAAGCGCTTTATGTTTTCGCGCGCAATGAACTCCTGCATCGGAGTTTCCCCACTTCGAGTCTTCAGCCGACATACTATCACAGGTTAGTCGATGAAACATCACTGCCTCCGGATAACTGCGTAGGGACAAACGCGGGCCGTTCAGAGCAGGTATCGATGATGGAACAGAAGGCTGTCGAGATTCTCAATAGCCATCGCTTGATGGGCCTTGCGACTCTGCGCGCCGACGGATGGCCGCAGGCGACAATGGTGAGCTACGCGAACGATGGGCTGCTGCTGTATTTCGTGATATCCCGGCAGAGCCAGAAATACGCTAATATCCAGCGAGATAGCCGGGTTTCCATCGTCATTGGACGCGATTTCGATGACCCTCGCCAAATCAAGGGACTGTCGATCGCCGCGAATGCTTCGGAAGTCCGAGATTCCGCCCAGCGTGACCGGGCGATCGAGCTTATCTTGAAGAGGCATCCCGCCCTCGGAAGCCTGGGCGAACCTGACTTAAAGCATTCGTCCGTGATGAGAGCTTACTGCAGTATCGTCACAATCCTCGACTATTCGAAGGGCTTCGGCCACTCGGACTTGCTAACGGTTGGGCCGGGCGGCGCTGAGATGACTCCCGCCCGTGACGACGACTGGGGCTTTCTTCGGACGGCTAATTTGAAGAATGTCTGATGAGCCCCTGTCGCAGGCTTCAACTCGATGTACCTACGCGCTTCGTAAAGGCTGTCGGTCCGTATCATTACTTATCCGCAATGAAGAAAGACTTCGTACGACCGCCATAGCCTTCCGGAGGATCTTCCCCATTTCCCCAGCCGCTTCCGCCGGAAGGCCCGTCCCGGAAACAACAAAGGCGAAAGGCGCGCTGTCTCTAACCAGCCTCGGCGCCGCAGGAACCGTCACCGGCTCAAAGCATCTCATCGAGCACGATCGCGGCAAGCTGCTCGTTGACTGCAGACTATTCCAGGGAACAACCGACCTTCGCGAACTCAACTGGAGCCCGCTTCTGAGCTCGGCTGGCCCTGCGATCCCCCAAATGGGCCAAAGCTTTAACTTGGGCTCAGAGAAAGAAGTTCAATCAGCCTGACAGCATAGGGCTGAGCGACATTCGCCGCTCAGCCCTAAGTCATGTCATGCGTGCTCAAGGACGGCCGCCGATTGAAGCGACGTATCGATCTCCAGATGATTACGAACCTGCATTACGCCTGGCGCACGCCATGCTGCCGATGCCGCGTCCTCTTTCTCAGCCCACGTCCGGACTTTACCACGAAGAGTGACAGTCCCTCCTTCGGCCTCGACCGAAATCCTGCTGGCATCAAGTTGGGCAGCCCTTTTGTACGCATCCTCGATCTTGAGCTTCAGTCCAATTGGAGTCACTTGCGGCTTGAGGTGCAAGCTGTTCGTGACCCCCTTGACGCCTTGGAGTTTCCGAATGGCTGCCTCAGCGAAGCGCCGCTGGTAATCCCACTCAACATCGCCTTCCAGAGAGAGTCGTCCATCACGCGCAACGACCTTAATCTTCTCAGCGCTCACGGGGAGTTCACGCTTCAGTGCAGCGAGAGCGTCACGGGCCAAATCGGGATCTGCTCGCTCGAGACTCCCGGGGAGCCGAACCTCAATCTCGTTCGCCACCCCTTTAACGCCGGTGACACGCTTGGCGATCCTTTCTGCGGTGTAGCGATCGGCGTAACTTTTGGTGAAACCCGCTAGAGTCGCGACACCGCCGTTCACCTTCACGGCTATGTCCGAGGCATCGATTATTGGGTCCCATTCGAGCTCGTGCTCGACGATCCTTTCGATGTCTGAGTCGTATTTCCACATGGCTGGGTCCTCCATCGCAATTCCATGGTTGGAACGACGTCTCCTGCGATCGCGACCGTGCGCTCGCCATACGGAATAGCCCGTAGAGGTTAGTGTTGGCCGCGAGGGGGCTCTTTTTTGAGCCTTTCTGCCTCACCGTTGCAATCAAGCTCACATTGCCAGGTGGCGCAACGTTGCCTGAGGCGCTGCTCAATCATCCAGCGGAACTACGATTTGCCAAGAATCTGAGTGCCCATCATATTCGTGGCTGGCGCACCCGACAGGATTCGAACCTGTGGCCTCTGCCTTCGGAGGGCAGCGCTCTATCCAGCTGAGCTACGGGTGCGTGGGCTGGCCGCTTAGCCGCTAGGTAGGAGGGCGGCAAGCCGGGTCAA
>Ga0268266_10003729_pt1 | contig 14987 bp, 13 predicted proteins | sample KBSS13metaG_FD_190356 | JGI IMG/M metagenome (GOLD analysis project Ga0268266, IMG submission 190356) | Switchgrass rhizosphere microbial communities from Kellogg Biological Station, Michigan, USA - KBS S1-3 metaG (SPAdes) (version 2) | ecosystem: Host-associated > Plants > Roots > Rhizosphere...
GGCGTGCCGGTGATCTCTTCGCCGCGGTGCGCGGGCAAGCAATGCAGTACGATCGCATCCGGCGCGGCATGGGCGAGCAGCGCGTCGTCGACGCAGTAGCCCGCGAACGCCTGCCTGCGGCGCTCCGCATCGTCCTCCTGCCCCATCGACGCCCACACGTCGGTCGAGATCACGTCGGCGCGTGCGGCCGCGATCGCCGGATCGTCGGTGACCCACACCGAGCCCTTGCCGAGCGCGCGCTGGCGAGCCTGCGCATCGGCGACCAGCATCGGATCGGGCTGGAAGCCCTGCGGGCACGCGAGCACGAGGTCCAGGCCGAACAAGCCCGCGGCCTCGATCCACGAGTTGGCCATGTTGTTGCCGTCGCCGATCCACGCGTAGCGGACGGCCATGCGGCCGAAGTGCTCGCGCACCGTGAACAGATCGGTCGCGACCTGACACGGGTGATGTTGATCGGTGAGCGCGTTGATCACCGGCACGCTCGCGGCGCGCGCGAGCGCGGCCACGCGATCCTGGCCGAACGTGCGCAGGATGATCGCGTGGCAGTAGCCCGACAGCACGCGCGCCGTGTCTTCGATCGGCTCGCCGCGCGCGAGCTGACTGCCCTGCGAGGTCAACACGACCGCGTGACCGCCGAGCTCGAACACGCCGACCTCGAACGACACGCGCGTGCGCGTCGACGCCTTCTCGAACACCAGCGCGACGCTCTTGCCGGCGAGCGACGTCTGCAAGCGCGCGCGCTTGAGCTCGGCCGCGCGATCGAACAGCTGCGGCCAGCGCTCGGCGGCGATGTCGGCGAGCGTCAGGAAGTGGCTCACGCGCGCAGCAGACCACGTGCACGTGCTCGTGTCACGTGCACGTGCTCGTGCACGTGAGCGATGATCTCGACGTCACAGAGCGTTCGTCTGCCCGAACACGGTCGCTCGATGAAGCCGGGGCTCGGCCTCGAAGCGACCAACATCGCAGCCCGAAGATCGGCTCGGGCTCGGGCTCCGGTCTATCGGCCTGGGCTCGACCGAAGGCTACTTGCCCGCTCCGCTCGCGAGCGCGGCGCGCAAGATGCCAACGGCTTCGTCGAGCTGCGCGCGCGTCACGATGTACGGAGGCGCGAATCGCACGACCGACGTGCCGGCGACCGACACCAGCATGCCCAGCTCGCGGCACGCGGCGGTGACCTGCGCCGGCATGCCCGCGACCGACACGCCGCGCAAGAGGCCGCGACCGCGCGCGTCCTTGACGTGACCGGGGAACTCGGCGACGAGCCCGTCGAGCAGCGTGCCGAGATACGTGCCGGCTTCGCGCGCGCGCTCGACGAGGTTCTCGGCCTCCATGATGTCGAACACGGCCGCTGCGGCCGCGCACGCGAGCGGGTTGCCGCCGAACGTCGACGCGTGAGGGACAACGCCTCGCCAGCCCTCGCTCGCTCCGCTCGCTCCTCCGGACTGGCTAGGGGCCACCGGCTTGAACTCGAGACCCTTCGCCGCGTGCTCGCTCGCGCACACCGCGCCGATCGGCACGCCGCCGCCGAGCCCCTTCGCGAGCGTCATCACGTCGGGCTCGATCGCGTCGTGCTGGTGCCCGAACCACGCGCCGGTGCGGCCCATGCCGGTCTGGACCTCGTCGAAGATGAGCAGCGTGCCGGTGTCGTCGCACACGCGGCGCAAGCCGGCGAGATACCCGGGCGCGGCCGGCACGATGCCGCCTTCGGCCTGGATCGGCTCGACGATGATCGCGCACGCCGTGCGCTTCTCGAGCACGCGCGCCGCGGCCTCGAGATCGTTGTACGGGATGAACTCGACGGGCCCGACCATCGGCCCGAACCCTTCGCGATACTTCGCCTGGCCGGTGATCGACACCGTCGCGAACGTGCGGCCGTGAAAGCTCCCGTCCGTGGCCACGAACGTCGTGCGCTGCGGCGCGCCGGCGACGACCGCCTGGAACCGGCGCGCGAGCTTCATCGCCGCCTCGTTCGCCTCGCCGCCCGAGTTGCAGAAGAACACGCGCTTGGCGAACGAGTGCTCCGTGATGTGCTGCGCCGCGATCAGCTGCTGATCGTTGAAGTACAGGTTCGACACGTGCACGAGCTTGCCGAGCTGCTCGGCGAGACGTGCGGTGAACGCCGGGTGCGAGTGGCCGAGGCCGCAGACGGCGATGCCGGCGGTCATGTCGAGGTAGCGCTTGCCCGCGACGTCCCAGACTTCGCAGCCGCGCCCGCGCTCGAGCACGATCGGCTGCTGGCGGTAGTTCTTGACGAGGACGCGCTCGGCGAGACTCAAAAACTCGGGTTGCTGCACCCGGCGGGTGTACCACGCAGCGCGCTCGCGCACGTCTCGCTGGAGTGAGCGCGGCGGCTAGAGGATGTAGCGCGCGAGATCTTCGTCGGCGACGAGCGCGCCGAGCCGCTCCTTGACGTAGCTCGGCGTGATCGGAATGGTCTGCTTGCCGATGTCGGGCGCGTTGTAGAGCAAGTCGTCGAGCAGCCGCTCGAGCACGGTGTGCAAGCGGCGCGCGCCGATGTCGTGCGTGCGCTGGTTGACGTCGGCGGCGATCGCCGCGATCTCCGCGATCGCGTCGCTGGTCCACTCGATCGAGATGCCGTCGGTCGCGAGCAGCGCCGCGTACTGGCGCGTCAGCGCGTTCTTCGGCTCCGTCAGGATCTGCACGAAGTCGCTGGCGGTCAGCGGCGCGAGCTCGACGCGGATCGGAAACCGACCCTGCAGCTCGGGGATCAGGTCGCTCGGCTTGGCCATGTGGAACGCGCCGGCGGCGATGAACAGCACGTGGTCGGTCCTCACCGGGCCGTACTTCGTGGTGACCGTCGAGCCCTCGACGATCGGCAGCAGGTCGCGCTGCACGCCTTCGCGCGAGACGTCGGCGCCGTGGCGCTCCGACTTCGTCGCGATCTTGTCGATCTCGTCGATGAACACGATGCCCGCGTTCTCGGCGCGACGGATCGCCTCGCGCGTCGCGGCGTCGTGATCGATGAGCTTGTCGACCTCTTGCTCGGTCAACGCGCGCCACGCGGCGGGGACCTTGAGCTTCTGTCGCTTGGTCTTGCGGCCGAACGAGCCGAGCATGTCGCGCAGGCCCGACAGCGCGCCTTCGTCGATGCCCGGCTGGCCGCCGAGGACCGAGACGAGCGGGTTGTTGTCGTCGGCGAGCTCGACCTCGACCTCGCGATCGTCGAGCTTGCCCTCGCGCAGCATCGCGCGCAGCTTCTCGCGCGTCGTGTCGTTGCCACCCGTGATCGGTTCGCCGGGCCGGTCGGTGAACGAGCGGCCGCGCGGCAGCAGGAGATCGAGCAGGCGATCCTCGGCAGAATCCTTCGCGCGGCCGCGCACCTTGCCGGCCTCCTCGTCGCGGACGAGCTTGACCGCGACCTCGACGAGATCGCGCACGATCGAGTCGACGTCGCGGCCAACGTAGCCGACCTCGGTGAACTTCGAGGCCTCGACCTTCACGAACGGCGCGCGCGCGAGCTTGGCGAGCCGCCGCGCGATCTCGGTCTTTCCGACGCCGGTCGGCCCGATCATGATGATGTTCTTCGGCGAGATCTCCTCGCGTAGCTCGCCCTCGACGTGCTGGCGCCGCCAGCGGTTGCGCATCGCGACCGCGACGGCGCGCTTGGCGTCGCTCTGGCCGACGATGTAGCGATCGAGCTCCGAGACGATCTTCGCCGGCGTGAGGTCGCTCTCCGTCATCACGGCAGCTCCTCGATCGTGAGGTGCGTGTTCGTGTAGATGCAGATGTCGGCCGCGATCTGCATCGCGGTCTCGGCGATCTCGCGGGGCGAGAGCTCGGTGTGCTTCATCAGGGCGCGTGCGCCGGCGAGCGCGTAGCCGCCGCCCGAGCCGATCGCGCACAGCCCGTCGTCGGGCTCGATCACGTCGCCCGAGCCCGACAGGATGAACGTGCTGTCGGCGTCGGCGACGATCAGCATCGCCTCGAGCCGGCGCAGCGCGCGGTCGGTTCGCCATTCCTTCGCGAGGTCCACCGCGGCGCGCTTGAGCGGGCTGCGCTGGCCTGCGAGCTTTTCTTCGAGGCGCTCGAACAGCGCGATGCCGTCGGCGGCCGAGCCGGCAAACCCGCCGATCGCGCGACCGTCGCCGAGCCGGCGGACCTTCTTGGCGCCGCCTTTCACCACGGTATTACCGAGCGTGACCTGGCCGTCGCCGGCCACGACGACGCGCGGACCGCGGCGGACCGACAAGATCGTCGTGGAGTGGATCTCGACCTTCACGCCCCTCTCCTACCACGACTTGGCTACCCGGGCTTCTTCGCACGTGGATGAGCGTCGTCGTAGACCTTCATCAGGTGGTCGAGCGAGACCTTCGTGTAGATCTGCGTCGACGACAGGCTCGCGTGGCCGAGCAGCTCCTGGATCGAGCGCAGGTCGACCTCGGCGTCGAGCAGGTGCGTCGCGAACGAGTGCCGCAGCACGTGCGGCGTCGCACGCGCGTGGATGCCGCCGGCGACGGCCCACCGCGCGACCATGCGCTGCACCGAGCGCGGCGCGAGCCGCTCGCCGCGCGCGTTGACGAACAGCGCGGCGGTCGACCCCGCGCCGTTCCCCCGGCCACCGCCGGCGGGCCCGCCCAGCTCTGGCCGCACCGCCTCGTACGCCGCGAGCGCGCGATCCGCGACCTCGCCGAGCGGGACCTCGCGGCTCTTGCCGCCCTTGCCGCGGCGCACCAGCACGAGCGGCGTCGCGTAGCGGCCGCGGTCGATGTCGCCGACGTCGAGCGAGCATGCCTCGGAGACGCGCAGCCCGGTCGAATACACCAGCTCGAGCAGCGCCTGATCGCGCAGCCGCAGCACCGCGTGGCGCGCGGCCTCGTCCGCCGACAGCGTGCGATGCGACGTGCGCCCGGTGATCGCCGGCGCCTCGACGAGCCGGAACGCGTCGTCGACGTCGAGCGCGCGCGGCAGCGGCTTGGGCTTCTTCGGCCCGCGGATCGCCGCCGCCGGGTTGCCGGCGATCGCGCCGCGCTTGACGAGAAACCGGCAGAACGCGCGCACGCTCGACAGCTTGCGCGACAGGGTCGCGGCGCCGTTGTCGCCGAACAGCGACGCCAGGAAGCTCCGCACGTCCTGCGCCGACAGCTTCGCGAGCGGCACGTCGCGGTCGCGCTTGGCGCGCAGGACCTCGCGAAACGCGGTGACGTCGCGCAGGTACGCCTCGCAGGTCTTCGGCGAGAACGCGCGCTCGACGGCGAGATACTGCGCGAACGCAGCGAGCGCGGCGTCCCAGTCCATCGCGGGAGGATCGCCGGCGGCGCGCCCGGGCGCGAGTTTCTGGAGCATGATCGCCACGTGAGCGAGCCGGACCTGATCGACTGCGACACGCACGGCGGCACGCCGACCACGTTCGTGTGCCGGCATCTCTCCGATGGCGTGGCCTGCGGGTTCTGGACCTCCGTCGAAGACCCCGAGGATCCGTGGCCTGACGCGTGGTGCGATCTGTGCGAGGAGGCCGTCAACAACGCCGGCGGATGGACCGATGAAGCGCTCGCCGACATCAAGATGCTGTGCACGCGGTGCTACGAGGAGTCGCGCGCCCTCAACCGCGACGTGCCGCATCTCGCGTCGGCCGAGACCACCGCGCGACTCTCCGAAGCAGCCGCCGACAAGCTCGTCCATCACGCTCGGCACGTGATGCAGCACCGTCAGCAGCGCTCCAACGCGACGTGGAGCTGGAACGAGATGGCCCGCTGGGACTGGAACGACGAGTCGAACACGCTGACGTTCACCGATCCGGCGAAGCCGACCGTGATCGCGGACGTTCGCTTGGTCGGCAGCCTTTCAACGACGACGGGCACCTTCCAGTGGGCGTGGCAGACCGTCGACGAGTTTCTCGAGATCTCGCGCGTGCGCGTGTTCGGCGAGGTGCGAGGGATGGCGAAGCTCACGACGCCGAACTTTCCCGCCGAACAAGACGACGGCTGGAAGCTGGCGTCGCTCGCGGGTTACCTGCTCGGCGCCGACGCGATCTACCGGCCGCCGATGAAGCACCTCTACTGGTGGATGCTGATGTCGAACCTGCGCACCCCGAGCTAGAGCACGCCGCCGGGCGGCGTCACGGTCACTTCCTCGACGGCGATGCCAGGCCGCGTGACGATCGACATCAGGAAGCTCGCGACGTCGTCGGGCTTCATCATCTTCGCGCGATCGAACCCGGGGCGGTCGTCCCAGATCGGCGTGTCGGTCGCGCCCGCGAGCAGCGCGGTCACGCGCACGTCGTACGGCCGCGCCTCCGCGGCGAGCACGCGCACGAGGCCGAGCTGGCCGGCCTTGGCGGCCGTGTAGCCGCCGCAGTCGGTGAACGCGTGATGCACCGCGTGCGAGCCGATCACGACGATGTGGCCCTTGCGACGCGGCTGCATTCGGCGCAGCGCCTCGCGCGCGCACGTCAGCGTGCCGATCACGTGGACGTCGAGCATCTCGCGCAGCTCGCCCACCGACGCGTTGATGATCGGCGCGAATGTGCCGGTGCCGGCCGAGCACACCACCACGTCGAGCTGCGGCAGCGCCGCGAACCGCTCCGCGACCTCGCGCTCGTCGGTGACGTCGAGGTGCGCGAACGCCACGTCGCCGAGCTGCGGCGCGGCAGCGGGCCCGACCGGAAACCGCCGGCCGGTCGCGAGCACGGCGGCGCCCTCGCCTGCCAGCGCGCGCGCACACGCCGCACCGATCCCACTCGATCCACCGGTGACGAGCGCGTACGAACCGAGCAGCCGCTTCACGCGGCCGACGGTATCACTTGCCCGCGATGCGCGGCGCGCTCGGGTCGTTGAGGTAGTGCTTGGGCTGGCGCGCCGCCGCGTAGCGCGTCGTCGGCGTGAACGTGGTCAGCTTCAAGCTGTCGTCGCCCGACGTCGGCGCGAGCGGCCCCGAGCGCACGATCGACGCGTACGTCTCCTTCGCCTGAGTCATCTTGCCGGCCGCGCGCTGGAGCTCGACGCGCGCCGCATCGACGCGGTGCTCGGCCGCAAATCGCGGCTTCTGGAACGACGCGAGCTGACCGCGATAGGCGGCGGTGTCGTAGGTCTCGCTCTCGACGAGGCTGCGATCGATCGTCCGCGCGCGATCGAGCTCGTGCGCCGCGCGCAGCTCTTCGATCTCGCGCTGGATCAGCGCCACGCGCTCGTGCTGGTAGCGGACCTGCGCCTGCTGCCACTCGAACGTCGCGGTATCGATCTGCTCGCGCGCGTCGGTGCGCTCGTGCTCGTAGCGCTTCATCGCATCGGCCCACGTATCGCCGGGCGCGACGGTCTGCGCCTTCGCCGCCGCGAGATGAACCTTGGGCATCGCCGCGGCATTCGCGACGCGGAGCTCCTGCTGGAGGTCCGCGAGTTGCTTGTTGTACGCGTTGTCGACCGCCGCCCGCTTCGCCGGCGCCACACCCTGCCAATCCTCGGTCGGCACGGTCGTGAACGCAGGAGCGCATCCAACGAGGGCCACCAGGACGATTCCGATTGCTCGCATGCAATCAGTTTCGCGCGGCTGCGTGTGGGAGGCGCACTCCTCACGCTGAAGTAACGATTTCGGTAGTACCGGCGCGCACACCGCCCACCTTGCGCGCGAGCCAACCATCGAGATCCTCGCGCGCGCGCTCGGCCATACGTGGTTTCTTGTTGTCCTTGCGCGTACCCGGCAGCGGCGGCAACAGGCCGTAGTTGACGTTGGTCGGGCCGTACTTGGCGCCTTCGTCGCGCGCCTGCGTGACGTGGTGATAGAGCCCGCCGAGCATCGTGGTCGGCGGCGGCGGCTCGGCGATCTGGCCCGACACGAGCCACGCGACCACGAGGCCCATCGCGCACGATTCGATGTAGCCCTCGACACCGGTCAATAGACCCGCGAATCGCACGTGAGGGCGCGTGCGCAGCTCGAAGCCGGGCCCGAGCCGCGACGGCGCATCGATGTACGTGTTGCGGTGGATCGATCCGAAGCGCAGGAACTCGGCGTGCGCGAGCGCCGGGATCATCTGGAAGACCCGCTGCTGGTCGGGATACGCGAGCCGCGTCTGGAACCCGACCAGGTTGTACGCCGTGCGATAGCGATTCTCGGGACGCAGCTGCACGACCGCCCACGGGCGATGCCCGGTGCGTGGATCGCGCAGGCCGATCGGCCGCATCGGCCCGAATCGCAGCGTCTCGGGTCCGCGCTCCGCCATCACCTCGATCGGCATGCAGCTCTCGAAGTAGCGCGGCTCCTCGAAGTCGTGCGGCAGGATCTTGCGGCCGGCGTTGACCGCGGCGATGAACGCTTCGTACTGCGCCTTGTCGAGCGGGCAGTTGACGTAGTCGCCGACGCCGACGTCGCCGCCGGCCGACGGCTCGCTGTCGCGATCCCAGCGCGACGCGCGAAACGCTTGATCCCAGTCGATCGAGTCCGCCGCGACGATCGGCGCGATCGCGTCGTAGAAGTACATGCGGTCGCCGCCGAGCTCGGCGCGGATCACTTCGCCGAGCGCGCCGTCGGTGAGCGGCCCGGTCGCGACGATCACCGGATGATCGGGCAGCTCGTCGAGCCGCCGCCGCTCGATCCGGATCCGCGGATGGAGCGCGAGCCGGCGCGTGATCGCGCGCGCGAACCCGAAGCGCTCGACCGCGAGCGCCTGCCCCGCCGGCACGCGATGCTCGTCGGCGCACGCGATCACGAGCGAGCCGCACTTGCGCAGCTCCTGCTTGAGCAGACCCGCGGGCGCGACCGGATCGTCCGAGCGCAGCGAGTTCGAGCACACCAGCTCGCCGAGCAGCGGGCTCTGATGCGCCGGCGACATCGCAGCCGGCTTCATCTCGATCAATGCGACGCGCAGTCCGGCTTGGGCGAGCTGCCACGCAGCCTCGCTGCCGGCCATTCCGCCGCCGACGACGGTCACGTCGCTCACGGCGGAACGCTACCACTGTTACTCGTAGCCGTTCGGGCCCTGGCGCTTCCACGAAAACTGGTTGCCCCACCCACGCACGACATTGTCGGCCGCGACGCCGGCGACGATGATCGGCAGCGCCCAGAGCGACGGAAGGCCGGCGCCGGTGACGTCCTGCAGGTCCGAGACAGCGATCGAGGCGAGGCGCGTTTGGCTAGGTTTGGTCATGTGCCCGGAACATCAGCAACGCCGATGCCAAGCGCTTGCCCTTGAGATTCCGGCGTGTTCGCCGCGTCCGAGCAAGCTCGCCCGCCGGCTACGCCAGCTGCCCTAGCCTGCCTCAGCGCTCGATCAGGCGCGCCGGCGGCAGCTCGCCGCGGCCGCCCGCGTCCCACACCGTCTTCGCGACGAACGCGCCGTTGCCCTGCCGCATGTGCTGCATGCCGCACGCGAGGCAGCGATACATGCGCTCGAGTCGGCCGCCGTCGTTCGACCACAGCCGGCGCGTGGCCACGCAGCGCATCGCGCGCGCCGTGCAGCTCGGGCACACGTGCTTGCGCAGCGACATGAACAGCGCCGTGCCGATCGTGCCGGCGGTCATCGAGAACGTCGCGAGAGCGAGCCAGTAGATCATGCGGCCCTGCCCCCAGCTTACTGCATCAGCCGCGTCTGATCAGGCCGCGTTCTCTTCTGACTCGTCCGCGCCTTCGCTCTTCCAGTCGCACTCCATGCAGCGCAGCGTGATGCCGCGCTTGGTCTCCTTCTTGAGCACGAACTTGGCCTGGCAGATCGGGCACGGCTGCGGCACGGGCTTGTCCCACGCGACGAAGTCACACTGCTTCTTCGCCCAGTTCGAGCAACCGTAGAACGGCTTGCCGCGGCGCGACCGTTTCTCGGCGATGTATCCGCCGCAGCCGGGTTTCGGGCACTTCACGCCGAGCGAGATCGGCTTGGTGGTCTTGCACTCGGGATAACGCGTGCACGCCAGGAAGCTGCCGAACCGGCCGCGCTTGACGGTCATCGGCGCGCCGCACGTCTCGCACACTTCATCGGTCGTCTGCGGCGGAACCTTTTCCCAGGTGCCGTCGAGGTTCTTCACGACCTCCATCGTGGTCCGGCACTCGGGATAACCCGAGCACGCCAGGAACGAGCCGTTGCGGCCCCACTTGATGACCATCGGCTTGCCGCACTTCTCGCACACCCACTCGGTCGTGATCTCCTCGCGCTTGACGTCGCGCATCTCGGTCTCGGCTTTTTCGAGCTCGAGCTTGAACGGCGCGTAGAACGCGCCGAGTAGCTTGCGCCAGTCCTCGGTGCCGTCCTCGACGTGATCGAGGTCAGCCTCCATCTTGGCGGTGAAGTCGCTCGAGACAATTTCCGGGAAGCTCACGACGAGCAAGCCGTTGACCAGGATGCCGAGCTCCGTCGGGAAGAACCGAGCCTCTTTCTTCTCGACGTAACCGCGGTCGACGATCGTCGACATGATCGCGGCGTACGTCGACGGCCGGCCGATGCCGCGTTCTTCCAGCTCCTTGACGAGCGACGCCTCGGAGAACCGCGGCGGCGGCTGCGTGAAGTGCTGCTCGGGCCGGATGTTGTCGATCCGGATCGTCTCGCCGACCTCGACGGGCGGCAGCAGCTTGTCGGCGGCCTCGGCGGCCTCGGCCTTCGCGTCGTCGGTTTCGGCGACCTCGTAGACCTTGGTGTAGCCGGCGAACTTCATGACCTGACCGTTCGCACGGAGCTGTGCGCGGCCGCGGTCCATGTCGATCGTGGTCTGGTCGTAGACCGCGGGCACCATCTGCGACGCGACGAAGCGCTGCCAGATCAGCGTGTAGAGCTTGGTGAGCTCGTTGCCTTCCGGGTGCTCGGCGAGCGCCTGCGCGACGCGGTCCGGCGTCCACTCCATGAGCGTCGGCCGGATCGCTTCGTGCGCGTCCTGCGCGCGCTCCTTGTTGCCGTAGGTGTTGACCTCGGCCGGGAGATATTCGGCGCCGTACGTCTCGGTGATGTGCGCGCGGACGGCCGTCAGCGCGTCGTCGCTGATACGCGTCGAGTCCGTACGCATGTACGTGATGAGGCCGGTCGGGCCCTCGTCGCCGAGCTCGACGCCTTCGTACAACCTCTGCGCCAAGGCCATGGTTCGCTTCGCGGAGAATCTAAGCTTGCGCGCCGCGTCCTGTTGCAAGCGGCTCGTGATGAACGGCGCCTGCGGCTTCTTGCGGCGCTCTTTCTTCTCGACGTTGGCGACCGTCGCCGTGCCGGCGGCGAGCTCGGCCGCGATCTCCGTGGCCTGCGCCTCGGTCTTCGGCTCGGCGCGCTCGCCGTCCCACTTCCAGATGCGCGCCTCGAACGGCGGCGGGTTGGTCGCATGCGCGGTCGCGTCGACCGACCAGTACTCGTCGGGCTTGAACGCCTTGATCTCTTCCTCGCGCTCGCACACCAGGCGCACGGCGACCGACTGCACACGGCCCGCGGACAGACCGCGCTGGACCTTGTTCCACAGGATCGGGCTGATCTTGTAGCCGACGAGGCGATCGAGGATCCGGCGCGCCTGCTGCGCGTCGGTCTTGTTCATGTCGATCTGGCGGGGCTGCGAGATCGCGGACGTGACGCCCTTCTTCGTGATCTCGTTGATGAGAACGCGATGCAGGTTCTTGTTCTCGCCTTTGATCTCTTCGGCGATGTGCCACGCGATCGCTTCACCTTCGCGATCGGGGTCGGACGCGAGATACACGGTCTCGACCTCGCGCGCGGCCTTGCGGATCTCGCCGAGGACCTTCTTCTTGCCCTCGATGACCTCGTAGACCGGCTCGAACGTGCCCTCGTCGAGATCGACGCCGATCTTCGACTTGGGCAGATCGCGGATGTGGCCGACCGACGCCTTCACGACGTAGTTCGCGCCCAGATACTTGTTGATCGTCTTGGCCTTCGCAGGCGACTCGACGACGACGAGCGCCGAGCCCGGCTTGACCTTCTTGGGCTTGCGCGGCGGCGGAGCTTCGCCGTCGTCGTGATCGTCCTTGGCCGCCTTGCCGTGCTTGTCGCCCTTGCCCGCCTTGGCAGGCTTGGCCGCCTTGGCCGCCTTGGCCGCAGCTTTGGGCTCCGGCTTGGCCGCCTTCTTCGGCTCGACCTTGGCCTCGCCCTTCACCGGCTTGGCCGGCTTCTTCGACGCGGCCTTGGCCGGCTTTGCCGCCGGCTTCTTGGCCGGCTTCTTCGCCTTCGCTTTGCTCACGAGTACCTCTCGATCAACGGCAGAGCACGTAGCACGGCGCGGACCGGCAGCCCGGTCGCCTCCACGAGCGCATCGACACCGCGAATGCCTGCCTTCGCGGCCTGACGGATTCGTTCGAGCTCGGAGTCGAGCTCGTGAGCGTGCGGCCGCGGCATGCGGGGCGCTCCGGCGAGCGCGGACACCACGTCCTCGGGTCCCTCCGCGATCGCCGCACCGGTCGCGAGCAAGCGATCGCAGCCGCGGCTCCCGGGATACGCGACCACGACCCGGCCGAGCTCGCGAGCGGCGCGCGCCGTCGACAGCGATCCGCTGCGCAGCTCGGCTTCGACCACGACGATGACGTCGGCGAGCGCCGCGATGAGCGGGTTGCGCTGCGGAAACGTCCCGCGCCGCGGCTGAGTGCCGTCGGGCAGAAGGCTCGCGAGCGCGCCGCCCGACGCGAGGATCTGATCGAACAGGTCCGCATGGCGCGCGGGATACGCGACGTCGACGCCGCTGCCGAGCACGACCGTCGTCGACGCCAGCGCGCCGCGATGGGCGGCACCGTCGATGCCGAGCGCGCCGCCGGACACCACGCGGGTGCCGCGATCGGCGAGATGCCGAGCCGCCGCGTGGGCGCGCTCCATGCCGAGCCGGCTGGCGGCCCGTGCGCCGACGATCGCCACCGCCGGCGCCTCGCTCAGCGTGCCTCGCACGTGGAGCATGCGGGACCAACCGAGCGCGGCAAGCCGCACCGGATAGCCCGGCACTCCCGGGGTCAACACGACAGACGAGACGGTCACAGGGGAAAAGCAATTAGCCACCCAGACCCGTGCCGTCAAGTCGCCGCGATCCCGCACGAACAATTTCGGTCAGTTGCGCGAGCGCCCTACATCTATATAGCTACTTCGCGGCCTGCATCGTCACGACATCCCCGACGCCCATCTCCTGAACCGACAGCGTGACCAGGCCAACCGAGATCTTGTCGCCGACCTCGACGATCACGATCTGACCGAGCGCGCGCGCGGGGAACCGACGGTCATCCTGCCCGGTGGTCACGGCCGCGTGCGCCGGATACGCGTCGCCACGGCGGACCACGTACATCCGGTTGCCGACCTCGAGGCCCGAGCCCTGGCCCTGATCGATGAACACCAGCTCGCCCTGCCCGATCAGGTGCTCGCGCGTCAGCATCGCGATGATCGAGCCCTGGAGATCGACCTTCGGCGGGACATTGGGCACCGTCGAGAATTCCTTGAGCAGCGGGCCGACCTTGGCGCCGCGCTGGATCTCCATGTTGGAGTCCGTGATGATCGCGTGCGCACGCTTGTCCTGCTTGACGCTATCGACGCGCACCGTGCCGAGCAGCCGGACGTACGCGCCGTAGTCCTTGCCGTTGCCGTGCACCGGGTTGTCGGGCACGTAGATCGAGTACGTCTTGCCGACCTGCGGCGGGTTGTTGGTCGGATAGCTGAGGTAGACCGCGTCGCCCTTGCCGAGCAGCGTCTTCTCGTCGACCGAGCCGTCGATCGTGATCGAGCGATCGAGGTCGCTCTTCTCGACGAACGCGACCTGCTGGAGCCCGACGCCGATCCGCCGCGCCGGCGGCGGAATGTGATCGACCGGCGGCGGAGTCGTCGCCTGCGGCTTGAGCTCGCCTTCGTTGCTCGGCACCGATTGCGAGAACTGACCGCGCGGCAACAGGCGCACGAGGTCGCCCGGATAGATCCAGTGCGGGTTCGTGATCTGCGGGTTGTACGACCAGATCTTTGGCCACTCCCACGGGTTGTTGAAGTAGTACGAGCAGATGTCCCAGAGCGTGTCGCCCGAGCGCACGACGTGGAGCTCGGGAACCGGCCCGGTGTTGACCTGCGCCGGCTCGTTCTCGGGGTTCATGATCCCGGACGGCGCGTTGTTGTCGATGTAGTAACCGGTCGGCGCCGGGTTCGCCTCGTCGCCACCCTTGGTGACCGTGCCGTCGGGCTTGACCACGACGACGTTCGGCTGGGCCGGCTGCTGCGCCGGCTCCGGAGGCGGCGCCTGGCTGCCGGTCACCGACGGATCGAGGTTGACCGGTGGCTGCGGGACCGCGCCCGACGGGTAGTACGGCACCTGCGCGTTGGCCGCGGCCGGCAGCGAGGTGACCGCAACGAACAGCACGCGCCCGACGCGCTTCTTCACGGCTTGTCTCCTCCGAGTCGCTGGGTCGCGAGCGCGGCAGGCTCGCTCTTGGGATACAGGGTCACGACCTGCTCCAGCACGGCACGCGCCTTGTCGGGCTGGCCGAGCGCTTGATAGCAGTAACCGACCTTGAGCAACGCATCGGGGACTTTATTGCCGCGCGGGTACGTCTCGATCGTAGCGCGGAACTCGGCGAGCGCATGCGTGAAGTCCTTCTGCGCGTAGAAATCCTCGCCGAGCCAGTACTGCGCGTTGTCGGCGTAGTCGTGACGCGGATACGCCTTGAGGAATGCGCGCAGCGCGCTCTGGGCCTCGGCGTGCTTGCCCGCCCTCACCAGCTCGACGGCCGCACGATATTCATCGGCGGCGCCCTCGCTCGTGACGGCAACGTCGCGCGTGCGCGCGTGCGGCGCCGAGCGCGCCGACACCGGCGGAATCCGATGCGTCACCTCGAGCCGATCGCTCGTGCTCGGCACCGGCTCCATCGGCGCGGGTGCAGCTGCGGCCGGCGGCGGCGGCTTGCCGGTCGCGGCGTCGCCTTCGTAGACGATCTCTTCACCGTCGGCCGCGACACCGACGATCTTCTCCGCGTCTTTCGACGCCCCGGCCGGAGGCGCGACGACCTCGACGGGCAGCTGCGGCATTTCGGGAACGACCGTGTTCTCCTTCGCCATCGCGAGCTGATCTTGGAGATCGCGGATCTTCCGATCCTGAGCACGATGATCG
>Ga0268266_10003730_pt1 | contig 14982 bp, 12 predicted proteins | sample KBSS13metaG_FD_190356 | JGI IMG/M metagenome (GOLD analysis project Ga0268266, IMG submission 190356) | Switchgrass rhizosphere microbial communities from Kellogg Biological Station, Michigan, USA - KBS S1-3 metaG (SPAdes) (version 2) | ecosystem: Host-associated > Plants > Roots > Rhizosphere...
TTTAGGCCACCGTAGCCGTGGCCGATCTGGCCGAGCGATTTCCGGGGTCTCCAATCTCAGCAAGCACCGAACTGCCTCCGCGGACGCGTGAGCCAGTCTTCACCTTGAGGTTGGCCTCCTGAGGCAGTAGCACATCGACGCGTGAGCCAAACTTAATCAAGCCCACCCGCTGTCCGCGCTCCACCTTGTCGCCCACCTTCAGATTGCAGACGATTCGCCTCGCGAGAAGACCCGCGATTTGCTTGAAGCTTACTTCATAGGCTCCCGCATCGATGACAATCAGCGTCTGCTCATTATTCAAGACCGATTCGGCCTTCATTGCGTTGAGAAACTCTCCCTTGCGGAATTCAACGTGCTTAATAGTCCCAGACACAGGCGACCGATTGACGTGCACGTCAAAGACATTCAGAAAGATGCTGATCCTCAGCCTGCTACCTTCAGTAGTTTCTATCCATTCCGCATCGGTTATAAGGCCATCTGCCGGCGAGACAATCTGTCCCGGACCTGTCGGGATCGTTCGTTGCGGATCACGGAAGAACCATAGAAAAAAAGCCGCGAGTAATAACGGTAGCGCCAGAAGGAGGTAGGAGTGGGTCAGCAGCCAGATCATCGCTGCCACCACCGCTAGCCCGAGCGCGTAAAAGTATCCATCTCGAACCATAAAGGACGATTATACGGCCACGGACACACTCTGCCTCCTGGTATCCATCTCTGAAGACTGGGACGCGTGGTCAGCCTCAAATTTCAGTGTGATTCAGACATTTCCATCCGCCGAAGTCTCTCAATCTCATCCTTAAGGCTGAGCTTCAGCTTCTTTAGGCGTACTTCCTCGAGCTTCTCCGGCTCGGTCAAAAACAATTTTGAGCGTAATGTATCCAGCCTCCGCTCATAAAGGCTGTGTTCCTGTACCAGCTGCTGAATTGTGGGATGCGGTGTGGCGTTCGGGAGCTCCGTGTAATTCTCAGTCTGCATCAGACAGATACCTCCAGCGCAATTGACTTCCCAACACAGGCTAAACACGCTACCACAGGCTACTGAAGAGAGGCAAAACAGGTTATCCACCGGTTGATTTCGGAGGTCCACCTCCGTTCAAACTCCATTTCCTCTGCGCTTAAAAGCGGCAGTTTGCATGAGGACAGCGTCTTCTTCCGGATCTCGATAATACCCCTTTCGTACGCCAATCGGAGCGAATCCCAGGCCGGCATAAAGGGTTATAGCGCCACGATTTGAAGAGCGAACTTCCAAATCTACATGCGGTATCTCCAGTTCGCGACACCACTGGAGGATCGCTGCGCAAAGAGCCCGACCCACTCCCGACCTCCGAGCCTGTTCCACGACGACGACGCTCTCCAGCTCTGCCGTGGCCTCAACTCCCGATCCAATTGCCTTTCCTACCGCAAACCCGACCAGATCAAGCCGGTGATCCCCACTCTCTCGCTCCGCCAATAGCAGACATCGCTGCAGTGCTGTACCTGGGTCACCTTCGACAGCTCTCCTGTAATCGGATTCTGCCCAGTGTGGAGCATTTGTGGTTTTCCGATCCAATGCGATGACGGCCTCAAGATCTTCCTTGTGAGCTCTTCGTATTCGGAATTTCAAGCTCATCCAGCAACTCTAACGATCTTTGCAAAAATCTCCTGATCAGTCCGACGAAGGTAATTGGCATCGATTGTGGCAACATCCTCGAACCTTTTTTCGGCAATCCTGCCCATGACAAACGGAAGAGCATCTGCTGCCTTTGGCTCGTCCACTCGCAGGGGAACCAAAGCGCTCAAAGCCTCTCTTACGCGCTCTTCGCAGACGATTAGCGCACTTGTTTGTTCGCTCACGCCTACGATTTCTTCGCTGGTTAGGAGAGCCTCACTCACTCTTTGCCGCTTTGCATAGACGCCGGCGTAGAATTCGCCCCTGCCTGCATCGAGCGCGGAGCAAACGCTACCTTCTATTTCTCCTCCGGTATTGGCCAGGATCGCCAGGCGCGAGATCGCAATTAATGGGACTTGCCCTGCCTCACTAAGTCCCTTCGCTGCGCTCAACCCTACCCGCACCCCGGTAAAGGATCCCGGTCCGTTCACCACGCCTATCGCCGCCAGTTCATTTAGCTTCCAGCCAGCAGCTTCCATTCGCTCCCGGATGACAGGAAGAAGCCTTTCTGACGCGCTTCTTCCCGGCAACATCTCGGATGCAACAATTCGGGGGAGTACGTCACCTTCTGCCAGTGCGATACTCCCTTCGTTTCCGCACGTATCGATCAGCAGCAACCTCATTCTTTTTCCCCTACGATTTCTATGAGCACGCCTCCAGCGCTTGAAGGATGGACAAAGAAGTATTTGTGTCCACCGGCTCCCACGCGAACCTTATCGCTTACGAGCCGCACCCCTTTTCCCCGCAAGGTAGCAAACATTCTGTCTATATCTGTCACCTTTATTGCTATGTGATGTAGGCCTTCTCCACGTTTCTGGAGAAAACGTCCGATTACGGAGTCTTCTTTCAAAGGCTGCAGCAATTCCAGTCGGCTTTCTCCTACTGGGAGCATGGCAGTATGCACCTGTTCATGCTCAATAGTCTCTTCATGCAGGACTGCGAGCCCAAGTACCTCGTAAAGTTTTCGCGAATCGGCGATGCTCTTTACCGCTATTCCCAGATGATCGAGTTTCAGATCTTTCGCACAACTAATATGCGGGGAATGTTTGGGTGCATGCTGTCTCTGACGCACAATCTCCCCCATCAGATCAGCTATACCGGTGCCTGTCGTGGCAACAGTTTCAAGTACAGGGACGATCGGTCCTCGCTTTGCTCCTGATAGTTCCTGTACTGCTAGAATCTCGGCGACCACCCGGGCGGCTCCATCGCAGTCACTTTTATTCACCACGAATAAATCCGCGATCTCCATAAGTCCTGCCTTCAAGCTCTGGATATCGTCTCCCAACCCCGGAACCAGCACGACCACTGTAAGGTCAGCCAAACTTGCTATCTTCACCTCATCCTGTCCCACGCCAACGGTCTCGATCAAAATCCACTCCCGTCCCGAGGCGGCAATCACATCGCAGACGTCTTGCACTGCTGGGGTGATGCCACCGACCGCGCCCCGGGAGGCCATGCTTCGTATGTAGACCCCGGAATCTGCCGTTAGCTCCTGCATGCGAATCCGGTCTCCCAGCAGTGCTCCTCCGGTATAAGGACTCGATGGATCGACCGCGATGATGCCTACCTTCTCCCCCCGACGATGCAGCCAGCGGGCCATTTGGTCTATTAAAGTGCTTTTTCCGGCTCCGGGAGGCCCGGTGATGCCGATTTTCATTGCTTTTCCCGCAGACCACTTGCATTCAGCCAGCAGCTTCATCGCTCCTGATGCTCCATTTTCCACAATGGAGATCGCCCTGGCCAAGGCGCGCAGGTCTCCATTGCGCAAACGCTCGATCATCGCTCGCAAGCTTGCCGAATCTGTTTCTTCTCCACTCACCAGTGCGATAATAACTCCGCCTTGAAGAGGCTGCGAAGCTTGCGTTTGGTATATTTGCGCCCATGAAGATAAGCTTTCACCTATAATTCCTGTGCGTCAAATCCATATAAAGGAAATCTCGTGAATCTCCTGCACCGCAGCATCGCAACTGGACTTCTGTTCGCATCGGCATCGCTCAGCTATGCCCAGCTCGAAGGCAGCAAGACGGATACGACGCCCACTCACCATCCGATTCCTGCTATTCAGGATACCGAGACTCCTGCCCAACGCGATGCTCGGATGGGCTGGTGGCGTGATGCCCGTTTCGGCATGTTCATTCATTGGGGTCTCTACTCGATTCCTGCAGGTGAGTGGAAAGGGCAGCGAACCACCCATATCGGCGAGTGGATCATGAATGATCTTTCTATCCCGGTAGCGGACTATAAGGCTCTGGCAAAACAATTCAACCCCACTGGCTTCTCCGCGCACGAAATCGTCGCGCTCGCCAAATCTGCCGGCATGAAGTACATCGTCATTACTTCGAAACACCACGATGGCTTCGCCATGTTTGATTCCAAGGTGGATCCATTCAATATCGTTGCTGCTACACCCTTTAAGCGCGACCCCTTGAAGGAGCTCGCAGAGGAATGTCGCAAGCAGGGAATCAAGCTAGGGTTTTACTACTCCCAGGCGCAGGATTGGACCGCTCCTGGAGGTGCCGCGGCGGTTCGCAGCGATCATAACAAAGAAACCGGACATTGGGACAAGGCGCAGGACGGCTCCTTCGATGACTATCTCCATAAGAAAGCCATTCCGCAGATCAAAGAATTGCTGACCAACTACAAGGACTACCCCGTCGTCGTCTGGTTCGACACACCGACCAAGATGATGACGCCCGAACGCTCTGCAGAGGTTGTCAAACTGCTCAATCAGCACCCAAATCTCATCTGGAACAACCGTCTGGGTGGGACCTACAAGGGCGATACCGAAACGCCAGAACAATATATCCCTGCACAAGGCTTTCCCGGCAGCGACTGGGAGTCGTGCATGACGATGAACGACACTTGGGGCTTCAAGTCCTACGATACCAACTTCAAATCGACGGAGACACTGCTGCGCAATCTGATCGATATAGCTTCGAAGGGGGGCAACTATCTGCTCAACATTGGACCTGATTCAAAGGGTATTGTTCCGCAACCCGAGGTGGAGCGTCTGCAGCAGATGGGAAAGTGGCTTAAGGTAAATGGAGAGGCTATCTACGGAACTTCGGCTACCATCTTCGATGTGCCGACCGGAACCTTTTCCGCGACCGAAAAAGGACGCAATGGGCAGCCGAAGTTCACCCCAACATGGAACTGGCGTTCTACTACGAAAGGGAGCAAGGTTTACATCGAGATCTTCGATTGGAAGGGAAATTTCCACGTAGACAAAGTGCCCCGCAAGGTTACAGGAGCGTACCTTCTGGCAGATTCCGCTCATAAGCCGCTGAAATTCACCCAGAATGGAACAGCACTCGATGTCCAGTTATCTGCGAAGGCTTTGGATCCTATCGCGACGGTGCTTGTTCTCAACACCACAAAATAACAGCATGACTGCCGGTACGGGTCGTTCCGTCTGGAGTTTGCAGCTTCAAATGCCCCATCCCGAGTTTTCCCGAAGGTGGGGCATTTGAATATAGAAGTAGCGGTTTGGCGATCCGGACACGATGATCTTCCTCGCGGCTTCCAACTTCGATATAAAGTTTGGAGCCTCTACCGACACGGAAGTTTAACTATTTGAAGATTCAGATGGCGCTCAAAGGCGCCTCGTATATCGAAGAAAAGCAGGGGAGCATGGAAGAACGCATTGGAATCATTATGAACGGCGTTACCGGCCGTATGGGATTGAACCAGCATTTGATTCGGTCGATCCTTCGTATTCGTGAGGAGGGAGGGGTCAGATTGTCGGATGGGCGAGGGCTGCTACCCGATCCGATTCTGCTGGGGCGTGATGGACGGAAACTTCAAGAGATTAGTCGAAGATTTGGAGGGCTACGATGGAGTACAGATCTCAATGCGTGCCTTGCAGATGAGAAAGATTCGATCTATTTCGATTCTGGAGTCACAGGCCCGCGCGAAAAGAATGTCATGCTCGCAGTCGCAAAGGGCAAGCACGTGTACTGCGAAAAGCCTTTGTCTACTTCCACAGAGAGTGCCGTTCGTTTGGCCAACGCTGCTGACGCGGCAGGTATATGCCACGGCATTGTGCAGGACAAGTTGTTTCTTCCTGGGATTCGTAAGCTACGCAGATTGATAGACGCCGGCTACTTCGGAAAAATTCTTTCTATTCGCGGTGAATTTGGTTATTGGGTTTTTGAAGGTGATTGGGGATTGCCTTCGCAGCGTCCGTCGTGGAATTACCGCAAAGAAGAAGATGGAGGCATTATTCTCGACATGTTTGCTCACTGGCGCTATCTTCTTGATCACACATTTGGCAAGGTGGAAGCCGTTTCCTGTCTCGGTGCAACTCATGTTCCTAAGCGAGTCGATGAACGAGGCCAAACATATGAGTGCACTGCTGACGATGCGGCTTACGGGACCTTTCTTTTGGAAGGAGGGGTTGTAGCGCAGTTCAATTCGTCGTGGACAACTCGTGTCTATCGAGATGAACTCTTCACGATGCAAGTGGATGGAACAGAGGGAAGTGCAGTCGCCGGGCTTAGGGAGTGTCGAGTACAGCACCGCGTGAATACTCCGCGCCCAGTATGGAATCCTGATGTACCCAATCCGATTAGTTTTCGTGATGGTTGGACAGAGGTTCCGGATAATATGGAATTCGATAATGCGTTCAAGGTGCAGTGGGAGCGCTATCTCAAAGCCGTTGCTGAAAAGAGCACGTTTCCTTATGACTTTTGGGACGGTGCACGTGGAGTGCAGCTCGCAGACCTGGCATTGCAGTCCTGGAACCAAAGACGCTGGATAGAGATCCCAGAGCTCGGTAAAGAAACAGCGTAACAACGATTTTCTTCCGCCAGTCTGGTCCCTAGAAAACTTAAGCATGCAAGTTGTCTTCGCGAAGAGGCAAGCCTGAAAATTGCCATACCGCAGAGCGATCCCGCCACGGGTTAGCGGGATCGTTAATCTGTCTCTTCTTCCGAAAGAGTTGAGAGCCGAGATCTTGCACCGGTTTCGGTTTGACGAGAGCTTTGCGCTAGAACAGACAGGAAATTGGTTCTTGACAGTCCTAATGCAGCGTGGATAGGATGCTCGCGGAAAAAAATTGAGACGTCTCATGTGATGCTAACTTTTCCTGGCGAGGGAAAACAGTTGGTATCTCAATGCGCTTACCGCCAGGTTTTTGGAGGCTTCACCCATGTTTAAGTCAGGTATTCAAAATAGCCACGAGTCTAGACGCAGGAGTAAAGCTGATAAGAAGACGGCCGCCCTCCACGTTTTGTTTCAGGGTACACAATTCACATTGTTCGCATTTTTATTAGCGGCGACATCGATTGTCGGGCTTCACTCTTTTGCACCAAATGTCTATGGGCAGGCAAGCTCCAGTTCTGATGCTGTCGGAAGAGTGACCGACTCCACAGGCGCAAGTGTTCCAGGGGCAACAATTCATCTAATCAATAACGCCACCGGAGCGGAACGAACCGCGACGAGCAACGATGGCGGTGATTGGTCAATCCCTAACATTCCTCCGGCGAACTACAAGGTGCGCGTCGAAAAGGAAGGTTTCAAGACCAGCACTATCCCTTCTCTTCCTGTTGAAATCGGAAAGACTGCGAATGGTTCTGTAACATTGAGCGTCGGCGAAAGAACGGAAACAGTCGAGGTCAGCACTTTGCCTCCGCAATTGCAAACCTCTGAGGCCACCGTTGGTCAGGTCATCGACCAGAAGCAGATCAACGATCTGCCTCTGAATGGTCGTAACGTTCTCCAGTTAGCAACCCTCGCACCTGGCGTTTCTCCACCGCAGCAAGGCCAGACTGGAAATCCGAATCGCACTGGAAACCGCAACCTGTACATCACTGTCGATGGCGGCCGAGGATCGTCGACTAACTACGTGCTCGACGGTACCTACATTCGTTCGGTCCGTTTCAACAACATGGCCATGCAGCCGAACGTCGATACCCTCCAGGAGTTCAACCTATTGCGTAACTCTTTCTCGACTGAGTACGGTCAAGGACAGGCTGTCGTCTCCATGATCACTAAGTCGGGATCGAATCAGATACATGGGAGCGCCTATGAGTTCGCCCGTAACAGCGTCTTCGATGCGCGTAACTACTTCTCAAAGACTGGTCCAAAGCCAGACTTCACGCGGCATCAGTATGGTGGAACAGTAGGGTTTCCGATCGTAAAAGACCGGATCTTCCTCTTCGGAGGTTTTGAAGGGCTACGCACCAATCGTTCCACTCCGCAGTTTGGAATTTTTCCGACACAAGCCCAGTTGGGCACTCCCGATTCGACTAACACGCTTGCGCAGGTCATCAATCCTACGATTCCGGTCCCAAATATAGACCCGAACCTAAACAGCGGAAACAATTACGTCAACTATCAGACAACCACTGATAATTACGATCAGTACACCATCCGCGCGGATCAGACGCTGACCCCCCGTAACCAACTGTTCGAGCGCTACATCGATTTCAACTCAAGCGAGTTCATTCCATCGGTGCAGGGCGGTATCAACAACCAGCTAATTGGACGCAATGGTGTGATCGGCCATACTTTTCTGATCACCCCCAACATTGTCAATGAAGTTCGTGCAGCTTATAACCAGTACTACAACTGGGAATTAGGCGTCCCTCTCAACCCCGGCGTGAACTATGCGGCTCAGGAAGGTCTGAAGTTTGTCTCGGGACTGAATACTCCATCACAATATGGTCGCGCATCGATCGCGATTGCCGGATTCAGTACTGTCAGCGATCAGGTGACGAACCAAGGTGGAAATGAGAACATCCTCAGCTTCGGCGATTCCCTCAGCATTGTCCATGGGAAGAACACCTTCAAGATGGGCTTCCAGTTTCAGAATCGCCGAGTCATTCTGCTGGCAGACAATAACTCAACGGGCTCGTTCAGCTTCGCAGCTTGCACAGCCGCGACATCGACCAGCGCGGGAACCTGCGCTGCGAATCAAAAGATTAACCCAGCTACAGGCCTTCTCTATACTGCGATTGAGAACTACCGACGCGGTCTTTGTACCTCGGCATGCAACGGCAACTTCGGTAACACCCGTGGTCATTACCGTGACAATACCTATGGGGCATTTTTCAGCGATGTCTGGCAGCTCGGACATGGCCTTACCGTCAATGCCGGTCTGCGCTGGGAATACAACTCGCCTTTTGTCGAGCAGAACGGACTTGAAGGAACGCTCGATCCTACTGTAGGAAAGATCAAGTACAGCAAGGTTCCAGCCTTCATTCCTGCGGCATTCACGCCTTACGTTGTTACAGATTCCACCTATCAACCGGGTATTCTGCAGCCTAGAAGAAAGGGATTTGGTCCCCGTCTTGGTGTTGCTTATGAGGCCTTTCCTGGCACTGTATTCCGTGTAGGTGGCGGTATCTTCTTCGATAACATCAACACGAATGAGTTGCAGTTCACTCGGTACGCCGCTCCTCTTTACTATCAGCAGTCGCTGCCCACCATCTTCGTGCAGAATGCTTTCCCTGACCCGACGCTTGGATCGGCCGGTCTGCCTGCACCTTTTTCCATCAATCCTAATAACTCTATGCCCTATACCTATGAATGGACGGCGAGCGTTCAGCAGGATATTGGTCACGGCATGATCTTTGAACTCGCTTACACCGCCAGCGCGACTCGCAAGCTGTGGAAGCGCTATGACCAGAACATGGATTTGCTGTCCCCTGGGTTAACCTCTACGGGCGGCAGCAATCCCACCAATCAGGGGGTTCGGCCCTTTCCGCAGTTCCAGCACGGGATCCTGACGTCCAGAAATGCTGCTACGGCAAACTTCAATGGCCTTTCTGCAAAGGTGGAGAAGCGGGCTAGCAATGGCCTGTACTATCTCGCCAGCTATCAGTGGTCCAAGAATTTGGACAATAACTCCGGTGAGGTCGAGGCGAACGATACCTCTTACTCGACGGACTTTGGGTTCGATTATTCCTATAGCCGGTTCGACGTCCCTCATCGTGCTGTCATCAGCGGTGGTTACGAGCTTCCGTTCGGTAAAGGTCATGACCTGCTGCAGAACGGAGTGGGAAATGCAATTGCGGGGGGGTGGTCACTTCAGCCAGCCATCCAGCTTCGTAGTGGCTATCCCTTCTCGGTTTCGCGATCCGGTGCAACCTTCGGTACCTATACCCCCGGACGTGTCAACCTCGCGCCCGGAAAAACAATCGCGGATGCAAAGGTTAAAAATCCGTCTGTGAATGGCTGGTTCAATCCTTCTGCGTTTGCCGACCCAGGACAAGCACTGCAAGGCAACGTCACCCGAAATGTGCTCCGTGGGCCTGGAACTGCGCAAGTCGACTTCTCGGCGATCAAAAGCTTCCAGGTCTTCGAGCGGCTGCGCGCGCAGTTTCGCGCAGAGGCTTATAACATCATCAACCATCCGATCTTCTCGCAGCCTGCGTCGAACATCTCGACGACAAGCACCGTCGGTAAGATCTCGGGAACTTCGGGTGACAACCGTAGCATTCAGCTTGCCGTCAAGGTGATGTTCTAAACCTTCATTCCTAAAATAGCCGGACCTCTTATAAGAGGTCCGGCTATTTTTGTTTTAAAGAAATTAATCTGGCCCGACAGGTTCAAGGTCAGATTCGTATCGACATGGAGTGATGGAAAATATTGTTTGGATCATACTTCCGTTTCACGTTCTGCAGAAACGGGTATAGGTCACCGGTTCCGTAATACAGTTGTGGCCAATAAGCATGCTGCACCATGTCGACATCCGGGTAGTTGATGTAGCAGCCCTCATATCGATCTCCCCAGAAGGGTGTGCCGGTATATTTCGCCATGGCGCCTGATGTGGCGTAGAGATCCTTATAGAAGTCCCTCATCCAACGAATCTGTCCCTCATCTTCAGAGGAATTTTCCCAAGTGGCAATGAATTGAAGTTTCATGCAGGAATTCCGTTGCGCAGAGGCTGTCTCTTCAAGCATCTGCTTGCGATTTGCCGCACCACCGAAAGAATCTGCCAGGACGGTGTTGCCAGAAAGATCGATGCCGTCAATTTCTTTGGTGAGATGTTTATAGAAGCATGCTATTTCCTGCTGGCTGAACCCTCTTTTCATAAAGCTTGATTTATATTTATGTCGACGATTCGTCATACGTCTACCTGAACTGCGACGACCTTGCGAGTTTATCCAGCTCCCTTTATTGAGAGTATGTTTGGCCAGGCAGACGTTAACCCCATTACTCTCCGGTTCAGGATGATGTTCGGCCATCGCCGGATGGACTGATACCTGTGCGACCGGCTTACATTCATCGAAAACTGCTAAATATTCATCGATGATGCGAGTGTCCGTTACCGTTCCATCCGGATTTGTGAAGCTGACAGACATACCAAGATGGCCAGAACTGCGATGAGACAGATTGAATATAGAGAACAGTCCCCACGTGGCTGGATCTTTTCCACGGGTCTCCCAATAATTGCCGAAGAGATAGAGGATCCTGGCGAAGCGTTCTTCGGTCATTCCCTCCCAACCAAAGCTGATATTTCCGCGTAAGACCTCACTCGGAGCTTTGGGTAAAGTGTCGAAGTAGAAGTTCGTGATGATACCGAAATTACCTCCACCTCCGCCTCGGCAGGCTCGCAGAAGATCAGGATCATGATTTCGATCTGCCCGTCGAATGCGAGCATTGCCCGAATGATCTACTGTAACGATGTCGATGGCTGTGACCCAATCTGGAGTGATGCCGTGGAGGCGTGACAGTAAACCATAGCCACCACCCGAGATGTGTCCGCCTGCTCCAACGGGTGGGCAAGTTCCCCCTGGAATAGTTACTCCATCCAGTTCGTGGAGCTCCACGTAGGCCTGTCCTAAGGTTGTTCCCGCGCCTAGTCGATATTTTGGGGAGTTTGCAATTGGCTTGGTTCCAGAGAGTCGACTTAGATCGAGGATGGCTCCCCCAGGATTATTGTCTACAAAGTCTTCATAGCAATGTCCTCCGGAACGCACTGTGGGACGAAGCCCTTTGTGTACGAAACGCTGAAGAGCTTCGGCGACATCCTCGTTGGTTTCACAAAGTGCAACGACACTCGCCTCCTCAGCTTTCGTCTCTGGAAAACGGGCGTTTTGCCCATGGCAGAGTTGATCAAATCGAGTATCGCTGGCAGTTACAAGCTCAATGGACATGCTGAATCCTCTGGAGGCACGATATCAACAGATTCTCATGCCGTGAATAAGGCATTCGCCCTAAACAGAAGCCATCAAACTGAGCAAGATGTGATTGCTTCTAGCGTGGACATCGAAGTGCAGTTCCAATGTACTTATCGATCCTGGATCGTGAGATCTCACCCTTTTGTGTGGGAGAGGACAGACACCAATAGGAAATATTCTGCTACACTTTAACAAGTTGGTGAGGGTGTTCACTCTGAACACAATTTCATTGACATCCCTTCTTCTAGTAGGGGAGTTTCTCTATGAGAAACGGTCTTTTTGGGGACGTAGCTCAGTTGGTTAGAGCGCTGCCCTGTCACGGCAGAGGTCGCGGGTTCGAGCCCCGTCGTCCCCGCCATAAACCAAAGAAAAAGAATGGTTTATGGCACAGTGACAAAATCAGTTTCGACCCGCGAGGGTGCTGAAGGGTGCTGAGAGTTTCCAGCACCTTTTTTGCTGCCTTCCAGTAAGGGAGGCTCCCGTCGCGAGGGTGCTGGAGAGGGTGCTGAAAGCCGCTGCTTCCCGGCTTCAATCACCATCTCCATGACCTTGTTGTTGGCTTCACGTTTAGTCGCAGAGATCGCTCTCGTGTAGACATCCAGAGTGATCCGCGAGTTAGCGTGACGCAGGAGTTCCTGTGCGGTCTTCAGGTCCGCTCCAGCCGCTCTCAGATTCGTCGCCAGAGAGTGACGGAAGCTGTGCCATCCGATCCTTTTGTCAGTAATCTTCGCCCGGACGAGTGCGGGGCGGATGATCTTCTTCAGAATCATGTCGGGTGTCACCGGCGTCTTCCCTTCATTACGAACTGAAGGAAACAGAAAGTCGTCCTCCCCGTTGTACGGAGACTCTTTCCTCCAATCGTCGAGGCACTCGATGACTGATGTATGCAGCGGAACCGGTTTACGGCTCGCTTCGGTCTTGGTGTCCCCGAAGCGGCCCCGAACACATGAACGAAGCACGTTGACCTGCATCAAAAGCGGATCAACATCTCGCCACGTGAGCGCAACCAGCTCCGAACGCCGAAGCCCTGTACTTCCTGCCAGGATCACCATCGCCTTTACGCGAAGGGGCAGCTCGTCTACCAAGGCAGCGAACTCCCCAGGAGTCAAGACATCTGGTTCCCGCAAACGCTTCGACGACGCCCGAACCTTGGATATGGGGTTGCGATGCATCCACTCATACCGGATGGCATGATTGAATACGGCCGACATGATGTTCCGAATCTTGCTTTTGGTTGCCGGAGCATATGGCAGAGGGTGCAGCCACTCTTCGACTTCCACGGTTCGAACATCTGAGAGCCACTTGTCTCCCCACTTTGGAGCGATGTGATTCGTCAAATAGATCGAAGTTGATGCGATTGTGGCGAAAGCTTTCCGATCCTCAGTCAGCTCGTGTTTACGATAGTGGGCTATGAGTTCAGAGACGGTAACAGGGACTCTGACCTCAACGTTGATGTTGGCGCGAAAGTCAGCCACGGCTTGCTCCGCATCTCGGCGTGAAGGAAGATCCTTCACGGTGCCAAGATTGCGTTTCTTGTACGTGCGTTTACCGCTGGTCTCGTCGTACCAGCGAAACACCCATACGTCCGGCCCGCTTTTGCGCTTTTGTTTCAAGAGGCTTCCTTGTTGAAAGCGGCTCATGCTGATCTCCTGGCATGAGCGTTGATGGCTGTCTCTATCGTACTCGCGGGTGGCCGTCGTTCCGAGGTGATTCCGCGAGCCTCCACCCACTGCAGCAACTCCTGTTCCACAAAGCGCCATAGCTTCCGTTTACCCTCTCCCATCGGGTGAGCCGGAACCTGCCCAAGCCGTGCCCAGCGAACCAGCGTCCGCCTATCCATGCGAAGGATCTGTGCAGCTTCATGCGCATCGAGAAGATAGTGTGTCTGCCCCATTCGGATCGCTCCAAACCAAGCGTTGCATTCCCTCTTCGCCGACTCAGCGAGCTGATTAGGCCTTCGGGTCAAACGCCTGACTACACCCAATGATGGTGATGCCCCTGACGAACCGTCCAATGAAAACCAGGGCGGGCGCTATTCCAATGAGGAATAACGAAGCACTCGCGACCGTCCTACCTCTGGTCATTCAGGTAACGAAGCTACTAAACTATGAGTGTTTGATTGACGTTTGGCTGCTGTCCGTACGCTCCCCTCTCCCAAGCTGAGTTAGGAGGATGGTCATGGCTCTTCCGGAAGTCCGCCTGCTTCAAGCCGCTATCGCAGTGGCGAGAGATTTGAACTTCTCACGCGCCGCAGAGCGGTTACATATCGGTCAATCAACCCTTAGCAAACAGGTATACGAGCTGGAGAACCAACTAGGGTTTCGACTCTTCAATCGCAATCACCAGATGGTGGAGGTCACTGACGCGGGCCGTGCCTTTGTAGAAGAAGCTCGGGAGGCCGTCCTGCACATCGAACGCGCCGTATCATCGGCAACCGCAGTGTTCAACGGTGCGGACGAGATTTTGAACCTGGGCAAGTCGGCTTACACTGATCCGTTCATCGTATCGATGATGCTGTCGGTTCGACTCCCTTTGTTCCCAGGGATGAAGACCAAGCTCTGGAGCAGCTACTCGAATGAATTGTCACGCCAGGTTGTAGCCGGCGATCTCGATCTTGCTTTGACAACGGGCGTCCCAGAGACGCCGAAATTGAGCCTACTTCGAGTCGCCGATAATCCGTTTTATGTCGCGATGTCGGAGAGTGATCCCCTGGCGGAGCACCTAGAGATCGATTTGCGGTCGATGCATGACCGAGACTGGATCGTCCTCAGTCGGCATGCGAATCCGTATCTCTACGACATGATCCTCTTCGTAGCATCAAGCAAGAACTCGCGTCCCAAAGAAGTCTTTCAGGTCATGAGCCCCGAAGAAGTACCCGAGTTAATCCTGGAACACCGCGCTTTAGCGTTTCTTCCGCGATCGGCTGCTTGGAGGATTGCGTTAGGAGGCATCACAATGCGGCCGCTTTCAGAAGAAAGATTGCGACTCGTGACGAACTTGGCCATGAGGTCGGACACGAAGTCACGACTTGTAAAGGAATTCGTTAGAGCTGCGTCAAGGAAGATCGATAGCCTCAAGTTCACAGTGCAAGGTCAGCTTCCACTCGCAGGAAGATCATCTGTCGGATCCCTATAACTATCTTCCAACTCGGATTCGGGGCGGATCTCGACATTGATCGGCCCCTCGTGCATACATCTCGGGCAATGGAAAA
>Ga0268266_10003734_pt1 | contig 14969 bp, 28 predicted proteins | sample KBSS13metaG_FD_190356 | JGI IMG/M metagenome (GOLD analysis project Ga0268266, IMG submission 190356) | Switchgrass rhizosphere microbial communities from Kellogg Biological Station, Michigan, USA - KBS S1-3 metaG (SPAdes) (version 2) | ecosystem: Host-associated > Plants > Roots > Rhizosphere...
CGTTTTTCAAGGGAAAAGAGCAGCCAGAGTTTGAATTCATTTCAAACCCTGCGCGTTGAGAAAAACCGTAGGTTTGTCTCAAGGGGGACCAAATAATGGCTATTAAGACTTACAACCCAACGACCCCAGGTCGCCGTGGGATGAGCAGCCAGGACTTCTCGGCCATTACGACCAAGAAGCCACTGCGTTCACTGCTCGTTACTAAGCGTCGCGGCAATGGTCGCAACAACCAAGGCCGGATTACGACTCGCCACCAAGGTGGTGGTGCTCGTAAGTTCTACCGCCTGGTAAACTTCAACTTCAAGGGTGAAGGTGTTATCGAGCACATCGAATACGACCCGAACCGCTCAGCACGTATCGCTCGTGTTAAAGAAGCAAACGGTACCTACCACTACATTCTGGCTGCAAACGGTATGACCGTTAGCCAGAAGCTGGTTGCTCACGAAGAGGCTGCTATCGAAACCGGTAACCGTCTGCCCATCCGCAACATCCCCGTTGGTACTACTATCCACGCTATTGAGATGCAGGTTGGTAAGGGTGCCCAGATGGTCCGCTCTGCCGGTAACGGCGCTCAGCTGATGGCTAAAGAAGGTGACTACGCTCAGGTTCGCTTGCCCTCCGGCGAAGTACGCTTAGTGCACCTGAACTGCACCGCCAGCATTGGTGTTGTCGGCAACGAACAGCACCAGAACGTTAAGATCGGTAAGGCTGGTCGCAGCCGTCACCTCGGTAAGCGTCCAAGCGTCCGCGGTGTGGTTATGAACGCCGTAGACCACCCACACGGTGGTGGTGATGGTGGTCGTCACCGTATGGCTAAGGCGCCTCGTACGCCTTGGGGTCAGAAGACTCTGGGCTACAAGACCCGTCGCCGTAAGAGCACGAGCAACATGATTGTAAGGAGCCGTCACGCGGCTAAGAGGAAATAACGTATGAGTCGTTCACTTAAGAAAGGTCCATTCATTGATCCGAAGCTCGCGAAGAAAGTAGCGGGCTTAAGCAATGATGACCGTACCATTATTAAAACTTGGGCTAGGGCTAGCACCATCGCTCCAGACTTTGTAGGCAAGACCTTCGCCGTACACAACGGCAAGGTACACGTACCAGTTTTCGTTACCGAAAACATGGTTGGCCACAAGCTGGGCGAATTTAGCCCAACCCGTAAGTTCCGCTCGCACGGCGGTAAGCTGGCGAAAGGTAAGTAGGACATAGTATGGCAGTAAAAGCAGAATCCAAAGGTGTCCGGATGAGCCCACGCAAAGTTGGTGCCGTTGCTAGCCTGGTTCGCGGTCGCACTGTTGCAGATGCGATCACTATCCTGGAGCACGTGCCACGCCGCGCCGCACTCCCGGTCATCAAGACTATCAAGAGTGCAGAGGCTAACGCTACGCACAACCACAACTACAAGGCCGAAGGTCTTCGTATCGTGGAAATCACTGTAAACCACGGCCCACGCACCAAGCGTTTTCGCCCAGCAGCCATGGGCCGCGCCCTTCCTTACCAGAAGCGTAGCAGCCACATCCGCGTGCTAATCGAAGGCGAACAGCGTGCCGCTGCAAAGTCAGCCGCCAAGCCAGCTGCAAAGTCGGCAGAAACGAAGGAGACGAAGTAATGGGTCAGAAAGTAAACCCGATTTCCATGCGTCTGCAGGCCAACAAGGATTGGCGCAGCAAGTGGTTTGTCGGCAAGAACCAGTACGCTAAGTACCTGGAAGCCGACCTCAAAGTCCGCAAGCTTATCCAAGACAAGTTTGGTAGCCGCGGCGCTATTAACAAAGTAGACATCGAGCGTTCACCAAACCTCGTGACTGTTACTGTTGCCACCGCTAAGGCTGGTGTGGTTATCGGTCGCGGTGGCCAGGGTGCGCAAGAAACCAAAGCTGCTATCGAGAAAGTCTACGGCGTACCAGTACGCGTAAACATCGAAGAAGTTAAGAAGCCTGACATGTACGCCAAGCTGGTTGCCGAGAACATCGCTCACCAGCTCGAGCGCCGCATGAGCTTCCGCCGCGCTATCAAGTCTGCATCTGCAGCAACCATGCGGGCTGGTGCCAAGGGTATCCGCATCGAAGTTGCCGGTCGTTTGAACGGCGCCGAAATGAGTCGCCGCGAAAAGGAAGCTATGGGTTCTGTACCACTACACACCATTCGCGCGAACATTGACTTCGCAAGTGTCCAAGCTAAGACCATTGCCGGGATCATCGGCGTAAAGGTTTGGATTTACAAGGGAGAGAACTAAGATGTTACTTCCAAAACGCACTAAATTCCGCAAAGTCCGCAAGGGTAAGATCCGTGGCGTAGCTACCAGTGGTAACTACATCGCTTACGGCGAATACGCCTTACAGTCACAAGGTAACGAGCGCATTACCAGCCGTCAGATCGAGGCTAGCCGTCAGGCCATGACCCGCTACATTAAGCGTGGTGGTAAGATCTGGATCCGCATTTTCCCGCACACCCCCGTTACTCGCAAGCCGCTTGACGTAAAGATGGGTAGTGGTAAGGGTTCACCAGAATTCTTCGTCGCCAAAGTTCGCTCTGGCACCATCCTGTTCGAAATGCAGGGTGTATCAGAAGAAATCGCACGCGAAGCTATGCGCCTTGCTGCTCACAAGCTGCCAGTCAAGACTAAGTTCTTGGTGAAGGAGGAGGCATAATGAAAATTGCAGATATCCGCAAGCTGTCAACCATCGAGCTGACAACCGAAACAAGCAAACTACGCGACGAAATCGCCGAGCTGAAGCGCCACATTTACATGGGCGACAATCAGAATCTGCGGGCCGTTCGCAACAAGCGTAAAGATCTGGCACGTATGCTGACAGTCTTGAGCGAACAACTCGTAAAGGAGGCCAAGTAATATGGCTAAGACAATTATCGGGACTGTGAGCAGCAGCAAGGTCGACAAGACTATCGTGGTAACCGTGCGCGAGCGCAAGACCCACCCGCTGTACCGCAAGCAGTACACCGTAAGCAAGAAGTTTATGGCGCACGACGAAAACAACGAAGCCCAGCTGGGTGACAAGGTTTCTATCGTCGAGACTCGCCCAATCAGCAAGCGCAAGAGCCACAAGCTCGCCGAAGTGATTGAGCGCGCAGGCGTCACGCACGTGGAAAAGGAGTCTGAGGTATGATTCAGCAAGAGACCCGCCTAGTCGTCTGCGACAACAGCGGTGCCAAGGAAATCCTCTGCATCCGCGTGCTTGGTGGCACCCGCCGCCGCTACGCTCACGTTGGTGATGTTATCGTCGCTACCGTCAAGCAGGCCAGCCCAACTGGTACTGTTAAGAAAAAGAGTGTGGTAAAGGCCGTAGTAGTTCGCACTACCAAGGAAATCGCTCGCAAAGATGGTTCTACCATCAAGTTTGACGACAATGCCGCAGTCATCATCAATGATGACAAGCTGCCAAAAGGTACACGTATCTTTGGACCGGTACCACGCGAACTGCGCGATATGGGCTACGCAAAGATAATCAGCCTCGCTCCGGAGGTACTATAATATGACGCTATTCAAGATCAAGCTGAAAAAAGGTGACACTGTACAAGTGCTCGCCGGTAAGTACAAGGGCAAGACTGGTAAGATCCTTGCCACACACCCGAGCGAAAACAAGGTGACCGTTGAAGGCATCAACATCGTTAAAAAGCACGTTAAGCCGAACCGTGCCTACCCACAGGGCGGCATCATCGACGTTACCAAGCCTATCTGGGTAAGTAAAGTTGCTGTAGTCGACCCTACCAGCAAAAAGCCTACCCGCATCGGTATGAAAGTTGACGACAAAGGTGTAAAAACTCGCGTATACAAGGCGAGCGGAAAGGAGATTAAGTAATGGCTGCCGCAAAAACATCTGCAAAGTACGTTGCTCGTCTCCAGAACGACTACAACACCAAGTTCGTTGCAGAACTTCAGAAAGAGCTCGGGCTCGGTAATGTGCACAACGTGCCACGCCTCGAGAAGATCGTCATCAACGTAGGCCTGGGCCGCGCTAAGGACGACAAGAAGACCATCGAAGCTGCCAAGAACACACTTCGTAAAATCACTGGCCAGGAGCCAGTTGAGACGGTTGCCAAGAACTCTATCGCCGGCTTCAAGCTGCGCGAAGGCAACATGATCGGCCTTAAGCTAACCCTTCGCGGTGAGCGTATGTACGAATTCATGGACCGCCTGATCAACATCGTGCTGCCACGCTTGCGTGACTTCCACGGTGTGAGCGCCAAGGCTTTTGACAAGCAGGGTAACTACAGTATCGGTATGACCGACCAGTCTGTATTTCCTGAGCTGACATTTGAAGAAACCACCACGCCACATGGCTTGCAGGCTGTGTTTGTAATAAAGAGCCAGGACCGTGACCAGTCACGCGCTCTGCTCAGCAAATTTGGTATGCCGTTTGAAAAGGAGAACAAGTAATGGCTAAGAAATCTGCTGTCGCTCGTGATCTGAAGCGGCAGAAAATGATCGTGAAGTTCGCTGCAAAGCGTGCTGAACTAAAAGAACTCGGTGACTTTGAGGGCTTGGCTAAGCTGCCACGCAACTCGAGCCCAACCCGTTGGAAGAACCGCTGTGTCGAAACCGGCCGCCCGCACGCTTACATGCGTCAGTTTGGCCTAAGCCGTATCAGCTTCCGCGAACATGCAAGCAAGGGTGAAATCCCTGGTGTAACGAAAGCGAGCTGGTAATTACTATGAGCGTAACTACAACTGACCCAATCGCAGATATGCTGACCCGTATCCGTAACGCGATTAATGTTCGGAAGAGTGAAGTCTCTCTTCCACACAGCAAAATCAAAGAAGCAGTGGCACGCAGCCTGCAGGCTAACGGCTTTATCGACAATGTATCTGTTACCGACCTGAGCGTTGGCAAGCAGCTGCACATCGTCATCAACGCCGAAGACAGCAATGCGCGCATTACCGAAATCAAGCGCCTGAGTAAGCCGGGCCGTCGCCACTACAGCAACGCTAGCGAGATGCCAACCATCAAGCGTGGCCGTGGTGTCGTCATCGTCAGTACCTCTAAAGGCCTGATGACCGGCAAAGAAGCTAGGCAGGCTGGCCTCGGCGGTGAATTAATCGCAAGTGTATATTAAAGCAATGAGCAAAGAGCAAATAACAATAAACAAGTTGGCTCATCGAAGTCCTGTGTTTATCGCTTATTGTTCGCTGTTCACTGAAAGGAATAAGATATGAGTCGAGTAGGAAAACTACCAATCGGTATCCCGAGCGGCGTGACAATCACTGTCGACCCAGACACCATTACGGTTGCTGGCTCGAAGGGAACGCTTACGCAGTTCACCATGCCTGACGTTACCGTCAAGCAAGAAGACAACAACATTGTAGTCACCCGTGCTAACGACGAGCCAAAGGTTCGTGCCAAGCACGGTCTAATGCGCGCGTTGCTCAACAACATGGTAAATGGTGTGAGCACCGGCTTCAGCAAAAAGTTGGAAATCAACGGTGTTGGTTTTCGTGTAGCATTGGCTGGCAGCGACCTCAAGATGAACCTTGGGTTCTCTCATGAAGTCATCTATCACCTGCCGCAGGGCATTACCGCCGTTGTAGAGCAGAACACTATTACCGTGAGCGGCATCGACAAGCAGCAGGTGGGCCAGGTTGCTGCCGAGATTCGCGCACTCAAGAAGCCTGAACCTTACAAGGGCAAGGGTATTAAGTACGAAGGCGAGCGCATTATCCGCAAGTCTGGTAAGTCAGGAAAGGACAAATAATGAGTAGTCTCGCCCAAAAACTCAAGAACCGCATCCAGCGCAAGAGCCGGATTCGCAGTGTTGTTTCGGGAACTGCCGAGCGTCCTCGTCTGAGCGTATTCATCAGCAGCCGCCATGTTAGTGCGCAGCTCATTGATGACGTCGCTCACAAGACACTGGCTGCAGTGAGCACTATCGGTCAGAAGGCTGCCACCGGTACCCTTACCGAAAAGGCTACCTGGGTCGGTGCTGAAATCGCTGCCAAGGCTAAGAGCATCAAAGTAACTGCGGTTGTATTTGACCGTGGCGGCCGCCAATACCACGGCCGCGTAGAAGCGCTGGCAACTGCTGCCCGCGAGAAAGGATTGGAGTTCTAACAATGGCTGAAGTATCAAATACCTCGCAGGCGCCGCAAGCACCAGCTGCAGGCAACCGTGATTCACGCCGTGACGGTGGACGTCCACCTCGTCGCGATGGCAACCGGGGTCCAGCTGTCGAAGAAAAGAAAGAATTCGATGAGCGTATTGTGCACATCGACCGCGTGGCCCGCGTTGTAAAGGGCGGCCGCCGCTTCCGTTTCCGCGCCCTCGTTGTGGTCGGTGACCACAAGGGCAAGGTCGGTATCGGTATCGCTAAGGGTGCTGATGTCACTGCCGCTGTTACCAAGGCTACCGAAGTCGCTAAGAAGCACATGAGCAAGGTTAACCTCTACAAGGGCACCTTGCCACACGAAGCCGATGGTAAAGTCGGTGGTGCTCGCATCCTCATCAAGCCAGCCAGCGCTGGTACCGGCCTGATTGCCGGTGGTGTGGTCCGCACCATCCTGGAAGTAACCGGTGTGAGCAACGTGCTCAGCAAATCACTTGGTTCTACCAACAAAGCTAACACTGCTTACGCAACCATCGCTGCCCTGAACAGCCTGGAGCCAGCCAAAAACTGGGTAACCAGCCGCACCGACACAGCTGCCGCTAAGGCCGCCAAGAAAGTAGAGGCTAAATAATGAAGTACAACGATCTACAAGCTCCGGCACATAAGTCGCCCAAGCGCGTCGGCCGTGGTATCGCAGCCGGCCAGGGTAAGACCGCTGGTCGTGGTACCAAGGGTCAGGGTGCTCGCACTGGTTCTAGCAAGAAGCCAGGATTCGAAGGTGGTCAGAACCCACTCATGCAGCGCCTGCCAAAGCTGCACGGGTTCAAGAGCCACAAAGTGCGCGCCGAGAACGTCTTTACCGACCAGCTTGACGCTGTAGGTGCAACCGTAAACAACCAGACACTGGCAGATGCTGGTTTGGTGAGTAGCCCCTACGTTCGCGTTAAGTTGCTGAACCGCGGTGAAGTGACCAAGAAAGTAGCCGTCAGCCTGCAGGCCGCTTCCGAGACCGCTATCGAAGCTGTTCAGAAAGCCGGTGGCTCGTTCAAGAAAGTTGGCCGCGAACTGCGCCCAGCTACCAAACCAAAAGAAGACAAATAGTCTAGTCTTCAGTCACGCAAAAAGACCTCTCCGGAGGTCTTTTTGTTTTGGTATGATATCTGCATGCAGTTTATCCGTAGTGTCAGAAAAGTAAGTCCAGAAAAGCCCAATGGTAAAACGATTCTGTACATGTTGGGCTATGGTGGGTATGCGTGGCAGGCGAAACGCCAAGTAAAACTTCTGCAAAATGAGGGCTACTATCTTGTAGTTCTGGACTTTCGGGATGTCCTAAAGCGTCATGATCCCAAAGACCTCATTAGACTCATGAATGAAGTGTCGTCACTGGTTTCGGGTGAGGGGCTCCTAAACAAGAATACGATCATCCTAGGCGTGAGCCTCGGTGGGTTGGTAGGCTATAACCTGATTCGTCGTTACAAAGTGTTGGATAAGCTCCTGGTTATTACCGGGGGCGATATGACACATGTACCTTTAGCCTATTCCCTTAAAAAGCATTGGAAATTGGACCGCCAGGCGCTTGCAGAGCGATGGCAGGAGGTCAACATTTATACGCCCATAGGAAAGCTGCGAGACAAGCATGTGATTATGCTACTGCCGAAACGTGACCGATTAATAAACCCAAACGAAGTTCGTGATGAGATTTTGCTGCAATCCAAGCATAACGACTTTACCATCATTCGAACAAATGGCGGCCACTTCAGAACGATAATCAGTCAGACAATACTACGACCCCAGTGTGCTCTCCCGCTCATACGACAATTAGAGAAGTCCTAATAAACACGGGGGCGCCGGCCCTTTTTGTTACGATATACACTATGCAGCGCCTCAATGACAATTTTTTGGAACGTATCAATGCAGGCATCAACCTACAGGATAAACACGTACTAGAAATAGGCTGCGGAAATGGGGCGAAATCAGTGCGGCTCGCCACTATGTGCTCACGGCTTTCGGCTATTGATCCCGAAGTAGCCGCCATTGCAACGGCCAAGGAGTCTTATGCTGCAGGCAATCTCGATTACGCAATTGGCCGTGCCGAAGATCTGAAGTTCAGTAGTCGGTCATTTGACGTGGTTATTTTTAGCCTATCACTGCACCATGTTCCAATTGAAAAGATGAGTGAAGCGCTCATGGAAGCCTCACGTGTTACTAAGCAGGGTGGCAGAGTTGTGATCTTGGAGCCTGACTTCATCGGCACATTCTTTGACGCCGAGCTGCTGTTTGGTGCAAGTGACAGTGATGAGCGAAAAGAAAAAGCGGCAGCTCATTTTGAATTGCTAAGGACGCAGGCATTAAGCGAGGGTACTGAGTATTATGACGAAATAGGCTTCCGTTTTGACTCTGACCAGGATTTTATCGACAGTATGGGCCCTAAGAAAAACTTGGCTGACATTCATGATTTCCTCACTAAGAACGACTACACCTTGTGGGCACAACGGCGTATCAACATATTTTCGCCAGCCGAAGTTTTGTAAAACATACTGCATTACTTGTGCGAACTGTAGCGTACCCTGTATACTCGTTACAGATTCAAATCTTATGAAAAGGGAAAACAGGTGAACTGGAAGATTATCGGGCGCTCACTCGGCCAAGCAGACATGCGTAAGCGCATCCTAGGGGTTCTTGGCATACTACTCATTTACCGTATTTTGGCGCACATCCCCGTGCCGCTCAGCGATCCGCAAACACTCAAACAAGTGCTTACCAACCTGTTCAATAGCAACACGCCGCAACTGCTGAGCTTCATTAACGTCCTGTCTGGTGGTGCACTGGCCAACTTCTCTATCATGATCGCCGGTATGGGGCCGTACATTAACGCCAGCATCATCATGCAGCTGCTCACCAAGGCTATTCCTAAGCTAGAAGCACTGCACAAAGAAGGCGAGTCTGGCCAGAAGAAGATCAACCAGTACACCCGTATCCTTACATTCCCTCTGGCTATCATCCAATCTGTCGGTGCTATCTATCTGGTACGCCAACAGGCTCAACAGATCGGTGGTATTGGTGACATCACCGCGCATACATCGCTGTGGCAGTGGGCCCTAATGGTAGCTGCGCTTACTGGTGGTTCTATGCTGCTGATGTGGCTTGGCGAACTGGTTACCGAAAAATCGGTAGGTAACGGTATCTCCCTGATTATTACTGTGGGTATCGTCAGTAGCTTGCCGGGTACTATTAGTAGTATCGCGAGCTCGGTGTACGACAAGACCGATAAGTGGCATGTATTTGGCAAAACACTCCCAATTAACCAGAAAGCCTTTTGGTACGCGCTCATTATCTTGGTGGCAGTGCTGCTTGTGACATGGGTTGTGGTGATGCTGAACGAAGCTGCCCGCCGTATTACCGTCAACTACGCCAAGCGTGTGCAGGGCAATCGAGCTTATGGTGGCGTTACCACCATCCTGCCGGTCAAACTCATTACTGCTGGCGTGGTGCCTATCATCTTCGCCGTGGCGTTCCTGAGTGTACCGAGCTTTGTGGGGCAGATCCTTACTAGTAATCACAGCGAGCGTTTGCAGCACCTGGGGGCGCACTTGACCAGCTGGTTCCAGAACCCCTCCGCTTCTAGCTTTGCGGCTGGTGGCTGGCAGCCATACATCTATCCTGTTACGTATTTCTTGCTCGTGTTCATCTTTACGTTCTTCTACACCAGTGTGACGTTTAACAGCAAAGAGATCGCTGAGAACCTGCAGAAGCAGGGTGGGTTCATCGAAGGCGTACGCAGTGGCTTGCAGACCGAGAAGTACCTGGGTCGCACCGTAAACCGTCTGACATTGTTTGGGGCCTTTGCACTTGGCATACTAGCGCTGCTGCCGATCATCGCGCAGATATTCCTGAACACCAATATCGCCATTGGCGGTACCAGCGTACTTATCCTGGTGTCGGTGTCGCTCGAGACACTTCGCGCCGTCGAATCCCGTGCCCTCATGGTCACCTACGACCAATACCAGAGTGATGATTTCTTCTATGACAGCGCAGCCGGCGAAGAGACCGGTGCTGTGACCGGCCGCCGTTTCCTCCGCTTCCTGCCAGGCCGCAAAAAGCCGACAGATCCCAGCTCCAAGGACGAAAAGTAGCCGTTTTGCTTGCAAAAGAGGCCAAAAAAGCACCAACTATCCACAAGCCTCTCTTCTTTCAATCTGTTCCGATAGACTTTTTCTCTTTACAAGATGCTGTAAATACTGCTATAATTAACCCTTGTTATATGGTCAGCACGGAGGAAATGCAGAGTTCACTCTGATTTCCGAGTACTGGCAAATATATCGAAGATATATTTATGGCTGGAAGTAAAGAAGTAATCGAACTCACAGGCGTTATCGTCGAGACCCTCCCGGGTACTCAGTTTCGAGTAGAGCTTGAAAACGGACATCAAATTATAGCTCATGTCGCTGGCAAGATGCGGAAGCATTTTATCCGAATCGTGCCTGGTGATAGCGTGACGGTTGAATTGACACCTTACGATCTCAGTAAGGGCAGAATAACCTACCGCAAAGGCTAGTCTGAACATTCACAAAGCAGCGCATGCCGCGCTCGAACTCTGCGTCTCCGATGCTCACCGTATCTAGATACGGTTCCGCTTCGGTGCTCGGTTCGAACACAGCCTGCACTAGTCTGAGAATGTCAGATGAGTATTTATTAATTTAAGCAGTGTGTCGTGCACTAGAAAAGGGAGTACGATCCGCATGAAAGTGCGTGCAAGCGTTAAAAAGATTAGCCCCGACGACAAGATTGTGCGCCGCAAGGGCCGTCTTTACGTTATCAACAAATTTAAGCCAAAGCACAAGCAGAGGCAGGGCTAGACCATGAAAATAACAAAGTTATTTTCTGGCCAGAAAACTATGGGAGCGCAGCAAGCTCCGAAGGAGGTTGCAAGCTAATGGCCCGTATTTCCGGAGTGACCATTCCAAACGACAAGCAGATCTGGGTTGCCTTGACCTACGTCTACGGCATCGGCCCAAAGACTGCAGATGACATCTTGGCAGCAGCCAAAGTCGAGCGTACTGTACGTACTAAAGACCTGACTGACGCCGAGGTTAGCCGTATCCAGGACTTCATCAACGAAACCTACACCGTAGAAGGTGAATTGCAGCGCGTTGTTAACGGCAATATCAAGCGCCTGAAAGACATCAAGGCCTACCGCGGCCTGCGCCACAGCCAGAACCTTCCGGCTCGAGGCCAGCGCACCAAGACTAACGCGCGTACCCGCCGTGGCCGCAAAGTAACGGTAGGCGGCACCGCGAAGAAAGTAGCAAGCAAGACCTAGGATACGAATATGGCAGATACATCTACAACTACAACCAAGAAAAAGAAAGCCAAGCGAAGTGTCGCTGCTGGTCAGCTCCACATCCAGGCTACGTTTAATAACACTATCATAACGCTCACCGATGCTCAGGGCGGCGCTCTTGCCGCTTGCAGCGCAGGCGCTTGCGGTTTCCGCGGCTCCAAGAAGGGTACTGCATACGCAGCCCAAGTTGCTGCCGAAAAAGCTGGCACCGCTGCCAAGCAGACCTACGGTCTCAGCAAAGTCGACGCCTTCATTAAGGGCGTCGGCCTTGGTCGTGACGCCGCTGTCCGCGCTATGCAGGCTGTCGGCATCGCTGTCGAAAGCATCACCGATGTAACGGGTGTGCCACATGGTGGCGTTCGTCCTAAGAAAGCACGGAGGGTCTAGACCATGGCACGTGATACCCGATCTATCGTTAAACTATCCCGCCGCGAAGGCTATGCACTGCACCCCAAGGCTCACAAAGCTTTGGCTAAGCGCACCAGCATGCCTGGCCAGGCTCCTAACTACCGCGCTCGCAGCAAGCCCAGCCAGTACTCACTGCAGCTTCGCGAAAAGCAGAAGGTTAAGCGCCTGTATGGGCTGCTCGAAAAGCAATTTAGCAACCTCATGGTTGAAGCTTCCCGCACCAAGGGTCAATCTGGTGCTGCACTGCTGCAGTACCTGGAACAGCGCCTCGACAACGCCGTATACCGCGCTGGATTTGCTCCAAGCCGCCGCGCCGCCCGTCAGCTGGTGACCCACGGTCACTTCATGCTGAACGGCCGCCGTGTCGACATCCCATCTATCCGTCTTCGCATCGGCGACGAAATCACCCTGCGTGAGCACAGCAAGGGCAGCGAGTACTTCAAGAAGTTGGACGACATTAGCCCAGCTCCTTCGACCACTCCTGGCTGGCAGACTGTTGACCGCAAGAAAGTTTCCGTGAAAGTTACCAATCTGCCTCTGCGCGACGACGCTGAGCCGGATATCAATGAACAGTTAATCGTCGAATATTACTCACGCTAACAGGGAAGGACAAAGCGAGAACACTATGTCAAAAATGATTCACACCCCAGGACTGGTAGCCGTTGACGACCACAGTGCTACAAGCAGTAGTTTTGTGATCGAGCCTTTGCAGAGCGGCTATGGCATGACCCTCGGCAACAGCCTTCGCCGTGTGCTCCTTAGCAGCATCGCAGGTGCCGGCGTGACCAGCTTTAAGATCGAGGGTGCAACCCACGAATTCACTACTGTCAAAGGTGTCAAAGAAGACATCGTTGGCATCATGCTCAACCTCAAGCTATTGCGCTTCCGCGTCTACGGCGACGAGCCACAGACTTTGCGCATCGTTAAGAAGGGCAAAGGCGCTGTAACTGGCAAAGATATCCAAGGTAACGCCGATGTTGAAGTCGTTAACACCGACCAAGTCATCGCTACTATCGATGATGACAAGACCACGCTTACTATCGACCTCGTAGTCGAAACCGGCCGTGGCTACCGTACTATCGACGAAAGCACTGCCAAGAAGACAACCGATTACATCGCGCTTGACACTATCTTCAGCCCAGTACTGCGCGTACGCTACAAGGTTGAAAAGACTCGTGTCGGTCAGGTCACTGATCTTGACCGTCTGAGCATCGCTGTCGACACCGATGGCACTATTACTCCACGCGACGCATTTGAGGAAGCTTCGGCTGTCCTGGTCAACCAGTACACCGCACTAGCTGGCAAGACCCGCGTGGCTGCGCAGGAAACTGCCGAAACGAGCGTAGCAGGCAGCGTGCTTGGCGCAGGCAGCGACGATAGCTCACTGCTCAGCACTTCTATCGAAGATCTGAACCTGACTGCACGTACCACCAATGCTCTGGTCAACAACGACATTCACACTATCCAGGACCTTTTCAGCCTGAGTGACGGTGAACTACGTGACCTCAAGGGCTTTGGCAGCAAAGCGCTCGACGAAGTTAAGGATAAATTAGCGGAGTTGGAGCTCTAACATGCACAGGCGCGGATACCAAGGAACGAAGTTCCATCGTGAACGCGACCAGCGTGAAGCCCTGGTAAAGGGTCTCGCTGAATCGCTCATCATTCACGAGTCAATTGAAACTACACTACCAAAAGCCAAGGCAGTTGTCCCTTACGTAGAGAAGCTGATAACCAAGGCTAAAAAAGGCGACCTGCACAACCGCCGCCAGGTCCTCGCTGGCCTGCAGACGGTAAGCACCGCCCACAAGCTGGTCGACGAGCTCGCACCAAAGCTCGGTGGACGCAACAGCGGTTATTTCCGCATCAAGCGCACCACGCTTCGCCGCGGCGATAATGCCGAGATGGCTCGCGTGAGCTTTGTGGACGACCTCAAGGAAGCTCCTGTGGCTAAGGCTGCAGCCAAAGCTGCTCCCAAGCCAAAGGCCGAAAAGCCCGCATCTTCTACTCCGAAGGAGACTAAATAATGAATACCTATAGCGCAAAGCCATCAGACGTTACTCGCAAGTGGTATGTTATCGACGCTGCAGAAGCACCGCTTGGTCGCACTGCTACCAAGATTGCAACCCTGCTGACCGGTAAGGGCAAGCCACAATTTACCCAGCACATCGACTGCGGCGACTTCGTTGTCGTCATTAACGCCGGCAACATCAAAGTTACCGGCAACAAGCTGGAAGACAAGATGTACTACCGCCACAGTGGTTATCCAGGCGGCCTCAAAGAAGCTCAACTGAAGGACGTTCTTTCGAACACCCCGGATCGCGCTATCTTCGAAGCTGTTCGCGGTATGCTGCCGGTAAACAAGCTGCGTGACCCACGCCTCGCTCGCCTCAAGATTTACGCAGGCGCCGAGCACAACCACGAAGCACAGAAGCCGGAAGCTATTTCGGTGAAAGGAACTAAATAATGGCTGAAACCAAAGCACAGAACTACTACTACGCACTTGGCCGCCGCAAGAGCGCTACCGCTCGCGTGCGCGTTCAAAAGGGCAAGGGCAACATCGTAGTCAACAGCAAGCCAGTTAGCGAATACCTCGCTGACAGCAAAGCGCTGCTGAACGAACTGCAGAAGCCGTTTGCAACGTTGGAACTGCCCGTAGCTGACTACGACGTCTCTGTCGTTGTGACCGGTGGTGGCCACGCTGGTCAGGTAGACGCAATTCGCCTCGGCATCGCCAAGGCACTGATTGAGTTCAACGCCGACTACAAGGCGACCCTGAAGCGCGCTGACTTGCTCAGCCGTGACCCACGTGAACGCGAACGCAAGAAGTTCGGTCTCAAGGGCGCCCGCAAGCAACGCCAGTTCACCAAGCGTTAAGGCTGCTTGAGAGGCGAATAGCCCCTATCAACGCGCGGGGCGACGGAATCAATCCGTCGTCTCCGGCTGCTCTCCTCTGGGGCTGCGGTCAAAGCAGTAAAAAGCTCCTCAGTAATGGGGAGTTTTTGCTATCTGTTGACACAGGGTGTATATTAGAACGCATGTCAACTATGGCTCAGAACAACCAGTATTGGTTTACCGACACACTCGTGGCGGTGTGTTCTGTGTGCTCATAGCGTTAGTCTCGAACCCATTGAAGAAACCGCCACATCAGGCGGTTTTTTAATAATG
>Ga0268266_10003735_pt1 | contig 14969 bp, 10 predicted proteins | sample KBSS13metaG_FD_190356 | JGI IMG/M metagenome (GOLD analysis project Ga0268266, IMG submission 190356) | Switchgrass rhizosphere microbial communities from Kellogg Biological Station, Michigan, USA - KBS S1-3 metaG (SPAdes) (version 2) | ecosystem: Host-associated > Plants > Roots > Rhizosphere...
GGCCGTGCCGCCGCCATGAGCGATCCATGTCCCGGCGGTCGCACGGGTCACCGGCTCCAATGCCGAGACCAGCCCGCTGGCCGGGATGACAAGGTCGATCTTGCCGTCCTTGCCGAGGTTGTGGATGTAGGGTTCGCGATTGGACACCAGGATCACCTGGGCGCCCGGCAGCTCCGTCTCAAGTATCCGCCGCAGCGTGTCCGGCGTCCAGGAAACCAGCGGGTCGTCGACCGAGCGGCTGTTCTTTTCGAATTCATGCAGCAGCTGCCGTGCGGTTTCGATCACCGGCGCAGTCTCTTCGGGAGCAGCCACGGTCTTTGCCTCATGCCGCCGCCACCGCCATAGCAGGATTGCCGACAGTAGAACTGCCAGGATCGAAAGCACGAGGCTGGCGGCCAGCAGGCTGAAGGAGCCGCCGCCGGCGGCTTGCATGGGGTTGGCGTCGAATGTCATGATTCTATGCTTCTGATTGCGGCAGGCATGTCTTATTCTCGGCCGCTGGGGCCATCATTTCGCTCAGCACCTTGCGACCGCCCGACGCGAGGCTTGAGCGTTGGCAACTCTTGGGTCGCGGATGAGTTCCAGCCGAACATGATTCGTGAACGGGCGGATCAGGACCGGACGATCAGCGGCACCAATCCCTCGTGGCGAGTCTCGAGAAAGGCCACGACACGGTCGCCGACACGCTGGAACGACAGGTCGACCGCCGCCGCGCCGACGCCAAGCCGCCGGATGGTCAGCTGGTCGATGCCGATCGGCAGCCGCGGCCGGTTGACATGTATCTCGCCGGCGAAGCCATCGATCTCCAGGCCAAGGCAGGCTTGCATCAGCATGAACACCGACCCGGAAGACCAGGCTTGCGGCAGGCAGGCGACCGGATAGGCCACCGGCGCTTCGCCCGACGAGCGCGTGAAACCGCAAAAGAGCTCGGGCAGCCGCATGTTGAAATGGACCGCCGCTTCGAATGCGCCGCTCATTAGCCGAACCACGCTGTCACGCGATCCATAGCCGGCCATGCCGGTCGCGCAGATCGCCGTGTCGTGCGGCCAGATCGAGCCGTTGTGATAGGACATCGGGTTGAATGGCAGCTCGTCGTCGGCCAACGTTCGTATGCCCCACCCGGAATGCAATGACGCGGTCAGAAGCTGGTCCGTCAGGCGTTGCGCACGCTCCGGCGACGGCAGGCCGGCATAAAGCAGATGACCGGCATTGGATGAGCGCACCTGGCAAGGCTTTCCGTCGCCATCGAGCGCCAACGCGTAGAAGCCAGCTTCCTCCATCCAGAACGACCGCTCGACCGCGGCACGCATGTTCTCCGCACAGTCGGTCCAATGCGCGGCGCCGTCCGCATCCTCCCGCCGCGCCGCCAGCCCGGTCAAGCCGCGATAGGCGGCGTAGGCATAGCCTTGCACCTCAACCAGCGCGATCGGCCCTTTCGGAATGCGGCCGTCGGCGTGGAAGACGGAATCGAAGCTGTCCTTCCAGCCCTGATTGGACAGGCCCGAATCGGCGGCCCGCTGGTAGCTGACAAAGCCGTTGCCGTCTTGCCTGCTCGTGTCCTCCATCCAGGCGGCCGCCGCGACCAGCGAGGGCCATAGCGTGTCGATGAAAGCCATGTCGCCGGTGCGTGCCGCATAGGCGCTGGCGAGATAGATGTATAGCGGCGTCGTGTCGACGCCGCCATAATAGCGGCCGAACGGCAATTCGCGCAGCACCGCCATCTCGCCCTTGCGGGTTTCGTGCATGATCTTGCCCGGCTGCGAGTCGCTGAACGGCGACGTCTCCGTCGCCTGGTGCTGCGCCAGGAATGCCAGCACGCCGCGCGCCAGCGCCGGATCGAGCCACAGCATCTGCAGTGCCGAGATGACGCCGTCGCGGCCGAATGCCGTCGAGAACCAGGGAATGCCGGCATAGGGGTAAGGGCCGGTCGGCAGCTCGGTGGTCAGCAGCGCGATGTCGGCCCGGGCCCGCGACAGCCAGTCGTTGAAGACGCGGCCCGAGCTGAACACGGTGGCGCCTCGCCGGCGCTTGGCGCGCATCGCCCAACGCGCGCGGGCGGCGGCTGCGCGGAACCGCTCGCGGCCTGGAGCGGCTATCCGGTCTGCGCCGACCTCGACGAACAGCGTCTCGCTGCCGCGCTTCGGCAAATTGAGCATGAAGTCGGCGTGGTCGGAAAATATCTGCGCCGGCGGCTGCGAGAACGAGACCGTCGAACGGCGGACCAATTTGTCCAGCCCCTCGTAGTGCAGGCTGACGCTGTCGCTTTCTGTTTCCGCGTCATAGGACACGCCGCGCTTGCTTCGCGCCGATCCGCGCACCTCGAACATGTCGCGGAAATCGGCCTCGAAACGCAGCGTCAAGGGAACGATGGTCGCGCGGTCGCCGTAGTTGGACAAGGTCAGCCGCTCATACATGCGGTCCTGCCACAGCAGGCGGGACCGCTCGATATGGATGACGCCTTGTGGCGTCGGCTTTCCTTCCGCCGTGGTCAGCGGCAGATTCGTCAGATTGGCGGTGAAGACGATGTTGTCCTGGCTGAGCGAAGCGCCGAGCAGCGAAGGCGGCCGATCGCCGATCAGCAGCCGGAAATGCGACAGCACCCTCGTGTCGTCGCGAAACAGACCGTCTCCGCGCCCGCGAATATCGCCGTAGTCGTCAGCCACCACGAAGCAATCGCCATGCTTCAGCGCGAATTGCCGGTGCGGATCGCGCGGCGCGGCATCGTCGAGCGTCATCAGCGCGACGGCCGGATCGAGCTTTCGTTCATCGAGCATCGCCATGCCGTACCTGCACCACCCAGCGAGCGATCAGCTTGTTGCCATTGCGCGCACCGCGCGCGGGCGGGCCGCTGCATTGGCCTGGCGCGCGTAGATCGCGATGTATTCGTCGACCATGCGGGCCGCCGAAAAGCGCCGCTCGAAAACCAGTCGCACGAGGTCGCGGTCGAGTTCGGGCACGCGCCGGACCGCGTCGACTGCTTCGCTGATCGAGCGCACGATGAAGCCGGTCACCCCTTCGTCGACGATTTCAGGCATGGCGCCGCTGTCCCACGCGATGACGGGCGTGCCGCAGGCCATCGCTTCGATCACCACGAGGCCGAACGGCTCCGGCCAATCGATCGGGAACAGCAGGGCCGCGGCATTGCCGAGGAACGCTTCCTTATCGGCCTCGCCGATCTCGCCGATATACTCGATGTCTTGTCCATCGATCAGCGGTTCGATCGTATCGTGGAAATAGGCGCGATCATCCTCGCCGACCTTGGCGGCGATCCTGAGCTTGAGGCCTGAGCGGCGGGCGATTTCGATGGCGCGATCAGGCCGCTTGTCGCGCGACAGCCGGCCGAGAAAGGCGAGATAGCCGCTTGCCGAGTCGCCGCGGCGTTCGACAGGCTGGTAGAGCTCGAGCGGCAGGCCATGGTGGATTGTCCCGACCCAGTTTGCCTGATTGAGCGGTGACCGCTGGTTGTGCGAGATCGAGATCATCGGAAAGCGCGGCCAGCGGCCGTACGCGCCAGCCAGGTCGGCGTAGTCGAGGCGTCCGTGCGGTGTCGTCACGGTGCGCTCCGGCATATGCTCGAAGAACGGGAAATGCAGGAAATGGCTGAGATGGAAATGCATGATGTCGAAGTCGCCAGCGCGGCTGCGCACCTCGTCGAGCATGGCGAGATGCGCAGCGGTCGGCGATTTCAGCGGCCGCGGGTCGAGCCGTAGCGCCTGATCCCTGACCGGCACCAGCTTTGCTTTGGTCTCGGCGTCGGCACTGGCGAACAGCGTCACGTCATGGCCGAGCCCTACCAGTCCGTCGACCAGATAGGCTATGATCCGCTCGGTGCCGCCGTAGAATTTCGGCGGCACGCTTTCATAGAGCGGCGCGATATGAGCGATCTTCATCAGGCGGCTCAGTGATGCGGGTGACGCGGGCCTTCGTGCCGCCGCGCGACTGGGCTGTCATGCTCGGTAAGGCAGTCGCGAACAAGCTCCGGCAGCTTGACCCGCAGCCATGCGGCCATCGCGTCCTCTATCCACAGCATCTCCTCGCATACCTCCGCGATTTCCGAGTCCTCGACCGCTTCCGCCGCGGTGAGCAGGACGCGATAGGCGGCGATCTCCCGGTACTTCGAGACGTAGAAATTCATGGCGAATTTCAGCAGCTCGTCTCTGTCCATCGGCTCGTCGGCATCGTCGCTGTCGGGCTTGGCGGTGGATTGGGCCACCAGGCGCGGCTGCCGCTCCAGATATGGCTCAAGCTTCTGGCGCTGCGCCTGCGTCTCGCGCAAGTGCAACTCGAAGCGTGTCTTGAGATCGGGGTGATCCTGTATCCGACGCGATTGCGTCTCAAGCAGCGACGCCACCTCGATTTCCATCACGTGAGCATCGAGAAGCCATTGATTCAATGAGCTGTTCATCCTCACCATCGTCCTTCTTTTCGGATCGGAACAACGGTCGCCAGGAGACGTTCGCGGGACATCGCACGACACAGCTCCAACGCTTTGGGCGCCAACCGCGCGATGCTTTAATCCCTGGGCCGCGGGATGGTTCCGGCAAAATTCTGGCGCGGCTGCCGCCCGAAGCATGCCGGCCGACGGAACGATCCCCAACGCAGACGATTAACAGGCTGTGTCAGTTGACGTTCCAGGCCAATCCCGATGTATGTTCTAGCGCTCGCGACCGACTACGACGAGACGATCGCCGACGAGGGTATCGTCTCCGAAGCGACCCAGGCGGCTTTGCAGCGACTGAAGGAGACCGGCCGCAAGCTGATCCTGGTGACCGGCCGCGAACTGGCCGATCTCGAACGCGTTTTCCCCCGCATTGATATCTTCGACAAGATCGTCGCGGAGAATGGCGCCATTCTCTATACGCCCGGCTCCAAGGAGGAGCGCAATCTGGCGCCGGCGCCATCGCCGGATTTCGTGGCGCGGCTAGAGGCGCGCGGCGTTAGCCCGCTGTCGGTCGGGCGCACCGTGGTCGCCACGTTGGAACCGCACCACACTGTCGCACTTGAGGTGATCAAGGAGCTTGGCCTGGAGCTCGAGATCATCTTCAACAAGGGCGCCGTGATGATCCTGCCGAGCGGCATCAACAAGGCGACCGGGCTGGCCGCCGCCCTCGAGGAGATGGGTTTGTCCCCCCACAACGTCGTCGGGGTCGGCGACGCCGAGAACGACCACGCCTTCCTGCGCGCCGTCGGCTACGGCGTCGCTGTCGCCAATGCGCTGCCAAGACTCAAGGAGACCGCCGACCGCACCATGACGGGCGTCCGCGGCGCGGGCGTCGTTGAGTTGATCGACAAGATCATTGCGCTCGATGGCGGCTTGCTGGACTCGCCGCGCCAGCGCATTGCGATCGGGACTGACGCCGAGGGTGGGGCTGTGAACCTTTCGCCACATGACGGCAGCGTGCTTTTGGCCGGCACATCAGGCATCGGCAAGTCGACGCTGGCCACTGCGCTGACGGAGCGCCTCGTCGAGCAGGGATTTCAGTTCTGCGTGCTCGATCCCGAGGGCGACTACGAGGAGCTGCAGAACGTCGTGGTCGTCGGCGACGCCGACAATCCGCCCAGCCGGCGTGAGATATTCGACCTTTTGGCCAAGCCGTCCAACAATGTCGCCGTCAACATGGTGGGGCTGAAGACCGAGGAGCGGCCCGACTATTTCGCCAAACTGCTGCCGGAGCTTGCCGGGTTGCATGATCGCACCGGGCGTCCGCACTGGCTGATCATCGACGAGGCGCATCATCTGATGCCCGTGGCACGTGACGGCGCCGCGTCGGCCAAGGGGCTTTCGGCCGCCATCATGATTACCGTGCATCCGGATCTGGTTTCGCCTGATGTGCTGGCGGGTGTGGGCACCGTGATGGCGCTCGGCCCGGAAGCCGACAAGGTGATTGAAGGCTTCTGCAAGGCGATTGGCGAAGAGGCTCCCGCAGGGCTGTCGCCACCGCCGGACAATCAGCTGCTGTTCTGGAACCGATCGGCCGGCTCGCCGCCAATGGCGCTCGGCGTCGAAGGCCCGAAGCAGACGCGCAAGCGGCACAAGCGCAAATATGCCGAGGGCGACCTCGGCGATTCGAGCTTCTACTTTCGCGGGGCCGACGGCGCGCTCAATTTGAAGGCGCAGAACCTGATGATGTTTCTGCATATCGCCGAGGGCATCGACGACCGCACCTGGAAGCATCACCTGAGGGCTGGCGACTACTCCGGCTGGTTCCGCGACAAGGTCAAGGACGATGAGTTGGCCGACGAAGCGGCCGGCATCGAGGCCGACCGCAGCCTCGATCTACATGAGAGTCGCACCCGCATCGCCGACGCCGTGCTGCGCCGCTACACGGTCCCGGCCGATTGACCGTCGCGTGCATCGGGGCCCGAGGCTCGCGCGCAAAGCACTTGAGATCGGAGCTCGGCAAATATTCGACGCCAGCGCCTACCCGCCGACGATGCAAAGACCCGGCTCCTCGGGTTCCTTTCAGCCCATTGGCCGGTCACAATCATTGCTGATCTCTCCCGAGACGGTGACAACCAGCCATCTTTCGGCCATCCACTATTCCCCTCCCATGTCGCGCCATCGGCGGCAAAGCTTGCGGGGATGATCCTAGGTTTGCGCTCGAGTTAGCAGATGCGCTTTAACTAGATTGCGTGCCGCCATCACATCTGCAGAGGGAAAGCTGTTGTCGAAGCGCCGCAAGATCGCGGCAAGTTGCGTCAGTGCGGCGTCACGCTGGCCCGTCACCACCCCTAGTTCAGCCAAACTTGTTGTTGCGCGCAATTCGAAACTCAAAGCGCCGCTCTGTCGAGCCAGCTGAATGGCTTCGTCCAGTCGGGACTCAGCCCCCTCGATATCCCTCTCGCGCCAGCGCATCATGCCCTGGAGGCGCCTGAGTTCGGAGTCGCACCAGTGCTCATCCGTCCGACGGGCATGATCCAGCGCCTGCTCGACTGAGGCTCGGGCGACGTCGAGTTGATCATGGGATAGCGCTGCATCCGCGTGCATCGCAAGGCGCATCGGCAAATGAACGAGGAGATTGCATCCGACGAGTTCGTCGATGGCTGCGCGCATTCTTTCGAGCGCGCCCGTGTCCCGGCGCGTAGCGTCGATTGTAGCCTGATAATAACGCGCGAAAGGTGGCCAAACTTCATCCTGGATCAGGGCGATATAGCCGGACAGAGCCGATACCCCTCTCTGAGCGACGTCGAGAAAACCACACAAAATCGCGACCGGGATTGCTCCCAAGCCTAAGACAAAGGTGCTCGAAACGACATGCTCCAGACTTCTCGCGGCTTCCATGGCTTCCAGCGACGTTTCGAAAGCCTTTCTGGGTTCCCCCGCTGTCCATGCCGCCAAGGCCGAAAACGTTCGGATGGCGACAAAACGGTCAATCACAAACCGCGAGATTTGTGATCGACGAACCACCGTCCCATGTTCGCGAGCGAGTTTTGTCAAACCGCTATGCGCGTGGCTTAGGTCCCCGCAGCAGAAACGGATCATCAACTCGTGCCACTGGATGTCTGGCAATGCGGATTCTAGGCCGGCGACATCAACGATCGTGCGGAGTTCGGCGAGGGATAGCAGCGCCTCGCGATAACGGCCCGAGAAAAACTGTGCTCCTGCCAATATGCCGACCATGCGAGCGCGATATTCGACATCGCCCAATTCGTCAGCTAAACGCACTCCCTTTCGCAGAATATCTATTGCGGCATCCAACTCGCGGGCATGGCAGAGGTTGATACCCTGTATGGCAATTAGCTTCACCTTGAGCATCTGATCGCAAGCGGGAAGCGCGTCGATGGCGTTCAACGCGGTCCCGATACGTGACCGATTTTCGACGAATGAAGACAGTTCCTGCCACAGAGGAATCCCCGCAACTGTAAGCCGCACGCCGAGTTGCGGGTCCTGTCCTGCGCCGAACGACCAGTCGATTGCCCGACGTAGATCATTTCCCCAATAGCCATAAAGCGCAGTCCAATCCTCTCTTGTGCGCCATTTCCACTCGTCCTCGGCTTTCTCGAAAAGAGTCAGCAGATAACGTGAATAGCTGGCTATTGCGGCTTGCTGTTCCCCGCCGGAGCGAAGGCGTTCGCTCACAAAGCTGCGCGTGCTGTGGAGCAACCGGTAATGCCGGCGACCAGCATCGTAGCTGAGCGACAACAAAGATCGGGCGGCAAGGTTCTCCAGGCAGACAGCAAGGTCCTCCGCAGCCGCCAAGTGCCCGCACACGCCGACGACATTGTCCAATGCGAATGTACCGCCGAATACGGACAGATGACGCAACAGACGGGCCTCGTGCTCCGAAAGCAGCCTATAGCTCCAGTCCAGTGTCGCCATCAGCGTGGTATGGCGGGGCGTCGCCCCATCCCCCGGCGACGCCAGCAAATCGAAGCTTTCCTCTAACAGGCCGAGCAGCACAGCTGGCCCCTTGACGGACAAACGTGGCGCCGCCAATTCAATAGCCAGCGGGATTCCATCCAAACGGCGGCCTATTGCGGCGAGCAAGTGTGAGTCCGCCTCCTTCAGCCGGTAGCCGTGCGCCTCGGCGCGGCGCACCAGCAGTTCCACCGCGGGGAAGCTCATCACCGCGCCCGTGGCTGTCTCGCTCTCCCTGGGGCAAAGGAGCGGTGCAAGTCGATAAACCGACTCCCGCCTGCACCGAAGAGGTTCACGGCTCGTCGCGACAATCATGAATTTGGGAAGCGCGTCGCTCAGGTAGTCTGCAACAGTCGCCGCAGCGCTCAGCACATGCTCGCAATTGTCGAGTACCAGCAACATCTCCCGGCCACGCATCGATTCGACAAGGCCCGGAAGAATATCGGTACGATTGCTGTGCACCCCGAGCGCAAAAGCGATTGCCGGAGCGACGAGGCGCGGATCCTCGATCACCGCGAGGTCGACGAAACAGACGCCATCCTTCAACGGCTCTCCAATCTGTCGCGCAATGGTTACACCAATGCTCGTCTTGCCGACGCCTGCTGGTCCAACGATCGTCAGCAGCCTCGTCTTCACGAGGTGTTCAGCGAGTTCGACTATTGCAATATCGCGACCGATCAGGGTCGATGTGGCGGGCAGTTCGCCTGTGACCTTCCTGACCGAGTCCGGGACAGAGATCTCATCGGATGAGGCGAGGACGCGCAGCGGTGCCACAAAACGGTAGCCGCGGCCGGGAACTGTTGCGATATAGGAGTGCTCGGACGCGATCGTCGGAAGCGCACGCCGTAAAGCGGCGATGTTGACCTTTAGATTCTCGTCCTGGACGAATGTATTCGGCCAGGCGAACCGAATCAGTTCGTCCTTGGTGACTAATTGCCCGGGCCTCCGAACCAAGGCATGCAGAAGATCGAGCGCGCGCGAGCCTACTCGGATTCGAACATCGTGGTGAAGCAGCAATTGGCGAGCTGGAATGAAACGGAAGTCGCCGAAGTAGTAGATGCTACCGTCAGGCTCTTCCGCCTGCTTCACGGCTTTTCATCTCGTGCCGCCTGGCATCTGATTTTTGCTCGCCGCGTGGTTCGTCCTTCTGCTCCCCACCCATAGGAAGCCAGATTCACAACACCTCCTCTATCAAAACTACCTATTTTTACCATCAGTTTGGTACGTTTGGTCGTAACTTGCCTTGAAGGTGAGATCGCTTGCGCGCGGAATTCGGTCATCCAAGCTCCAAAAGAATGCCCTTAAACAAGTGACGGCTGCTCGGCGGCAACTCCACAACCCGTGTCTTGACGCGCAATCAGCTTACGACAAGTAGCCAAATTGACCGAAAGAGCAATCCTAAAGCGAGCAGTCTGATGCCTCGTTCTCGTACCACTCTCACGCTGGCCGATGCGAAGCGTATGCTCGAAGCGGGCGAAGCCAAGGCCGTGAGTTTCGGAATTCCATACAATATTGCAGTTGTTGATTCTGGCGGTGCCCTCATGGCGTTTTCGCGTCAGGACGGTGCACTGATTGGAAGCATCGATCTTGCGATAGGCAAGGCGATGACGGCTCGTCTGTTCGATAAGACGACCGCTTACTTGAATCAACTCGCGCAGCCCGGCGCACCGCTTTTCGGCATCGAGCAAAGCAATGGCGGAAGGGTCGTTATCTTCGGCGGGGGAGTACCGGTCCCAGTTGATGGTGAAATCGTGGGAGCGGTTGGCGCGAGCGCCGGCACGGTCGAGCAGGACATCTCGGTCGCCGAGGCCGCGGCCGCAGCCATTATCCTAAGCGACACCTAACGAGACGTTGCGACGAAATCGGCGCGCTTCGCATTCAACCGAAGACATGCAGATTTGTAATCAAGAAACTTTCAGCGCAATGCGCGTGCGGCTCGCCCCGGAAGACGATTTCACGCTTCTGAATCCCAATGCAGCGCGGTGCCGTCCCGGCCACGGTTAAAAGAGGTAAATTCTGGGCAATCATCGTGCTCGCGTTATTGGCAGCCTTGGGGGGGCGCCATTACGGTCGCGCGCAGTGGCCATGTACCGACAACCGAGGGACGGCTTACGATGTTTCATATTACGGTCAATGGCGTTGAGCATCAGGTCGACGTAGTACCCGAGATGCCTTTGCTCTGGGTTTTGCGAGATGAGCTCGGCATCACGAGTCCAAAATATGGTTGCGGAATAGCCCAGTGCGGCGCCTGCACGGTGCAGATTGATGGAGTAGCCGTGCGCTCCTGCCAGGCGCGAATGGCGGATGTTGCGGGCAAGGCGATAACCACAATCGAAGCAGTCGGCGGTGGAAAGCTGCACCCAGTGCAGGAGGCCTGGATCGAGCATCAGGTGCCGCAGTGCGGCTACTGCCAGACTGGCCAGATCATCCAGGCGATCTCACTGCTTGAATCCCATCCCAACCCGACGGACGAGGACATCAACGAGGTCATGTCGGGGAATCTCTGCCGATGCGGCACATACGAACGCATTCGTGTCGCGATCCACACTGCCGCTGCGAAAATGGGAGGTAGGTGAGATGGGCGGGATGCCGAGTCTTTCTCGCCGTGTCTTCGTATTCGGCTCTGCGGCCGTCGCCGGAGGTGTGGTTTTTGGGTCGTATGGTCGAGCCGAGGAAGCGCCCGCCTCTTCCGCTGCACCTAACCCGTTGGCGGCGGATCTCGGACCGGACTCAGTCGCCTTCAATCCTTGGGTCCAGATCAGTCCCGACAAGATCACGCTCATTGCGCAGCATGCCGACATCGGACAGGGTGTTGGTTCCATCCAGCCGGTGATGATCGCCGAGGAACTGGATCTGGAACTCGGCCAGTTCGAGATCCGTTTCGCCGGACCCAGCCCCGTCTATTTCAACACCGGGTTCGCGCATGAATTGGCTCCCTTCATGGCGGCGGACCAGAGCCCCGAGGCCGAGAAGGCGCGCGTGGTGGTGCTGGAATCGCTGCGGCAATCCGGCCTACAGATGACCGGAGGCTCCAGCGCGATGCCGGATACCTATGAAAAGTTGCGCGTCGCCGGCGCCGTCGCGCGGGAGACCCTGAAGGCGGCAGCAGCCAAGCGCAGCGGCGTTGCTGTCGCCGATATACGCACCGAGGCCGGCCATGTAATCCTGCCTGACGGGACCAAAATCCCCTACGTCGCGCTTTCCGCCGAAGCGGCGAAGATACCGCCGGTCACCGACGTCGAGCTTCGCGACCCGTCGCAGTGGCGTTTGATCGGAAAGCCAATGGAGCGGCTCGACATCCGCGCCAAGGTGACCGGCGAAATCATGTTCGGCATCGATCGCAAGATGGACGGCATGGTCTATGCGGCAGTCAAACTGAACCCGAACAAAGGCCAGCCGATCAAGTCGTACGACGCGAGCAAAGCGCAGTCGATGCCCGGCGTTCGACAGATACTCAAGCTATCGAACGGCGTAGCCGTCATCGCGACCAACAGCTGGTATGCGATGCAGGCGGCGGACCTTGTCGAGTGCATTTGGGAACCATCCAAATACCCGGCCGAGCAAGCCGGGCACTGGGACATCGTGCGTTCCTCCTTCACGCCCGAATTCCTCGCCAAGCAGTGGCGCAACGACGGCGATATCGATGCCGGTCTAAAAGAGGGGACGTTGCTCGAGGCGGAGTACCGGGCGCCCTATGTCGGCCACCAGCCGCTGGAACCGCTCAACGGCATCGGCATCGTGAACGACGACGGGATGGAAATCTGGGTCGGCCACCAGACGCCACAATCGGTGCAGGACATCGCCGCGAAGGCCATCGGCATCAAGCCCGAGCAGGTCACCTTTCACAATGAATGGTCGGGTGGAAGCTTCGGCCACCGCCTGGAATTCGAGAACGTCAGGGCGCTCGCCGAGATCGCCAACCAGCTGCGCGGAACGCCGGTGAAGATCGTCTTCTCGCGCGAGCAGGACTTCCTGCAGGATATCCCGCGGCAGATCGCGATGGGCAGGTATCGGGGCAGCGTCAAGGACGGCAAAATCGTCGCGGCCGATGTCCAGGTGGCGGCAGTGCCTCCCTTCAAGGAGCTGCTGGGTCGCATGGGCATGCCGCCGAAGGCCCCCGACGGCCAATTGGCTGTGGGTATCTGGAACATGTACTACGACATCCCGAACTACCGTGCGGCGAGTTTCGAGGTGCAGGGCGTGTCGCCATCCACCACCTGGCGGTCGGTCGGCGCGTCGGCCAACGGCTTCTTCACGGAAAGCTTCATCGACGAACTGATCCATGCGGCCGGGCTCGATCCGCTCCAGGCGCGCATCGACATGTGCAAGATCCCGATCTACCGCAAGCTTCTGGAAACGGTCGGCGAGATGGCGGACTGGAGGGGTCCGCTCGGCAACGGAAAGGGTCGCGGCGTCGCCTTCGTCGAGTCATTCGGCACGTCAGTGGCCGAGATTGTTGAAGTGACCATGACGGATGCCGGCATCAAGATCGACAAGGTCTGGGTAGCTGCCGATGTCGGTAAGGTCCTCGATCCGGTCAATTTCGAGAACCAGGTCCAGGGCGGCGTCGTCTGGGGCCTTGGCCACGCCATGAACTGCGAACTTACCTATGCCAACGGGGCCGTCCAACAGACCAACTACCACCACCACGAAGCGATGCGGATGTATCAGTGTCCGGCGATCGAGGTGCGTGGCTTCGAAAACGACTACACGGTGCGGGGCATCGGGGAGCCGCCCGTACCGCCCGCGGCGCCGGCGCTCGCCAACGCTATCTTCGCCGCGACCGGCAAGCGCATCCGTGAAATGCCGTTCAACAAGTTCATCGACTTCGTTTGAGGGGGCGCTGTTATGGAGAGAACTCTGATAGCCGCCGCATTCGCTGCTTCGCTGATGGCCCCTCTCACGGCTATGGTCTACGCGAAAGGCGAGGGTTCTCGGGATGTACTGCCGCCAGGCAGCGTCAGCCAAGCGGCAGGTCTGGAAGCATGGCAACGCATCGAGGCGGTGGTCACACATCCGCGCTGCGCCAATTGCCATGTTGACGCCCGGGCGATTCCGATCTGGACACCAGCGGGCGAAACTAAGTCTCGTCCTCATGGCATGAACATTCATGCGGGGCTGAGCCGTATAGGGACGGAAGCGATCGCCTGTTCGACCTGTCATATGACGTCCACGCAGCCGAATGACCCTGCTCCCGCGCCGCCACGAGCCGGTATTCCGTGGCAGCTCGCTCCTGTTGAGTTCCTTTGGTACGGCCAGACAGGCACGGACATTTGTAAACAGCTAAGAGATCCAGCCCGCAACGGGGGTCGTGATGCCGCTGGGTTGCTCGATCATCTTCGGCATGATGCGTCCCTAGGTGGCTTCATCCCGAGAGGCTGGGAACCAGGGGAAGGCCGCAGTAAGCCGCCCGGAACCTTCGAGGACCACGTCAAGGACATGGCAGAATGGGGCGCAGCTGGTCAGCCATGCCCTGAGTAAGGCCGACTGTGCGTTCGACAAGCGATGCCTGGCAATCGCTAGTTTTGGCGGCACCTGGTCACGGCAGGTGGCAAGTCGCCTGTCCTTTCAGCTCTTGATGAAAGCGTCTGCAATTTGCGCGCGGGCGCCCCAAAGCGGCCGGTCCGCTCTCGGCCAGAACGCGACATCTAAAGATCGCGCCTAAGCAGCTCCTTATGCAGGGCGATGTTCTCACCTCGGCCTGAGATTGCGTCCAACAATCCCCTGACTTTCGTCCGCGCGCCGCCATTATTTTCCTCAGTCAGAAACTTTTTTTTGTCGGCGTTTAGCACAACGCTTGGCCCTGCCTGGTCGGTGGTCAGAACGGCGGAGCGATTTGATGCCCCCTCGCGCGCGTACGCGTGTGCGCGCGCTGCGCGGCGCAGAAAAACTGTATTAGCGTTTACGGAGACTTGGGGCTCCGTTCGGCGCTGCGACGGCTCCAAGGATTGAGGTCGCCCCGGTACCCACCTCAAGGTTGTCGTTGGCCGGTTTCAAGTCCGGCCGCTGCGCGTAGAACTCCTGCCACGATAGGCGCCGGCCGCGATAGGCGCGAGTGCAGTCCGATACAGCGGTGGATGAGGTGGAGCGGGCCGGGTTGTCGAGTGGTGACGTCATGGGACTCTCCGTTGATGTCGCTAGGCGGGTCGGAAGGCAACCCGCATTCCACTGGGTTTGATCCCGACCCAGTGTTTGTCAGTTCCACTTAGGTTGGTGCGCAACCGAGGTGCGGGTTGCGGACGGACCCACACCTATCTCGGTAACCGTCGCAGAAGTATTCCCGCCCGGAAGACTTTAGGACGCCCTGTCGCTACCTCACCCCGCTCCTGTGCTGCGTCGTACTCGTCGGCAAGGGTGGAAGAAAAGGTGCAAAATTTTGCACATTATGAAGGCCAGAAGACGCGAGCTTTTTCCGCTTCCGAAAAAGCTCCGGAGATTCGCGGGTTGGTATCAGCCCGCGTGCCTGTCAGGCACTCGGCCTGCGTGGATAGTAAGGCTCGACCTTCCGCACCTCAGCGAGGGTGATGGCGCTAACTAGGCCGTTCCCGCCGACAGTGAGCCACACCAAGTCGGGTTGGTGGCTGTCGTTGCATTGGATGCCGCGAACGCT
>Ga0268266_10003736_pt1 | contig 14966 bp, 11 predicted proteins | sample KBSS13metaG_FD_190356 | JGI IMG/M metagenome (GOLD analysis project Ga0268266, IMG submission 190356) | Switchgrass rhizosphere microbial communities from Kellogg Biological Station, Michigan, USA - KBS S1-3 metaG (SPAdes) (version 2) | ecosystem: Host-associated > Plants > Roots > Rhizosphere...
CGACGCTGGAACCGGCGGGCGTCGACGCGCGCGACACGCCGTTGCTGGCGGTGGCGGGCTTCGCGCCGCCGTCGAGCACGGCCGCGATGATCGCGGCCTCGAGCTCGGCGGCATCCGCACGCGGTGCCAGCTCGGCGGCGTTGCGGCCGATGAAGCCGGTGTCGTAATCGCCGGCGACGAACGCGGCGTGGCGGAAGCAGCGCCGGTGGAACGGCAGGTTGGTCTCGATCCCGCGCACGGTGTACTCGTCGAGCGCGCGCCGCATCCGCGCGACCGCGGTCTTGCGATCGTCGCCCCACACGACGAGCTTGGAGATCATCGGATCGTAGTGCACCGGAATCTCGGCGCCTTCGTAGCAGCCGCTGTCGTTGCGGACGTACGGCCCGTCGGGCACGCGCAGGTGGGTGATCTTGCCGGGCGACGGCAGGAACTTTACCGGATCTTCGGCGTAGACGCGGCACTCGACGGCGTGACCGCGGCGGCGCGCGTCGAGCTCGTGCTGCGTCATCGGCAGCGGCTTGCCTTCGGCGACGTCGAGCTGCCACGACACGAGATCGAGCCCGTAGATCATCTCGGTCACCGGGTGCTCGACCTGGAGCCGCGTGTTCATCTCGAGGAAGTAGAAGCCGCCGGTCGCGCCGTCGAGCAAGAACTCGCACGTGCCCGCGCCGACGTAGTCGACCGCCTTGGCGGCGGCAACTGCCGCGGCACCCATCTTGGCGCGCAGCTCCGCCGACACGACCGGCGACGGCGCTTCTTCGATGACTTTTTGGTGGCGGCGCTGGATCGAGCAGTCGCGCTCGCCGAGGTGCACGAGGTTGCCGTGGTGATCGCCGAAGACCTGGATCTCGATGTGGCGCGGGCGCTGGATCGCCTTCTCGAGGTACACGGTGCCGTCGCCGAAGGCGGCCGTGGCCTCGCGGCGCGCGCCGTCGAACGAGCCCACGAACTCGGCCTCGCCAGCGACCAGCCGCATGCCCTTGCCGCCGCCGCCCGCGGCCGCCTTGATCAGGACCGGAAAGCCGATCTTTTTTGCCGCCGCGAGCGCTTCCTCGGCGGTCGGGAACCCGTCGCCGCCCGGGCCGTTGTCGCCGGGCACGACCGGCGTACCGGCCGCGCTTACCGTCTTGCGCGCCTCGGTCTTGCTGCCCATCTTCCGCATCGCGTCGGCCGACGGGCCGATGAACGTGATGCCGGCGGCCGCGCACGCCTCGGCAAAATCCTCGTTCTCCGACAAGAAGCCGTAGCCGGGATGAACCGCATCGGCGCCGCTCGTCCGGCACGCCTCGATGATCTTCTCGATCACGAGATAGCTCTGCGCGGCGGGCGCGGGGCCGATCGCGACGGCGAAATCGGCGGTCTGGACGTGGGGCGCGAGCCGGTCCACGTCGCTGTAGACGGCGACGGTCTCGAGGCCACGCTCCTTACACGTCCGCATCACACGCACCGCGATCTCGCCGCGGTTGGCGACCAGGACGCGACGAATCGGCCGAAACTGCGATGACATCGCGGCGAACTTACTACTTCCGCATGGCGCGTTGCATCGTCCGGCCGGGCACCTTAGAATCGAGCCGAATCGACGAGTTGCGTTGGGGGACCGCGTAGCTCGCGCTGGGAGCACATGGCCGATCCAAATACCCGACAGGGCAAACGTACGCCCGTCACGCTCAAGATCAAATTCAAGAGCGAGACGCTCGAGCAGTTCATCGAGCGCTACGCGGTCGACGTCAGTCAGGGCGGAATCTTCATCCGCACCAAAGATCCGCTCGCTGTCGGCACGCAGATGAAGTTCGAGTTCCAGCTTCGCGATGCCTCACCGCTGATCGCGGGCGAAGGCACGGTCGTGTGGACGCGCGAGAACGATCCGAGCCGGCCCGCGATCGCGCCCGGCATGGGCGTGCGCTTCGACCGGCTCGGCGAGGGCAGCCAGAGCGTCCTCGAGAAGATCCTCGCCGAGAAGGCGAAGCAAGCGCCGCAGCGCGGACAGTCCGAGACGACCAAGCCGCCGCTGTTCACCGACGCACCGACGCGCGTCGCGCCGGTCGCGGTGCAAGACGCGCTGCTCGGTGGCTCCGGCCGCACGCGCCACGATTCGCAGGAAACGCCGCTGCCCAAGCCGGTGCCGTTCCACTCGGATGCCGACGAGTTCGGCGCCGAGGCGTTCGAAGAAGCGACCAAAGTCCGCGCGCTCGACGAGCTGGTCGCCGCGACCGCGTCGGAAGACGAAAAGGACTCGTCCGACGAGCTCGGGCTGCGCCGCCCCGCCGGCGGTGCGGTCGCGCAAGCGGTCCCGCCCGACGAGCGCGACTCCGCGCCCGCGTTGCCGAGCGCGCCCGAGAGCGGCAACACCGGCCGCGTCGGCAAAATGCTCGACACGTCGCCCTCGCCGCGGCCGCAAACGCCGTCGAACCCGCCGCTGCGTCCGTCGGCACCGAGCTTCCCGGCGGTGCAGCCGAGCGCGATGCCCGGCGCGTCGCACGAGGAGCCTGCCCGCACGCGGCTCGGCGTCGAGCCCGCACGCTCCCCGAGGCCGAGCGCGCCGCCGTTCGCGCAACCGATCGCCGAGCCGCCGGCCGAGAAATCGAGCTCCGCGCCGATGGTGATCGGTGCGCTCGTCGTAGTCGCCGCGGCGCTCGCCGCCGTCTGGTACTTCGTCCTGCGCACGCCGGTCGCCGAGCAGGTCGCGAGCCACCAAGGCAGCGCGGTCGTGACGCCGAATCCGGTCGGCAGCGCGACCGGCAGCGCGATCGCGATGACCGGCAGCGCCGAAACCGGCAGCGCCGAAGCTGGCAGCGCCGCGGTCGTGGCTCCGCCGGTCAATGGCGTCGACACGCAGATCGCGGCGAACGTGCCGAACGCGACGGTCACCGTCGTCGATACCAACGAGACCGGCCCGGCGCCGCTCAAGGCCAAGCTCGAGAAGGACAAGACGTATCGCGTTCGCATCGAGGCCGCCGGCTTCACGACCGCCGAGCTCGTCGTCAAGGGCGGCCAGGATCAGGCCGCGAAGCTCGTCGCGAAGCCGCGCGTGCTGACGGTGACGAGCACGCCGGCCGGCGCACAGATCTTGATCGACTCGAGCGGCACCGGCCGCGTCACGCCGTACGACGTCGAGCTCACGGCCGCGCAGGCCGCGAAGCCGAAGTTGCACGTCATGCTGCGCAAGGCCGGCTATCGCGTCGGCGACCTGATGGTCGACGCGGCGTCGTTCAAGGAAGACGACAGCCGGATGGTCGCGAGCGTCGAAGCGACGCTGGTGCCGGCGCCCGTCGTGGTCAACACGCCGCACACGAGCGGCACGAGCGGCACGAGCGGCACGAACGCCGGGTCGGCGAGCACGGGTCCGGTCACCAACCCCGACAGCGGATCGGCAACAACGCCGCCGCCGAACACGGGCTCGGCCGCGACGCCGTCGACGACGACGCCGCCCAGCACCGGCTCCGCGGCGACGCCTGCACCGACGACGTCGGGATCGCCGAGCGCGAGCGCCGAGCCCGAGCCCGACTGGTCGAAGAAGCAGCCGTAACGGCTCAGCGCGGGTTCGTTCCGCGCCACAGCGCCATGCTCGCTTCCTCGTAAACGAGCTCGACGTCGCCGAAGCCCGCGCGCTCCAGCGCGAGCGGCTGCTCGTCGCGCGCCGGTGTCAGCGCCGGCAGCTTCGTCTCGGGCGTCAGGTAGTGATCGGCATAGAGCACCAGGCCGCCCGGTGCGATCACCGTGCGCGCCCGCTCGAGCAATGCCACGAGGTGACGCTTGTGACGCGTCTCGTGCGCGGCCTGCAGCGTGACGACCGCATCGAACGCGCCGAGGCCTTCCGGCCACGTGGGCTCGCGAAAGTCGCGCGTCACGAACGTCGCCCGGCTCGCGAGCTCGCCCAGATGTTCGGCGGCGATCTCGTGCATGGCCGGCGAGAAGTCGAGCGCGACGTACGTCTGCACGTCGCAATGGATCAGGATCTCGCGAGCGAGCTGCCCAGGACCGGACCCGAGCTCGAGGATGCGGAGCTTGGCGTGCGAGGCGAGCGCCGCGCAAAACGCGGCGAAGAAGTGCGGCCGATACGGACGCCGGATGCGCGTGTCCTCGATCCATGCGCGAGCCGTCGCGGGATCGCGAAAGTCGACGCGGATCGGCAGGTCTTCGTCTAGAACCGCGCCCACTTCTCGGGCTCGCCGATCTTCGGTCGCTCGCCGCCGCGCACGAGATAGCGCACGGCCTGCGCGAGCCCGTCGAGCGTCAGCGGCCACATCGCGAATACGGCCGCGATCACCTCGATCGTCGTGCCCTGCCAGAACCGCTCGGGCTCCGGGTTGAGCCACGCCGAGCTGCGGAAGTGGTGCGCGAGCCGGCGCAGCCACTCGATGCCCGACGCGCGCGACTGCGCGTACAGGTACATCGAGCCGCCGGGATCGAGGAGCTCGCCCGGATGCATGAGCGCGTCGCCGACCATCACGAGCTTCTCGTCGCGATCGCTGCCGGCGAGCAGATCGGCGACGGGCACGGCCTTGCGCAGCTGCGCGTCCTCGTAGACCGAGTTGTAGACGCAGTTGTGAAAGTAGTAGCTGCGGAACTTCGCGAACCGGCCCGAGCGCGACGCCGCCGTGAACAGCCGCGACATCAGCTCGCTGTGCGGATCCATCGAGCCGCCGACGTCCATGAGCAACAGGACCTTCACGCGGTTGCGGCGCGGCGGATGGAACACGACCTCGAGCTCGCCCGCGTTCTTGCCGGTGCGATCGATCGTCTCGTCGAGATCGAGCTCCTCGAGCGCGCCTTCGCGACCGAGCCGGCGCAGCCCGCGCAGCGCCATGTCGATCTGGCGAACGTCGAGCACGACGTCGCGGCGATACTCCTTGAACAGGCGCTGATCGGCGACCGCCATCGCGCTGCGCCCGCCACCGCCACCCGCGCGCATGCCGGTCGGATGCTGGCCGCCGGTGCCGAACGGCGACGTGCCGCCCGTGCCGATCCAGCGATTGCCGCCGTCGTGGCGCTCTTTTTGTTCCTTCAGGCGCTGCTCGAACAGCTCGCGCAGCTTGTCGAGATCGAGCTCGCGCAGTGCGGCGCGCTGCTCGTCGGTGAGTCCTTCGAGCGCCTTGGGATCCATCAGCCACGCTTCGAATTCTTTGGTCAGCGCGACGCCGCCGGCGTGGATGTCCTTGAAGTACGACAGGAACGCTTGGTCGTACGCGTCGTACTGCGCGATGTCCTTCACGCAGATCGTGCGGCACAGCCGGTAGAACCCGTCGAGCGTCGACTCGTGCAGCCCGAGCGCGAGCGCTTCCATCAGCGCCATCCACTCGTGCGTGGACACGGGCACCTTGTGCTTGCGTAGCTCGAACAGGAAATCGATCAGCACTTATGCCTTCGCTCGCTTTCCGAGAAGCTCGACGTCGGCTTCGGTCTTGAGCAGCGTGCCGAGGAACGGGATGCCGTGGCCGACCTTGGCGAGATCGACGCCCGACTTCTTGAGCGCGAGGATCCAGTCGATGAGCTCGGACGTCGACGGCTTCTTGCGCAGCTTCGGCGTGGCGCGCAGGCCGAAGAAGACTTCCAGCGCGTTGTCGAGCACGCGATCGGTGATGTCGGGATGATGGACGCGGACGATCTGCGCCATCAGCTCGCGGTCGGGGAACTGGATGTAGTGGAACACGCAGCGCCGCAGGAACGCGTCGGGCAGCTCTTTCTCGTTGTTCGACGTGATGATCACGACGGGACGCTCCTGCGCGACGATCTCGCGGCCGGTCTCGTCGATCCGGAACCGCATCGCGTCGAGCTCGAGCAGGAGGTCGTTCGGGAACTCGATGTCGGCCTTGTCGATCTCGTCGATGAGCAGCACGACGCGCGACGGCGCCGCGAGCGCCTCGCCGAGCGGGCCGAGCTTGATGTACTTCGCGATGTCCTTCACGTCGCCGCCGAACCGCGAGTCGTGGAGGCGCTGCACGGTGTCGTAGACGTAGAGGCCATCCTTGGCCTTGGTCGTCGACTTGACGTGCCAGCGCACCAGCGGCAGCCCGAGCGCCGACGCGAGGTTCTCGGCGAGGAGCGTCTTGCCGGTGCCCGGCTCGCCGCGCACGAGCAGCGGGCGGGCGAGCGCGACCGCGACGTTCACCGCGTGGCGGAGCTCGTCGCTGGCGATGTACGTGTCGGTGCCGCGGAACTGATCGAACTGCTCTTCGCCCATCAGGGCGGAGTGTAGCCCGAGTTACCGCTTGCGGCCCTGGATCCACGCATCGCCGACCGCGTAGACGTGCGTCGCGAGATGGACGAGGCCGCAGATCCCGCCGATCAACGGCAGGCCGCCGAGAAACGCACCGGCGGTCGCGAGCGATACGACGAACACGCCGATCGCCTTGTCACTCTCGCCGTTGATCAACTGACCGACGCCGGGGATCACGAGGCTTGCCGCGGCCGGAACGATGCCGCTGCCGCCACCACCACTGCTCTTGACCAAGGCGTTGCTCATACGCAAACCATGACATCAAAACCAGGTCGACGCACCGAGCAGAAACATCACGTACGACGAGGTGATCGTGCCCTGGTTGACGGGGTCTTCGAGCTGGCCGTTGAACTGGAACACCGGGTTCACCGGGTTGGGGCCGGTCTGCTGGTTGAACGACTCGGGCGCATTGCCCGGGCCGCAGCCTTCCATCGTGTTGGTCGGCATGCAGTTGCGGTTGTTCGTGCGCGAGCCCTCGTAGACGTAGGCAAAGCCCGCGTCGATCGACACGCGCGAAAGCTTGTACGAACCGCCGATCGCGAACATCGTGCGCGCCGCGCCGTCGAGGTCGAGCCGCTCCCAGCCGGACTTGGCGGCCGCGGTGTCGTAGCTGACGCCGCCGCGCAACACGCGATCGTTGCCCTGCGAGATCGGGAACAAATAGCTGCCGCCGACGCGCACCGAGTACGTGTCCTGGAAGCCGTGCTCGATCAGCTGCTGCTGCAGCGGCAGCGCGACGTCGGGCGCGAGCGGCGACGTGACCTGGCCGTCGATCGTGACGTGGTAGTCGCTCGGATTCAGGCAGTTGGTGATGCCGTTCGAGTAGTCGCAGCCGGCGCCCCAGTGCTCCCAGCCGAGGTCGACCTCGACGTCAGCGCGCTGCTTGCCGGCGTCGTCGACGAGCTTCCAGCGCCCGCCGAGCGTCGCCGTCATCGGGACCGCTTCGACGTCGACGCAGCCCCTCATGTCGGCCGCGGTGCCGCCCTTCGCGCACAGCGCCGAGCTGTCGGGCTTGGGCGTGATGCCGACCGGCGTGCCGTTGAGCGTGACGTTCGGACCGGTCGAGCTGTAGACGTCGCCTTCGGCGTGGACGTCGATCGGCGCCGACCACTGCGCCGCGAGCTCGATGCTGGGCGTCGGCCGGTACGTCGCGCCGAACCCGAACGTCGTGACGAACTTGTCGGTCGCGTTGATCGTGACGATGCCGTCCATCGTCGGATCTTCCTGGTAGTTCGTGAGGCCCCACACGCCGACCGTCGACTTGAGCTGCGCGATGCCCGCCGAGAACCGCGCGCCGATGTCGAGGTTGGGGAGCACTTCGTACGCCGCCGCGACGGTGGGCAGGATGATCGCGGCCTCCTGCTCGACGATGTCGTAGCGAGTCGGCGGCGGCGCGGCGCCGAAGCTCGGGAACGAGTACGCGCCGGTCTTCGGATCTTTGAAGTAGTAGGGCTGGCCGTTCACGGTGTTGTAGTCGCGGAACGGGTACGCGTTCGGTGCGTACACGCTGAACCCGACGTGGAGTTTTGGCACGAGCCCGTTGAGATCCGACACGATGCCGATCAGCGGCACCGGCTGATAGCTGCCGATGCCGAGCGCCGGCCTCGCGTGGTTCGTCATCTTCGGAAACGGCTGGCCGCTGAACGTGCTCGCTTCCATCGTCGTCGTCGGGTAGTTGCCCGCACGCTGGAAGCTCTGCGCGTAGCTGATCGCGTCGATGCCGAGCGTGATCACCGTGCCGTGCGACTTCGCGATGCCGGCCGGGTTGATCGTGATCGCCTCGGCATCGTCGGCGGATGCGACGGCCGCGCCCGCGCGCGACGTCGACACCACACCTGCGCCGGGCAACAGCAAACCACCCGCGTGCGCCACACCTCCGGACAGCCCGACAGCGATCCCGATCCAGCTAAGCTTCATGAGGCGTCGAACGTACCTCAGCCAGATGCCCGCTTGCGCTCGGAAAGCCCGATATGAGTCAGCAGGATCGCGATCGCAGCCGGCGTCACACCGCTGATCCGCGACGCCTGACCGACCGAGCGCGGACGGACGGCTTCGAGCTTCTCGACGACCTCGCGCGACAGCCCGGCGATCGCGCGATAGTCGAGCTCGTCGGGCACGCGCACGCCGTCGGCGCGAGCGAGCCTGGCAGCGTCGGCTTCCTGGCGGCGTAGGTAGCCCTCGTACGAGAGCTCGATCGCGACGCGCTCGAGCGCGGCTTCGCTCGCGTCGCTCGCGGCGAGCCCGCCCGCTGCCGCGATCGCCTCGACGGCGCGATGATCGAGCTCGGGCCGGCGCAACAGCTCCGCGAGCGTTGCTCGCGTGTTCACCAGCGGCGACGAGCCGTGCTTCGCGAGCTCGGCGTTGACCGCCGGCGTGCCGGTCACGCTCGCGCGCTGCGCCCGATCGTGCGCGGCGGCGAGCTCGCGCTGCCACGCCTCGAACTGCCGCCAGCGCGCGTCGTCGACGAGGCCGAGCTCGCGCCCGATCGGCATCAGCCGATCGACCGCGTTGTCCTCGCGCAGCAGGAGCCGGAACTCGGCGCGCGACGTCAGCATGCGGTACGGCTCCTTGGTGCCGCGCGTGACGAGATCGTCGACGAGCACGCCCGCGTACGCCTGATCGCGGCGCAGGATCACCTCGTGGCCCGCGGCGTTGATCCCGGCGAGCAGGCCCTGGATCGCTGCCTCTTCGTACCCCGACGTCCCGTTGAGCTGGCCCGCGAAGTACAGGCCCTTCACGCGCCGGGTCTCGAACGTCGGCCAGATCTCGCGCGGGTCGACGAAGTCGTACTCGACGGCGTAGCCCGCGCGCGTCATCTCGGCGCGCTCGAGCCCGGGAATCGTGCGCAGGAACGCGAGCTGGATGTCGTACGGCAACGACGTCGAGATCCCGTTCGGGTAGACCTCGGCCGAGTCGAGGCCCTCGGGCTCGAGATAGATCTGGTGACGATCTTTGTCCGCGAACCGGACGATCTTGTCCTCGATCGACGGGCAATAGCGCGGGCCCGTGCCCTCGATCTCTTTCTTGTACAGCGGCGAGCGCGGCAGGCCGTCGCGGATGATCGCGTGCGTGCGATCGTTGGTGTACGTGACCCAGCACGCGAGCTGCGGCAGCGGCGGCGGCTCGCCCATCCAGCGAAATGTCGGCAGCGGATCGTCACCGGGCTGGAGCGCGAGCCCCGCCACGTCGATCGTCTTGCGATCGATCCGGCACGGCGTCCCGGTCTTGAGCCGCGCGAGCGGGAAGCCGAGCTCGGCGAGCGATGCGGACAGCCCGATCGCGGGCGCCTCGCCGGCACGACCGCCGGCCGCGCGAGCTTCACCGACGAAGATCGCGCCGCGCAAGAACGTGCCGGTCGTGAGGATCACGGCGCTGCCGCGATACGAGATGCCCATCGTCGTCGACACGCCGCGCACCCTGCCCTGCTCGACGTGCAGCTTCGCAACCTCGCCCTGGCGCAGCGCGAGGTTGGGCTGCGCTTCGAGCCGCATGCGCATCGCGTCGCGATAGCGCCGCTTGTCGGACTGCGCGCGCGTCGAGCGGACGGCAGGGCCCTTGCTCGCGTTGAGCCGGCGAAACTGGATGCCGGTCGCATCGGCGACGCTCGCCATCTCGCCGCCGAGCGCGTCGAGCTCCTTGACGAGGTGGCCCTTCGCGACGCCGCCGATCGCCGGATTGCACGACATCTGCGCGACCATCTCGAGGCTGCCCGTGAGCACGAGCGTGCGCTTGCCGAGCCGCGCCGCGGCGAGCGCCGCTTCACATCCGGCGTGGCCGGCGCCGACGACGATCACGTCGTACGCGTCGGGATACTCGAACATCACGGCGTGGCGTCGCTGCCGTCGGCCGGCGCGTCGCCCGAGCCGGTCCCCGGCGGCCGGCCGTGGCCGCAGCTCGGATCGCCGTGCTCCTTGAATGGCGCCCAGCTGTAGACGTCGAGGTGCAAGCGCACGAGCAGATCGTTCGGGTGCTGTTCGTCGGGAGACTTGCCGGTGTCCCACGTCAGCTGCTTGATCCGCGTCGAGCCGCACATGTCGTGGACGTTGCGCTTCAGCTGCGCGTACTCGGTCTTCACGCGATCGAGATCGTCGAACGAGCATACGCCGGGCACGCCGCAGTTGAGCGTGAACGTGTCGTAGTAGCTCTTGGTCTTGCTGCCGAGCTCGTGGATCTCCCACGCGGCCGACGCGCCGTTCGGGTCGTGCGCGCGGAGCTCGACCGCGGTCTCGCCCGCCGGCAGATCGACGTAAAAGCAGGCCTCGGCCTTCTCGGCGCTCTTGTACAGCCGCGTCTGGCCGACCGTGGCCCACAGCGCCTGTGGCGACTTGAGCCGGATCTCGAACCGCTTGTGCGCGTCGTCGCCGGGCACACCTGCCCCACCGTCGCCGGCGGCCGTGTCGTCGTGACAATTGCAGCGATCGCCCGCGCAGAGTGGGCCGGCCAGCACGCCCGACGTGCTCGCGGGCGGCGGTGGCCCGATCGAGATCTGGCTGGTGCTCGCACCACACGCGGCGAGAACCACGACAACGGAGACCGAACGCATGACCTACGTTATACAGGCAACCCGTCACCAGTCGCGCGGGTCCAACCCTGGCATTGCGTCGCGTCTGGGCGCGGTGTAGAAGCCTACCAAGTCTCGATGATTCCCCGTCTTCTCGTCGTGCTGAGTCTGTGCGCGGCCGCTTGCGGCGCGAACAAGGGCACGGCCGCCGTCCAGTACTCGGTGTCGGCGCAGCGCAACTACGAGAAGGGCGAGAAGGAGCTCGACGAGAAGGACTGGGTCGCGGCGTCGAAGTACTTCAGCTTCATCAAGCAGCGCTTCCCGTACTCGCGCTACGCGGTGCTCGCCGAGCTCCGGCTCGCCGACGCGCAGTTCGGCGCCGAGCAGTACCTCGAGGCGATCGACAGCTTCCGCCTGTTCATCAAGTTCCACCCGACGCACCAGGACGTCGCGAACGGCTACGCCGCGTTCAAGATCGGCGAGTCCTACTACAAGCAGCTGCCGAGCGACTTCTGGCTGTTCCCGCCGTCGTACGAGAAGGATCAGTCGTCGGTCGAAGACTGCGGCAACGAGCTCAAGAGCTTCCTCGACAAGTACCCCGACTCGCCGTATCGCGATCGCGCCAAGGAGATCATCGCGCAGGTCTCGAAGCGCCTCGCCGATCACGAGTGGTACGTCGCGCGCTACTACTGGGATCGCAAGAAGCCGATGGGCACGGTGCTGCGCCTGCGCCGCCTGCTCGAGCGCTATCGCGGCGTCGGCTACGACGTCGAGGCATTGTGGTTGCTCGGCCGCGCGTACGTCGCCGTCGGCATGCCCGATCGCGCGAAGCTGACCTGGACCGAGCTGGTGTCGCGGTTCCCGCAGAGCCCGCGTGCCGGCGAGGCCAAGATCGCGCTGGCCGGCCTGGGCAACCCGCCGCCGCACGCTGCACCGCCCGGCGCGCCGCACTGATACGATCGTCGCCTAGATGAGCAGCGACAGGATCGAGCAGCTGATCGCGCTCGGGCGCGAGCATTACAACGCGAACGAGTACGAGCGCGCCGAGCCGTTCCTGGCCGAGGCCGCCTCGGCCCGCCCGAGCTTTCCGGACCTCTACAACATGCTCGGCGTGATCTATCACTCGCAGGGCCGGTTCTCCGACGCCGAGGAAGCCTTCGAGAACGCGCTGCGCCTGAACCCGCGTTACACCGAGGCCGCGCTCAACCTGTCCGTCACCTACAACGATCGCGGCAAGTACGAGCGCGCGCGCGAGGTCTACACGCGCGCGGTGTCGGCGTCGGTCGGCCAGCCCAACGCGCTCGATCGGTTCGCGCGCGGCAAGCTCGCCAACATGCACGCCGATCTCGGCGCCGCGTACGCGGGCCTCGCGATGTTCGACGAGGCCGTGCGCGAGTACTCGAAGGCGCTCGACCTGTGCCCCGACTTTGCCGACCTGCGCGTGCGCCTGGGCAACGTCTATCGCGACATGGGCATGTTCCACGCGGCGGTCGCCGAGTTCGAGCACGCGAAGAAGCTCCGCCCCGACTTCGTGCCGGCGCGGATTCACCTCGGCGTGACGCTGTTCTCGCTCGGTCGCCGCGACGCCGCGCTCGCCGAGTGGGCGGAAGTCCTGCGCGTCGATCCCGAGAACAAGAACGCGCAGCTCTACATCCGCATGGTCAACGACGAGAACGGGCCGAAGCCCGGCTCGGCGCTGCCGCACCGCTAGTTACTTCGGCCGACGCGCGACGCACGGCACGAGCGCGACGTAGTCCGCGTTGCCGTACGTGTCGCTGCCGTGTCGATCCTCGGCCACGCCGCACATCATGTAGAGCAGGTCGCCTTCGGTCACCGAGACGACCGACGCCTCGCCGATGATCGTCACGTTGCCCGCGTACATCGTCGTCACGGTCGTCGGCGACGCGATCGCGTGCACGTCGGCCCAGCTGCCGTCGGCCTGCCGCGTCGCCGTGAACACGCCGTACTGATTGCCGCGCACGCTCGTGAAGTAGATCGTCTGCTCGTCGGCGGTGAGGAACGGCTGCGAATCGTCGCTCGTCGCCGTCGCGATGCCGGCGAGCTTGGCGACCGGCGTGAACGCGCCGGAGCCGTACGTCGTGGTGTAGAGCGTGCGCTGCGCGTTCGAGCCGCGGTTGGACTCGAAGTAGATGTCGACCGACGTCGCGAGCTCGCCGTAGATCTTCGCGTTGTCGTCGTTGGCGCCGGCCGAGCCGATCGACACCTCGGCGGGCGCCGACCACGCACCGCTGCCGGCGCTCGAGTAGTACAGGCGCGTCGGTCCGCTCGCCGGAAACTCGGTGAGCACGAGCAGGTCGTCGCTCGCGTTGGTCGCCGGCGAGGCCATCACGATGCTCGGGTCGTCGACCGGATCCGACGCGATCGTCCAGCCCGACCCGGTGAGCGTCGCGTCGAAGAGCTGAAACCCGGTCGCGAGATCGCCTGCCAGCTGGGGCCCGGTGATCGTTTGCGTCGCGCCGCTGCTGATGAAGAAGTCGAAGAAATCCATCGGCGCGTAGGCGAAGCGCAGGTGCAGCCCGTCGGGCGTCGCGAACAGCGAGTCGGTCCAGCCGCCCGCGATCGCGAGCGGCGCCGGCAACGCGCGCAGATCGGTCCAACCATCGGCGAGCGTCACGCCGGCGAGCGCGCTGCCGAGCGGCGCGGTCCACGGGTCCAGCGGCGGCACCGCGTCGGGCGCCGCGTCGATCGATGCGTCCGGGATCGCAGCAGCATCCGCCGCGCGCGTGGCGTCGGGCCGGGCCGCATTCGGCGAGCTGCAGGCGACGAGCGCGATCCAAGCTAGGCTACGCATCCCGGGCGCAACAGCAGCCCGCGTGCCGCGCCAACTCCGCGATCGTGGTGTCGCGAACTCCAACGCTGTGGGATCCCCCGCCAGATCCTTGAGGACCAATCGTCGAGAATGGCGAGCGGCGCTCAGTCCCACGGATGGGGTCGTTGCCCCCACGGGCACTGCGTAAACTGCTGGCGCTGCATGTGCACTTCGTGGCACGTGTAGTGCTCATGCGAGAGATGATGAGGGAGTTTGCTGGCGTGCTTGCATGCCTCCTGGTGACCGGCTGTGTCGCGGATGTTGCGGGCAGCAACGACAGCGACCACGTGCCGATCTCGGCGAAGTCGTCGAACGGCTCGAAGGACGCGACCGGCTTCGGCGATACGGTCGACGCCAACGGCTCCATCGACAACACCAACGCGTTCTTCGCCTCGCTCGGCACGAACGGCCGTTCCTGCGGCACCTGCCACGTGCAGTCCGAGGGCTGGACGATCACGCCGGCCGACGTCCAGGCGCGGTTCCAGGCCACGGGCGGCACCGATCCGATCTTCCGCACGAACGACGGCACGGTCTCGCCGAACGCCGACGTATCGACGGTGTCGGCGCGCCAGAGCGCATACGCCATGCTGCTGTCGAAGGCGGTCATCCGCATCGGCATCGGCATTCCTGCCAACGCCGAGTTCTCGCTCGTCGACGTCGACGATCCCTATAACGGCGCCACCGCGGCGCAGCTCTCGCTGTTCCGCCGCCCGCTGCCGTCGACCAACCTGGCGTTCCTGAGCACGGTGATGTGGGACGGCCGCGAGAACAGGAGCCCGTTCGACCTCGATGCGAGCCTGACCCAGCAGGCCACCGACGCCACGCTCGGCCACGCGCAAGCGACCGGCGCGACCGCGAGCACGATGAGCTCGATCGAGGCGTTCGAGACCGCGCTGTTCACGGCGCAGACCCAGGACAACAACGCCGGCCAGCTGGCGAAGTCCGGTGCGACCGGCGGCCCCGACAACCTCGCGAACGAGCCCTTCTACCTCGGCATCAACGATCCGCTCGGCCACAACCCCGAAGGCACGCCGTTCAACCCGGTCGTGTTCACGCTGTTCGACGCGTGGGCCCCCGGCATCCTCCAGGACAGCAACAAGGCCGAAGCGGCCGCGCGCTACGCGGTCTACCGCGGCCAGCAGATCTTCAACACGCGGCAGTTCCAGATCACGGGCGTCGGCGGCCTCAACGACGCGCTCGGCCAGGCCTCGATCACCGGCACGTGCACGCTGTGCCACGACACCCCGAACGTCGGCGATCACTCGTTCGCCGCGCCGCTCAACATCGGCATCGCCGACGGGTCGCGCCGCACCCCGGACATGCCGCTCTACACGCTGCGCAACAACACGACCGGCGAGACCGTCCAGACGACCGATCCGGGCCGCGCGCTGATCACGGGCAAGTGGGCCGACATCGGC
>Ga0268266_10003739_pt1 | contig 14962 bp, 15 predicted proteins | sample KBSS13metaG_FD_190356 | JGI IMG/M metagenome (GOLD analysis project Ga0268266, IMG submission 190356) | Switchgrass rhizosphere microbial communities from Kellogg Biological Station, Michigan, USA - KBS S1-3 metaG (SPAdes) (version 2) | ecosystem: Host-associated > Plants > Roots > Rhizosphere...
GGTGGATTGCACCCTTCGGCCGCTCATCGGACCTCATCAATTTCATCTGACATCCTCAGCCGGGCCACCCGTGAAGGAGGCTGGTGGATGTTGAGCGCCTTGCTTGCTGCTTCGATTGCGACCGCGACGCCGTCGGTGCAGGCCAGCGCGCAGCCAATCGACGAGGACGCCTCCCCGGCCATGTTTATGGTCCGCGATGCGGACACCACCGTCTACATTTTCGGCACGTTTCACGCGCTCGACGGCAAGGCCGACTGGTTCAAGGACCGCGTGAAGACCGCTTTCGACAGTTCGGGCGAGCTGGTTCTCGAAACCGTAATCCCCGAGGGCAAGCCGATCGCGCCTCGGCCGGGCTTCCGCGGACCGCCTTTGTCGGTAACCCCGTCCGCATCCTTCCTTGCGACGACCCGGATGGCGATCAACGCCGGCAAGTCGCAGGGCATGCAGGTCGGCAATGGCGCGGACAACGTGCTCCGTCACGTCGCAGAAGCGCAGGGCAAGCCGGTCGAGGGCCTCGAAACGCTCGAGCTTCAGCTGAGCATGTTCAACCGCATGCCGGCGGCGAATTCGGCTCCGGCTCCCAAGCCAGGCGATCCGGTCGAAGAACATGACCAGATGCAGGACCTGACCAAGGCCATGGCGGCGATGCAGGACGCCTGGAAGCATGGCGACCAAAGCGTTTTCGTGAATATGCTGACGCAACTCGAAAAGGCGTCTCCGGACACGTACCGGGTGATGTTTACCGAGCGGAACACCCGCTGGGCGGATTGGATCGCCGGGCGGATGCAGACCCCCGGCACCGTGTTCGTCGCCGTCGGCGCCGGCCATCTGGCCGGCAAAGACAGCCTGCTGGTACACCTCGCCCAGCTCGGCATTACGTCCGCCCGGCTCAACTAACCGCCTCACCTTGCTTTTCCGGCGAGCGTGCACTAGTGCGCGCCCGACCCTGGCCATGGTCATCCCTGGAGGCGTGGCGGGGCTTTTTTCTTTTGGAGAACGCAAAATGAGCGATCAGCTGACGCTGCCCGCCGAAGCGCGCGACGGGCTTGGCAAGGGAGCCTCCCGTTCACTGCGCCGCGATGGACGGGTACCCGCCGTGGTTTACGGCGAAAAGAAGGATCCTCTCTCGATTCACGTCGAAGAGAAGCTCCTGTCCAAGATGCTTTCGACTGGCCACTTCATGAACTCGGTCGTGATGATCGATTTCAAGGGCAAGGCGCACCGCACCCTGCCGAAGGCCGTCGACTTCCACCCGGTCACGAGCCGTCCGATCCACGTCGACTTCCTGCGCATCGGCGAGCACACCAAGGTGCACGTCGCTGTTCCGCTGCGGTTCGACAACGAAGACGCTTCGCCGGGCCTCAAGCGCGGCGGCGTTCTCAACACGATCATCCACGAGCTGGAGATCGTCTGCGACGCGGCCAGCATCCCCAGCGAGATCCACGTCGCGCTCGACGGGCTCGAAATCGGCGATTCGATCCACATCAGCGCGGTGAAGCTGCCCAACGGCGTCACGCCCGCGAACGCGGATGAGGACTTCACTGTCGCCACCATCGTCGCTCCGTCGGCCATGAAGGCCGAAGACGAAGAGACCGCCGCCGCTGGCGAGGTCCCGACCGTCGAGGGCGAGGAAGGCGAAGCCGAAGGCGGCGAAGCTGCCGAGGGCGGAGAGAGCGAAGAATAAGCTCTTTGCCTGTTGTGAGATCAGGAACCGCTCGGTCGAAAGGCCGGGCGGTTTTTGTTTGCCCCCGCTCCTGCTAGCGAACGCCGATGCAACTCTGGGTCGGCCTAGGAAATCCCGGCGCGAAATACTCGCTGCACCGGCACAACGTCGGCTTCATGGCGGCCGACGTCATCGCCGAAACCCACAATTTCGGCCCGTGGTCGAAGAAGTTCCGGAGCCTGATCGCCGAGGGCCGAATCGGCCGCCAGCGCGTGCTGCTGCTCAAGCCGCAAACCTTCATGAACGACAGCGGCGACGCGGTTCAGCAGGCGCTGAAGTTCTACAAGCTCGACATGGACGCACTCACCGTCTTCCACGACGAACTCGACCTCGCGCCCTTCAAGGTGAAGGTCCGCGTCGGCGGCGGCCTGGCCGGCCATAACGGCCTGCGCTCGATCGACGCCTCGCTCGGCCCGGACTTCCGCCGGGTCCGCATCGGCATCGGCCACCCCGGGCCCGGACGGAAGGACCTCGTCACGCCGCACGTCCTCGGCAATTATGCGAAGAGCGAGATGGAGCCCCTGAGCGACATGCTGGCGGCCATCGCCGCCGAGGCCGATTGGCTCGCCGACGGCGACGATCCGCGTTTCATGAGCGAAGTCGCGTTGAGGTTGCAGCAGCCGGATTAGAAGCTTTCTCGGCGTCCAGTCGAGCCAGCCGTTCCGTGGCCGATGCGTAAATGGCCTGGAACCTGGGATCGTCGCGGATCGGATCGAGGTCGGAATCCATATCTGCCCGACGCACGATAGAACCGACGGATCGCGCAAACACAAACTCGATATGCTTCAGTGCTGTTTCCCGATCGTCGGAATAGCCGATCACCGTGCAGGCGAAGTTATAGCGAACGTTGAGATTCTCGGGATCGATCAGCACTGCTCTTTCGATCCATTCGTTCGCACGCGCCATATCGCCGAGAATCACCAGCGCATTCGCACCGCTGCCAAATGCAGAGCTGCTGCTTGGGTTTTTCTCGATTGCTGCCTGTGAAAGCTTCAGCAGCCTTTCCGCTGCTCGCCGGCCACCGGTGATGTCGCCGAGCGCGCGATAGGCCATGCACAACATGTCGCAGGAATGACGGTCGTCGTCGCCGAGTTCGATGCACCGCTCGTAATGCGGAATGGCCTCACGGTACTTGCGCTGCCAGACGTAAGTTGCCGCCGCTTCGTTCTGCACCTCCCACAAGTCCGGAGCGAGGCTGAGAGCAGTCTCGACTTGGCACTCGGCTTCCGGGAAATCGCGAGCGGCAGCAGCAGCTCGCGCCAGGACGCAGTGTGCTTCGGGAAGTGACGGATCACGCTCCAGCGCTCGTTTGGCGGCAGCGACTCCGTTTTCCGAGCCTTTATTGTAACCGAAGAACAGATAGGCTTGGGCAAGCGCCTTCAGCGCCAGGGCCCGCCCATAATCCGGCTCAACCTGAAGTATTCGATCGCACATCCGGATGACCGATTCTTCGCGCCGGACATCGCCATGGGTTCCGGTAAGCCAGGCCTGACGCGCTACGAGATACAGGTCGTAAGCTTCAGGGTTGTTGGTGCCGCGGTTTTCGATGGCCTGCTTCTCCGCCGGCAACAGCTTGATCTTCAGTGCCTCCACGATAGCTGTCGAAATCTCATCCTGGATGGCAAAGATGTCGGTGAGGTCGCGGTCATAGCGGTCGGCCCAGACATGTCCGCCTGTCTTGCCGTCGATCAGCTGGGCAGTGATGCGGACCCGGTTGCCCGCCCTTCGAACGCTTCCTTCCAGCACATGACTGACACCAAGCCGGCTCGCGACGTCGCCGAGATCGATCGCTTTCCCCTTGAATTGGAAAGCAGTGTTCCGGGCGATGACCTCGAGCGCCGACACTTTGGACAAATCGGTTGTGACGTCTTCACTGATGCCATCGCTGAAATATTCCTGCTCGGCATCGCCGCTCATGTTGGCGAAAGGCAATACGCAAATAGAGGCATCGGCGTTGGCGCGAACGCGTTGTGTCACGGCAGCTCCAGATCCGGACAATGATCGGACGCTGGAACACAACTTCGACCACCCTGGCCCGCTATTGCCACTCCAATCGGCAAGATCAGCGCATTGAATCTGATTGAACGGCATGGGTGGCAACGTGCCGTCCAGAGTGACCTGCACCAGAGTTCCAGCGTTGCGGGCCGCATCCGCTTCAGCCCTCACCCACTGAGACTTGGATGCATCGTTGGACCACAGCACGACCACTGCTTTGGCGCCCTTGAGTCGCTCCTCAATGACCTCGGCATAGGGGCGATGGACAGGCAAGTCCTCATCGCGCCAGACGTTATAGCCATCGGCCCGAAGCGCTTCGGCGACCCGCCTCGCCTCCGCTTCATCTGCCCGAGCGTACGATACAAAGACGTCGGTCAAAGAGAGTCCCCTTCCGCCTCGGATATCAGGACTCTACGGGGGAGTCATGACGCGCGGTCTTTTCATCACCCAGCTGTACGAAGCTGAATGCGCAGATGAGCATCTGCTCGACGAGCTCGCGCATTCGATCCGCGCGCTGGCGAGTGACGACGGAGCTGGGAAACGCTGGTCAACGGAGCATCGCTATGCTGGATACACCAGCTACGCCTCGCTCAATGACCTGCCCAGACGAGACCCGGCGATTGCCGACCTTGCCAAGCTCCTCACGCGCCACGCTGCCTCTTTCGCGCGCGAACTAAGCTGGGACCGCAAGCCGAAGCTCGACAGCCTGTGGGTGAACCTGTTGAAATCCGGTGGGCATCACAGTGGACATATCCACCCGCACAGCGTGCTTTCCGGGACTTTTTACGTCGGGGTTCCGAAGGGCTCCGGCGCGATCCGCTTCGAGGATCCCCGCCTGCCGCTCATGATGTCGGCCCCTGCCCGTCCCGACACGTTCATCACGGTGGATCCGCGCCCCGGCCTGCTGCTGATGTGGGAAAGCTGGCTCCGCCACGAGGTGCTTGCGGGCACCGGCAAGGCAGAGCGGTTGAGCATCAGCTTCAACTTCGCCTAAAGGGCGCCAACTTCCTTCATTCATCAGGACAATCATGGGCTTCCGCTGCGGCATCGTCGGCCTGCCGAACGTTGGCAAATCGACGCTTTTCAACGCTCTGACCGAAACCGCCGCGGCGCAGGCGGCGAACTATCCATTTTGCACGATCGAGCCGAACGTGGGCCGCGTCGCGGTCCCCGACCCGCGCCTCGACAAGATCGCCGCGATCGCCAAATCGGCCAATGAGATCGAAACCCAGATCGAGTTCGTCGACATCGCCGGGCTCGTCCGCGGAGCGTCCAAGGGCGAAGGCCTTGGCAACCAGTTCCTCGCCAACATCCGCGAAGTCGACGCCATCGTCCACGTCCTGCGCTGTTTCGAGGGCGGCGATGTCACCCACGTCGAAGGCAAGGTCGACCCGATCGCGGACGCCGAGACAGTTGAGACTGAGCTGATGCTCGCCGACCTTGAGAGCCTGGAACGGCGCGTCCCCAACCTCGTCAAGAAGGCGCAGCAGGGCGATAAGGAGGCGAAGATCGAAGCATCCGTGCTGAGCCAGGCACTCGACTTGTTGCGCGATTCCAAGCCAGCGCGGCTGACGCAACCGAAGGACGCCGAGGAAGCGAAGGCATTCGCTCGCGCGCAGCTGCTCACCGGAAAACCGGTGCTCTACGTCTGCAACGTCGACGAGGGGGATGCCGCCAGCGGCAATGCTCTCTCACAGCGAGTGTTTGACAAGGCCGCGAGCGAAGGCGCGCAGGCCGTCGTGATTTCCGCCGCCATCGAAGCCGAAATTGCGACGCTTCCGGCTGAAGATCGCGATAGCTTCCTGTCGGACCTCGGCCTGCACGAGACCGGCCTCAACCGTATGATCCACGCGGCCTACGCGCTGCTCGGTCTGATCACCTTTTATACGGCGGGTCCGAAGGAATCGCGCGCCTGGACGGTTCACAAGGGCGCGAAAGCACCTGAGGCCGCGGGCGAGATCCACACGGACTTCGAACGTGGCTTCATCCGCGCCGAGACCATCGCCTTCGATGACTACATCACCTGCAACGGCGAGACGGGCGCGAAAGACGCCGGCAAGATGCGCTCGGAAGGCAAGGAATATGTCGTCCAGGACGGCGACGTCCTGCTCTTCCGCTTCAACGTCTAGAGGCCGGTCGTCCCCCGCGCCTCGCGGCACAGCATCCAGCTGAGCCCGCCGGCAACGACGGCGCCCACCACGCTGACCCATTGCGGGATGTGGCAACCGGCAATGACCAGCTCGAACGGGCTGATCAGTCGGTAAATGTGCGCGATCGCCATCAGCGCGAAGACCGCCGACGCGATCCAGGTGAATGGTCGGTTCATGGCCCCTCCCTTCGCCTAGGACTTATATCCCTTCACGAAGCGCTGCGCGAGGCGAAGAGTGAGCAGCACCCACAGCAGACCAAACGACCATCCGCCGATCACGTCGCTCGGCCAATGAACGCCGAGCATCACTCGGCTTAGTCCGATCAGCAGCGAAAGTAGGATGACGCCCGCTACTGCCGGCCGGTGCCAGCGCGTGTCGGCTGTCAGGATCAGTGCCAGCGAAGTGTAGAAGATCATCGAGCTCGTCGCGTGCCCACTCGGAAACGAGGACGTCTTCACCACAACCAGGTGGGCTTCCAGATCGGGCCGGGCCCGCGCGATCCAATATTTCTGCACCTCGCTCAATCCACGCCCGATCAGCACGATCGCCGTCAGCACCCAAGGGAGGTGGCGGTGCCCTGCGAGCCATAACCAGACCGCAGTGACGATCCCTGCGCCGATCAGGACAGTGGGTTCACCGAACCAGGTGACAACATGCGCGACAGCGGCGAGCGCCGGTCGATGCCCAGAATAGAGCGCTTGGTAGACGGCCCGATCGACCGGGCCGCCGCCAAGTCGCCACATAGCAAGCCACACCGCCGCGAGGGCTATGATCGCAGCGGTGTAGCGGAGTTGTCGGGCGTCTGGCCGGGTCGCTAGAACTTCGCCCCCAACCTAATACCAATGGTGCGCGGTTGGCTGACGACAATGCGCGTCTGATTAAGTCCAGTCGGATCGCCGTTAACGTCCGTCAACGTGCCGCACAGGCCGCATACGACGAAGCGGGAAAGCTGGGCACGCTTATCGAAGACGTTCGTCGCAAATGCCTCGAAACTATAATTCCCCCAATCATACCCGGCAAACAGGTCGACCAGCGTGTAAGCCGGTATCTTGCCTGTCACCTCTTCATCCGCGGTCTTCAAGGCCGACGGCGCCGATCCCTGATGAACCACGCCGAGCTGAACGTGCGTTTTCCCCGGACCCATCGCCCAGGTGTACCGTGCCGTACCCGTGATCTTGAACTTCGGCGTAACGGGCAAACGGGTTCCGTTCGGGGCCGTTATGAAGTCGAACTCATCGTCGCTTGGATCAGCCGGCGTGCCACCGTCATCAAGAAGAAGATCGCAGTTTTTCGTCGTGTCAGCGGCGACGTTGCAGATATTTCCCTTTGTTTTGGCATTGGTATAGGCCGCCGCCGCCGTCAGTGAGAGGCCGCCGTGCAGATAATTGATGTCAGACTCGATGCCGTCGATATTGGCGTCGCGACCGTTTTGCACAACCGTCAGACTGTTTTCGCCAAGGAAGCTGAACTGCATCTTCTTCCAACGCTGGTGATAGACTGCGCCATTCCAACGCAGCGGGCCGAACGAGGTTTTCCAACCTAGCTCATAGTTGATCAGGAAATCGGGATTGTAGGGCGCGAGACCCGGCTGCCGGTTGATACCACCGGGCCTGAAGCCCTTCGACCACGTGGCGTAAAAGAGCATGCCCGGCCGCGGCTTCCAAGTGCCGTTGAAACGGTAGGTCCAGCCCGAGCCCTTGCTCTGCTTAGGCACGATATGTCCGTTAACAAAATCGGCGACGTTGATGCATGGCGTGCCCGAAAGCGCACCATCGGTGATCAACGTGGTATCCGTCCCGTTGATCTGGGAGTTGCGCAATGAATCGCCGCTGGTGGTAAAACATTGGGCAACGCCGGTTTTGGTGCTGCCCGCCGCATTTGGCACTTGTGAGGGATCAGTCGGATCGCCGTTCGAGTCCTGGATGTAGAGCGGATTGCGACCGAAGCCAGCGAAACCAAAGACCGTATTGTTGAACTTGTACCAACGACCGCCGCCTGTGAACGTAAGCTGCGGAGTGACGTCGAAGCTCGCTTCGCCAAACAGCGCGTAGTCACGCTCGATGCGGTGCTGCTTCGTCAGCCAAATAAGGCCTGGGCGACCATTGACCGACAGGTCGGCGGCCAGATCATCGACATGATATTCCTGTAAGATCTGATTGTACTGACGCTGATAGAAAGCGCCGGCAATCACTCGGAATGGCTTGTCGGCCGGCGTCGCAACGCGAAGTTCCTGGCTCAGCTTTTTGAAATGGTTGCCGCCAGTGATGTATTGCAAGGGAACGATCGGATTACCCGCATCGTCGAAATAATAGTAATAGTTGGCGATGCCGCCGCTCGGCTCGTAATAGCGATCGTATGCTTCGGCATAGTCCGTGTAGTCGCTGGTGCCGTGGTTCGGCCGATCCATGTAAGCACCGGCATAGGTGATGTCGAAATCGCCGATCTTGCCTTCGACGGTCAGCGCATACTGGGTCCATTGATCGACCCCCGGCTCCTTACGGAACCGCTGTGTCTGCAGGTCGCCCAGATCGTCGTTTTCGTACCAGACACCGCGGGTCGTTGAATGCTGATGCATCACCGTCGGCGTAATCGTCCAATTGTCGTCCAGATCGATCTTCAGGGCCGCTCGTCCGCCGTAAGTCGTATTCGTGTTGAAGTTCTTCTTCACGAAGGCGGAATTGTCGATGTGGAAGCCGTTGCGAACGCACCCGTTCTTTTTCCCTAGGGCGTCAAAGGTCGGGTCGCCGCAAAACGTGAACTCGCCGTGGACGTTGTCGATGTAGCCGGCGTCGCGTTGATAGAAGGCACTTCCGCGAAATGCGATGCGCGAAGCGATCGGAATATTGATCATGCCTTCGAGCTTGCCGCCCATTCCACCATGATCGACGCTGTTTAGCTCGCCATCGACGCGCCCCGTCGTGACCCCCAATTCAGGCTTGTTGGTAATGATGCGGATCGTGCCGGCTTCGCTCGAGGCGCCGTACAATGTACCCTGTGGGCCGGCGAGGCTTTCGATGCGCGCGATGTCGTAAATGTGGACGTCGAGCGTTCCGCCAATCGTCGTGATAGGCTGCTCGTCGAGGTAGGAGCCGACCGACGGCAACGAGCCCGTGTGATTGCCATCGCCGCCAGTCGCAACACCGCGCATGTAAACGACCGTGAATCCGGGCGCCACTGTCTGGAAGCTCACTGACGGAAGTTGTTTTGTATATTGTTCGAAGTTCGAGATGTTCAGCTGATCCAGGCGCCGCGTGCCGATCGCCTGAACGCTGATGGGTACGTTCTGAAGATTTTCCTCACGCTTGGTCGCAGTGATGATGATCTCGGTCTGGTCGGGTGCATTGCCGTCCTGGGCCGCTTTGTTTCCGGGCGCCGGGGATTGTCCCGTAGCTTGCGGCTGCGTCGTCTGCGCAAAGGCCGGAGAAGCCATGGCGGTGCTTGCGAGGAATCCGAGCGTCAAAGCGCGGAACGTACGATCAGTCATGCGAATGCCCCCATTCGACTAGGTGTCGCCATAGCGACAGAGGGCAGCCCGCTTGTCAATCGGAGTTATGACGGGTGCGTGACAATTATCGACCTACCGTTGCTGGAATGACGCTGGCGCCTCGGGATATGCCTCTAGGACGTCACCGAGCGCTGATTTCAGCGGATCGAGATACGGCTCGTAAGGCTTCCATTCCTCAACGGCGCCGCGATAGATCGGCTGGCGGACCTGCTCAGAACTGGCGGTCCTCACCGCGCGTTCGGTCTTGTAGAACTCGAGGCACGCGGGTTCGAACTGCAGGCGGCAGTAATCGAGCAGCGCGCGAACCTCTGTCTCGGTGTCGTCGATCATCCGTTCGTAGATCACCCGGTGAACGCGTCCCGGCAGTACGGCATCGATGTGCGCCATCAGCCGGACGTAGTCGGCATAGTACCTGCCGAGATCGGTGAGATCATATGAAAAGTCCTGCCCGCGAGCGAAGTGCTGACGGAAGTTCGACATACAGCAGCCTAGTGGATGCCGGCGCGCGTCGATAATCTTGGCGTTGGGCAACACCATCTGAATGAACGGGACGAACATCCAATTGTTCGGCAGTTTATCGACGAAGAAGGGCCGGCTGGTACGGCGTTGCACCGAGCTCCGCCGAAGATAATCGTCGCCGGCCTCACGTCGTTCCTGGGTGGTCATGCCCGGCGCTGATGAAGGATAATCTCCACGCGCACGGGCAATTGGGGGCAGCTCGGGAAGCTCTGCGGTGCCTTCGACCAGGCTGTGAGACGACAGAATTTGCTCTACCAGCGTGGACCCGGCTCTGGGCATGCCGATTACGAAGATGGGATCCGCCGCCTCGTTCCCGCCCGGGCTCGTCAGAAGCTCACGGGTGAAAAGCTCGATACTGCGATTAACGAACTCGGTCAGATGCCCGGCGATGAAAGGATGATATTTGCGCCGACGCGCATTCCCGGCGGCATAATGTGCGAAGGCCTCGTCGGTGCGGCGAAGATCGTGAAATGCTTTGCCCAGGGCGAACTCGATATGAAATCGATCGTTGTCCTTGAGGTCGGCCCGGGCAAGGACCTGCTCCATCTCCCGAACGTCGGCCTTTGAGAACTTCACTGTCTTAAGGTTGGCCAGGCTCCACCAAACGTCTCCCATTGCCGGATCGATCGCCGCCGCCTCGCGGTAGGCCGTGACGGCCTCTGCTTGCCGCCCAACCGTCTTGAGCATGTGAGCATAGGTCTGCAGCGCCCGCGGCTGCTTCGGCGTCTTGGCGATAATCTCTTCGTACAATTCCAGCGCTTGTTCGAAGTCACCGAGCCGAGCGAGCGTGGCGGCATGTAAACTCAGGTTCCCCGGCCGGTCCGGTTCGGCTGCAAAGATTTCATCCAGCAGTGGTAAGGCTTCCGCCGCCCGCCCGAGTCGACCCAGAACCATCGCGAGATTGACCCGAGCGGCATTAAAATTGGGATTGATCTCCAACGCTCGCCTGAGAAGTACCTCGGAATCCTTCAGCCGGCCGATCCGCGCCGCAAGCTCGGCAAGCATACGGATCGCGCGGACGTCGAACGGATCTTCCTTGAGGTGAGGTTTGAGAATGCGCTCGGCGACATCGAGACGATTGTCGTGCATCGCCGCGGCCGCTTCCATCAGGCGCGGATGATAATGACTGGGATACGCCTGGCTCGCCACACCCCAAGCCTAAGGCGCGCGCGGTCTCGCGCCAAGCCGCAGCCGCAGCTATGCGAACCTCATGCGCTATTTCGAAGACCTGGAGATCGGCGCCGAGACCTATTTCGGCTCCTACGACGTCACCCGCGAGGAGGTGCTGGAGTTCGCTCGGAAATACGACCCGCAACCATTTCACCTCTCGGACGAGGCGGCAGCGAAAACCCACTTCGGCCGCATGTCCGCAAGCGGCTGGCACACCTGCGCGATGACCATGGCGGTGATCGCGCGCAAAGTCGTCGACAGCGATCAGGCGGGGCTCGGTTCGCCCGGCATCGACGAGCTTCGGTGGTTGAAGCCCGTCTATCCTGGCGACACGCTTCACGTTCGCGGCAAGATCGTCGACAAGACGCCGTCACGCTCCAGGCCGGAAATGGGCTCGTTCCGCACAGAAACGACCGTCACCAACCAGGACGATGCCCCGGTGATGCGATTCACCTCGATCGTGTTGATTAGTCGGCGGCCGCCCGGAGAGGCGACCGCCTAACTCGATCAGTCGTTGCGGCGACCGTGGTGCCGGCTGTCCGAATTCGTCGTCGTGTCGCTGTTCGATGAACTCTGGCTCGACGAACGGCCGGACCAACGGGCGCGACTCTCGCCGGACGCACGAACCGAATCCGAGCTGCGCGTGCGGGTGCGGTCGAACCCGCTCCAATTCTCGCGCGGTGTGTAGGTCTGGACGGTCGTGGTCGCGCCGGTCGTGCGGGTACGATCACGCCAGTGACTGGTGCGGTCCTGCCAGTAGCGGCGCTGGGTATCATTCCACGCATGGCGACGGCGGTAGCTGTCGTAAACGTAGATGCCGCTGCCGGGATAATAGAAGCCGTTGTACCAGCCGAATGGCGAATAGCCGTAGTCGCCGTAACCATAGCCATAGGGCGAGCCGTAGCCATAGCCGTAACCGTACGGGTCGTAGCCGTAGCCATAGCCCGAATTGTAGCCGTAGCCGACGTTGAGCCCGCCGTAGCCGTCATAGCCGTCAAAACCGTAGGCGCAGCCGCCCAGGGTAATGCCGCTCACCGCGGTCAAAACGGCCAGCTTGAGATGTGAAACGCGCATGTCAGAGACTCCAGAACAACGGAGGAATACGCCTCGGACAAGCGCTCATGATCGTGAACGGCGGCTGAATTTCTCTAGCGCGATGAGCGATTTAGCCCTGACGCATCAGCTCATTTGGGTTCCGGATAATCGTACTTGAACGGATCGCTCGGCGTCGGCGGAGCGGGCAGAGGAGAGCGAGGCAGTTCCCGATCGCTGTTCGCGGCGGAAAGCAACATGCTTGCCATGATTACCGCGGCCTGACGCAGGTCGTCCGCCTTTAAATGGTCGAGCGTATCGATGCTCGAATGGTGCACGCGCGTCTCATAATCGAGCGGATCCTGGATGAACTGGAAGCCCGGGATTGCCACCGCCTGGAATGGTTCATGGTCCGTGCCTGTGGTCGGACCGGCGACGACAGTGCTCGCGCCCATTCCCTCGAACGGGGCCAGCCAGTCGCGAAGCATCGGCACCGCCGCAGCATTTCCTTCGGCGTAAATGCCGCGGATCTTCCCTGATCCGTTGTCGAGGTTGAAATAAGCCTTCAGCGCCCCGTAACCGGCCGATGGCGTCACCGGATAATTGCGGATCAGCTGATCCCACAGCAGCACGCCGCCTGGCCCGATTGCCCCGGGCCGCGACGCCAAATGCTGCTGGACGTAATTGGCCGATCCATAGAGCCCCTGCTCCTCCCCCGACCACAAAGCAAAGCGGATAGTCCGCTTCGGCCGAACGCCGAGCTGGCGAAGGATGCGCGCCGCTTCCATCACAACGATTGAGCCGGCTCCATTGTCGGCGGCGCCATCCCCCGCGACCCAGCTGTCGAAATGGGCGCCCGCCATGACGTAGCCCGCTTTCGGATCGCTGCCGGGCAAGTCTGCAATCACGTTGTACGCGTGGCTGTCATCGTCGAGGTAGCGCACGTCGCTGTTGATCTCGACGACGGGATTCTCGCCGAGCTTGGCCATCCGGGCGATGCGGCGATAATCCTCCGCCGCGACCTCGACCGTAGGAAGCTTGGGCGTATCGCCGAGCGCGTGCTGATAGCCTTCGCCGAAAACCAGTTTGCCGTCGGTTCGGGACTTCTTGATGCGGCGAGTGCCCCCTCGGACGCCAGGAACTTGTCGAGCTGCCGGTAGAAATCGATCCGCTTCAGGAAACCGTTCTTTTCCTCGGGATCGAAGTGCGGAACCTGATACGAATCTTCCTTGCTGATTTCTTCCGACGTCAGCCGATGGAACGGCGGGTCAGTCGGCTCGCTCCCCTCACCCGGAAGCGTAACCATCACGATCTTGCCCGCGAGCTTGCCGTGATAGGCGGCGAAATGCTCGGGACGGTCCATCGGAGCGACGATCACCGGCGCGCTCAACGGTCCGTTCGTCGGCGGCGTCCAGGCGACAGGGATGGCAACCAGCTGAATCGGGCGCGGCGAGACCAGGCGGACGCTCGATCCCACGATGTCCCAGCCACGGCCAAAAACGAAGCCTTCCTTGTGGACGTTGCTCAGCCCGTAGCCCGTGAACTTCCTGACCGCCCAATCCTGCGCTTTACGCATGTTGGTCGAAATGGTCAGCCGCGGGCCAATATCGTCGAACAGCTCATGCGCGTTGAGCATCAGCTGGCTGCGGTTCATGCCCTCGTCGACGATCCGCGCGGTATCGCCCGTCGCCGCCGTTGCCGCGCTGCTTAGGGCCAGAGTCGATGCCAACAACGCCCCGACAAACTTGCGCATTCCCGCTCTCCCCCAAAACAGAACCGCCGGCGGGCAATGAAGCACGCCGGCGGTCAATACTTAAATCAATCTAGGTCCGTTCAGCCAGCGATCCCGGCCTTGCCCTTGGCTCGGCGAGTCTTCGCTTGGTTCTTTGGATCGAGCGCACCAACCGGGGCGACCTCAGGCCGCTCACCGCCGTGCCAGATCTGCTGCTTGGCAAGGAAGCCGAGGATCGTCGCGACCAGCAGGAAGATCACCACCGCAAGGCCCGCGGCGTGGCGCCTCTCGAGGTCCGGCTGCGCGGTCCACACCAGGAACGCCGAAACATCCTTGGCCATCTGGTCGACCGTCGCTTTGGTGCCATCGGCATAAGTGACCTGGCCGTCCGTCGTCAGTGGCGGCGGCATCGCGAGATTGAGGTTCGCAAAGTACGGGTTGAAGTGCAGGCCCGGCGGCGTCTTCGCATCCGGGAACTTCTTCAGAAGCTCCTCGCCCTTCTCGTTCTTGTAGCCCTGCTCATTCGCCCAGCCAGTCAGCAGCGAGTAGACGTAGGCCGCCCCGCCCTCACGCGACTTGGTGATCAGCGACAGGTCCGGCGGAAGAGCATTGTTGTTGGCCGCTCGCGCCGCCGTGTCGTTGGCGAACGGGGCCGGGAAGGTATCCGACGGAAGCGCCTTGCGCGTCGTCACTTCACCGGTGTCCGGATTGATCGACGGAACTTCGATCTTCCACTGCTTGCCCGACCCGGCGAACGCCTTCACCTCAGCGTCGTTGTACCCAAGCTCCTTGAGGTCGCGGAACGACACCAGCTTCAGGCTGTGACAGGCCGAGCAGACCTCGGTGTAAACCTGCAGGCCGCGCTGGAGCTGGGCCTTGTCGAACTTGCCGAACGGACCGTCGCTCGAAAGCTTCAGTTCCTTGGGTTCCTTGTGGAACTCCTCGGCCGCGAGCGGCGCTGGCGGGTTCGTGAAATAGGTCTTCAGGCCGCTGAAGAGCGACAGCAGCAGCGCGAGGGCGAAAATCGCGCCGACAAAACCGAGGAACCAACGAAGAAGCATATCCTGACCCGCCCCCTTAGCCGGCTACTGCAACTGGCGGCTCTGCGGCATCGCCGGAAAGCACGCTCTCGCTGA
>Ga0268266_10003741_pt1 | contig 14961 bp, 16 predicted proteins | sample KBSS13metaG_FD_190356 | JGI IMG/M metagenome (GOLD analysis project Ga0268266, IMG submission 190356) | Switchgrass rhizosphere microbial communities from Kellogg Biological Station, Michigan, USA - KBS S1-3 metaG (SPAdes) (version 2) | ecosystem: Host-associated > Plants > Roots > Rhizosphere...
GGGCGCTGCGGTCTATGTGCCTGCCGCCGACGGGTCGGAGGCGCCGATCGATCCGGCCGATATCGCCGCAACAGGGGTCGCTGTCCTCACCTCGGGCGGGCATGAAGGCAAGGTGTACGACCTGACGGGTCCCCGACTGTTGACGTACGCCGAGATGACGCAACGGTTGTCGGCGGCGACCGGAGTCGACGTCCAATACGTTGACACCACCGAGGCCGAGGCACAGGCCCGGTTCCTGGCTGACGGCTACCCACCCGAATTCGGTGAGTTTGTGCTGAGGCACTACGCGGGGGTGCGTGCCGGCGAGATCATCGTCACGGGCGCGGTCGCCGACGTGCTCGGCAGGCCCGCCCAGACGTTCGACGACTACGTCCGCCGAAACACCTTCGCCCTCAAGGCATTTCTGACGAGGCTGGCATCATGATCCTCGTTATCGGTGCGACGGGAACGATCGGCCGCGAAGTCGTCAAGCACCTGCTTGACGCTGGCCAGCGGGTCCGGGTGCTGGTGCGGGACCCGGCCAGGGCGCCAGCAGGCGTCGACGTCGCGGTCGGTGACCTGACGCAACCGCAGACGCTGCCGCAGGCATTCGTCGGCGTGCAGAGGGCTTTCGTGTTGGCGCCCTTCCCCTTTCCCAATGCGGAGAAAATGGAGGTCAACGCGTTTGTGGCGGCCGAGCAGGCCCGTGTCGAACACCTCGTTTATCTATCCAACTTCGGTGCGGGCCGGTTCGACGGCGACCTGTGGGCTGGGCACGGCGCCAACGAATGGCGGTTGCGGGCGTTGAGGTCGACGTGGACGATCCTGCGACCGGTGCGGTTCATGTCCAGCCTGCCATTCGTATGGACATCAGTGCTGGACAAAGGCCACCTGCTCGAACCGCACGCCGGGCGCGCGGTCGTGCTGATCGATCCCAGCGACGTCGGCGCTGTCGCGGCGCGAGTCATGACCGAGGCGGGCCACGACGGCAAGGTCTACGAACTGTCGGGTCAGGCCATGATCGGGCCCGAGATCGCCGCCCAGATCTCGTACGCGGTGGATAAGACGATCAGGTTTGTGGACGGGACCGACGACGAAACCCGTCAGGAATTGGTGGCGTCGGGCCTTCCGCCAGAGATCGTCGACGCGACACTGATGTACTTCGAGTCCGTGCGGGCCGGCCTGTGGTATGAAACTTCAACCGTGGCTGAGCTGTTGGGCAGGCCGCCGCGGTCATATGCGGACTGGCTGACCGACCACATCTCGGAAATCCCGTGAAAGGGCACTCTGCGCGATGCCGCCGATTTCGTCAATGAATAACCGGTAAATGGTGAACGGTCGGCTGACTAGTACCGCTGAAGGCGTTGGACTATCCGTCGGGTGCGTCACGCTCGGTCGCCAGCCTCTGTTGGGTGGTCGCCCACGACGCCAGGAGCGCTAGACCGTCAGCGGTCGGCGTCCCCGCGGGGGCGGTGTAGATGATGAGGTGCAGGCCGGGGTCGTCGGGCAGTTCCAGAGACTCGACGTCCAAGTCGAGCTGGCCCACGATCGGATGGTGCAACCGCTTGCGTCCGGACCGGTGCAGCCGCACGTCCTGAGATGCCCACCGTTGCCGGAATAGCTCACTGCACGTTGACAATTCGCCGACTAAGGCGATCAGCTGCTCGTCGTGGGGATTGCGACCAGCTTCCATGCGTAGCTTCGCGGCCGCGTCACTGGCAATTTGGTCGTAGTCGACAAAGAAATCTTTGGCCGCCTCGGGAGCTAGATAGACGAACCGCGCTGTGTTCGCGGGCCTTCGCGGGTCGGCCAGCACCGGTGAATACAGCGCGCGGGCGAGTTGATTCATGGCGAGCACGTCAAACCGGCCGTTTCGGATCCAGGCCGGCGCATCGGAGATGGCGTCGAGCACCTGCTGCAGCGTCGAGCGCACCGTCCCGGCAGGCCTGCGCCGGCGTCGGCGGCTGGGCGCCCGGGATTGGCGCGCGAGGTGGAATAGGTGGTCGCGCTCGGCCTCGTCGAGTTGCAAGGCAGAGGCCAACGCATCCAGCACGCCATCGGAGGCACCGGCGAGGCTGCCGCGCTCCATGCGCACGTAGTAGTCGACTGATACCCCCGCAAGTAGCGCGACCTCTTCGCGACGTAGACCTTTGACCCGACGATTGCCGCCGTAAGCGGGCAGGCCAGCCTGCTCGGGTGCGATGCGGGCGCGACGCGAGCTGAGAAACTCCCGGATGTCGGTGCGTAGGTCCATCGTGGCCATCTCCCTCACCGTAAGCCCGTCCCGCAGTCCGAGGGAGGTACTGCGGGTACCTCGACGACTGCGATGAGACCCGACGTGGAGTGTTCACGAGGGGGCGTTGACCGCTGCCAAAAGTTCGCGCCGACGCTTAGGGCGTACCTGTTGCGGTCGTCGCGATGCCGCCGTCGACCGGGATGATGGCTCCTGTGAGGTAGGACCCGGCGCGACTAGCGAGAAACACGGCGATACCGGCCATGTCGTCGTCGCGGCCGAGCCGGCGCAGAGGTGCCGCCGCCGCGATCGTGTCTCCCAACGTGTCGAGTGTGCCGGCCATCATCTGCGATGGGAACACTCCCGGTGCTACCGCGTTCACCGTGACGTGCTGTGGGCCCAGTTCTCTGGCAAGCACTCTGGTGAGTTGATGGAGTGCCGCTTTGCTGCTGGCGTACGAGTAGTTGGGCGACTGGGCGACATGGATGGCGGCGATGCTGCCGATGTTAATGATCCGCGCGGGATCATCGGCGGTGCCCGTCGTGCGAAGTGCGGGCAGCAGCGCCTGCACCAGCCAGAACGGCGACTTGAGGTTGAGGTCGACCACTGTGTCCCAGGCTTCGTCCGGGAACGTCGCTAGCGGCTCGCGCCACATCGCTCCCGCGTTGTTGACAAGGATGTCCAGGCGTTCCGAGTCGACCGTGACAAGGTCCGCGAGGCGTTGACACTCCTCGTGATTGGACAGGTCGGCCGGGATCGCTTGGACGTCACCGAATTTCGACAGCTGCTGCTGTGCCTCCGCGCACGCGTCTGTACTGCGTGAGCTGATGACGACGCGAGCGCCTGCCTGCACAAGGCCGCGCGCTATCATCCGCCCGATGCCCCTGGTGCCGCCAGTGACCAGTGCGTACTTTCCACTCAGGTCGAAAAGGTGTGTGTGAGTGGTGAATTGCGTGTCGGTCATTGGTCTCCGTCCCTTCTGTCGTGGAAGAATGCGCCTTCACCGTCGGGCATTCGGGACAGCTGGATTGAACTGATTGGGGTATAGCTGCAGTGCGTGTCCATAACGTGTTGTCGGCGCTTTCGTTCAGGGCGCCGGGGCCGGGTTCTCGGGCGGCCGCAGTGCACGCCTTCCGGGGATCTGCGGGGCGCGCAAAACCACGCACCTGTTCTATCGAGCCTTGTTACAGCTCCGCAAGCGTTGGTACCAATTGGGCTACACGCACTGCAAACCCAGATCCATTACTTCTCCTCGGTGTAGCTGGGAGCCGACTCAACCAGGTTGACAGTCGTTTTCGACATCTGGAAGGCCCTGGTGATACAGGTACTGTGAGAGCCCCCCTTGCCTGGTGCGCTGACTCACGCTGCCACACTCATTCCTGCGCAGTTACTTTCGTGATTACTTTGATCTGTATTGCGACCCGGCGTCATCGTCTTGAATCGACCTGTTAGTCATCCGATGACCGGCGTTATCGCGCCGCAATGTCGCTGCGGGTGCCCAGGGTGATCTGACGCGCGGTAGCCGCGTTCGGCCGCGGCCGTGCCCAACACGATCAACAGCTGCGGCGTCATTATCAGCTCGGCTTCTCGGTCACAGGGAACACGAGATGGGTGACGCGGTTCCCCCGGACGCACACGGTCGGATCGCCCAGCGGAACGTCGCCCATCGACAGCTCGCCGAAAAACGGGCGTCCCCGTCCCATCACCACGGGCACCAGGTCGATGGCTACCGCATCGAGCAGGCCGAACTCCAAACACTGCCGGGCAATGGTGCCCGCGGCCACCGCCACCGTGCGGGGTCCGGAGATCGCCTGCGCCTTCGCCACCGCGGCCCCTACGCCGTCGGTGACGAAGTGGAACGGCGCATGCGGGTGGGCCTCGACCCAGTCCGTCGGCACCTGGTGGGTCACCACGACCACCGGCACGCCGACGGTGTGCATGCCGCCCCATCCTCCGGTGAAGTCGAACAGGTTTCGCCCGCAGATGAGTGCACCCAGTCCATCGGTCCATTGCCTCCAGCGCTCGGCGCTGACCGGCGTCATGTGGAAGGTGATGGCGGGATCAACCGTGGCGATCTCAACGTCCCCATCCTGCAACCAGTCGAAGAGTCGACCGATTGTGTTGTCGTCTTTCGCGATATAGCCGTCCAGCGACATCGAAGCGTTCGCCACGACCTGTCCCATGCCGTTCCCTTCTCGACGAAGATTCTGCTACCGGTACTGACCAGTGAGAGGCAACGAGCTCATCGCAACGACAGGCGGCGGAACCGTATTGGGGCGGCGCCGGTACCGGGCCCAACTGCGGGCCCGCATCTGCCGGTTACCGCCTAATCCGGGCCGGTAATGCGTCGAAGGCCCTTCGCGACCGCCGCGGGTCGCACCGCACTCACGCATCAAGGAGCACCGCCGGCGGCCCCGCCACGCTGACCGGCCACCATCACAGCCTGATCCCGGCCCCACCCCCAGCGCGACAACGTCGTCTTAGTTCGGCCGCTGCTGGGAATGCTGCCGGCCGCGCTGGACCAGAGCATCGCGGCCACCAGGATCATCGGCGAGCTCCCTGACCGGTTCGGCCGCAAAGCCGTGTTCCTCACCGCGATCACGTTGCCTGGTCGGGTGGGTCCTGTGCGGGCTGGCCGGCAGCCTGATGCAAGCGACCTACACCAGCGGCCAGCCGCATGCTTGATACCCCGGAAGCTGATGATGTCGGTGTGCAAACCAAATGGAAAGGTCCAGTGCGCGGGTGACAGCAGCGAGCGCTACGCCGATCCACGAGCGGCCGCGTCGAGCTGGAGCCGGACAGTCGGCGGCGCTGTCGGTTTGACTGGCAGCCCGGTGGGTACCTAACCGACCAGACGCGGGACGGTGGTCGGGGGGACGGGATGGGACATGAGCGCGCGCACGCCAGAAGGGCTAAATAGTCTGAAACCCAATCTGTTTCGGTTCGTCTGGACGGCGGTGCCTGCTCGGTTGGCCCCCCTTGCCATGGCCGCAGTCCTCGCGCTGTCTGGCTGCGGACATCAGTCGGCCCCGGCGGGCGCCCCGCCCCCGAACCCGGCCGAACCGGCGTCGCTCAAGATCGAACCCGCACCGGGAGCTCACGACGTCGACCCCGTCGCTCCTGTGTCGGTCAGCGCCCAAACCGGCACGCTGACCGACGTGGCGATGGTCAATGACAGCGGCAAGCCCGTCGAAGGGGTTCTCACCCCCGACGCGAAGTTCTGGCATCCCGTCGTCCCGCTCGGATACGGGCGCACCTACACGCTCACCATCACCAGCCGCGGGCCAGGCGGAAAGACGGCGACACAACCGGTTTCATTCACCACACTGACCCCGCCCAACCAAACCAAGGTGTCCTTTCAGACCACCTCGGAGGCACCGCTTGCCGATGGCGCCACCTACGGTGTCGGCGTCGTGATCGTGGCCCACTTCGACGAGCCGATCACCGACAAGGCCGAAGCCGAGCGGCGGCTCGTCGTCACCCCGTCCCCGCCGGTAGCGGGATCCTGGAACTGGGTCGACGATCAGAACGCGCACTGGCGCCCCGAGCACTACTACACACCGGGAACCACGGTCACCATCGATGCGAAGATCTACGGAATCCCCTTGGCGCAAGGCGTGTTCGGGCAGCAGGACGAACACTTGAAGTTCACCATCGGTGAATCGCATGTCTCCGTCGCCGACGACCACACGCATCAGGTCAGCGTCTACCGCAACGGCACCCTGGTGCGCACCATGCCGACCTCGATGGGCATGGGCGGCACGCAGCAAGTAGACGGGCGGACCCTGTCATTTTGGACCCCACCGGGCGTCTACACCGTTCTTGACAAGGGCAATCCGGTGGTGATGGACTCCTCCACCTTCGGGCTGCCGAAGAACTCCCGGCTCGGATACCGCGAGACCATCAATTACGCGACCCGCATCAGCACCGACGGCATCTACCTGCACCAGCTCGACGCCACCGTGTGGGCGCAGGGCAACACCGACACCAGCCACGGTTGCCTGAATCTCAACGGCGACAACGCAAAATGGTTCTATGACTTCTCGATACCCGGAGATGTCGTCGAAGTCCGCAACACCGGCGGCCCACCGCTGACCCTTGCACAGAACGGCGACTGGACCATCCCGTGGGATCAATGGCGCAACGGCAGCGCACTGAAGTGACCCAGACTTCGCCGGCACCGTAGAGCTTGTCGGCTAGAGATCGCCGGTGAAGTCGGCGGTGAGCCAGCGGTCTGGGCGGATGGTGAACAGCACTTCTTCGACACCCTCCATGCTGCGCGCGAAAGCGCGACCGCCGTCCTCGCCGAGGTAACGGATCGCAATGCTTTCCTGCAGTCCCGCCGGAACCTGTCTGGTCGTCTCGACGACGGTGCCCTCAACCACGACGTACTGATACGGCGGCTCCTCGCGTTGCACCACGAGCGTCACGGCTCCGGCGCGCTCGATCAGCCGTGCCTTTCGGCTGGACGCCCCAGTCATGATCCGGATGTTCCCTCCAGGGGTGTAGTCGTACCAGATCGGGACGCTGGCCGGCGGCCGGCCATCGGCGGCCACGGAGAGGACGGCGACGTGGCTGTCGGCGAGGAAATCCTGGCGTTCGGTTTCGCTGAGGCTTCTCATGGGGACTATGAACGTCCATCCCGGCGTGCTATTCCCACGGCAACGGCTCGGCGGCATGGCGCGACGATTGGGCGATCTCGAAGGGCCCGCGGATCGTGGCGCAGAGGAGCGACGGCTTTATCGCCGGCTCCCCCGCGTGGCCGGATTGGACACCGCAGAACTCCAATCGCGCTGGCCTACTTTATAGTTCAGCGATATCGAGCGAGCGGCGCACTACAGGACCCAACAGGCGGCACGAGAAAGCGGCTCACTTGGGGCAGCGCGTGGCTTAACGCCCGTGCCCGCCACCCTCGTGGCCGCCGCCATTGAACCCTGGCGAAGCCACCTCTGCTTCGGTGAGCTGGAAGGGGGGCTCGAAGAGGCTGGGGTTGTTGAGAGACGAAACCACGTCGCTGACGTTTCCTTGCGGAAGCCCCAGCGCAGCCGACGAGTTGTCCGTGGGCGGAGCGCAGGTGCCATCCAACGCCACTTCGCCGTCTGAGCACGTCAGGTCATCTGCGTGTGCCACTGCGATCGGCACTCCGATCAAGGCAAATGCGGCCGACAATGCACCCGCTGCTAATGACAGCCGAACCGTTCGTGACGCCCTTATGCCCACTGCACATCTCTTTTCATGGCCTCGCCGGCCTTACGTGTGGCACTCGCCGTGCGGTTGAGCAGCAGGAAGCACTGAAGTAGCAGCGACCTCACGCGAAGTGAATTCCGCCTCAAACTGTAGCGCCGGTAGACCTCCATCTCGTTCAATTCGGACAGTCGGTCATCTGTGACGACGGCTCCGAAGAACATTTACCGATCACGCAGCGCCGGTCGACCGTAGGGGTCCTGGAACCAGCCCGGAAGTGATGTGGACGCCTTCACAGTTCGACGTAGTGAGCCAGCGTCCAGAAGTCATGCGCTGCGGCCCGGGGTGTCAGCGCTTGGCCCAAACTATTGGCCGCAAACTCGTCAGGCCGGCTAGCGCAGCCGGCTGGCAGGTTGAGTGAGATGTACTAACGCAGCTCAGGTGACTGGAGTCGTGGCCTGCAGGACCGACTCGACAAGCGCCTCGGTACGCAAATGCTCGAACTCTTGGTAGGCCGGGTCCTTGATCATTTGGGTGAAGTGCTGCCGACTGGGATAGCGCACTAGTACCACCATGTCCCAGGCCTGCCCGTCGTCGGCCACCAATGCCGTGCTGCCGAGGCCGGCGTAGAGAACCTCGAGGCCATATTTGGCGTTGATCCCGGCGGCCTCGAACTGTTCGGCATACGCAGCGTATTTCGCTTCACCGCCGGGGCGGAACCGCAGGAGGTTGAGCATGACCACCGGTCCCCCGGCGTCTTCGGAGGTGTAACGGTCCAGCGCGGCGCGGTCAAATGTGATCACTCGTGAACTTCCTTCGATCGTGAATGGGCTTGCGGGGGTTCATGTTCGGCATCGGCGCGAGCGCTCCCCAGGTCGGACTGCCGGATGCGGCACCTGGGCTACCCGTCACCCTTGGCGCGTTCTAATTCCGCGCCCAAGCGGAGAAGGGTCGCCTCGTCGTACCAGCGAGTGACGATTTGAACCCCAATCGGCAGACCGTCATGACTGAGGCCGAAAGGAATCGTCATCGCGGGCAGACCTGTCAGATTAAACGGCACGGTTGCGCGCATTACCCCCTGCGCCGCTACCGAGACGCCTTCTCGGACGGTGAAACTGCGCTGGGCGTGCAGCGGTGCCGGGATAGGGGCGACTGGACACAATAGCGCGTCGTAGTCGGCGAAGAATCCGCTCAGCTTGGCGGCTAACCGCTCTGTTTCCTGTTGAGCCGCAATATAATCCGCCAGTGTCGGCTGCTCTCGCGCCAATATCGCGGCGGTCACGGGGTGCAGTTCACCTTCGCGTCCCTCTGCCACCTTCTTGAAGTATGGGACGACCTCGGCGGAGTAGAGCACAGCGCTTAGGGCGACACCGTCGATCGCTTCCAGCTCCGTCAACGGTGCCGGCTCGACCGTGCACCCCACGCCTCGTAGCGCGTCAGCAGCAGCCAGCACTGCGGCGGCGACGTCGTCGCCGATTGGCCCGAATCCCGGTTCGACGAGGTAACCGATGCGCATATCTGCGAGGCGCTTGACGTCGTCGAGGTCGAGCGCGACATCGCGTGTGTAACCATCGGCGCCGTCGGGGCCAGCCAGAATCTGTAGCGCTGTGGCGATGTCGCGAACGCTGCGCGCCATCGGTCCAACATGCCAATACCTTGCAGGGACACGGGGCCAATGCCCGGTGATTGGGATACGCCCGCGCGTGGCCTTGAGGGCAACTATTCCAGTGTCGTGGGCCGGTCCCCGCACGGAAATCGCGACATCGCTGCCGAGCCCGATCGGCGACATTCCCGCCGCGATTGCCGCGGATTCCCCGCCGCTCGAGCCCCCGGGCGTGTGGTCGATGTTCCACGGATTGGCCGACCGGCCAACGACCCGATTGTCGGTCTCGGTCCAGTAGGAGAATTCGGGCAGGTTGGTCTTCGCCAACAATATGGCGCCGGCCGCACGGAACCGCGCGACAACGGCGGCATCCACGGTTGGCGTGTGCTCGTGGAATAACAACGAACCTCGAGTCGTGACGACGCCCGCCGTGTCGAGTGCGTCCTTGACCGTGAACGGCACGCCATGCAGGGCGCCCAACTCGCCGCCTGCATGCACCGTTTCATCAGCGACTCGCGCGGCGGCGAGAGCCGGCTCAGCCAACACCGTCACCGTCGCGTTGATCTCGGGATCCACTGCTGTGATTCGCTCTAGGTGGGCCGTCACGACCTCCACCGATGACAGCCGGCGAGCGCGGATTGCTTCTGCCAAGGCCGTGGCATCGGCGCCCACGATGTCGCTGGACTTATCCATCCCCTTGGCTTTCGTAGTCAGTTCGAAGGGCCACCGGCGCGAGCTTCACGCGGCACCTCCGCACTACTACTCGACGAAGGGCGAGAGTATTCCCCGCGAAGGTGGTTCGGAACGGCCGGAACGGTTTTGAGGTCGTAGGTGGAGTTGGCCGGCAGCGTCAAGCTGCGGATGAAGTTGTCTGTCGCGTAGGTGCATTGCGCACGACACGCCACTGCGGTCGGTGATTTGAGCCTCTAGACCGCCGAGGATCGGATGCCACGAAACGGTTGGCCCAGCTTGGGCGCACCAGGTGGCGACGGCTACGGCCTGGTTCCAAGTGTGGCGGGTCGGGTCGCGTTAATCTCGGTGTCAATGCGTCTCACATCGGTCAAACAAATATATTCGCATCTCGCGAAAACCTACGATTGCGATCTGCGCGACGACATGAACTACACGGCGCATGTGGAAGTGCCGCGGCTGATCGTCGATGTGCTGGGCCCCAGACGAGCGAACGTCCTCGACCTCGGGTGCGGCACGGGGCTTTCCTCGCTGGTGTTCTTCGAACAGGGGTATGACGTAACAGGCATCGACGGTGTTGGCGCGATGGTCCGCCGCGCGCGAAAGTTGCCGTACAAGAAGGTCATTCAGCAAGACCTGGAATCGCCGTGGCGCGTCCAAGATCAATCGTTCGATGCTGCAGTGATGATCGGAGTGATGGAGTACATCATCTATCCCCAAGTGCTGCTGCGACAGGTCCGCGACAAGCTTGTCCCCGGTGGCGTATTCGGGCTGACCGTGCCACAAAAAAACAAGCTCTATGACCACGATGGATTGAAGTCGTATCACGCGAGAGAGATCGTGCCGGTGATCGTCAACGCGGGCTTCGAGGTCATCATCTCGGAGAAGACGCTGGGGTACCAAGACCGAGGCAGAAAGATCGTGTACTGGAACTACCTGCTTGGCACGACCGAACCGCTGAGGTCCGGTGCCGAGCGTGGTTCACGACGTTCACCTGGATCGATCGTGACCGCCCGCTGATCTTGGCCGGCCATGCTGCCGAGTGGGTTGCACCCCTGATCCGGCGGCGCGGTGATCAATATGCTCGGCACGGACTGCCTGCTACCGATCGAAGCACCGCCGGTCGAGTTCCTCGACCAATATCTCGACAGTCGTGATGGAGCGGAATCACATCCGAGTTGACGTGCAAGGGCCAGTAGAAGCGCGCTTGTGTCGGTACCGCGGAGTTCGTACTTCAACGGTAGCGGTTGGGTCTGGGTTGACGGAGCATCGGCTAATAATGGTTTGTCTGACTATCGGGAGGCCCAGCGGGAACCGCTGTCGACGGTGCAGGGCCGCTGGGTATTTCGTTGTTAGGGGGCGGGAGCCGGTTAGGGTCAACATGCAGCGGTGCCGTTGAGGAATCGACTACCGACATCCCTTCAAAGGTGCATGTGTAGGTGTGAATTTGGTTGAGGTTGCTGTCAACACCGGTGACCTTGTCCTCGAATGTCCCACCGTTCATATAGCAGCAGAACGAGCGGTCGCCCCCGTTTTGTACGCACTGCCTGTAGCTCAACGCTGCTGCCTCTGATTTGGTCGGCTCGGCGTTCGCCCCTGCGAGGTGACCGACTGTCGTAATGGCGAGGCCCGTCGCAGCGACCGCCGCGGCGAACCCACAAGCAAGTGTTCGAGCCCATGATGTGGTGGTAACCATGCCGGTCTCCTCGTGTCGGTGTGGCATCCGACCCTTCCACCACAGGTGAGCAAATCTATGCACCGACAATGATCACCCTATGCACAAGCTATGGCAACCCCGAAATACAGTCTGTGCGCTAGCTGTGAAGAGAATGACACCGACGTCGGACATCCCGGCAAGGTCAGCTCGAAAACTGCGCGACGCGAGCGTGGTTGTGGTGGTGGTGGTGATGAGGTGGGGGCGGGGGGCGGCGGCGGCGGCTGTCGAGATGCAACGAAGATTGACAAGACTCGCCTGGCTACTTTGACAAAACTTCGGCGTGTCGCCCTGGCTTGCTAATCTTCGCTGTATAAGTCCTGGTCAAAGGTAAATTAGGTTACCCGGCGCCAAGGGGTTCGGTGCGCAGGACTTCATCGAATTCGACGCCTCGAACCGACTCGAAGTCGAGGCCGCGCGCCTCTGGTCAGCATGCGGTGTAGCCGCCGTGGAAGGGTAACGCGGCACCGACGACGGAGTTGGCCCGATTCATCAGCTGAATCAACAAGTGATGCATGGAACGTACGGTACGGCCCTCGTCACTGCTGGCGTTGCGTGTCGTCTACTACGAATGCCGCAATCAGCTCAGCGATCATCGTTGCGCCCCTGGTGTTTTGGTGAACCATATCCGTCGTCAGCTCCAGGCCGCGCCGGTCCGAAATGTTGTCGAATGACCGGCGCATCACGAAGTGCTGAATCGCGGCGGTCGCGGACAACGCTCGGCCGTCGCGGAAGACAGTACCCGGCCGGTGGTCAATTGACTGCAGATGTTCGATTTGGCGTTCATGCAGCGGTAGGTATGCGACCTGGTGTGCCTGGGCAATCTCCTTGATCACCGCGCTGTAGATCGTGGAGCGGCGCACCGACTGCGAGCCGATTTCCTCCCCGAGAACGGGCAGCGAGAGCAACGCGACTCGGGCGTCGGTCTCTTGCGCGAGGCGCGTGACGATCGAGGTCAAGTTGGCCCGATACCACTCGAGCGTTGGACGTGTCGGAAGCTTCTTCATCTTCATGAACTTGCGTGTGTTCTTCTCCGTCAGGCTGGCGTTGGCGTCATTGGTCCCGATGAGCACCGTCACCACGTCGGGCTGCAAGTCGAGCAGACCGTCGAGGCGTTCACGCACATTGAAGGCGAGATCGCCGTTGACCCCTGCGTTGGTGAACCTGAAGCGCCGCAAGTCCGTTCTCGCACGCAGCATGCTCACGTAATCCGTGCTGACCTGAGCGCGCGTGAGACTGTCGCCCACGCACACGACATGCCGCTGGGTCGTCTCGGCCATCACTGACCTCCGTTCTTCGGGGAATGAAACGACAAGGCCAGACGAGTCGTGAGTTGCGCACACTCGTGTCGGCCGATTCAGCACGTCAATGCCCGTCCTGGCGCAGCGACAGTTCGGCGCGCCACGATGACGGTGAGGACGATGACGACTGGTCTGACCGGACCAGTCAAGATGTGAAACGCTGCGAGCCAGGGTATTTGGTTGGTCTGATACATCGCCCATTGCAAACCGAAACTGATCGCGTTGAGGGTTGCAAGCACTAGCGTTGTCGTGGTGTAGACGCGACGAAGGCGGCGGTTTCGCCGCCAGGCCCGCGGGCCGCCGACCAGACGATTGAACAGCACCCCCGTCAGCGGCCTGCCGGCCACCACCGACACGACGCAGGCCACCGCCGCCACGAGCGGCACGAGTAGCGGTATCACGAAGAAGGCTTTCGCTTGTCCGGTGTAGGCGGCGACGGCCGCGCAGAGGGCGGCGACGACCAGCCCGCCCACCGCCTGGCGCAGCGGGCGGCGACTAATCAGCTGCCAGCTCAGTAGCAGCACACCCGCAGCACCGACGCACCAAATGGCTTGGCGCAGCGAGGCCAACGAGTTAACCGCCACGAACACGACCGTCGGAATCGCGGCGATCAACATGCCGCCCACACCACCCGACTTCTCGATGACAGCGCGTCCCAGACCACGCCATGTGGCGGATCCGGGTGGCTGCGTCGGATTCTCCGCGGATTCGTTCATCGGCCCCGCACCGGAGCGCACGCCTCGGCGTCCTGCGCGCTCTCGCCCAGCCCGGCCTCATCGACCCACAGCCGCAGACCGCGGACAAATCCGGCGCGCTGCTCCGCCGTCAGCTGATCGAGCGCCCGAAGCAGCGGCGCAGCACGCAATTCCAGGAACTCGCCAATCTGTTCTGAGTGTTCATCGGCCAGCGATACGAGCGTCCGGCGACGGTTCGTCGGATCTACCTGCCGCTGTACCAGTGCGGCTCGTTCCAGCTCACCGACCAACTCACTGACCGTTGGCAGTGAGTTGCCGAGACGATCGGCCAGTTCGGTGACACTCAGCGGCCGTGAACCATACAGCTGGATCAAGACGGCTCCGTGGCGCGGACCAAGGCTGTGGGTGGCGAAGCTCTCCCGTAACCGCGGCGGCATGTCTGCCCGTGCCCGTTGAAAGAACGCGGACAACTGTGGCACGTAGCCGACGACTTCAGCGATCTCCGCCTTGTTCGGGCGACGTCTGCGCGCCCGCCCGGCGGACCGGTCTGCTTGCGGTGTGTTCACAGCGCGACTATACATGTTCGTATATCCAAATAGTTTGTATATACGGAGATTAATGTGAGCCAGTACGTGGATGCAATGGGTGACGCGCTCGACCGACTGGCCGGCCTGGGCTTCGAACGTGGCGGCGATGGCGGAGACCTGGCCAACCACGGACCGATGGCGGCAGAGGCGCTGGCCTGCATGGGATTCACCGACGAGGTGGCTTTGTGGGTCGAACGGTACAAACGCAACTCGTCGCATTACGACCCGCCGACATCACACAACCCTATTGACCCCCTTGACGAATCGTCCTGGCGCGCAGCCCTCGGACAAAGCAGCCGTCTCGGCGACTGGGAGCGGTTGTTCGTCGTCGAGTTGCAACACAGGCATTGGCGATCGGTGCTCGCGCAATGGTGGCCGCGTCTGCTGCCGGGGCTGCTCGCGAGCCTGACCCACGGGCTCATTCGCACCGCACATGCGGTGCGCAGCATCGCTCATGACGACGAACCGACGAATGCCCAATTGCTGGAATTGGCACGCGGACTGGCATTTTGGGCCGGCCGCTTCACCGAAGTCCCCGGCGTGGTCCGCATGACGGGAACGATGAGCCTCGCCGAGGCGGTCGCCGCACTACCCCGACTGCCCGCCGATGCCGGCGCCGAACCACCACCACCTGGCCAGAGTGTCGAGCGCTGGTTCGCCCGTCGCCAACTCGAGAGATTGGCCAACGGCCAGCAGCCGCCCGGGTTTTCAGCCGCATTAACCAGTCTGGCACCCCCGCAAGGAGCCCAGGAGCTGCTCAGCGACATGACCTCGTCGTTCGCGGGCATCTACGTGGCGCACCCCGAAGTGTCACCGGTTCCCCTGGTGCACGGTGTGACCGCACCCGCGGCGATTCGCCTCGTATTACCCCATCTTCCCGAGGATCTGCACATGCCATCGGCCGCTGCGATGTGGAAGGTGCACCTGGCCCTGCTGCTTGCGTTCACCCATGATGACGACGCCCAGGACGCCGGC